>ENA-OOXY01000027-OOXY01000027.1-human-gut-metagenome-genome-assembly--contig:-NODE-27-length-160903-cov-4.214264_pt1 | contig 160903 bp, 196 predicted proteins | sample MGYA00241593_ERZ501355 | MGnify/ENA primary metagenome ERZ501355 (study PRJEB25962, sample SAMEA2042739) | human gut metagenome | biome: human gut; feature: human-associated habitat; material: faeces... | reverse complement strand
GCAAGGAAGCGGTTGTGCTTCAGTTACTTTTATGGAGATTTTTTTGCTCATTTCTACTTTGTTTTACTATAATTCTATGCTGCTACTTTTCTCAATTCGCGTAGTTTCTTGCTGACTGCTTCACAAAGAACTCGCGCCATTGTAACCTCTACGGCATTTCCTATGAATTTCTTTTGGTCGGCTTGTGTTCCGATTAACACATAGTTTTCTGGAAACCCCATAATACGCTTTAGCTCTGGTATGCGTAGCATCCGCATTTTAATATCAACTATCCCGTATAAGCCCATGAACTCTTTTATTTTTTTGGTCATAGGGCTGTCGGTATCATAAATCTCGATTGCCACACGTCCAGTTTCGGTTGCGACCAAATAAGGCGGCATTTTATCCATACGTGCTATGAGAGTGAAGCATGGGTTATCAATGGAACCACCTGCACTATTAAATTGAGGGTTCATTAGGTAGTGCCACTTTCTATTTGCAGTGATTGTTTGTGCGGGATCTTCTATGCTACTACCAACGTTGGAGAAGTTTGTATTCATAATCCACGGCTTGCAGCTAACAAGATTGTATTTAGGATTGGCGGTAATACATCCAAGCGGCTTTTCTGTAGATGAAGGTTTGCTGTTTCCATATTGCTGGTCTATGAAATATGGAGAAACGAGAGAGAACCGATCCTTTGTTGTTACGGTTGCAGACGGTTCGTTTATTGAGCGGTTAAATCCGTTACCGTAATGAGCTGATACAAACGCATGATGATCTTTGCATGTAATTGTTCCGGCTGGTTCATTAATAGAAACATTCTTGCTTTCGGGGTGTCCACTGAACTGTTTTGAAAGAAAGCATACCTGTGCAACTCCCAGTCTGTTTTGCGTAGCTACTACCGGGCATGGTTCATCAATCCCAGGAGCATTGTATTTTCCAGTCCGACTCATGGAATTATATTTGATAAGAAAAGCATCTTTGCCTCCGGCTACAAATTTTATCAGGCCGGCATAAATACGTTCCATTGTCTTTTCAGCAAGTGGTTTCTCACGAAAAATACTTGTTCCTTCATCGGAAAAATCCAATATCTCTTTAACCGGGCGCCACTTTTCCAAATGACCAAACATATCTTGTTTACCGTTTTTGCAGTGAGTGGGTTGCGGAAATACTATCGGTAATCCATTTTTGGCAAATATACCAAAGAAGCGTTTTCGAGTAGTATATGCACCATAGTCGGCAGCATTGAGAATGCGGAAATCAAAGTTATAGCCATACTTTCTTACGTTGCGTACCCATCTTTGATATAGCCTACCTTTATCCATGCTGATAGGCTTTCCGTTTTCGTCCATATCACCCCATGACATAAACTCCTCAACATTTTCAATCTGGATATAATCTGGATTAATAGCTTCAATGTAACGAAAAAGATGTTCTGCCAGTGTCCGACTGTCAGCATCACGTGGCTGTCCACCTTTTGCTTTGCTAAAATTAGTACACTCCAAAGAAGCCCAAAGAACTAAGTGAGCATCTGGATATAGTTGTTTCATTCGTTGTACGTGTGCTACTAGAGCTGATAGTTCCAGTGTGCGTATATCTTCAGTGAAATGCATTGCCTCCGGGTGATTGGCTGCATGGCTAGCGATCGCATTCGTATCGTGATTTACGCAAGCGATAATCTTTGCGCACTGTTCACCATTTATTCTCGCTGATTCTACTCCGGTGGACGTTCCTCCTGCACCACAGAATAGATCGACGTATAGTAGATTTATATTATTCATTTTAGATTTTGTTTATTAATACTCATTTGACATTCTCTCAACTTTTTGAGCAGGAATCTGCCGGGCTGGTTGATGCCGCCTTTTTTAATTTCGGCAATCAGCTTTTTACATTCTTCGAATAGTGTCGGGTCTTGGATATATAGGCGAACTGAATCTGCATCGGATTTTGTCAGGTTCATTAGCAGAAAAACATACACAAAGTAGTTTTCATGAGACATCACCCTTATTTGTCCTTCACGCTCCATTCTCTGTAGATTTTGGATGATTATATAGAAGTCACACATTGAGGGGTTGTCTAGCCATTGTTTGATGAGTCCCGTGCCGATAGATGATTCTTTACCGTTTTCGGCAAGGCGCATAGCTTCCCATACGTCATTTTCTGTTATACCCGGTTTACCACGCAATTCTGCCTTAATATCAAAATATTTTTCAGAAAAAGGAGACGAAGTTATTCTTCCTCCTCTGTCCGACGAAACGACCCCGTTAGGGGGAGTTTGAGGAGGTATTTTCTGTTCTTTTATTTCCTTTTCTTTTATTTGTGTACTTTCTGCGGAGTTTTTGGGCTTTTCTTCGGAAGAAATGCGTTTATCTTCGGAAGAAATAAGGTTAAACTCTGAAAATTCACACTTTCTTCTGCAATCATCACATATTCGTTTATAGCGTTCTTGTATTCCGATTGAAGTGAGAACTTTTTCCTTATCAAAGAGTTCTTTAGAAAACAACCCTAGTGCCAGGCAACATTTGACGACCTCCTGTATATACGCTTCTTCAAAACCGGTTTGTTCCGATAATATGAAGGGCAACTCTTCGTCCCACAACATGTAATACCCATTCTTATAGATAAGACAAAGCAGGAGAGCATATACAGTGACAGCCTTGCCACGCTGGTACTTGATCAGTTTCCTTATTTTTATGTCCTGAAAAAAGTCAACATCAAAAGGGAAATAGTCGAGCCCTTTTTTTACATTTCGTCCCATAATTCTGCATTTTTTAGAAACTCATCCACCTCACGAATGAAATCATCTAGCGAATGGCATACAACATATTTGTATTCTCTGTTTTCACAGATCATCTTTTGCCATTGTTTTTGCGATGGGGATTGATAGCCACCTTTCTTTTTCATTTCAATGAGTAGCGCACCGTAATCACGATTGCTTTTCAATAGGATCAGGTCGGATACACCGGCTATTACACCCTCGGCTTTAAGTTTTGATGCTGTTACAGCATCACGTCTACCACCATTTGGTACGGCGAATAGTCGACCTTTCAACTTCGGATACCTCAAATTGAAGTATTTTACACAAGCGCATTGTATGCGGTGTTCTTCATCGTTATGTTTTTGCTTCTTTTTTTGTTTTCTTTCCTTTGAGAGCATCTCTTCCAATGTCATGGCTGTTTTCATTTTTAGGTGTAAACAATGGTGTCCTTTCCTGTTTTGTCGACTACGACTTTCTTTCCTCCAACTGTTATTGTTGTCTTACAACCTTCAGGAAGTGATTGGATGAAATTGCGTACAATAGGGGAGTTGGCATTTTCGCTGATGGTATCTGTTATGGATTCTTCGGCAGAATACGGGTAAACACCCATGATAGCGGTTTCAGCAACAGATGCAATTTGATAATCTGCCATGGTTCCTTTCATTCCTTCATCCAGCTTTTTCACTGCATCACGCAAGTCGGCAGCTTGTACCAATACTTGAGTGGAAGTCTTTTTTTCCGCACCGCTTTTATCATCCAGCGTGATGAAAATAAGTTTGCATTTGAACCAGCGGTCGGCACTTTCTTCGTCACTGGGGAAAAGTTCGCTATAGTTAGCACGTTTAATGTCTGATATAGTAAATTCTCCAGAGATAAATGGGGTCATTTCTTCGATGATCCGTGCTTCGGCTTCTGTAAAGCTAAGTGCATCGACAAGATAAGGTTCTGTAACTTTCTTGTTCATTCCATTTTCCATTACTCTTTCGTAACGGATTTTACATTCAAACCATGTGTGCATCATAAATTCATTCGAGCTTTAAGTTGTTTACTAATGATGAGCTTGGCAGAGCGTTGAGCTGGAATAACAACTGTTGTTCCCTTGCTAATATTCCGTGCTTTCTTTCTTTTGGAGGTGTGTGCAAAACCACGGATATAAACACTCTCACCTCTACAAAGAGAATTTTCAATAGCATCAAAAACGCAATCTACGGCTTGAATAGCTTGTGAACGACTAATAGTCGTATTGTTGATGACGTGTTCAACGATTTCAATTTTCTTCATTGTTGTATTTTTATTAAAATGGTAAATCACTTCCGTTAGGTCTACAATCCTCAATTTTGTACTGAGTATCTTCAATTGATTTTATTGTACATAAAACGTATGCTTTCTTCTTAAGAAGAGTAGCAAGTCTTTTCGCTTCATTTTCGGCGCTTTCCAAATTCTCATGTTTGTAGGTAGGAGTGGCGCATCCTTCTACAAATACCATATAAAATTCATCCATAGCTCTATTTAGTTATTTATAAATAGCCCGCATTTCCCGTTAATTTGGTTTTCCTCTGCTACTGTTTCGACCTTGTAACTCGTACTGCCAACGCAAGCAAGACTAACGAGGATAGATGGTATCTTAATGTTTGTCGATGTTGGCCATCTGTTCCATTCCAAACTTACTGATTACTACAAGGTGTTTACGGGCTATTTTATTTTACTTCTATTCTAATTGTTTTAAATAATATTTGCACTTGAATCCTTTTCGTGGTGAAAAGTCGGCAAAATCACAAGATTTAAATATTTGATGTTTGTTAGCCCACTGTGCAATATCCTTTTCGTATAATGTTGGTTTGCGATCATTATTAAAGTCTCGGTATGGTTGTACAAAAGGTGAGATTCCCAACTCCTTAAGTCGGTTTAACCGATATATATCTTGTTCAATTGTTGAGTTAAAGCCGACTAGAACATAGCAAGACAAATTACGAGGTTTGATATATTTAGTCACTTCTTTTAGCTTTTCAGTAAGGTCAATATCCGGTAAATCCCAAGCAATGTGGATTCTTCTTTTCAATTTCAACTTACTCAAGTAAAATGCTTGCTCCTCATTCATGATCCTGACATCAACACCATGGAAATTAACCATTTGTCCAGCTTTTATAAGATAGTCAATAGCTTCTTTCCATCTCGGGTTTGCAAAGAAGTTGTTGTCTAATACTTCTATCCATTCTCCCTTGGGATTCAGGTCTACAGGGTGGACGGACCGGATGTAGCCCTCTTTTTCCCGAACCAGACAAAATGGGCATTTCCGGATACAGCCTCTTGAAAAGAACTGAATAGAAAAATGATATTGTGGATAAATGGAATAATCCATGAGTGTGCTACAAGATATTTCAAATGGAAGCTTCTTATGAATATCATAACCGGTTCCTCCTTTTTCGATAATATCAGCTTGTAATGTCATATAATTAAAGTCTGGAGTGAAAGTAAACACTTTGCTCGCTAGAACTTTATCATATCTGTTGAAAGGAGTAGCCCATTCTACTTGATCGCCTTTTGCCTTATGATATGCAGAGGCACGCATAAGAGCGAAGTTTGGAAAGTTATGACCGTCAACGTCTATTAATCCAATGTTCATTACCTATTGTTTTAAATTATTATTCACCCAGCATCGTATTATACATCGCACGCTTCAAATCCGGGCGCCAGGCAAGACAAGACTCTTGCGGATCGCAGAAGATGTCAATCAGACATTCGGCGGCAGTAACAACGCGCTGCCAGTTGCTGCATCCGCATAATCTCATTCTGCGTTTAATAAACTCGTATAAGACAAGACGGTTGTCCACTTCATCCTCATCACAGTATTCTTCCTCGGCTATTTCTTTACGGATGGCAAGAAGTTCCAGTTTATCCTCGTTGTCATCATCCCACTCTGTCCAGCTTTCCTCATTACTCCACCTATTATTGAAGAGTTCCTCCATCGGAGAAAGCAGATTGTATACTTTCTCAAAGTCATTCTTGGATGCTTTTGCTATTGTTATTTGATGTGTTGCCATATTATTTTTATTCTTGATTTGAATCGGTAGATAGAAGTAAGACGATAGCTGCAATGGCAAAAGTCATTCCTAAGATGGCATACGTATATGACTTAGATGATTTGGATTCTAAGGCAAAATGAAAGTTCAAAGCAAAAAGGATGACATTTAAAACCACAAATATTATATCGAAATAGATTCTCATATTACTTTATTTACTGGTTACTACTAATTTTTTATTCAGTTTTTTTATTAGTTGTCTTATTACCCATGCGCGACATACATTACGTTGTCCGGGGTGATTGTCATACATTCTTGCAGCGTCATCAAGATATTTGATAATTTTCTGCATATCTGTTTTGCATACTTCCATTATCCTGATGCTGTTAAGAATGATTTGACCAATTCATTGAAATACATTTCATCGGTCGGAATATCATCGTCAGAGTTCATAATCTCGGATGCGATGGATTTCTTACGGTGAATAAGAGAGTATATCGTATGGTCGATTGTACCACGACCAAGCAGATAATAACAGGTTACATTGTCCTTTTGCCCTATACGGTGTGCACGGTCTTCACATTGACAGCAATCTGCATATGTCCATGCAAGTTCAATGAAGGCTACATTTGAGGAAGCTGTGAGTGTGAGACCAACGCCGGCTGCTTTAATGGAACAGATGATGAGCTGCACATTTGGGTTGTTTTGGAAAGCATCCACAGAAGCCTGTTTGTTTATTGCGCTATCGCGCCCTGTAACCGTGACGGCTTTCGGAAATACCCTTTGTAGTTCATCCACAATCTCATGAAGCGAGCAGAACACAATCAGTTTTTTGCCACTGTCAAGGAATGTCTTGATAAAGTCTACAGCTTGTGCTATTTTACCTTTGGTGGCCAAGGAACGAAGCGTCATGAATCTCACAAGTGCTTCCATACGCATCTTGCGGCGTATTTCCCAATCTGTACATTCTGTATATTCCTGTAGGTATGTAGCGAGATCGGAAGCTGCAAGATTATATTCGGCACTGTTGGATATATCGACATATAGGTCTACTCGTGTTTTATCAGGTAGCTGGGGAAGTACCTTTGCTTTTTCACGGCGTATCATGCAAGTATCATAGAGTTGCCGAGATAGTTCGGAAAGTGGTACAGCCGGTTCTGCATCCTTGTCTTTTGGGTCAGTGCAATAGTCAGCTATGAATTTTCCGCGACCGCCAAAGTCGTTTAATCTGTTCATGATAGAAAGTTGTGCTATCAAATCCTCCGGACGGTTGACAACGGGGGTACCTGACAGGAGTATTATCCATTCCTTGCCAACAGACAAACCTTTGGTAAAGATTGTTTGCTGTGCAGACGGGTCTTTCACACGATGGCTTTCGTCGATGATGATTGACTTGAACATTTGTATTTGAGGACAGAATACAACATCTTTAAGACGGAACAGCTTACTTTCCGCTTTGATGTCCCAAACAAAATATTTGCGCAAACTTTCGTAATTTACCACTGCTACCTGATGCACTCCCATAGATAACAAGTAATTCCATGTCGTACGTACAGCATTGTCAAGAACGACCGCTGATTTATCCGTGAATTTCTCGAACTCGCGTTGCCAGTTGATTTTGAGCGAGGACGGGCAGATAACAAGACAAGGATATGCATTGGCTGTATCAACAATGCCGATACTTTGCAATGTCTTTCCTAATCCCGGTTCGTCACCGATAATAAGACGGCGGTGTTCCAGTCCATAAACTATACCTTCACGTTGGTAGTCGTATGGTTCAACGCGCAGATGATGTTTGAGTCTGTTCATTGTATTTCCATCCATTAAGTTCATAAACACGTTTCTTTGCTTTCTCACGGTCGTAGAAGATTGGCTCGTTAAGTACCGGAGAGGCTGACTGAAAATTATCTGTTACCTCTGTATAGCGGTATATACGGAATCCTCGTCCGTGTGGAGAGTAATGATATTGTCCTACCTGTGGTTTCATTTGAATTCTTCTATTTCTGTGATTAAATCATCTTTGTCAATTCCTTTGATGTACTTATTGAGAACAAGGTCAATGCATTGGTTATAGAACCTCTCAAATTCGTGTTGTTCCATGGCGGCAAACGATATACTGAGATACTCTATTTCATGTTCACCATATTCGTTGAGAGTGTTAGTGAAGTAGCCAAGGTCACGTTTGAATCTGCGAAGCATATCCTGTTCATTATGTATATGCCATTTTTCGACTAATGGTAGGGGCAAATTGTCGAAAGTAAGGCGTACCAAAGCGAAAAACTTCTTGTGGTGCTCATAATTGCGGGGATTGCTAACCTTACACTTGACTACATTACCAATCTTCAAGTGTTTCTTTAGTTCGAGGTCTGTATTATACAGAGGAACTAATCCATATTGAGTTACTTTGCAATATATATCCATTGTTAATTGTCTTGTGGAGTTAAACACCAGTACTGGAAAGCCAATTCTTCATATTTCTCGCGTCCACGGTTGTAGACCTTATCATCCCGATTGATGAACTTCTTGAATACTTTGCAGTTCTTTTTGCTGATAGCATAAATGAAATCACGGTTGGAACCTGCAATGTCCATATACCAAGCACGACTCCTGTCCCAATCGAAGAAGTCAATCGCTTCTTCAAACTGTTGCTGTGTTGAGGCAAATGTGGTTTTAAGATCACCGCCGAAAAGACCGAGCCACCAATCCCACTTACATCGTGTATCAAGTGAAAAGGGGAAACCACAATAAGTAAATTGTTGTTGTGTGTTTACCATGAAACGCTGTGTTTCGGCATAACCAAGCACTTTAAAAAGGAACTCATCGCGGCGTGCTTCCATGCGAAGTGCCTTCTGCATTTCTTGTGCATGTCGGAACTCATCTTCGGTATATTGTTCATCATCTACTGTTAGGCGGTAGTAGTCTACTCGTGCTGGTTCGGTAATAATTGCATCTACCAGCGAGCCGAAACGAAATGCAGCTTCTTTATCACCGAATTGCATCCGAGGATGGAGAATGTTTTTTAGTTCAGTGAGGTCAGAGTTACTAACCTCACTACGATTGTAATATGTATCGGGATTGTGACTCATGGTTACTTTGCTTTCACATCGTCAATATATTGTACACTCTCATTTTCAATATAGACACTATCCTTGCTAGCCAGTTTTTCACAGAACGTAATTTGTTTCTTGAATAACTTACTCAACTCTTCAACCGAAAGTGTGCACCCTTCTTTACTCCACCACATTGAGAGTATTGGCATGATACCTTCAGGGTTAAGTAACTCTATCTTTTGAGTGACTTTTACTTTGGGCTGATAATTCTGCATAGAAGCCTGTTCAGAAAATAATCCGTTCATTTCAGCTTGCTGGCGTGCCATTTCCGCCTTTTGCTTTTCTTCCTCTTCTTTGCGTTTGCGTTCTGCCTCTCGCTCTTCGGCTTCCTTGCGTTGGCGTTCTTCCATTTCAGCTTTGACACGTGCAGCTTCGGCCGCATCAGCTTGTGCCATGCGTTCGAGGTTTGCTTTCTTTGAGGGCAGACGGTCAAGAATGAAATCCTTGTTGTCTTGGATTTCTGCAGTGTATTGTTCGGTAAATTGCTTACCAAGGCGTTCCTTTGTGTCAGTTTCAAATTGTCGAAGCTCGTCTACCGAAATATTGGCAGGTATACGGATGAGAGTATGAAGATTATGTAACCAGTCAGCAGGAAGAGAAACCGAAAAGTTCTTTACCTCACTGTACACTGTGTTATAGTTCTCGAGCGTAACACTGTTATCCTTTGTAGTGAGCCAATTGATGGATTGATTGAGATATGTTTGGAATTGTGCCTTAAAATCCCCTTCAATGTCTTGTCTCAATTTTATACGGGCTTGTTCCGCTTGTTGACGTTTGTACTCTTCCTGACGGCGTTTTTCTTCTTCGGCACGTTTCTTTGCTGCATATTGGTTACGGTATTGTTGGAGTTTATAGGGGATAGTATCAACTTTGGTTGGGTCAATAGCATTCTCTATTACCGTAAACTCTCGACGGATGTCATCAAAAAGTTTTGTGACAGGCGAACGTTTCTCGTTCATTTTCCTGACTGTTTTACGTGCTTTTTCAATGAAAAGAGCTGCTTCTTTGTCAATTTCGTCCGTCATCCCACCATTAGCTGTAATAGTATTGAGTATGGATTGTCCGGCACTGATACATCTTTCACATGACAGTTTATTGTCATTATATGATTGTGGAGCAGCAGACACTATGGTTTGTATATTTTCCTGCTTGATGATTGCTAATTCTGAAGACATATGTACAATGTATTAAGGTTAGAAAGTATCATCGTTATCTCCTTGACTTGCTGGGTCAATAGTTACCCCTGCCGACATGTCAGGTTGAGGCGCGAAATGCTGCTCTTCTTGCTTTTCCTGTGGTTCGGGTTGTGTGGTATCGATTCCACTGTAAGGATCGAAACCTCCTTGCGGGGTTTCAATGATGTCGGATTCCATGACGGAACCTTTACCGATATTGATTTTAGGATAAGTCTTGAAAGCGTGTTTGATGCATTTGGCAATGAGGAAGCCGGTATCAATCTGCCCATTGATATTGTAGAGTGCATTGCTTTTCACTACAGTTTCTCCGGTGCGGCGGTCTTTATAGGAATTTTGTTTCTCTGAATAACCTTGTAACCGTTTCCAGTCGGTTTCTGTCATAACAGAATAGTCAATTGACCCATCTGCACGTGTGATTTTGACAAAGCAAGCAACAATACGGTCGCTTTTGCGAGGAAATGCAGACATATAATTGACAATCTTCACTCCGTTCTTCTCTCCATATTCAAAACTATCTCCGTCATAGACGATAACTGGATTGTCGGCATGGCGTATTTGTCCAACTTTTGCACGCAGTGCCAGCTCTCCATATCCGGAGATAGCGAGGCTGCATACTTTCTCCCAAACTTCTTTGCCGTTTGAATCAACTCCTACTTTGCAGTTACGGGTAAGAAGATAACACAGTGCTTGCGCACCAGGAGCCAATGTGATACCTTTGACAGCAAGGTCAATAAACGCATAGAAGATAGATGTTCCGGAGCATAAGCGCAACTCATCTTTGTCGCGTAACTGCTGGTTGAAGTAAATAGCTTCACGTTCATAGACGTTTTCTCCTCCTTCTTTCCAAATGGAATTATACACGCTGATAAACTGGCTACGTACACGTTCATTGCGTATTACGTCAATTGCTTTCATTTGTTGCAATTCTTTGGCCAATGAAATAGCATTGCTCATAATTAATAATTTAAAAGGTTTATAATACAGTTTGCTTTTGTGACCCGAAGCAGATTTGAACTACTACTTTCAGTTGATGTGCTACCATTACACTATCAGGTCTGATTGTCACTTGAAATAATCTTGTTTCTTCTGTTGAAGAGCGCGTAACTCTACTGTGCGATATTCAACTTTGCCCGGACGCTTACAGGGATTTATTTTACCCTGTTTGCGCCATCTATCCACATTACCGCGACCGAACATTGCGTATGCTTGTCGCTGACTAACCATTTCGGGGTCGTTGCGTGTGTCAGCAAGCATTCGAACCACTGATGTAGCAACATCGTGGATGAATGTGTCATAAGTGACAGATTTATCTGTGAAATCAAGTGTGAACATAGAGTGTTACTTTCTTTTATTATTGTGACAATGCATCGTAATATTGTTTATTGGCCATATATTCATCGGCTATTTGGCGGTCGGTGCATCCATTACCGAGTTTCAGATATATAGCCTCGTATGCCTCTTGTGGCATAGTATAAACTATTTGTTCTGTACGATCAGTGGTACCTGCTATACCAAGTAAGCAGAAGAACATAATGAAGCCTGCTACAAAAACGACGATTTGTTTAGTGACTCTGTTGAAATTCATATGATATCATTTTAATCGGGTTACTGTTATGGTGCGTTTTTCGCGATCAGTCTCTGTTTGATACTTGCGGTCGAGAATTAACCCGAGGTCAGACGCCTGGGCACGCACACTCTTGGTTTTCGCTATGGGGAAAGTAATCTCTCCGCCTACTTTCAAATCCGTTAAAGCTGGACGTACTTTTACTTGATTTTCTGCCATTTTCTTTGAGGCTTATGGTTTATTGTTTAACTTTATGCTGCAAAGATAATCAATCTACTTGATTATAAGAGTAAATATACTGATTTAACAAGTGAATTAACTATTATTAAAACATGGAGACCATAAACGACAGGCTGCAATGGATTGTCAATGAAAAATTTGATGGTAATAAAGCTGCTTTTGCAAAAGCCATTGGAATCGTGCCAACAAGTATATCTAATTATTTAGGAAAGCAAAGAGCGTCTAAACCTTCCGTTGATATGATTGCTAAAATCGTCAATGTACTTAATGTGGACGCTCGTTGGCTTCTCACAGGGGAAGAGACAGCAAAAGTTGAGCAAGTTTTAACTCATGGTGATTTCTCACCGGCTTCAATCCATGGGGATGCGGTGAATGGCAACATGGATATTGCTGTTTTGCAAGAAAAAGTGAAACATTTAGAGGAACTTCTTGCAGAAAAAGAAAGATTGATAAGTGTTTTGATGGAACGGAAATGAGAAAGGGTTTAAGCTGTATAGGTCTTTGGTTGTGTCTGCTTTTAATTATAGGGTGTTCAAACTCTGATAGCCAACCTGAGAATGTTGAGGTATATTTGGAAGCTAATACCGACCGTGTTTTATTAAAGGAAGAAGGTGGTACAGCTTACATAAATATTGCTTCCAATACGAGGTGGACGATACTAGTTGAAAATGATGAAATACCGGTTATTGATTTGGATGTTACTCCACTTGCAGGTGACGGAGATGGTACTATTAAAATAACTTATGGTCGTGAGATAAACAAAGTACAGTGTGAACACGCTACTCTTATTTTTTATTATTATTCTGAAGGAAAAAGAGTAAGTAAGGAAGTGATTTTGACTAGGCAAGAAAATGATGGTAATAAAGATGAAGAGGGTTGGAAAACTTTTACAACTTTTGCAAAAGCTACAAATTCTTTTCCTGCTACATTTAAAACCATGGATGGGTATAAATTAATACCCACAGCTATTTCGATTTTCTCAACACCTGGTGATGTGTATTATATTGCAGGTCAGTATAAAGATTCTATGTTTGATATAGAAAAGAAAGAAATACATCTAGAGCTTTTGAGTGATCCTGTTTGTATAAGTGGATTATCAATTGGATTTGAGAGTGTTGATGCATACCCTTCAAATGCTCCTTTTCATTCATCTAATTATAATGAAGTTAAACCTGTACTTTTTGATGAACATACTATAATTATTCCTATGTTTTTCTGGGTTGCTAGTACGACTGATGCAATACAAGAAGAGTTAAAACGGCATTCCTTTATGTTGGTGTATGATTCTAATGGAAATTCTGATAGTAATTTGGGGTTGTGTTTGTTGCATAATGTTTCGGATGATGAATATAGGATAAGAACATTATATACTGTACAATATTGTGCGTTTGATATAGCGTCTGCAATTAGCCGATTTGAATCGGAGAAAGGAAATAAACCTAGTAGAATGACAATAGAGTATAAAGTGAATTCATTAAGTGATCGTTTAGAGGATGCTAGGATTGAAAAATATACTTTAGATTATAAATTTCAATAGAAAAACGCTGCTAACAAATAGTTGTACAATATTATAGAACTCGTTGAAAAGCAACGATAATTAGCTGCGGCGCAGGCTGCAATCGAGGGATAAAGGCGGTATAGCTGATATTCAGTTAATTAGGCGGTATGCTTTTCATTTACAAAGGCTTACCGCCTATTGTGTTTTTAAAATGTACGTGCATTTTGCACAAAAAATGAGTAGAATAAACGCAAATGTTGTACAATAGTTATGCAGTTTTGACAACAGTGTTGTACAAGTGTTGTACAAATGCTTTCTCCGTATAGTCAATAAGTTACGGACGTTTTGCCCCAATCACATTGAAACACGGAACAGTCGCTTTGGAACACAGTACACCCAAACAGAATGTTTAATTATAAAATGAATATAAAATGGCAACATTGAAAGCAGTAGTGAGAACGGCACGGGCTGACGGATTTTATCCGGTATATATCCGGGTGACTCATCATCGAAGCTCTGCGTTCATTAAAACAGACAAGATGGTGACGAAGAAGGAACTCACCAAAACTAATGAGATTAAAGACCCGTATGTTTTGCAATTCTGTTCGCAGAGAATATTGGAGTATACGGAGAGGCTTAATAGCAAAAATATCGAGCATTGGACAGTCAAGGAAGTAGTCGAGTTTCTTGCAAGTGGGAATGATGACGTTTGTTTTTCAGATTATGCACGAAAGCATATCAACCGAATGATTGATAACGGTCAACAACGTAATGCTAAGAACTATCAGCTGGCATTGCAACATTTGGAGCGTTTTTTAGGAACAACGCAGATAATGTTCTCACACCTCACATCGCACTTGATGAATAGGTGGATTAAGTCGCTTGAACAGACACACCGAGCTAAGGAGATGTATCCTATCTGTATGCGACAGGTATTTAAAGCTGCTATTCTGGAGTATAACGACTATGATAATGGGATTATTCGTATAAAAACTAATCCATGGGTGAAAGTGGAGATTCCTTCGGCAGATCGTGCAGAAAAACTAGCCATTACCCCCGAAGCGTGTCGGGAGTTCTTTTCATTTCCTCTGCCGGAAAGTAAGATGAAATATCCACAGACGGAGTTTGGACGTGATATAGCCATGATGGTGCTTTGTTTGGCAGGAATCAACACAGTTGATCTATACAATTTGAAAAAGCAGGATTATCGGAACGGCATCATTCACTATCAGCGTGCCAAGACAAAGAAGTTTCGTGCCGACGGTGCATATATGGAAATGCGCGTGCCGGCAATTATTCAACCACTCTTCGATAAATATCTCAATACGAAGGAGGATGACGATCGTCTGTTCAATTTCTACCAGCGTATGACTACATCTGACAGTTTTGGTTCTAATGTTAATAGTGGAATTAGGCAAATATGTGAGACCATGGGAATGGCCAAAGAAGAACGGTATTCGGTCTATACATTCCGGCACACGTGGGGTACTGTGGCACAGAATGACGTGAGAGCTTCAATTGATGAGGTTGCATTTGCGATGAATCATGCTGCTGGACATAAGGTAACACGGGGCTATATAAAGATAGATTATTCACCTGCTTGGGAATTAAACGAGAAAGTGGTTGATTTCATTTTCTTCTCCGGTAAGACATCTGTTCGCGAGCAGAAGCAGGAAGATACGCATTTTAGATTATCATTCCGATATATGGTAAATGGGGCGGCTTACCACAATGGGCAGAAAGTTGCAGAGTTGACTGATGTAGGATTCAACAACGTGGACGATGTTATAGCACGACTTGTGACAATGTTACCCCAAGATATTCCTAACCGTTCTATGGTGATGTTTAAAATCGTCAATCTTGATAAGAATCAGACGGTAGTATATCAGCGGCAGAAAGGAAAGGGCTTCTGATTTTTTCGAACCTACAAGGAACTTTTTCTTTGTAGGTTTTTTTTATGAAGAAAAGCGACATCCTTTCGGATATCGCTTTTAAGCAAAACTGTATTATACCCCTAAGGGTAAGCAACTCCTCGCGTCTAAAGTAGAGAGAAGTAGATTATTCTTCGTCGTCCTCTTCATCCCCAGCAAGTTCGACCAGCTTATCCTCAATGGTCTTTTTCGTCTCTGTTGCGACATCAAGTGTTGTTGTCTGCAATTTCGGTGCAACATAAGCTGTAAACTTTTCCATAGCTGCAACTCTATCTTTGGGGTCAAGGTCGGCTATATCCTTCACGAAAATATCAGAATTGAAGTACTCGTCGAGCATTTTTGCAATTGCTCCACGGACTGTTGAGGACACCTTGTTAGGTGTTCCTGCTACTCTCCCTCCTGTTTTTCTTCCCTGTGCCATGAACTGTAAAAAGATAAAATGATGTTGCGAATATAAGGGCTTACTTTCGCACTCGAGGTATAACTTTTAATAATTAAAACAGAAGTCTTATGGGATTGATTGGAAGTGCTATAGGGGCAGCAGGTAGTATCTTTGGTGGTATCTCTGCATCGAAAGCAATGAAGAAAATTCAAAGAAACGTTGAGGCGCAGCGACAGAAGAACCAAAATTGGTATGATCGCAGGTACAATGAGGATTATACGCAACGAGCCGATGCGCAACGTATTCTCACGCAGACGGAAGAGAGTATCAAGAACCGTAATAAGCAGGCAGCTGGTATACAGGCTGTAATGGGCGGTACTGATGAATCACTTGCAGCCGCAAAAGAAGCGAATAGCAAGGCTCTTGCTGATGCAACATCACAGATTGCAGCACATGCGGATGAGCGCAAAGACAACATCGAGGCCACCTATATGCAGAATGACAATGCTTTTGTTGAGCAACTTAATCAATTAGAAAAAGGTAAGGCAGAAGCGATAGCCGGAGCCGTACAAGGAGTAACGAGTGCGGCAAGTAAAATGCCATTTTAATGTGTGGAGGTAACTTATGGCGACATATGATGATATATTAGGTAATGGAAGTGGCACACCTTTTCCGAAAGGTTCTAAAGAATGGCATGAACAGCAGCAAGACGGTTCTTCTGCATCTCCACCTGTAAAGGGTACACAGGAATGGGCGGAACAAAAAGCGGCCACCGCTCCTGTTGTTACCGCACTCAAACCTGACATAACTACTACACCGCCACCTCCGACCAAACAAGAAGGCTCGGACGGTGGTGCCCTTTCATACGCCGAACTGTTCAAGAAGCTTAATCCTTATACTCCACCGACTGACGAAGAACTTGCTAAAGAAAAGAAAAAGCAAAAACGTGACCAAATTTTTGCGGCAATTGGTGATGGCATATCTGCTCTCTCCAATTTGTATTTTACAACGCAGGGTGCACCGAATATGTACAGTGGAAAAAACACAGCTTCGGAAAGGCTACAGGTTAGGTATGATCGATTAATGAAAGAACGTAATGAGAATGCCCGGGCTTATTTGAGCGGCCTGTTTGGTGCTATGCAGGCTGATGATGTCAAAGCGAGAGATGATCGTAATTGGAGACATCAGTTAGCACGCGAGAAAAGAGCCGATGCTATTGCGGACGCAAAGGAAAAACGAGATAACCAGATGTTTGACCTCAACGTTAAGCTCCAAAACAATAAAATATCAGCAGCCGAAGCTGATGCAGAACGTAAAAGAGTGGAGGCCGAATATGCTGATGATCTTGCAAAGGCTAGACTTGAAACTGAAAAGGCTAAAGCGGGTGCTTCAAAGGCTTCTGCTTCCGCATCCAATGCTAGAGCTGGGTATTATAACCGTGGTGGTAGTGGCGGCAATAAGAAAAGGATGACACTTACTATTGATGGTAAGACCACTTACTATGATACGAAAGAAGATTATGAGAGAGCGGTGCAGCGTGAGGCTAAACGGTTAGGTATTAAGACTCACCAATATGTGAAAACCACAGAAAATGATGTAATGGGGGCAAAAGAAAAGAATGTCTCTACTCCAAAACCTATCAGCCAACTTGCCGGTGAAGTTGAAACGGCATCGAATAAGAAGAAAAGTCCAACAGCCGGAGATAACAGTAGTAATAAAAAGAAAAGTCCAACATCATAAATGAAACATTATGCCTGAAAATGAGGATAAAATAAAGAAACTATACGATACGTTTGTTTCTGATGGTTACGATATGGAGAGTGAAGAAGATTTCCGCAAGAACTTATCGGATTCTACAAAACGCAAGGCAGCTTATGATGCTCTTGTGAAAGATGGTTATGAGATGGAACCGTTTGAAGAGTTTGAGAATAATATAGGTTTTGGAAAGATTCAAACACCTGCACCGGAGCCTGCTGTACAAACAGAACAGGCGTGGCAACCTACCGAACAAGAAAAAGCAGAGATGATTGCCAGTACAAACCGTATGATGCAGAATGTGGAAACACAGATACAAGACGCAAATGAACGTGTAGATAATATACAAGAATACGGGTTGAATCCCGGATTGCAAACTAAAGAGGGTAAAATGCAGTTTAATCCTGAAAACGGGAAACTGGAAAAAACATATATTACTCCACTTGGTAACAAGACTACTAGTAAACCTCTTGCTGACATCGAGAGTTTCTGGTACCGACAAGCTGCCGATATGTCAATCGGCGGACAGTTACGCAAGGCTAATCTCCGTTTGCAGGAGTTAAAAGCTAAGCAAGCGGAAAGAGCCTCCGAAGTGCATAAGGAATGGGTAGAAGAAACGGAAAAGAACAAAGCGCCGCTCGCTGCCATATTGGGAGCAGCCACTTACACACCGCGCCAGCAATCAGACAAGGAAAACAGCGCATTGAGAGTAGCCATTAGAGAAACAGAAGAGCTCATCAAGAACCTTGAAGAACAGAAAGACCGTGAAAATGGGGTTGATGTAGGCTTTTGGCGTGGTTTTGGTCGTACTATGGGTGATGTACGCACGTGGGATTTCGGTATGGGTGATATGGCGGATGCTATGACCATGATGAATGCCGACAAATTTAAAGGTGATAATGCCACAGAGGGCGAGCGTGAATCCTATGATATGATGATGGGTGCAATCCATGAGAAACAACAGGCAGAGGAAAGATACGGTGGAAATGCCGACTTTTGGAACAGAGCCGGTGTCATGACTGGATATATGCCTTCATTTATGTTGGATTTCATTTTGACAGGTGGCGGATTTAACGGTTTGTCTACATTCTCAAAAGGAAGCACTAAAGTCGCCGCAAAGGTCATAGGTAAAGAAACGGCTGAAAAAATGGCTCAACAGGGGTTCAAATCATATATTAAAGAGAATGGTGTCAGAGGGTTAGGACAGTACGCAACAGATTGGACTATCAAAGCGCTTGGGACAACTGCAGATGATTTGCTTGTACGTGCTCCGTTGATGACAAACACCATACAAGCAGGAAAAACGGTTTCTGACATCATTGACCGAAAGCTTGGTGATGTGGTTGTTGATGAAAATGGTAACTATGATTTCTCCAATGATAAGACCTGGGGAAGTGCAATATGGCAAGGTGAAGCCAATGCTATCATTGAGAATTATTCAGAAATGTTTGGCGCACATCTTGATCCCATTCTTACGCTTGGCAATATGAGTAAACTCGCCAATGTTCTAGGGGCAAAGCGATTGGGAGGTGTACTTTCAAAAGCAGATGCCGGTGCATTGAATAGTATAATGGGGCAAACTCATCAGATGTTCAATAAAATGGGTGTCAGTGATTATGTTGGTGAAGTATCAGAAGAATACTACGGTCAATTGTGGCGCACAATGCTCAATCTTGATGATGCTTATCAGCAGAATCCGGACGGCACACGTACTAACTTATTTGCAACTGGGCAATTCCACGGTGATATTTGGGGTGGAATGGCACTCTCTATGGGGTTGATGGGGGCAGGAAAACATACTCTGTCTGCTGCAAACTATGCTTCCATGAAGCATGGCGTGAATAAAGCGGACGCAAAGGTGAACGAAATGCTCGGCAATGAAATATGGGAGCCGTTGAGGGCTACGCTTGACCTTACCACCAACGAGAATGTGGGGGAAGTGGCGGAACTCATCGCCAAAGACCAGGAATTCACCACCGAGGAAAAAGCAGCCGTACTGGAGTATATGGAACACTCTTTGAACCTGCGCGGCTTCAACCTCGGCACACTCGCACAAAAGCGTGGAGGAGAACAAGATGAGAATGTGCAGGCGATGAACGAGAGCTATCTGGACGGCTACAATATCGCATCCCCACAGGAAATGAATGACGCAAAGAACATGCTTGACTACCAGCGTCAGCGGATGATTGATGTTGTGGGGACGAACGATGAAGCCCTTGAAGGTGATGCGGTGGACTGGCTGAATGAAGCGCGGAACGCACGTGAGACAGGCGATACCGAACGAGCCGGCACCATCATAGACTACCTCAACGCCAAGCAGGTATATGACGGAATGATTCAGCGCGTGCGTGATGATATAGACGGACGGGTGGAACAGAGCAATTCGATGATAGATGCACGTGTGAACCGCAAGACAGGTATGATACAGGGGGCAACCATGAAGCAGGATGAACGCAAGGTGTATGTTCTCAGTGGGACTCTTGTACCATATACGGATGGTAGCGGTGTAAGTGTGACTGATTCTGACAATAGCATCATTGTTCGTGATGCGGACACAGGTGGGCTTGAACAAGTATCTCCCGATGCTATATTGTCTATTGATGATGTACAAGACCCATACGAGCAGAAGGAGTTGGCTGCACAATCTATCAGAGAACAATTTGCACGTGAAGCTGCGGATAAGATTGATGGTGTTGTCACATTCAATCCGGGCGAAACCTATACCATTGCCGCTGAAGGCGGTTCGCAAATACAGGTCACAATAGTTTCAGATGAGAACGGAATCATAGACAATGGCGACGGAACTATCAATGTGACAGACGGAACAAATGTATTTCCTGTGGCAAAAGAGGCTATCCAACAGTCTGTGGACGCATTTAACATTGCACGAATCGCAGAGTTTGAGCAACAGAGAACTGAAGAAAACCTTGCTTTGCAGCAGGAAGAGCGGGAAGCAGGCCGATCGCAATATGCAATGAATGACCTTGTGACACTCCGTGATGAAAATGGTATAGGTATTCGTGGTAACATCACCGCCGATGTGGATGCCGATGGACTATATGAAGTTTATACGGAAGATGCCTTGAATGGTAAGCGTGTGAATATGTTTACCCGTGAAGAGCTTGATTCCATGCTGATAGAACACAATGGGCAACCTGTTGAGATTGCCAATTCAAGTGTGAATGATAATTCGGAAGTGGCAGCAAGTTCTCTGGAGGAACAGCAGTTGCAAGTGTCTGCATTAGAACGAATCCCCAAAGATGAACAAGGTAATCCTATCTATGAGCAGGCGGAAACTCCCGACCTTGCTTGGGATGCCATTGTTGAGCAGACAGAGGGAGACGAAGCTATGGCCCAGTCCGTGGCTAACGGAATGGTTGCGGACAAAGAAGCAGCATTGAAGAAAATCGAGAAAACGAAATCTGCTGGTGGAAACACTATTGCAGAGAAGATTGTAGCAGAGAAAGAACGCAAGGCGGCAATTGATGCAGCCAAACAGGAATTGTCCATTTGGCAAAAGATAGCCGGCACTGCCAACCGCAGAAAAATGGAAGCAGATGCGGAGCGCAGACGTATTGCCGATGAAGCTACCGCATTGCGCAAGGCGGAAGAAGAAAAATTGCGTGCAGAGCGTGAGGAAGCAGAACGCAAGGAACGTGAAGCACTTAACGGAGTTCCCGATATAGTGGAAGATGTTCCCAAAGATGCCCGTGCAAGAGGATATAGACGTGTAAACGGCCATAAGGTTGACAGACAAGAACCATTACAGGCTGTACAAGGTAAAGAGGTGAACGTGAAATTCAGCAATGATGTAGTGGTTCCTGGCAATGTAACCGTGATTGATGCGTCATTGTTGCAACCGAGTCATATACAAGGTGTGCGCAATTCTCTGCATTTTATTGATGAAGCACAACCAAAGGAACGCAATGACGAAGCAAGCGTATTGTCTGCACGGAAAATCGCCGAGAACATTCGTCCGGAAGAAATCACATCAAGTATTACCGCTTACACCGGTGCGCCGACCGTAAACGAACGTGGTGAAGTAATACAGGGAAACAACCGTAGTGATGCCTTGCGCCTGATGTGGGAAAGTCATTCGGAACAGGCCGAAGCATATAGGCAATACCTGAAAGACCATGCGGAAGAGTTTGGACTGCGTGCCGAGGACATTGCGCCCATACAAAGCCCGGTGTTGGTAAATATGCTTCATGTGGACGATACAGAAGCCCTCAATCTTGGTCAGTTTGTTGCACAAGACACAGAAAGTGGAGGTGTTGAACGTATCAAACCTAAAAACACCTTGCAGCGCATGGGAACCGAAATGCGTTCGTTTGCCAACCTGTTGCTTAGGACTTCGGATGATGAAATGTCGTTTGCCGGACTTGTGGATGCCAATGGTGCAAATGTTCTGAAATGGATGAGTCAAAGAGGTTTCATCAGTCACACACAATACAAGAGTGCGTTTGACAGCAAGGGCAACCTAACTCCTGAATCCAAGAATGATTTGCGTGGTATCATGTATCAAAGCATCTTCAAGGACGGCAGCACACGGTTGGAGGAAATGTTCAACGTATTGCCGGTAAAAGCACAAAAGGCTATTCTTGCCACTGCTTTCCGTGATTATGACAGTCCGAACAGTGAACGAATGGTAGATGAGATACAGAATTCCGTTCGTGCTTACTATGCTTTGTCCCAAGATAAAATGTTTGCAGAGGCAAAGAATTTCAAGGAAGCACGTATTGCTGTAGAAAACTGGAAACGCCAGTATCAAATGGATGATGTTACAGGGGAAAGTTATCTCCCTGCTGATAATTTCAGTAACTTTGTCTTGCATTTGGCCGCAATGTATAAAGGTGAAAGCCAAAGCTTCATTCAAAACACATTCGGCAAGATTTATGACCTTATACAAGGTACACAGGAAGAAACTCTGTTCGAACAGCCGGACAATACCCCTCGGACGCTCGTACAGGCTATTAAAGAAGCATTAAATTTAGATTACAATGGACAACAGCGAAGCAATGTATTGGTTGGCGATACTGCAACAAGCCAACGAGGGCAGCAAGGAAGCAATGGAGATCTTGCGCCAAGAGAACGAGTTGAGGACGGAAATGGGACAATCGATGATACAGGAAGAACTGAAAGCATTGGTGAACAAAGCGAAATAGAACCTTCTTTATCACAAGAAGAAATGCTATCTTCTGGTGATACTGACAATCAACTTAGTGCAAAAATAGCAAGACGCATTGAAGTTCAAGAAGATGATTGGGTTGAAAGCGGAAAGTATGGCGATACTTATAAACAGACAATTATTGTTGATGGTACTCATAAAGTTATAAAAGTTGATGCACCCGATACGAAAGGTAATTATACAGGTAGTACTTATGAGTATGACGGTCAAACATTCGGAGATTTATTGGATGTTGTTAATTATATTGATGCATCTTCGTCTTTAGCCAATGCCGTTGCAGTGGCAGAGAAAGAAACCGATACTACTCCTACGGAGAAACAGAAAGAAGCCGGCAATTATAAGAAAGGTCATGTGCAGGTTGGTACATTCAATATCACCATTGAGAACCCGAAAGGATCCGTTCGTAGTGGAATAGACACAGAGGGCAACAAATGGGAAACGACCATGCAGAACACCTATGGCTATATTCGTGGCACGGAAGGTGTAGACGGCGACCATATAGACGTGTTCCTCTCTGATGATATTGACGGGTGGAATGGTCGCAAGGTGTTTGTGGTTGACCAATATAACGAGGACGGCACGTTTGACGAACACAAGGTTATGCTGGGCTTCAATGAGGCTGACGATGCTGAAGCAGCTTACTTTGCTAATTATGACAGAAATTGGGCGAAGAAGCACAAGACAATGCTGACGGGCGTTAACTTAGAGGAGTTCAAGAAGTGGATAGAGAGCAGCCATCGCAAGACCAAGGCTTTTTCGGAATACAAGTCTGTAAAGACGATCGAGGGGCAGAGTTCCGGCACACAAGGCAACAGACTTTCAGAAGTCAAGTCCCGTATTGAAGAATTGCACAAGGAACAAGAAGCAGCGCACAACCGTAGCGACATTTTTGAGGAGGCTCGCATTATTTCTGAAATTAACGACCTCTTTACCGAACAACGCAAGTTGGAACAAGACGTTTCCAGTGAAGAAGCGACTGCACCGACTGATGCTCCGTACACCATTACTCCGGTGCAGTACATCACCAAGCGAGGTAAGGTGTTAGATATGCAACTTGTTGAGTTCCAATCGGAATTGCGCAAGGAAGTTCAAAAGCATGTAAGTATGTTCGCCAAAGAAATGAAAGGTTGGTGGGACAGGGAAAAACACGGCTTTATGATGCGTAGCGAAGAGGATGCCAAGCGATTAGTAGAATACGCAGTAGATGCACAAGGACAACCTCCCATATCAATGTTGGATATACAGGCTGTAAATGATGGTGATGTGCTGTTTACTAAACCCAAAGCACCAGCAAAGGATGAAAAACAGGATTACACCCCTGTATGGCAATACTCTGTTTCTGTTGATAAGGAAACCGGATATACGACTTTGACTCGCGATGATGTGAGCGGTCCCATACCTATTGGTGATGCAGGTTTTCGTCAGACAACCAACAGCCCGGAGGAAATGTTAGGCATTCTTCGCAATCCGCAGAATGGCATGCAAGAAGTTTTGGATGCAGTTGGTGTTCCGCTTGAAAATAAAATTAAGACCCGAGAACTTGATCGCAAGGCAAAGGATGAAATTCATGACAAAAGGACAGATTTCGTTGTTGATAAGGAAATGGATAACAGATATTCTGTTCGTACTTTGATGAAGATGATTGACGCGGAAAAGCAGGCTGTGATGGATTTAGGAGAGAAGCGTGGTGGAGACGTTTATCATGAAGGAAATATTATTTTTCTGACCAAAGATAGTGCAGACAAGTTTGCTAATGAAGCTCGAACTCTTATCAGCGATATGAGGAGTAAGCAGCAACAAGGCAATTCACAGAAAAAGACTGAAGCGAGTGGTAACCGTCTTGTTACTGATGAGCGTTATGCGGAACTTCGTGAGCGTATGCGTAAGAAGTTACTCGGTCAAATGAATATTGGTATTGACCCTGAAATACTTGCCATTGGCACAGAAATGGCTGTTTACCATTTAGAGAAAGGCTCACGGAAGTTTGCAGAATATGCAAAGGCTATGATTGTAGACTTGGGTGATTCCATACGTCCGTACCTTAAAGCATTTTACAATGGTGCGCGAGATTTGCCTGAGGTGTCAGAAAACGGATTGAATACTGACATGACCTCTTACGATGAGGTGCAGAAGTTCGACGTGGCCAACTTTGACAAGTCCGGCATTGATGCACTCGCCACCGCTGAAACTGTAACGAAAGAGGCGGAAGTGGCGGGGGAGGTTGAAGTTGCACTGGAACGTATAAAGAAAACTCGTTCAACGCGCAAGAAGAGTGAGAAAAAAACTGTAAATTTACAGCAGTCAAACGAGCTTGGTTTGTTTGGCAGTTTGTTTGATAATAACGAAACCAACAACGAAGATGGACGAATACACCAAGAAAGTACTAAGATTACAGGGACACAGCGAGAAGTCAATAGCGAAAATGGAGCTGGAGGAACGGATAGACGCAGCATGCTACCGCCACAAAGCGGAAACGCTAGAAGCACCGTACACATGGAGCGAGGAAGAGTGGACGGAGATTTACAAAGAGGCAGGGATGACGGACGAGGAAATCGTAGAGTACAGGAAGGAACAGGCGAAATACAACGGGGGCGAGGAACACGACTTTCCGATGATGCCATAGATGAACCGAAAAATACTCGCAATAATCATTCAGACCGGGGGACGAACTATGCTCCAACTTCGGTAGATGCACGCATAGAGGCCAATATTAAAGCTATAGAGTTGGCACAGCAACTTATTGAGAGTGGAGAGCTTGCTACTCCTAAACAAATGGCAGTACTTCGCAAGTTTAGCGGTTGGGGTGGTTTAGGTAAAGTATTTAGTGATAATACATATTCGACACGTCTACAGCAGTTGATGGGCACAGAAGCCTATCAAGAAGCTGTAATGAGTGCTAATAGTGCGTATTATACCCCTGCTTATGTTGTAGATACTCTTTGGGATATTGTTACACAAATGGGTTTCAAGGGTGGTTACATTCTTGAAGGTTCTGCAGGTATCGGAAACATTTTGGGGCAGATGCCTACAAATATCAGCGAGCACAGCGACATCCATGCTATTGAGATTGACGGGACTTCGGGTGGTATTCTCTCACTCCTTTATCCTGATGCCAAAGTAGAGATACAGGGTTTTGAGCAGACACGTATTCCTAATGGAAGTGTGGACTTGGCTATTACTAATGTTCCGTTCGTTACCGGACTCCGTGTGAATGACACCACGGGCGACAAAGACCTGTCGAAGAAATTCCACAACATACACGATTTCTGTATAGCAAAGAATGTGCGCAAACTGCGTGAGGGCGGTTTGGGTATCTTCATCACGTCCAATGGTACGCTTGACAACAGTAAGAAACTCCGTGACTGGATTGTGGGCGAGGGAGGCGCAGACTTCGTGGGTGCTTTCCGCATGCACAACAAGACTTTCGGCGGCACCGGAGTAACCTCTGACATCGTTGTTATCCGCAAGCGTGTGAACGGGCAGAAGTCTGTCCATGCCATTGATGTAAGTGATGTGAGCGGAGAGCGCATGGCAGAGTACGATACCGGGGAAACACGCAAGGTTAAAGGCAAGGAGATACCAGTCATTAAGCAGCTTTCAATGGACTACAACCGCTATTTCATTGAACACCCCGAAAACATGGCAGGTGAAATGCACTTTGCATTTGAGAAAGGCGATACTTTCCGCCCGACCAGCAAAGGCTTATATCCTAAACAGAATAAGAAACAGGAAGAAATGTTGGCTGAATTTGTCCGCTCATTCCGTGCAGAGGAATTTGGTGAGCGCAATACCGAGCTTGCCACCGATGTAATGCCCGGCAAGAAGATTGGCGAAGTGTTTGTCAAAGACGGAAAACTATACATCAACTCAACTGCAAGCGCACAACCTCTCGAAGTGAATGCCAACAAGGTAAAGGGGCATACGAAAGTGGAATGCTTTGAGGCATACACCGCTATCAAGGAAGCTCTTGCGGAAGTCCTTTCCTATCAGACTGCGAATGAAAGCGATGAGGGACTTAAACCGTTGCTTGACAAACTCAACAAAGTATACGATGATTTTGTCGGCACATACGGACACTTCAACAAGAACACCGCCATTGCGTTTCTCCGAAATGATGTGGACTATGCCAATGTATACGCTCTTGAAAAGTTTGAAGAAACGGCAGATGAAAAAGGAAACCAGATACAGAAATTTGACAAGACCGATGTATTCAGCAAACGTGTTGTTGAAAAAGAGAAAGAACCCACTCCTACCAATGTCAAGGACGGTATCATTGCAAGTATCTTTAAATTCGGTCGTGTAGATATACCGTACATCGCCGAACAACTTGGCACAGGTATCGAGGATGTGAAGAAAGAAATCATCGAGAGCGGTTACGGTTTCGAGAACCCTGTAACCCGACAGATGGAAGCATCGTATCACTACTTGAGCGGAAATATTCGTGAAAAACTGCGTCAAGCAGAGGTAAATAACGAGAATGGGGAATTTGACCGCAACATCAAGGCATTGCAGGAGGTCATGCCTATGGAAATCCCCGCACATTTGATTGACTTTACCCTCGGAAGTTCTTGGATTGACCCGAAACTGTATGAGGATTTTGTAAAGGAACGCACGGAGGTTGACGTACGGTTTACAGCTGTGGGCGGTACTTGGTTTATGAAAGAACCATACTTCACTGATTATGAGAAGAACCGTGCAATGGGGGTAACCAGCGAAATGCTTAACCGTACCATTATGGGGCATACTCTCATTGAAGCTGCCATTCAGAACAGAAGCATCACCGTTTCCACCACCAAGAAACACTATGACGGCACTACCGAAACCATTACCGACAAGGAAGCGACACAGGCTTGTGCCGCCAAAATTGATGAAATCCGTCAAGATTTCAAGGATTGGGCAAGGCAGAAGATGCAGAGCGACCCGGAAATGTCGGCATTGATTGAGCGTATCTATAATGACACGTTCAATAACTTTGTGCCTATGAGCATACCAGATGAGTTTGTACCGGAGTATTTCGGAGGTGCCTCGCACAAGTTTAAGATGCGTCCGCATCAAGGCAGAGCCATTATAAGAGGCACACAACAGCCTTTGTTGCTTGCCCATGAGGTTGGAACAGGGAAAACCTTTACTCTAATTTCTACAGCAATGGAAATGCGCCGTTTGGGTACTGCACGCAAACCCATGATTGTAGTGCAGAATGCTACTGTTGGACAATTCGTTGCAAGTGCAAAGGAACTGTACCCCAACGCCAAGATACTGACACTTGAAGAAGCAGACCGCAGTGCAGAGGGCAGAAAGAACTTTTATGCCAAGATACGCTACAACGATTGGGATATGATTGTCATTCCGCAGTCTACCTTTGAATTTATCCCCGACAGCGAGGAAAGGGAAATGACTTTCGTACAGGACAAGATTGAGGAGAAGATGCTCATTCTTGAAAAGATGAAAGAAGAAGACCCGGACGGAAAAAATATGATTACCCGACAGGCTGAACGGGAAATCGAATTATTGGAGGAGCAGCTTGCTGGACTTGCAGACAATGCTTCAAAGAAACGTACCGCCAATGATGAAAAGAAACGTGCTGTAGCTTTGCAGAACGCAGAGGTTAAAGCTATGGAAATGCTTGACCGCCGAACTGACGATGTGGAGAACTTTGACGATATGGGCATTGATGCTTTACTTGTAGATGAAGCGCACGAGTATAAGCACCTCGGATTTGCCACTGCCATGCAGCGTGGAGTTAAAGGTGTGGATCCGTCATACAGCAAGAAGTCACAAGGCGTGTTCCTGAAGACACAGGCTATCTTGGAAAAAAACAACGGACGGAACGTAATCTTCGCAACCGGTACACCCATCAGCAACACCGCCGCAGAGATTTGGACGTTCATGCGCTATCTCATGCCCGCTGATACGATGAAAGAGTACGGTATCTATTACTTTGATGACTTTGTGCGCAACTTTGGTAACATTCAGCAGATGCTGGAGTTCACCACAAGTGGAAAGTTCAAAGAGAACAACCGCTTTGCTGGGTATGTCAATTTGCCTGAACTGGTGCGTATATGGTCGGGAGTGTCCGATACCGTCCTAACCAAAGAAGCCGGCGGCGTAAAGGACAAAATACCCGAAATGGAGGGAGGAAAGGCACAAGACCTTTATCTGCCACAGACACGCGCATTACGTAGCATCATGAAGTTCGTAAAGAACGAACTTGAACATTATGAACAGATGAGCGGAAAGGAGAAGAAAGAGAACAGCCACATCCCGCTCACGATGTACGGTATTGCCAAAGCCGCTGCCGTGGATGCCCGATTGGTACAATCTGATGCCGAAGATGATGTAAACAGTAAGACTCATGAAGCCGTTCGACAGACATTGCGCTCACTGAAAGAAACAGCCGATTACAAAGGTACGGTTGCCATTTTTGCCGACAATTACCAAAACAAACAGAGTGGCTTCAACCTTTATGATGACATCAGGGATAAGCTGATTACAGAGGGGGTTCCTGCAGATGAGATTGTGATAATGAGGTCGGGAATGACTGTCAAGAAAAAACTTGAAATCTTTGAAAAGGTAAACCGTGGCGAGGTGCGTGTGATTCTCGGTTCGACCTTTACACTCGGTACAGGCGTGAACATTCAGGAACGCTTGCACACGCTGATACATTTGGATGCGCCTAACCGTCCAATGGACTATACCCAACGTAACGGACGTATTTTGCGACAGGGAAATCTGCACAAGGATATGAATAAACCTGTACGTATCTTGCGTTTCGGTGTAGAGGATAGTCTGGACGTAACCGCCTACCAACGCCTGAAAACAAAGGGGGCCATTGCCGATAGTATTATGAATGGCAAGCAGATGATGTCGAACAGTATGACCAACCGTGTGCTTGAGGAGGAAGAAGATGTGTTTGGAGATACTATAGCACAACTCTCCGGCAGTGAGTATGCTATGCTGAAAAACAATGCGGAAAAGAATGTACGCAAGTATGCAAGCCGTAAAAAGCAATGGGAAACAGACCAAGCCTACATCCATAATGCCAAGCCAAGGTTAAAAGCCTTTATCAAAGATGCTGAAAAGCGCATTGAGGATAACAGCCGATCCTTGGAGGCTGTACGGGTATCATTCCCCGATGAACAATTCAAAGAGATTATAATCGGCAAACATCGCTTTACCTCTGTTGATACAATGGATGATTTCTTCAAGGAACACAACAAGACTGTTCTTGCTGAAATGAAGCAGATGAAAGACGGTGATATTTCAGGGGAACAAAAGCGAGAACTGACTATACAGATAGGCAATTTCCCATTCATTGTATCAACTAAATTGACAAGACAGACCATGCGTGATGGTACAACTTTGTTCAATGACGTTGAGAGAAAAATGACTTATTCATGTACAGAACTTGGTATCGAGGATGTTCCTGTACGTCAAAATCTGCTCCGTAATGCCATTGAGGATATTACCGGCAATGTGATTACAGGAAAAAACTTTACCGAAAGATTGGAAGCCGCTGAGCGAAGCAAGAAACACAATGAGGCCGAATTGAAAGAACTCCTGTCAAGAGAGGGAAAACCTTTTGAGTATGAAGAAGAATTGGCACAAGCGAAATCGCAGTTGGAAGAATATTCCGAGCTGATGAAGAAGGAGATGGCAGAGAAAGAAGCCAAGTATGCAGAAATGGATGAGACAGTAGAGGTTGCTTCTGATATTTTCACTTCTGAAGATGAAGATGAACTATTGCGTGACAGCGATACGCTTTATCGCATCCGTCAAAGTGCTGCACCGAAGAAAACAGGCATAGGGTATAAGGTATTCGTCTTGAAAAATGGAGAACTCTATCCTCCTATGGTTGCTAATCCTGACGGGGCTGCAACGCCCGTGGGTGTATGGCTCGATGCTGATGCTGCTCCTATTGCTGGACAGAGCAAGACGGGACGCAATCAAGTAAAAGCAGGTGGTAAAGGCACGCAGGGCGGAAGTGGAAAACTTGCTTATCGTCCAGGGTGGCATTTGGGCGAGATTCCATACGCATTACAATTCAATCGTATTGACGAGAACGGTAATAAGGAGTTGTTCCCTGCTAATTTTGTATGGGCAGAAGTTGAATATGCTAATGATGTGGACTATCAGGAAGAAGCAATGAGTTATGGTATCAATCCAAGCGGCAAGTTCCAACATTCATTGGCAGGATTGCCACGTGTTCCCGAAAACGGTGCATACCGCTACCGTACCAATCCTAACCCCGAAACTGATCCGTGGATTATAACAGGTGCTATGCGCGTGAAGCGACTGTTAACACCGTCGGAGGTTGATATAATAGTAGAGAAAGCAGGACGAGAACCACAGCACAGACAAGAAGGTGCGGTAACTGATATTCAAATCAATGCCCTTAATGCAGAGATTGAACGTACCAACAACATTAGCCCCCAAGTACTTCGTAAGCAAATGACAGAACGTGTGAAAGAACTGGCAGCATTACTGCATCTTGACAATGTAGAGGTGGTCACGAATGTGAGCGGATTAAAAGGCAAGACTAAAAGTGCACGTGGCTTTTACACTAAGAGTACGGGAAAGATCAGCGTTGTGATACCAAACAATACAAACCTTGCTGACGTGGAACAAACTTTGTTGCATGAAGCAGTCGCTCACTATGGACTACGCAAGATGTTCGGTACTCACTTTGACACTTTCCTCGACAATATATTCAACAATGCCGATGAAAACGTACGCCGAAAAATTGTAGAACTTGCAACAAAGAATGGTTGGGATTTCCGCAAGGCTACCGAAGAATACCTTGCCGGACTTGCCGAACACATTAATTTCGAGGAAGCACGTAAAAACGGTTGGTGGCAGAGGATAAAACAATTCTTCTTTGAAATGCTCGACAAATTGGGCTTTTCCGATTTTAGAGGGGTTACTCTGACGGATAATGAACTCCGTTATATCCTTTGGCGTAGTTATGAAAATCTGAAAGAAGGTAAGCACAGCAACCTGTTCGGAGAAGCTGCCGACATTGCTATGCAGCACAAGTTGAGGGTTGGCGAATTTGCCGACACCTCAACCGATGATGTACTGAACCGAGACGGTGATCCCGAAATACACGAGCGTACTTTGGCACGAGCAAAATATGAACAACGTGTGAAGAGTGGAATGTATCAGTCACAGGAAGCCTTGCAGGATAGTATGCTTGGTCTGAAAGAAGCAATGACCGCAATCCTCGGCAAGAATACCCGAATGGAAGATGTTGATGGATTTGAAAATGCTTACTTAGGTGAGAACCGCTTATCAAGTGTGAACAAAGCCGAAGCCGATGCCTTTGCGCACCTATTGTTCAAGCCAATGCTTGAAGAGGTAGCCAAACTTGCGCATAATACAGCAGAGCGCGAGGAACTGACCGATTATATGATGGCTAAACACGGTCTTGAACGCAATAGAGTAATGGCGGAGCGTGATGCACAAAAGGACTTCGCGGAATATCAGAAGCAGCATCCGAAGAGTACAAAGACCTTGCAAGACTTTATCGACGAGTGCCGCAAGCGTGATTATGCAGGTCTTACCGCTCTCGCAGGTATGGAAGAGATCGCAGATGCAGAAGCCGAAGCACAGGTTATGGTAGATGAGTACGAAAACGCACACGACACCACCGCATTGTGGAGCAAGGTTAATGCCGTCAGCAAGGCAGTCCTTTCCAAGTCCTACGAATGCGGAATGATGAGCAAGGAAACCTACGACAGTGTAAGAGATATGTATGAGTTTTATATCCCTTTGCGTGGATTTGATGAAAAAACGAGTTCTGAAGCATACGCTTACCTTACACATAAGCAGAGTCTGTTCAATGCACCTATCAAGAAAGCAGAGGGAAGACGCTCTAAAGCAGACGATCCATTTGCCAACCTACAATCCATGGCCGAGAGTGCCATTATGCAGGGAAACCGCAACAAACTCGTGAAGCAGAAGTTCTTGAACTTTGCCCTCAACCATCCGAGCGACCTTGTTAGTGTGAGTGATTTGTGGTTGCAGTATGATGCGGTTGCTGATGAATGGAAGCCGATATTCCCCGACAATATTGACATCAACGATAGTCCCGAAGAGGTAGAGCGAAAGATGAACGAATTTGAGGATAAGATGAAGCAGCTTGCTGAATCTGCCCCCGATAATTACAAGCACGGCAAGGATGCGATAAACATTCCGTACCGTGTGGTAGAGAACCGTAATTTGCGACAGCATCAAGTGGTGGTGAAGCGAAACGGCAGAGACTATGTGATTACCATCAACGGTAATCCGAGAGCTGCACAAGCATTGAACGGACAGACGAACCCGGATAATGATATCAGCGGAAGTATCGGTCAGCTTGTACATCTCATTGGAGATGTGAATAGAACACTGTCCTCATTGTACACCACATTACAGCCGGACTTTATTGCAAGTAACTTCTTGCGTGATATGGTATATTCTAATTCTATGGTGTGGGTTAAGGAAAGTCCGAAATATGCTATTCAATATAACATGAACTTTGCGAAGTTACCTATTGTAAGAATGGTTATGTTATTGGATAAATACTGCAGGGGAACGCTTGATATGAATGATGAAATAGAGAAAATGTTTTATCAGTTCATGATGAACGGTGGCGAGACAGGATTTTCAAGAATGGCAGACATTGACGAGCATAAGAAAGAAATCAAGAAGATGCTGAAAGCGGCGAATGAAAAAATTCCTGCCCATGTGGTACGTGAATGTATGGCTACCTGGATAGGCGAAGTGGGACGAGGTATAGAGATGCGTGCTCGATTTGCCGCCTTTGTAACAAGCAGGAATGCGGGACGGACAATAGACCGCAGTATTTGGGATGCCAAGGAAATCAGTGTGAACTTCAACAAGAAAGGCGCAGGTGATAAGTTCTTGGGGGCTGAAGGACAAACCATGTTGGGAAATGTAGCAGCCGGTGTATCGGGTGCAGGACGAGCCGGATATATCTTTTGGAATGCCGCCCTGCAAGGAACGTTCGGAAACTTCTTGAAGTATGCGATGAGGCATCCCGGCAAAATAGGTACTGTCGTTGCATCATGGTATGGTTTAGCCATGCTTGTTACCGCACTTGCTTCGGCTGGAGGTGATGATGACGATGACAGCTACTATGACATACCCGAACATACTCGCAGACAGAACCTCATTGTCAAGGGGCCCGGTAACGCATGGATAAAGATTCCTTTGCCTATCGAGTACCGAGCTGTGTATGCGATGGGAGAACTTACCGGTTCTTCCTTGTTCCATAACGAGAAATTGGAGGTTAGCGATGTATTGGCACAGATGAGCCAATTGCTTCCCGTAGATATGATGGAGGGGACAAAAGCGTTGTGGCCAAGCAGCGTCAAGCCGATGGTGGAAGTATCGAATAACGAGAGTTGGTACGGTAGTCCGATATGGAAAGATACACCCTACAATAAATATATGCCGAATTGGACGAAAGCCTATAAGAGTGCGAATAAAGACCTTGTAAACCTTTCTGAAACACTGAACGAAGTCAGTGGAGGAAGCAAGTATAGGAAAGGTACTATTGACTTGAATCCTGCTGCCATTGAGTATCTATTGAAACAATACACCGGCGGCTTTTTCACTGTAACCAACCAAATTCGTAATTTGATCAATGTGGGAACAGGTGAAAAAGATTTTGATTGGCGTTATGTTCCGCTTGCCAACCGAATGTTGATGAGCGGTGGCGATGAACGTAATGTAGGTAGGGGGCTGGATGAGAAGTTCTTTAGTTATTTGGATGCATACCGTGCAAAGGCGAGTGAATTCAGCGCCATTAAAGGTGATTTGAGTTTACCGTTGGAGAAGAAAGCAGAACTGATAAGCGAGATTATCATTGATCCTGAATATGTAAAAATGAAAGGAATGGAACGTATTTACTCAAAACTAAAGAAAGCTTATGATACTGCTAAAGAAATCGGAGATACCTCAAAAGCAGAAGAACTTGAAAAGAGGATTAATGAGTTAAAGCGGAAATTCATTTTAGAGATGGAGCAAGACGAACGTAAATAGTTAAACCTAAAATGATTGCTTGGGGTACTACTTTTGTACTCAAAGCAATCATTAAACAACGAAAATATGCATAATAAAGGCAAAGGAAAATTGTTACCAATGAGCCGAATTGCGCCGAAACGGAATGAATTATCTGAAATTGATACCGTTGCTTCCGCAAAGCGGTATGGTGACCGCAGAGCATTTGATATTCTAATGGAAGCGCAGTACTATTGGAATCAGATGGAGGACTTTCGAAAAGACCGGGAACGCAATAAACGCTATACTTATGGTTTTCAATGGGATGATATGATTTGTGTTGATGGTAAATCCATGACTGAAGAAGAATATATCAAGAGCCAAGGTAATGTGCCATTGAAAAATAATCTTATTCGTCGGCTTGTACGCAGCGTATTGGGGGTATACCGCAGCCAAAGTAAAGAACCTACCTGTACAGCACGTGATAGAGACGAACAAAAACTTGGTGAAACAATGAGTACTATATTACAATGCAATATGCAACTCAACCGAATGCCCGATGTGTATGCTCGAAGTATGGAAGAGTTTCTAATCAGTGGCTTTATTGTTCATCGTAAATCATACGGCTGGCGTAATGGGAAAGAAGACTGCTGGACGGATTATGTACAGCCGAACAATTTCTTCATTGATAACAATATGAGGGATTTTAGAGGTTGGGATGTGTCCGTGCTTGGAGAAGTACATGATATATCTTTTGGGCAACTGTGTGAACAATTTGCTTCCAGTCCGCAAGAATATCGGGAGCTTCGTGATATTTATAAGTGGGCTGCAAGAAAGGATTATATAGCCACTTACGCAGAGCGATTTGGGTATAGTCGGTTAGAAAATTACGATTTTCTCTTTACTAGTGAGCCGGGAAGGTGCAGGGTAATAGAAATATGGCGTAAGGAACAAAAGCCGAGATACCGTTGCCATGATTACCAAAATGGTGACATTTTCAAGATAGATGAGGAAGATTATGTGCGAGTAGTACTTGCTGAAAACGAAGAACGTATACGTATGGCCAAGGAGGTGGGTATGCCTGAAGAAGAAGTACCGTTGATAAAAGCTACTTGGTTTGTAGATGATTACTGGTATTTCTATTATCTATCTCCATTCGGTGATATATTGAGGGAAGGGGAGACGCCCTACGAACATGGCAGTCATCCATACGTTTTTAAAGCTTATCCGTTTATTGATGGTGAAATACACTCATTCGTGGCGGATGTGATAGACCAGCAACGATACACCAATCGATTGATAACGCTTTATGACTGGATTATGAGGGCAAGCGCAAAAGGTGTATTGATGATGCCGGAAGATTCTTTGCCTGATGGGGTGAGCATTGACGATATTGCAGAGAGCTGGACGGAGTTCAATGGTGTCATTGTATACAGACCAAGCAAAAGTGGCAAGGTACCGGAACAGGTAGCCAACAACTCCACGAACATAGGTATTGCCGAACTACTGAATATGCAATTGAAATTCTTTGAGGATATTTCGGGGGTAACTGGTGCATTGCAGGGAAAGCCGGGATATTCGGGGGAAAGTGCATCACATTACAATCAACAGACAGAGAATGCTACAAAATCATTACTAGATTTGCTTGAGTGTTTTAGTTGCTTTGTTGTGGACGGGGCATACAAAGATGTGAAGAACATGCAGCAGTTTTATGATACGAAACGTGTGTTCAATATTGCTGGTAGGAGTGGTGCGCAAATTGAATATGACCCGAAGAAAATCCGGGATGTAGAATTTGACTTAAGCATTACTGAAAGTACTTCAACACCGGCATACAGGCATCTTGCTAATGATATGCTAATGCAGTTGTACCAGTCCCAAGCGATCAGCGTAGAGCAGTTGCTTGAACATGGAGATTTCCCGTTTGCCGATGAACTGTTACAGAGTATCAAGAGCCAAAAGGAACAACTCGCACAGGGGAGAGTTCCTGACGGGCTTTCACCTCAATTGCTCCAACAAGCGCAACAAAATGCAAATATGGAAGCTGTAAATCAGTTGCATGGGGCAATGCAAGGCTAAATTCTAAACGGCGAATAGAAACCCGCTCTATTCGCCGTAGAAAATTACTCTTTGGACAATTGGTCGCATTCTATCCATGTTTCTAATGTATCATCGAATAGTACTGTACAACCGTAATTATCATCGTCTACTGCTAACACTGTCCCTGAATTTCCATCATCATTACACACAACTCGATCGCCAGCTTTTATTTTTCGGATATTGTCAATAGCTAGAGGGTCATTAGTAAGTGTGACAATGCCGTCTATCCCCTGTTTTGCGTCATATCTACTTCCCATTACTTTTTTCTTTTTTTGAGTGAATCAAGGTAAGTGAAATATTCTTTGCGCTTGAGTTTCACAATTAATTCAGGTAATGCGCCGCTTCCATTTTTATAAGGAGTACAATAGAAACACTCACGCTCCAAATCATTCACGAATGTTGAACGAGATAAATAACCTTTCTGTTTCAGTTTGCGGAAGTTGAATCTATCCATAATGATGAGTTTACCACTCTTTCCATTGGGCATAACGTAATAACGTTCACCTGTTTCCTCATGTGCTTTGTCTGCTTGCACTACCGCTTCATTTAAACGGATTGATGCACGTAATTTTTTGATAATGTTCATTGTTTATTAGTTTATTAAATTAAATGTTTAACTTTATATTGTTGCTGCCGAAACAGCTTTCTTTCTTCTTTTAACAGTAAATCGGCCAACACGAGGTACAATTTTGGGAGTATCCATTTCAAAGAAGCAGATATGCAGTCCGATAGCCCTTGTCATTAATAAGTCATCATGCTTACCGGTAATTGCGCCAAAAGCGCCGTTCGGCTTTTTCTCATAACACAGATATTCATCCAAACAACGTTCATCACGTTCTGTGTACAGGTTTTCACGAATAACTTTGACTAATGTTGATATAATCATCGGTTTAGTGGAAATGTTGGTATGAAAACCGTATTTTGTAGGTAATCCCTCGCGTACATCTTCTTCTGATTGTTTGCGTGCATACAGGTTGGGATATATATCCTTTATTTGGTTAAGAATAAATCCGGATTGGTCACCATCCACTTGCCGCTCCTTATCATGAGTTTCCAACGTGTTGCTTTCTATCACCAAAAGCGAATTGTCATAAAACGCTGCTATTTGTGCCGCTTTCCACGCAAGCTGGTCGATGTCGCAATGTCCATACCATTGGGCAACCACGACTGGCCTGTCGCCATCAATCATGAATAGACGATCGAACACGACGATGACAGAGAAGTCGGCTTTATTGGAACGGCCTCCCACATCGACAACAGTGAGGTAGCGGTCTGTGACAACTTCCTTTTCATCTATTTCAGGAAGTTCCCAAATATGTAACAACCCCTGTTTGTCTTCCATAAAACGCAAGTTCTGCAAAGCGTTCTTGCCTTCGTCTGTATCGGCGTAGACTTCGCCGACATATTTGGGCTTCTTGCAGGTCTTGCGCATTGCATCGACCTTGTATTTGTCGAATATACGCGCTCCTGAATGAACAAAGGCTTCAATATCGTCGGACGGAAATTCGGCAGCCATTTGTCCATGGTCATTATACTTCCTACGTTCGGCTATATACCAGTTGATAGCTTCGAGCGTAGCCCCTTTCTCCCATAACCACCAAAGATACTTACCGCATTCTTCACGTTCGGAACTAGTATTTTCATTGTTACGGTTTTTATAGAGCCATTCTGCAAAACCCTGTTTTTCTTTATCCGAATTGAAAGCCAGCGTGTATTGTTCTATGTCGAACCATGATACGAACATGGCTTCGAACTGGGAATCCCCTTTCTTTGCTGCGGTATATTCCCTGTGAAAGAAATTTCCTGTACCATTCGCTGTACTCTCATAGACAATCATAGTGTATGGTTTTAGGAGAATACCCGAACAGGCCGACCGCACAATATCTTCTGGTTTCTTACCTTCCGTTGCTTTCCATATACCTACTTCTGAAAGATGTACAAGGTTATAATCTCCACCTCGGCAACTATCCGGGCGTTCTGCTGTACCAATTTTAATTTTACAGTTTCGTTGAGGAACACGGTATATGCTACCCGACTTACCCACTCCTACAAGTTTCGGCTCATTCTCATTGTAAAGCTCATCAATCTTGTGAAGCATTTCGACTGGATATTTTTTAATCATCCTGTCGAACATATCTTTGATTTCATCGGAACCTGCACCTTGATGTGCTATTATGAGTGAATTCAGTCCTATTTTGTGAAGGAGTTGCAACCATGCCATATAAAGCTGTGAAGTGGTAGAGCCGCCCCATTGTCGCGCCTTTAGTAGAATAATACGTATTGGCTTTCCTGCAATACGTAATTTTTCGAGCCGTTCCACAAAGCGACGTTGCGGTCTTGTAAGACGGAACAATACATCTTCTCCACCACCTTTATTCTTGATATAAACGAATGTAGCTGCCCAAAATGGAAAGTCCTCGCGGCTACGTATGCGTACAAATTGCTCTATAACTTTCAGCCGATCATCCGGATTGTCTTCTACTCCCATGTAATCCGTAAGGAATTTGGCAATAGAACCTGCTTCCACAAGTTGACGTACAAGCGGTATTTTCATTACACGCTTTGGTAGCCATTGATTGCGTATAGGAAAATCACTAATGGTACATTTGACACGTCCCCCTACAGAACCTTCGCCGGTAATAGGATTAAATTTTGCATAAATAATTGAATTACGGCGTTCATTCTCTATTAGTATATTGGTAATGGCTTTTATGTTTATATTACCTTTAATCATGTGACTTTTTTATTATCGGCTTGTTAAGCAGAGCCACAAGGAAACCTAACATATAACACCATAGGTGTAATATTGCATTGGTGTGTGGAAATAAGAAACCTGCAGTAAGATAGAATATCATCCACAACTGGTAATATTGTTTGCGTAATACTTCAAACGAGATTGAGCCAAATAAAACAAATACTATTCCCGATAATCCTACTGTTGGTGATGTCATTTCACCAATAAAACACTCAATAGTGTCAACTGGAATCGTAACAGCAATTATGTAAGCTAGTACTAACCGCCATATTCCAATGTCATAAATAAAAACCATTGAAAGCAAACACCATGAATTAAGGGAAGCGTGCAGAATGTTTGCGTGAAAAAATGGGTACAATACACGTCCGGCAATATCACTTCCTGCGTAAATGCCTACAGTTTGCCAATCCCATACTTTGAAAAATGACAAACCTACAACAATAGTAGAAATTACAAGAGCCGTAATCTTTTCCATTTTTCTTGTATCCATTGTTTTCTTGCTTTACATACCATTACTTTTGCACTGCCTGGCGTAAGGTAGAATTTAGGAGCAGGTTGTGCAATAACTTTGGCGCACAGTTCGGAAATAGTTAATTCAGGACATTCTTCTTGAAGCTTAAATACCCGATTATAAATTTCTTCATACATCTCTTTTTTCAATGGGCACATTGTGCTCAAATCTGTTTTACCTCTCATCATTGCAGAAATAATCAATGCAGCACGTATGTCACTAACCCAAAAGCGGCGAGAGGGCATATTGACTATTATTTTGTATACCTCGGACATACGGATATAGTCGCATGATGAAATGTATTCATCGTATGCTCTCATTAAATCGTCCATACGTTCCTTTGAGTATTCCATTATAGCGCCTTTATGCTTCATTTTTCTATTTATCTATGTTCCAAAGTTATAGATTGGAGCGTAAAAAGATAAACGTGGAATCCTTCTTTCCCTCGCTATTTTTGCTTTGTAGATAAAGACTAAAATTTATTTTTCTCACATTATACCTAATAATATGGAAGTTAAGAGCAATCGCGAGCGATACACAGATCGATTGAAAGCAAAGTATCCCGATAAAGAGTTTGCCGACGACGAGGCATTATTCGCTCAAATTAACGATGAATACGACGGTTTGGACAAAGAATTGTCTGGCTATAAAGAACGGGAAAAAGCACTTTCCGATCTTTTTGCGAGTAATCCACGTAGTGCAGCATTTCTCACTGATTGGCGTAAAGGGGAGGACCCAATCATCGGTATGATACGCAAATTTGGTGATGATTTTAAAGCTGCACTTGAAGACCCAGAGAAGCAAGAAGCTCTTGCTGCTGCCAACAAAGAGTATGCGGAACGAATAACCAAAGAGAAGGAGTTTGAAGAACAGTATCAGCAGAACATTAATGCGACTCTTTCTACTCTTGAACAAATGCAGCAGGAGGAAGGTATTTCTGATGATGAAATAGATCAAGCAATGGAGTTTCTGATTGGAATTATGAAGGACGGACTTCTTGGTAAATTCACTCGTGATAGTATTCAAATGGCTATCAAGGCTATCAAACATGATAGCGATGTAGAAACAGCCAGTCATGAGGGAGAAGTGAAGGGACGTAATAGTAAGATTGAGGAAAAACTACGCAAAGGGAGCAAGAGTGACGGTACTGCTAATCTTGCAGGAAAGAATGGAGGTGGTAATGCAGGCTCACGACAAATGCCAGATCTTGGTGCAATAAGTCGATATGATGGTGCACAAAATATTTGGGAACGTGGAGGCGAAAAACGTAGGTCAATAAACAAATAAAGATACACAATTCATTTATTAACAATTAAAATTTCAAGCAATGAAGAAAGTAATGAATTTCTTTTGTCGCATTACGCTAATGATATTAGCGTTTGTGACGAGTGCATCAAGCGGTGTCATGATGGCTGACGCATCAAACCTGCCAGATGCAGGTAAAATGACAGCCGGTGCAGACGGTACGGGTGGAACAGATGGTATTGCCACAGAAACCGGTGGTCGTGAAAATGGAGACCCGAATTTTTACTTAAGCGATGTAGATAAGCGCATTGTGAAAATTCGTCCGATGGCGACACCTATTGATCAAATTAGTCGTTATGCGAAATCAAGTAGTACTAATTCTTTTGAGGTGAAGTACTATAGTGTGGGTACACGCGAAATAAAGTGTAGTACTAATAAAAAATTGGAAGCAATGACGGGTGGTGCAAGTGTTTCTTTGCCAGTGAGTGATCTGAATATGTTCACATTGGATGACACTATCCGTGTGGTAGGTGTAAGTGCTATTACTAAACCGGATGGGACTGCATATTCAGAAAGTGACAGCAATGTTCCTGACCTTGAACTTTGTGTGTGCGGAAAGGATAGTTCAACTAATTTGCCGACAGTCTATGCAGTAAATGGGAAAATGGATGATTCAAGCAAGCAACCCATTCTTTTACCAGAGATTCCGCAAGGAACGACTCTTGTCCGTATGGGAAAGGCCTGTGGTGAACTGGATGTGCAGACTGGGCGTTTCAACAATATTCCTATGCCGGAAACACAGTACTGTCAGAACTTCATGATACAGGTAGAACAGTCTACCTTTGACAAGATTGCTGCCAAAGAAGTGAATTGGAACTTTTCCGATATTGAAGAAGATGGCGTATATGATATGCGCCTTGCCATGGAGAATACCTACTTGTTTGGCGTTAAACAGGTTATCAAACATGTTGCCAAGGACGGTATGAATACCTGGTTTACAGGGGGAATCTGGTGGATGGCAGGAAAGGATATCGAGGTTGGTGAATGGAACAGCGAAAAGAACTGTGCCGAGATTACTGATGAAAATCTCGTGGATATAACCAAAGACCTTTTTGTCGGTACTGGTATCGGTAATAAGCGTAAGATTTTATTCTGCGGAAGTGATATGCTTTCGGCATTCTCCAAGATTAAGAGTGAGAAATTTCGTTTGAAAGATACCGTTGAGGTTTGGAACTTGAAATTTAAATCTTGGGATACTGACTTCGGAGAAGTTCTTACCATTCATCATGAATTATTTGATGTGAATGGTATGAGTGATTGCGGTTTTGCCATGGATCCGGAATACCTTTCCAAGAAAACCCACGTGTCTTGGGCACGCAATGTGCTTGACTTGAAGAAAGCGGGTATTCGTCGTACCGATGCAGTAGTGATTCAGGAAGTAAGTTGCTTATATCTGCGTTATGCAAAGGCACATGCGCGTATGAGACTTGCAAAGGCACCTGCAACAGTAGAAGATAGTGGTTCAGAAACTGCTTAATTAGAGTATAAATAAATCAAATTATTAATCGGGGGATGGGATAGAAATCCTATCCCTTTTTTAATTCATTCGACAATATGATTATTAAAACTTACATAGCGAACACCAATATTAGTATTAATGTTGTGCTTCCAAGCAAAAAGAATTTTCATATAACGTTTACTCCCTTGTCAAATGGTAGTAGTGTATTTACCACAGATAATGAAATCTTACAAAGGTCAATAGAGAGACATTACAACTTTGGAAAGTTGTTTAGACTCCAAACTTCACAGGGGCAAAGTGCTGAAAGAAAGGCGACAGACAAACAAAAGGTTACTTCTTTAAAGAATCAGAAAGAAATTCCGGCTGTTGAGAATGTAGACAAGACTGAATTGGATAACAACGAGAACGTTGAGCAAAACGGAGAGACGGAAGATAACGCAGGGGCAGGGAATGATGAAACTGTTTGCAAGGTCAAAATGAGTGATATTGCAGCTGCTAAGGATTATCTTGCTGACAAATTCGGTATCAGCCGTACTTCTATGCGTTCTACTAAAGCCATTCTGGAACAAGCTGCAGCTCATGGAATAGAGTTCGAAGGATTGTAATAATAAAGTAATAGCGTATGACGGTATATCATCTTGACGAGATAGCTGGAGATGTTCGTATAGCACTTGACCAAAACACAACGAGTGATGTATTGAAAGAAATTGGTGATGTAGACACGCTTGCATTAAACGACATCATTAAATCAAAGATTATTGAGGCTGTAAAACGTGTGCACAGTTCTGCACCTCCTTATCTACTCGATGGAGGACATAACTTCGGAGATGAGGTGTATTGGCAGAAATGTGAAAGTGGTTGGGTGTTATTGCCGGAGGATTTTATGCGTTTTGTTGTTTTCCAGATGAGCGATTGGGAGCGTGCAGTATTCTATCCTATAAATGTCGACGATCCTGAATACGAGAAGCAATCTTCCCGGTTCAAAGGAATACGTGGCACTACACAACGTCCTGTATGTGCTATTTCTATACGACCAGAGGGGAGGGTATTAGAGTTTTATTCTTGTAAAAGTCAGGATGCAACGGTCAGTCGTGCGGTTTATCTTCCTTATCCCAAGATAGACAAATACGGTGCGATAGAGATTTGTCAGCGATGTTATGACGCGGTGGTATATACTATTGCCGCATTAGTATTAACAACGTTCGGTGATGTGGAGAAAAGCTCTGCATTGAACGAATTAGCTAAATCAGTATTAATATGAGTTCGATAAAATCAACACAGATAGATGGTGATGTTTCCGTCAGTCGTAATGCGGCAGTAGGTGGAGATGTTACCGTCCAAGGTAAAATCCATTTAAAAGGAAACGTAAAAATAGAGGGGTGGCTTGAGGCAAAGAATATCAAAGCAGCTAGTAAAGGTCTCTTTACTACTATTGAAAAATTGAAAGCAGCCTACCCGTTTCCGCATGACGGTTGGTGGGCACTTGTCGGGCTTTCCTTACCTGCTCCTATATACGTGGGTGATGGAGGCGAGTGGGTTCCAACTGGACAGACAGGTGGTAATCCTTCTATAGACAGTGGTAAATTTAACGAAGCTGTTGAAAAGCTACAAGAAGATATTACTAAATTACAAGATGATGTATCGGATATAGAGGATAAAAATAACTCGCAAGATACTAACCTTACTACACTTGGGAATAGTGTCAATTCTTTGCAGGAACAGGTAAATACAACCAAAGACACCGCCAACAAAGCAAGTGCCAAAGCGAATGAGGTAGGAAACCAATTGAATGACTTTAAGGGAACGAAAGGAGAAAATGGTGGTATTGCACCTCTTAATGAGTATGGAAAAGTACCTAGCCGTTATTTACCGGCTTCTATGGATGATGTGAAAGATTTCGACGGTTTCGTGGAAAAAGTGGTTGTTCAACCATCGTCTATCGGGAAAAGTTCAACGGATGATGGATGTAAGATTTACTACCATAAGGACACCGATTCGCTTGTTCTTTTCTATGACGGTGTATATTACAACAACTGGCTGGATTCCGAATTGTTTGGAAATGAAACTATTGACGGGATAACTCCTGTTTCGGATAAGGTGTATTCTGACACAATTACAAACAAGACTTATCGTTGGAGCGGTTCGGCACTTGTTATCATTGGTTCAGACCTCGCCCTTGGCTATACAAGTTCGACCGCATTTCCGGGCGATGAGGGTGCGGATTTGAAGCAGAAAATGCTACAAGCCAATGAAGATATTACGGAAAACCAGAACGTATTGTTGTCCCATTACAAACAGATAGTAGCACGAAGCGTAGTAAATGTGAACCAACTCTTTGGACTTACTAATCGTAAGATAACATTCTCGGTGGCTCTTGATAGATGTGCGACATCCGAATATGCTGAATCTTTGCAAATACCAGGTATTGTGCTTACCTTTCAGACTGAAGCAGGTTGGCAGTCCAAACAATGGGTTATCACTGATGATTGGAATAAGGAAAGCAACTGGACGGACTTCGGAGCTTCCAACGGAGAAAGCGTTGGCAACACAATCAATGTAAACGCCCTGTGCAAAGATGTGGAATATACGCTATCCACCGCCATAAAAGCAATTATTGACCTTGAGCAAGAGAGCGGAGTGGCATACATTAAGAGCGGTATTGTAGTGACATTCAAGACTGCAGAGAGCGACACCAACGGTGCACCTGTATGGCTTGCCTATCAATTTACACGAGAAGTAAGCGATGTAAACCCGGATGATTTGAAGCCGTGGGTAGCCTTTGGAAACGGAGGTGGCAAGGTGGAAACATCGGACACCCCAGCAGAGGGAGGAAAAGATGCACTTTCAACAGGCGGTGCTTACGCGATGCAGGAAAAAGCAATCGCTGGTTTTGACGAGGAAAGCGATGAGGATTATATCTACTACAAAGCTGTGAACCTGAATGGTGGACAAATAGAAGATGTGATACTGAAAATACCTAAGAACGGAGGTGGAGGCGGTTCCAGCGAGGACAGTACCCTATCCATTTATTTTGAGGATGTCGCTCCCATTGTAGCGTTCGGTTCTGACATAAAAATTAATCTGGCCCTACGTAGTGTGAGTTATCCGGGAGGTGTAGAAACACTTGGCGTTATCCGTAATGTGAGCATAATTGATGCAAGTACGGGACTAACCCTATTTAGCGAGGACATGAATATCGTAGGTTCTGCAAGTGCCACAGACTACAAGTTTGAACTTGACTTTACTGGCTATTTCAGCGGAGCGGCGAGCAAGAGTTTCTTTGTGCAAGCTACAGATGCTGACGGAAATACTAAGAAGAAAGCCATTACAGTAGTAGCCGTGGACATCACCGTGGAGCAGCCTATGGCATTGAACTACACAAGTGACACTGTTCTTACCGTAGGTGGATCTGCCAAGAACATCGGACAGTTTTATAAATTTCCCAATAACACATCATCCATACTTGCGACCGTGGAAATGTACTACAACGGAGAATGGAAGAAACTTGGTGAAGCAATGGTAAGCGACAGTTATACCAAGAGTATATCCGTAAATCCGAACGATGTGTTTGGTGGTGGTGAACGGCTCTCGCATGGTGCATATCCTGTGCGTATCTTCGGTACGGAAAGCAAGTCGGGGGTAAAAGGCAATACCATCTATTCAGCCCTTATGTGCATAGACGAGAATAATAGCACACCTATTGTCGCCCTCCGTTTCAATGACAAGAACAATGGTACATTGCGTCTGTATGACAATCTGACCGTAGAAGTAGCTGCCTATACACCTGGCAAGACAGAAACGCATATTGATGTCTTCTATGATGAAGAAAAGGTTACTTCTGTTGATGCCATGATTGCTGAAACGATTACCGTGAACAAGCAGATAAGCGGCTATAAGGCGGACGGAAGCCAAAGTATTACTGTACACGCTGAAAGTGGAAGTGTCAGCACCAATGAAATAGAAGTGACGGTTAAAGGAAGTGCCATTGACATTGCCATCAAGGACGGTGCTTTGTTTGGGTATGACTTCTCCACACGAAGCAACAGTGAAAGTGACCACACCATTATCAACAATGGGGTAAAGATGGAAATCAAAGGTGCGAACTGGTCAAGCAACGGATTTATAGACTATCTGAACGAACGCTCTTTGCGCATTGCCGAGAATGTGACAGCCGAGATATTGGATTACCGTCCTTTCGGAAATCCGTCCGTAGAAAGTGTTAGTGGTTGTGCTTTCCAATTCGCTTTTGCGACCAAGAACATCAAGGAAGCCAGCTCAAAACTCATAGAGTGTTACGATGCCGACAGCGGTGCCGGATTCTATGTATGCGGAAACAAGGTTGCTATTTTCTGCAAAACAGGTCAGCCGGCATTGGTAGAACGCTCTTTTAAGAACGGAGAAAAGCACACTATGGCTATCGTTGTGGAGCCTTCAACTATCTTTGTAACCCGTGGTGGCAGCAACTATTCATGCATGAAGCTGTATTTGGATGGCGAAGAGGTGGGCTGTATAGGATATATCAGTAACAGCGGAGCTATTCTCAACTCAAAGACTGTCACTTTTGACGGAACAGAGGGAGACCTATACCTTTATTACATCCTTGCTTACAACAGTTACTACGAGTGGGCACAGGCATTTAGAAATTACTTGTGCAAACTGACCGACACAACGGCGATGATTGATGAATATGAGAGGGAGAATTTGCTTGATACGCAAAACCGTCCGACTCTTGAATCTCTTGCCGCCAAAGGTATCCCTTACTATGTAGTTGTGAATGATCAGCAGACTTTTGACACCTTTGACGGAGATATTGACACGAGCAAGAAGTTCAAATGCACACTATTCTACTATGATCCCAAACGACCTTGGCGCAGCTTCAAGGCTATCAATGTGCAATGGCGCAGACAGGGAACGACATCGGCAAAGCGCCCTATCAAGAATGACCGTTTCTATCTTCAGAAGAATGACGGTTGGGAAGTTTCTCCTATCTATCCGGAATATACCAACGAAGATGCAAAGGTTTCGTATGACCTGATGAAATTAGGCTATGTACGTGTAGGCGAGAATTCTATACCTGTGAAAATCATCACGGTAAAGGTGGACTATTCCGATAGTAGCAATGCCAATGACTGCGGAGTTTGTAACCTTATGAATGCTACATATCGTGCCCTTGGCAACAACTATCTGACTCCGGCACAACGTGCCTTTGACGGAACATGGGTAAAAGGAGACATATCATTGAGCGGATTGACGATGAACCATTCGACTGCCAACCACCCGATTGCCGCATTCCGTTCGACTATGGAAAGTCTTACCGATGCTTGGTTCCATGCCAAAGGTAATTGGAAAGAGGATAAAGGCGAGCAGGTGGCACTCGGTTTCAAAGACACACCCGGCTACAACAAAGGGTGTTTGAACTATGGCGACTTCATCGAATACTTCGGCAGAAGAGACGAAACCCTTGATGAAATTGAATCACGCTTCAAGAGCGATAGTACCACAGACAAAAGTAAACTCTATATGCTCTCCCTTTATTGTGGCGAGAACTACCGCTTTATGGCATACGAGAGCGGTGCTTGGACTGCACAAAGCGGAGAAATGAAGCAGGTAGATGGCAAGTGGCAGATAACAGGTAAGGTGTTGAATCCTGTAAGCGGTTATGAACTGCTGACTTATGATGCCATGAACTGGTGGCAGGGAGTGGGAAGCATTGATGATATGATGGAACCGACCACGGCAGAATCATCGTGGGTAACAAAACTGAAACTCGGACAACCGGCCTATCCGATGTGGACACGCTACTTCGAGTGTATGATAGACGATGACCAACTGCAAATAGACTTGGCTATGGGACGCAAAGTACCTTGCGACTTGTTTAACGTGTTGGTGTTCTGCGACAGTTGCGACTATGCCAAGGAGGAACTTAAAGACACTTGGAAGGAGATTTGGAAAACGAAGATGTGGAAGTACATAAATCCGTACAGCCTTGTGTCGTACTATCTCTTTACGGACTACCTTGCCGCCGTTGACCAACAGGCGAAGAATATGCAACCTATGTGGTTCTTGGAGGACGGTTGCAGCGTGAAAGACGGAGTATATAGTGGAGCAAACGGTATGGAAGCCAGAAGAATGTACTGCAACAAGGTGTATGATTGTGATACTTGTAACGGCAAGGACAATGACGGTGGTCAGACCATTGATCCAGAGGTTGACCCTGGCGACTTGACGAGTAGCGCGTACGCAGGACGAGGCAGTGTGTTGTGGAACGACATACGCGGACAGCAGACTATGGAGGTGGATCAAAACGGTAACACCATTACGCTTTCGGCTATCGCTGACACCATGCGTTCACTTCCGGACACGCTCGGCATTGGTTCGGGGCCATTCTCTCCGAAAGGTGCGCTCCATTACTTCGTTACGGAAATATTGAAGAAGTGGCCAAAAGTGGTGTCAAGTTACGACGGAGAGCGTAAGTACATCAAATACACCGGATACAGCGATATTTATTTCTATGCTTTGCAGGGATTGGGACTTACTTCTCTACCGGCGTTCATCGAACAACGTTGGAGAATCCGCGACGGCTACTACCGTTGTGGCGACTTCAAAGCAGAGAGCGGTTATATAGGCGGTCGTATCGGTGCGAAAGAGGGGGCGGTTATCCGTTTTAAGGCTGCAAAGACAGGCTACTTCGGAATTGGTAACGACAGTGGAAACATCACGCAGGGCATCTATCTGAAAGCTGGAGAAGAGGGTGTGTTCAGTAATTTCCAACATGGCGAGAACATCATGCTCTACATCTATCAAGCCGACCGTATGAGTATGATTGACTTGAGTGAAATCAGCATTGACCCTCAATTCGGTAATACATTGTCGAAGATGGTGTTGTTGCAGGAACTTTTCCTTGGTAGCAACACGCACGGAGATTGGACGATGTCGCCTGGTAACACTGGCTATATGACCAATCTTGATTTGGGCGATATGCCGTTCTTGCGGGTATTCGATGTGCGGCATACGGAACTATTGAGCGTTAACGCATCGAAGTGTCCACGTTTGGAGAAAGTATATGCGGATGGCACAGGGTTATCGACCATAGACCTTGCAGAAACTGCTCCCATTAGTACATTGACGCTGCCCGATACGATGACGGAACTTGTATTGGACAATTTGCCAAACCTGACTTATCCCGGAGGACTTACGCTAGGAGGTGTAGGCAAGGTAGCAAAGATATTCGTAAATGAATGTCCGTATGTGGATGCTATGACACTTTTAGAGCAGATAATTAATGCGAGTGCGATCAGAACTGTACGTATTCCTAATGTAAATGCAACTGCTAGTGTTGATTTGTTACGTTCTATAAAGGATAGTGGAGCAATTGGGCTTGATGCAAACGGGAACGCATACGATGAGAGTGGACAATGTAGTGGTATTACAGGACGTTGGATATTGAGTGAACTTGTAGAAGAGAGTGAAGTAAATGTCCTTACTGCATATTTTCCACAGTTAGAGCTCCATAATTCGCAATTTTCTATTGTGAAAATCAATGATGTTGTGGATAACGATTCATGTGAGAAGTACAGCAATCCTGAAAACAAGACAGGTGAAGACTACGGTAACACATATATTCCTAGTGGGCATACTCTTGCTATAAAGAAAGGTTGCCATGCTTTTAAATGCTCGTTCAACACGAAGAAGAATCAAATGGAAGGTGTACAGTTGAGTGATACAGACTTTAATTATCTGAAAGATGGTAGTAACTTTGATGTTGCAGATACGGCAGGGGAGGGTTTTGATATATTTTGGCATGCTCCTCACTATTGGTATAAGGGCGTAAATGATTATAAGAACCAAGTGAAGTATTTTATTACTTCTGTTACGGAAAACGAGCCTATTTCAACTGCATTACACAGCAAGAAGGCTAAACTTTCTGAACTTCTGTACAAGGAGAATACTGGAGTGTATGCGAATGATGCTGTTATTGGTGAGGTTATGAGTGAGGATGTTATATCTACAGCTTCTAATACTAACAGCTATAAGATGGACGTAAAAGGTATGAAGCAGGTGAAATGGCCGGGATTGAATCATGCGCGACTAGGTGGTGTATTCACTGATGAAGGTAATTGTGTACTTGGTATATTCATTATGTCCGTAAGTCATACGTATTTTGACTTTTCTATAGGTGAGTGTGTATTCTGCGATGTACCTAGCGGTGCAAAATGGTTCTATTTTACTTCTTTTCGCGACATTGGTGATGTTGAGTGTCTTTCTGTGGATAGTGCCAGCATTGAGGCTCTTGAGCCGGAATGGACTGAACATACAGTAGGTGATAATGACAGTCTTGTAGGTGTTTATCCTATTACTATTGACGGTTTGAAGATGCCACGAAGTCTTTCTGGCGAGGTACGCTCAAAGAAAGGTAATGGTACATCCACTACGTCAGGTGAATGGAAATACGATAGTAGTGGTAATCCTATTGAGATGCCGATTGCTACCTTAAACTACACAGCAAAGGATTTCCAGAATATTTCCCGTTTGAGAGGTGCAGGTTACCAATTACAGGATTATGAACAACACAAAGAGATTAGTAATCTTTGGTGGGCATTAAACGGAACAACCAACGAACAATCTGTAGTCGGTAATGGAGTACATGACGCTATTTTAAATAAGCTGGATTCCATTGGTATGGCAGATAGTAGTAATGCTGGCAATTCTCTTAATTCTATACTTGGTTTGAAGCATTATGTAGGCTGTGATTCAGAGTGGATGGATTATATTGCATTTAATATCCCAAGTTATGAAACATTCTACAAAGCAAGATGTATTGATACTGATAGTTCGTATCCTTCGGATTATATAGCCCATATTTATGATCCTGTGAAAAAGACTGAACGTACAGTGAAATCAGTTGAATCTTCCAATGCAAATTGTGTGGTACGCTTGGTACATGGAGCAAAATGCGATATTTTGCCAAGCAGGGTTCATAATGCAGATACGAGTAAGTATGTTACTCATTATGCGGCTGGTTATTGGATCAATAGTAGCAAAGGCCGTTGTGTTTTGCGGTCTGGCAACGTCTCGAATGCGAGCAGCGGTCTCGCTTATGCGGTCGCGAACAATGCATCTTCGGACTCGTACTCGAGCTTCGGGGCGCGGCTGGCCTTCCGCGGAAAATTCGTAATAATTGAATAGAGCGAAACTCGTTCTTGCGAAAAAAGCGTCAGAGGGAGAGTCGACCAACGGGAGACTGCTCCCTCTCTCTTTTTCTAATGTAGGTTGGGTAATATATTATAGAGCAGCATGAATATTTGTGCCTTAAAATGTTCTATATATGGAACATTTTTTGTATCTTTGCAATGCAATAACAAGGTATGGAATTGAAAGCAAGATTCAAAGTGATAATGTCAAGCGAGGCAGATGCCTTTCTTGATACTTTGTGCCAAGACATTAAAGACAAGATTGTTTATAATGTAGATAAGGTTGCCAATGGATATATGGATAAAGACCTTTTTAAAAAATTGGATGGTACGGATATTTGGGAGTTCCGCACTCTTTATAAAGGTATTCAATATCGTTTGTTGGCTTTTTGGGATACTGATGCGGAAACATTAGTTATTGCTACGCATGGATTTGTCAAAAAGACACAAAAGACCCCAAGTAAAGAGATTAACAAAGCGGAAGCTATTAGAAAATTGTATTTCAACTCAAAAAAATAGTGATATGGAAACGATTAAATTTTATACCCTTGATGAAGTTAAGGATAAGCACATTGGGAAAGTCGGGACACCACATAGGGATAAATATGAGGCTGAATTGCAGTCGTTCCTTATCGGTGAGGCTATTAAGAAAGCCCGGAAATCCCAAAATATGACACAAGAGGAACTAGCCCAGAAGATTGGTGTTCAGCGTGCACAGGTGTCGAAAATAGAAAGTGGTAGGAATCTGACACTTTCGACTGTTGCGCGTGTATTCAGAGCAATGGGGATGGAGGCCTCTTTAAGTATTGCAGGTTTTGGAAGTATAACTCTTTAAAACATAGAAGGTGGACAATCCCACGCGCCGTTGTGTTTTGCGGTCTGGCAACAACTCGAATGCGAACAGCGGTCTCGCTTATGCGAACGCGAACAATGCATCTTCGAACTCGAACACGAACTACGGGGCGCGGCTGAAATTCTGTTGGTTAAACTAATCGGAGACTCTATATAAGGTACGAGATTACCACCGATATTCTCCGAGGGATTAGAACCTCGGCAACAGCATAATAATATAATATATATATTTTATGGAAAGCCGGAACATAACATTAACCATATGTGGGGAGTGGCTTGACTTCTCCCCACGAGACCGGAAGGCGGTCTGTAAAATTGATGATTTATTTAAACTGACCGGAAATATACCTCTGGTCAGTTATCCGTTATATAACCTTATACCGGAAATTATATCAGACGAAAATTTGGAACGCTCATTTAAGCGTGTCATGGCGAATCTACGAAATGCAGATGCTCGAAATGGGAACAGGGCTATGCCGAAAACTATCATAGACGGTATCGAATGTTCTCCAAGAATGATTCGTTATGTGACAAATAAAGGAAAAATATTTGAAACGTTGAAAAACCAAATTGGTAATGGTACATTCCGTATCAAGAACCTTAAATCATTTCTCACTGAAGATGGCCCGAAAGTAAGAACAGTACAAGCTCCTTCGGTCATAGAACGCATTGGGAGTAATGCTATTATGGAACCGTTGGAAAATCGACTTTCTTCTTTATTGATAAAAACTACCGCTGCTTCCATACAGGGGCGTGGCCCGCATGGGTTGTTTCATCAGATACAAGCTGCAATGGCAGAAAATCCTAATCTCAAATATTACTATCAAAGCGACTACAAAGGATATTATGACAGTATTAATCACGAAACTTTAATTTCTATTATTAAAAGATATGTAGGCGATCCTCTTCTTTTGCCCATTCTTGAAAATTTTGTGAAGGCACTCTATCCTGATGGAGAATGTGGTATCAGTAAGGGATTGCGATCGTCTCAATTCCTCGGTAATCTTTATCACAATGATATTGACCACCGTATGATTGATGTGCATGGAGCAAGATATTACTTTCGATTCTGCGATGACATTTTTATTCTTGGAGAAAGTAAACGCGAGTTGTGGAGGTTACGTGACTGCTTGCACATCGAAGCAGATAAGATGGGGCTTACGATAAAATCAAGTGAGAGAGTTGCCCCTATATCTGCTGGTATGGATGCTCTTGGGTATGTAAATTATGGTAGCCATACTCTGTTAAGGAAACGGATAAAAGTAAATGCTGCTAGAAAACTGTCTAAGTTGAAATCCCGAAAGCGTAGACAACAAATAATTGGATCATTTAAGGGTATGGCTTGCCATGCCGATTGCAAGCATCTATTTTATATACTTACAAAAAAGAATATGAAGAAATTTTCAGAAATGGGTGTAACATACACCCCAGCTGACGGAAAGAAACGCTTTCCAGGTAAAGTAACACGATTGAGTGATATAGTAAACATTCCTATTGAAATACATGATTTTGAAACTGGTATAGACACTAAGGAAGGTGAGAACAGATATTTGGTATCATTTCGTAATCCTGCTAAACAAGAATGGGGAAAGTTCTTTACGGCTTCAGCGGAAATGAAGGGAATTTTAGATCAAGTCAGTGACATTGAGGATGGTTTTCCGTTTGAGACAATAATTAAAGGTGAAGTTTTTGACGGAGGTAAACGAAAATATAATTTCACCTAACAGGTAAAAGATAACATACGAATCCGCATCTCATTCGCTACTTTTGTTGAAAATCAAAATTCATAAAGATGGAAAAGATTTACGGCACAAAGCAGCGGCAGGATGGGCTTATACATACAGGCCGAACCAAATGGATATTATTTTATGGCTTTGGAAAGGATGATGAGGCAAGTGAAAGAGGTTGGGAGTACCGACATACATTTGACCACAGTCCAACACTTTCCGAGGTTAAGGAACTTATTATCTCTACTATAAATACTGCCACGCAGGAGAAGATCGTGAACGGCTTTATATGGAATGAAAAGCCGATATACCTATCTGCTGAAAATCAATTGAATTTTGCTGCTATAGAACGTAACAAAAATATTCCATATCCACTTACCCTAAAAATCAATGAACAGGAAGATGGTACTCCCATCTACTATACCTTCGATAATGTAGATGAATTTATCTCATTCTCCCAGGCAATGAGCCTGTATGTGATAGAAACTGTTCAAAATGGTTGGAAAGAAAAAGACAGTGTAGATTGGACAGTGTTTAATATAAAATAGACAAGAATGAAGAAAAAATTGATTGAATGGCTTGCGCAAAGCAACAGGTGGAAACATCTTGTTGGGGGATTTGGTATCGGTATTTGTGCGTTTGATTGGTTTTCTGCAACCTATGCAGGTGTACTTACTGCAGGTGCTTTGGAGTATAAAGACAAGGCATATGGTGGCAATTGGGACTGGATAGATTTCGGCTTAACAGTGGTCGGAACGTGTGTAGGACAATTAGTGAGAACTATCGTATGACGGAAGTGCAACATGTAACGGAGGTGGCTAAAGGCATTAGTGACTATGGCATGATGGCTGTGAGTGCTGCATTTTTTCTTTTGCTTTCAGCAGCTATGATGATAGCACTATTCAAATGGTTTAAGAGTATGATAAACCGCCTTCTGGAACAACAGGAGTGTTTGAATCAATTGCTTGATACAGTACAAGACAATGTGAGTTTGCAACGAAACTTAATGGAAAGACTTCAACCTGAAACCTTACTGCGTATCCGGAATTTGACGGGTTTCGCTTTTGACCTTAGTATCGAACAGGTTTGTAGGTTGATAAAGCGGGTTCGAATAGAGAATCACATAGCTGATCGTGAAGCAACTGTAAACAAAATACGGAAATCACTTCAAGTAATCCATGATGATCGAAAGAGCCGCTTTGACCCTTTTATATATCATGGAAAACCTCTGTCGGAATATTGTAATGAGAATTGGGTGGAAGATGTGGTGAGTGTAGTTGAAAGTGAAATCTATAATGAGGATGGAGAAAATAATGCACGTGCCTATACCAATGTGAAACTTGCATACGACAATATAAAAACGGACTTTTATCAACGCTTAAATAGTTAATTATGAAAATATTAATAGATAATGGACACGGGGAAAATACACCGGGCAAACGTTCTCCTGATGGGAAATTACGAGAATACCTTTATGCACGCGAGATTGCAGAATCTGTGGAACGAGCCTTGCGTGCGAAAGGATATGATGTAGAGCGTATTGTGCATGAGACAGTAGATGTGCCATTGGCAGAACGAGCAAGACGTGTGAATGAGATTTGTGCACGGTATGGGGCAACAAATGTATTGCTTGTTTCTATTCATTGCAATGCTGCGGGAAATGGCGAATGGATGAGTGCAAGAGGTTGGTCGGCATATACTTCAAAAGGTAAAACAAAATCGGATGAATTGGCCACTATGTTATACGAGGAAGCCGAACAGAATTTTGCCGGACAAAAAATCCGTAGGGATAATTCGGATGGAGATCCAGATTGGGAAGAGAACTTCTACATTTTGGTGAAAACCAAATGTCCGGCTGTTCTTACGGAAAATTTCTTCCAAGACAATAAGGAAGATGTTGATTACCTATATTCCGATAAGGGGAAGCAAGCCATCATTAAAACGCATGTAGATGCAATAATCAAATACGTCACCAAGTATGGGAAAACTTAAGAATATTGCAGTAGTGTTGTTTATGATTGTATTTCTTGCTTCGTTGTTTATGAATGTAGTACATTTTGCAAGTAGGCAACAGAAAACAAGAGATACAACAAGAACAACCTATGTTGATACAATACCATTTTATAAGCCCATTCCTAAAGACAGCTTTGTTATTCGATATGTTACTGAACGTCTTCCTACAGTCTCGAAATTGCCGGAAAACGTACAAAAATTGCCTGAAAGCGTATCAGAATTTCCGAAAAGCGTGAAAAATTTCCATGAATCTGTATCAGAGGATAGTGTAGATGTGATTGTTCCTATTACCAAAAAGGTATACAAGGATAGTTTATATACGGCATACGTAAGCGGATATAACCCGAAACTTGACAGCTTGGTATTACATTCGCAACATGAAGTGGTAACCATTAACGACTGCTATCCTAGGTCGAGGAAGAAACGTTGGAGTGTTGGTGTTCAAATTGGATATGGAATAGCATTAAGAGGGGTGCCGGAATTTACACCATATATTGGAGTTGGTGTATCATGTAATCTATTCAATTTTTAATTATGACAGATATTGCTTTAACCGTTAATAAAGAAAGTGTATATGAAGAAGTGGCACAGACCACAGCTTATACCGGGGCTAAGATGGACAACGAACTCGCATACAACCGTATTTTCACAACGGATGAGGATAAGAGTATGCTAGAGCGTTTTTGGAATGAAAGCAAAAACACTGCTTGTAATAGCTTGAAAAAAATACTTCTTAACGAAGTCGAAAGAGAGGGGATATATCAGCTTTCGTTGGGGTTATCAAGTTCGTTTGATGAAGCTTTAACAGAAAGTATGGAACGTAGTCTGTTCTCGTTTTTTGTTATGAATATTACGGCAAAGTGGTACACATTTACCAATAAAGAAGAAGCAACCGGATATGCAACGGAAGCGGCTACCTATATGGAGGACGTCATGCGTAAGGCATTTTTTAAAAAACGTCCTATACGTCCTACGTACAATTGAATTATTTTTAATCTTTATTTATTATGGCAGAAAACAAGAAAATATTGACAGTGACCCAACAGGTTAAAGAGCTTGTTTATGATATTCAGAACAAGGCATACTTGACCGGGCAGGCGCGTGAAGCAGAGGGTAAAAAGAATTACGAAGCTGCCTCTAATATGCAAGCGAGTGATGATGGGGAAAACAGTTACCAAATCCGTCGTTCATTGGCAAATGCATTTTCATCTTTGAAGAGTCTGCTTGGAGAGTATCTTTCAGAATACAAAAGTACAAGCAACAATCTGATCGCAAAAGAAATTGATGATAATGGTGTACTAGAACTTGCATTCGAGTTGCCGAGTAACTACAACAACTCTTCGGCTGATGCGTTGGGCAATGGTATTCATGCCTACCTTGTAGATATGGCTTTGGGAGATTGGTTTGCCATTACTAACCCGGAAGATGCAGCTTCATACGTACAGCATTCGGCGATAAGTTTAGAGAATGTAAAGCGTGCGCTTTATAAACGTAGCCGACCTGAAAGACCGACTTATTCTTAATGTATTCTCATGGGATATTGTTGTAAGAAACTCCAGCAGACAAAAACAGTAACGCTGACATTCAAACGTTCAGAGTTACTCTATGACGTAGAGAACTACTCCTTTGTGGAAGGTGATATTATGGAAACGGAGAATGAACATGCCCGGCATCAGGTGTTTGACATTGGACAAAGTGGTAATGTGAACCGGGTTACACGTGTACTCAATCTTACCCATGCAGAATGTGTGGAAATGCTATATCCATATACCAAAGAGGAAATCTCGGACGAACAGGAAGCTCTTGATGATATTCTTGTAGCTCCCGAAGAATATCATATTGTACTCACTTTACCGGAAGATTTTTCTTTATCTACGGTGAAGCTACTAAAACATCTGATACACGAGTATCTTATCTGTAAGGTACTTGCAGATTGGATGAGTATAACGAATCCAAGTAGTAAGGCTAATTGGGAGGAGAAGATAATGAGTATCAGAGCTAAGATACAGACATCGCTAATGTCGAGAAAAGGCAAAATAAAACGAAAGTTGAAACCTTTCTGATAAAAGGAAGAGCCGGAGTGCATCACGCATTCCGGCTCTTTTGCTAACAATCTTTCTTAACCTTAATATGAAAAAACTAACCTATGTAAGTTATCTTGGTTTATTAAGCATACGGGGGGTGAATTGGACGGTAAACCCCAACAAACTTTCAGATTTGTCTAGTTTGCATATTAGTACAAGTCGGAATGCTTTGTATGGTGTGCCATGGAAACCTCGCATATATTTATCGGTACTACTCCATACTGCATGCCAGTTGAATAAATCATTTGAGCCATACAGAACTTGTGAGACATGGCTACTCTTGAAATATCCGCGTTGTATGATGGTGTCTATTGTTTTGAACATGTTTGGATCATCTATTTTGAACGGACGAGTGACAGCCAATGCAGTAATAGGTTCTATTGTGTTATCAGGCTGTGAGAAATTAACGAGATCATTATCTGAAGTCATAGCGAGTGCATCAGGATAGGAGTTTAAACCACTCATGATGTTACTATGCATCATTCCCCATTGCTTACTATCCATTGAATATAAGTAGGCATAGGTACATGATGGGTTGTGAATGATGATACGTTGGTGTATATAGTCGTAAATCATCCTACATGTTTTTAGAAATTCGCGGAAAGTTAGAAATTGAAACTCTGTTGAATTAAATCTTGTATTATTAACCAATTTATTCAAATGGGGTAAAGAATTGATAGAGAAAGCCAATTCACTGTCCAAAATATCCGAAATACATTGGCTTGTAGAACCGCTAATAAGCATAATACCACGGTCAGTCGCAAATAGTACAGCATTATCAATCTGGGTTATACTATCGGAATTAATACACACATCACGTGTGATAGGCTGGCGGGCAGAGTAGGAACCGGTAGAAGAAACCTCGAGGGCCCAAATTCCATCAGTAGAGAAACAGTAAAGAGGAAATTGACCAAATTGGCCTTGTGATAAAGCCTTTGCGGCTGAACTGAGTCCAATGATTGTACCTGTTCCAACAGTGCAGACTCCGAGAGCGGGAAATGAAAAAGGATCGTTTACATCAGAAGTATATATTTTATTTGGATATGGGATTCCGATTTCTGTATCAGTAATGAGGCTCATATCGGGGGTACTAGAGAAACTCGTGTTGATACTTCCGTATACTCCGTTAAGTGTTTCATGTTTATGTAATTTGCTATATGAATAGGATTTTACTCCATTGTTATCTATACGCTCAATAATAAGCTCTTTTGCATTGATGTTGGGATAAAAGAAGTATGAATCAACGATATTCATTGGTATACCGGAAAGAAACTGTACCATAACTTTTCGTTTCTCGGCTTCAATGAAGATGTATGCTTTATAAGAATATGTTTTCTCAACGGCTTTTTTAGTTTCGTTATCATACTCTCCATTAGCATATTGAAAACAAGATTCAAGTGGGAATGTCGGAGGGATAATAGTTACTCCGGTCAGATTTAGACGTGCGTTGTATGGAAATGCATGTTTTGCGACAATTGTTCCCATTAAATTGCTGTCACCCTCCATTACTTCTTTAGCCTCAAGTGAATTGAGAGCACCATTTTCAATAGAAACAATGTTCTCACCCGATTGTATTTTTTTTACGTCAATGGAAGAGATAAGGTAGAAAGGTAATGAAGAGTCATCATCTACAAGTGATTTACCTGACATTCCAAAGAAAAGTTGATTGGAATTGATTGATTCACTTGCATTATGACATCGATATATTAATTTACCGTTGATATTCTCATTACCGGAGTTAGCGCAATAACTTAAAAATGCGGACGAACCACCCATTGGTCCCAAATAGGCATATGGGGAGATTGATTTGCACATACTGTCCTGATCAACAGTATAGAGTGGGGGAGTGATAAATATATCAATACTCTTAACCAATTCCCCCCATTCGGCTACAGATCCTTTCACTTCATCGAAATTTGTTATCTCGTAATATAATTTTGATGCAACATGCGATACAACCATATTGAATTTGGTGTATAGACCATTGTTAACTTCATAACCTGTATAATGTATGAGATAAGGTATGCCATATGATGGGTAGACTTTTACTGGAGATGAAATGTAGTTGAGGGTTCCGTCATACATACGGTAGGCATATCTTATCATGAATGGGTATTGGAATAATCCTGCTGTTTTGGCATCGGCGGTATATTTATTGGTAAATGCCAACACAGTATCTCTTACAGCTTGGCTGGCTTCTATTGAGAGAATAAGTGAATTAAGAATAATAGACGGAGTAAATCCGGGGAAACTTGCAGATAACATATCCGAGTTTCCCATAGATGCTCTTAGTCGGAAAGAGAGCGATGGAAATACCGGGTTACTTCCCATGAGTACATATGTTCCTGACTTGTAGAGGGCATAAATTATGCCCTCAGAAGTGAGTATGATTAATGTGTTTCCAAGTGATGTTACCTGATAGAGTTCTCCAGAAATAGATACTATATCTTCGGGCTGCTTATCAGTGTCGTTAGAGGATAACCATTGTAAGGCGGCGGATTCTGTATCGTAAATTATGTAATGTTTATATACCGAGATGTTGTGTATGTATATCACTTTTTTCCCTTGTGGGAGAGTGAATAAACATTGAGGCTTTTGAATGCCTTTTAATACTCCATCTTCAGGAATAAGATTCATTGCAACTGACAAGTCACCATCTGCACATTCGTAATCTGATGGATTGGCAGAATATCCATTGTACTTAATCTCTTTTATCATATTACAAAAGGTATTTAGTGATAATTGGTAATAGTTTACCGTATTCGTTTTCTGTTGGTTCTCCTACACATAATCTTGCTTTAGCTGTTGCTTTACATTCTTGGAGAATTGCTGTACAAAGTCTGCTTGATGAAGTTCTGAAATGATTTCCTGCCTTATTCGTTGGGAATACCATCGCTTCATGCCTCCCGTTTGGTGAACGAAGTCTAACGTAAAGGTAAAATTCATCTTGGTCAATCATTATGTCCAAAACATCTCCGCGTGAGAGCTGGAGATGTTTTGCGACGCGAGCACTAATATCTATCCTTCCTGATGCGTAAAAGGTGATATCAGCTTTTCGGGTGTTTCCTAATATACTTTGCATTTGGCTTGTCGAATTTATAATAAGTTTTTCCTTGTGGAGTTTTCTGAATTGATACGGACAATTTTACTCGACAGTTATCGGATAGTCCATATTCATAAAGGATGCGGCCGACTGACGGACAGAGCGTTTCAAATCCTATACATTTATACTTGTCGTTGTATTGAATATCGCACATTTGGGTTGCTTGTTCAATAACTGGATTGATTATGAATCCGAATGTATCGTCTCCAGAAATATGGAAAACGAATACACGCGCTGCATCACTCTTCCTGGCATTATTCTTGATATGCAAGAACAAGTGTTTGGAAAGCGTTATAGAGTTGTCGGCAGGGTCGGCAATCACATAATACAGAAGTGATTGCCACCATAATTTTAACTTACTGATAATCATAGTACGAAAGTATGATGAATGATTAGCTTTTGTAGTTTAACTTTTTACTGACGCATTGAGATGTACTCGACGAGAACGAAAGGTAACTGTTTCGACAAAAGTAAACGATAAGGTTGTTTCGATTTCCAATCGATGCCGGTTAGCGGCTTCTTTTGTTGCAAAAATGTAAGAACAGATTTCTTGTTTGGTTGTACCTTTGGTAGCTACGATATTGGCATAATATTTGCGTCCGAAGAGGAACGCAATGATTTCTTTTAATACTGTTGAATTCATAATCTATTGGTTTTAATCTGTGAATAAATTCTTTTGTTCCGGTTGTTTGGGAGGAGGGATGATACTATTAACACGTTCAATCTCCCGGTCAATCTCGGCTTCGAGTGCTTTGCAAATTCGTAAATTAGCTTGAGTACGACATTTGAAATATTCTTTTTGTGCTTTGCGCATCTGGACAACTTTGGTAAAGAGTGTTTTTGCATCCATTATTTCTTATATTTGTATTGTTCTTTAAACATCGAATCCGCTTCCTGAAATTGTTTTGTAAAGCGGTTTTCTTTATATTCTCTCTTAAAAGTCACATATGGGACTTTCTTTGTGCTACATCCTCCTGTTAGAGCAAGAATAACACATACTAGTAGTATTTTTTTCATTTCTGTCTTGTTATATTCCACTCACTTTCCATAATTACGTGTTCACACTTATTGCACCTATGCAAATAAGTTGGAAAAGGGGCTGTTGTATAATCTTCAACTGCTATCTCTATACTACCACATTCCGGACACTCAATACTTACTTCTTTGATACCGGGATAGTCCCAGAAAGATAGTTTCCCTTTTACATTTTCGATAGGTTCTTCATAAATAATAGGATTAGCTAACACCCAGTTATAAACTTTTTTTTCGGCCCAGATAGAAGAATGATTCTGTACACAATCCACTATCTCAATGCTACCGATAATGGAGCCTGTACAAAAACTAAAATCTTTCTACTCTTTGTTTTCCGGTAATGCCAATAACTGCTCATTGGTAAGTATTGAATCATAGAAATTATCGTAATTCAAAGGTTTACCGCTTGAATGAATCAGTACCCTCTGTCCTAAGTATTTCTTAGGACACGGCCAAGTTCGGTTCTCGATGTTTTTAATACCGTGGACTATTAAGGATGCCCACGGTTGTTTTATTGTTATTGCTTTCATAATTAGTCTTAGTTTTGATATTGGTTAAAACAGATTCTTACATAACGATAGAATCGTATGTAGCCGAACGAATAAGAGGGACATTCTGTATTATCGGATATGTCAATTTGTACATTATAACCTTTCCTCCGCAAAAAACGGGCAGCTATCTCATCAACAGTATATCGCTTTTTGTGAATGTCCCAGCAACTGGATTTCCATACTGTTTTAGGACTACCTTTTTTTAGGGCTTTCTTAAAGGTTTTAATGGCTTGTATGATTTCTTTTTTGTTCATATTTATTTTGTCCTATAATCTTTAATAAATTCCCACTTTTCGTTATAGTAAGCAGTTTCCCAAGTTGGGTGAAAATGAACTATCTTATTATAATTAACTAACTTTCCTTTTAGACCACCAGAGGATACTCCGATAACTTTCACGGCGTTTTTGTTTACAATCGCATTCATACCGATTTGTAGGAATGGCATACTGTATTGTTGCTTTATCTGTTCAAAAGCATATTTATCAGCTTCATTCATTTTAATTCATGTTTTGAGGATTATTATTTTTCTTCATTCCTATTTTTCAACTCCATTTGTTCAATTAAGAACTTTCTAAAATTATTCTTATATTGACTATGAATGATTTTATACTGCTTTGATAGATTAGGCAGTTGCTTATACCCCTTACTATGTAAGAACTTGGCTACAAGTTCAACCTTTTCATGGTTATCAAAGCCTCTGTCCTTGCACATATTTGAGATACATATATTCGCCTTGCTTGTTGGCTTCTTTATAATAGGTAGAGCGTTGCGTCTGCCATAAGCGTGGGTTCTTGGATAGCCAACTCCTTCACCCAAGTATTCGCCTGTTATGTAATCAAATTCCCCATTTATTAAACTTTCTGCTATTTCTCCCATTATATTTCTCCTTTTTTGATTTTTATTGATTATTATTACCCATATCATAGGAATTGTCTCCCTCTATTTCAATTCCATCTTCACAAGCTACATTCTCACAGAATGCCTCTTTTTGATGGAATTCACACCATCCGTTACCGAATGAATCTTCATTGGTGAATAGCTTGCATTCGCCACATACTTGTTTATCATCCATATAAATGTTACTTTCTGTTTTGATTTATTTGTTATGTAATTGTAAAAGTCCTCTGAATGTAATACGCCTGTGTATCATATCTTGTCGTAAACGGTGTATTCTTTCATCTGAATAGTCTGCAAATATCTGATTTCTTTGTTTCTCCTGTAGTATGCAGTACAAGGAATCAGCTCTAATAAAATTATCTTTCCGCAGGTACTTTTCAGCACAATGAGGACACATACAATCAAGCGTGATATTCTCTTTGTTAAGTCGTGGATGAAGAATAGAATAAGCTTTTTCAATATCAATGTCTGATACTTTTTGTATTGCGTCATCAAAGAAAGCATCAAAGCCGGTCAGACAATTCCCGTAGTAAAATGGACGTTTCAGAACTTTGTAAATGCCGGGTGATTTTCCTACCTCTTTAGAATTTGTCTTTGATATGAAAAAATAATCTGTCATTTCGTCAATCTCCCAAGATTCTTCGCAAATAGGGCATGTAGTCCGATATTCTTCATCATAGCACTCTTCACAGAGAACTTCTTTACGTTCAACTGATACATCGGGAAAATCATCGAGTTCAAATATGGACTTTCCGCAATGGTCGCATTCGCAATCATGCTCTATGATAAGCTGTATCTGTGCATCGTCAAACCTATGCGGACTTGAATTGTATTCAGTCTTGGCATGATTCACTATTTTATCTTTTAATTTGCTCATATTTCCTTTGTTATGAGGGGTTATACAATTCATATCCATTATCCCAAAGACTATCACTGCGAAAATTGAAGAAATCTTCCAAAGAGATACGTACACCATCTTCTAAAAGAAGAAATCCGTTTTCAATAGTCATCCATTCGTCAGAGGAAAAGAAACGGTGCGTAACCTTCTTACCCTCTTTCATTGCTTGTATAGCTTCTTCTTTGCTCATTACTGTTCTATTATACACTAAGTTTATTTTTTCTACGAGTGTTCCATTCTTGTTCTACATTCGATATAGCTTCCATGATCTTACTAAAAAGGAGGGCTGAAATTTCATCGCAGCAAGGATCTATAAAAGATACACACCCTTTTTCATCTATTCTATACCGTATTAAAAGCTGTTTACGGTCATCTACGGTTCTCTTTTTACTCATTTCTTATTTGTTTTACTCTAATTGTTTATCAAATCCTTTAATCTTTCTACCGATTCGTTATCCACCTTGCCATTAAACTTCCGGCAATTCTGTTCATGTAATCCGGTAGCCAGCTTTCCACAACAGCAAAACATTGTTTGCTTGTCGGACAACTCATCAAATACCTTTCTCCTTGTATAACTCCAAGCCGACGCATGGTGAGTTTTTAAATATTCTATCCTTTCTGACTTCTTCATTTCTTATAGTTTTGAATTAATATCTTTAATAATTCGATTATTTTTTTCAGCTCTGCGTATCTCAAATTTATTCAGTTTTCTGAAATAGAACTTATTCCCACAGTCAGGGAGTCTATTACATAAAGTTTTCTTTTTAAAACCTACACAATTTGAGCATTGCCCAGCTACAACCTCGCATACTTCTACTATTAAGTTATTTATTGATAGTAACTGACCTGCGGTATATTCATTCTGCATCATATCTATATTTCAATAAAGATTCAAGTTCTGAAATCACTTTTTTATAATGCGACCAAAGCGCACCCTTGTCAAAATCATCGCTGACGTTCTTTCGCCAGTTTCCACCGTCTATTTGTGCGGCTCTCTCTTTGAAAAGTAGAATCTGACTTCTTACAAAATCAAGTTCTTTGTATAATTCCGACTTATTCATTTCTTTCCTGTTTTACGTTATTTGACCACGATTTTGTTATTACTTGTCGGCACGATAATCATAGAACCGTCATCCGTTTTAGACCATGACGTTTTGTTTATGCTTACCCCTCCACGTTCTTCTTTTAAAGACAATTCCAAGCTATTACATTTAACTTTTAAAGAGGTTACTTCTTCCCATTTTTGGGTATGTTCGTTAAATATTTCCATAGTGTTCCTTTCTGATCTATTAAGAATTAATTCTCACTAAGCCTACATGAACAGGGTCATCTTCCCACTGTACAGTGGGAAACATATCATTGGATATTTCCATGTAATCACATCCATTTGCATTCCACTTAGACTTACCCCTTGTAGGAATTTCTGAATACATATAAAGCTCGCCATTTTTATCTCTTGCTACATAAAACATATATACCTCCTTTTTTAAATTGTTTACTAAACTTGATTTTAACATATAAAGCACAACGCTTCTATCTTATCTCCAGATAGCGTAAACTCTTGGGAAAAATTATTATCATCAGTCTCCAGATATAAAGTAAAATATCCATTATCTATTGACAATATGATTTCTTGCATCTTTCTTATTTCCATAGTCTCTACTTTACAGCATCTATGAAAAAAGTCTTTTACTGCACGACTGTACAGATTTGAAAACATTACAGCATTCATACTTTATTTTTTAATTACTTCTTGAACATATATAAATCACACCCTTCATTATCCAAAATACAATAATCCGGCTTTATTAAATCCACCCAATATTGTACCGGAAGAAGACGTTCATCGCCAAAAGATTTAATTTCATACGCATCAGTAGGAACATAATGCGCTTGCATAACAACACGTTTATCATCATAAGTAGACATTATCTCTTTAATATAACGATCATCAAAATGTTCCAGAACACCATGCGTAATAATACATGTTGAAGGTAAAAAGAATTTTGGGGCACAGATGTTTTCTATGTAATAAGATACATCTGGATGAATACCACTTGTATTGTTCATGCACAAACGCAACATGTTTTTGTTTATGTCTGAGAACATCATACTTGACACATAATCACTCAAAGAACCAAAAACACATTTAGACACATTTCCGATTCCACACCCCTCTTCCTTTATTACAACAGGGGAATATGTTGAAACAGACAAATCTCTCACATTATTAACTATTTCTATCAAAAATCTCATATACTTCCTTCTAAATGCAACAAGGTATTCCCTATTATTTACCCGATCTTGATAATATTTATCCCACGTTAATTTTTCAGACATTATTTTTGGTTTTGGTTTTAATTATATTAAATCAATTCTACTGGTTCATCATCCCATGTCAGTTCTTTGCCTATAAGTTTGAAAATTGCTCCCTTGTGTAACATGAATGCCATATCAATCTGCCCACGTTCGCTTTCAACCCATACTTCTTCCATATCAGCCCACTCACCACCCCATCTTGTAGGCTTATCTGGCGATATTATTTCATCGCCATTTTTATTTACCGCTAACCATGTCATAATTCTATCTTTTATTAAATCTCCTTTTTTTCAACATACGTAATGATTGCTCTGACAATTGTTCACGAGTTCGACCTTTGGAGCCTATCACATATCGTGTATTAACCCCCTTCTTTAGTAGATTTTCCTTAACGACTACATCATAATTTTTAATAGCCATATCATGTAAATGTTCTCTATGATTATCTGAAATAAGTCCGATAGAAACATTTAATCCAAATATCTTTTTGTAATCATATGATGTAATCTTATGTTTTTGTACAACATGTGCTCCAAGCTTATTATACGCCTTTCCACAAATATGACAAACTAAGCGACCATCAGGAGTTTTGATTATCTCCCCATAATTAGGATGATCTTTTTCAACAGAGTTCATAATCTACCTCTCAGTTATCAAATAATTATTATTAAGCCTTTCTTCTATACCATAATTCTCCCGGAGAAAATTCAATACGGTTTCAATATCATCACGAATCCAAGAGATATAATGAATATGGATTTCCACAGTAAGATCATTTATTTTACTGATTATGCAAAAACTCCCATAATTTACATGTAGAGCTGAAAGTCCTTTCTTGATCTTTGTTACACTAATTTTATTTTTCATATTTTTTATTATTTATCCTCTAATAAATCACTTGCCATCAGCCACCAATCACCCGCCTCTACAATATTTTGACGAGATTCATTTTCTTGTATGATCACTTGATCATCATAAAACCCCTCCGTGTCGCAACATTCTCCGCACGTAAAAGCAATACTAACATCATACTTAATAAGCAATTGAGCCAATTCTTGCTTAAATTCTTTTATTTTTTCGTCAGTCATTTTTTTTACTCCTTTTTAAATTGTTATTAGTCAAATTCTACAAAATCTCTTATCTTTAATGCAAGGGAATCATAATAGTCTGACTCATCCTCTGATAGACTAATACGCCATAGTTTCTTGTATAGGTAATGATACTGTTCCAACATATCAAGTTGTTTCTCTGTAAAGGCCCTACGCTTTACCCTCTTTATCTTCTTCATATCTGATCAAGTTTTGAAGGTTATTACCAATCTGTTATTATTTCACCGTCTCTAACAAAGTGCATAGGCATTCCAGTAAATTTAAAAGCTTCATTATGTTCGGAAAGAAAATTATTCAGTGGGTCAAATATTGATTTTTTATAATACTTATATGCACTATATTCGCCACTTCTTCCAAGTTCTTCGTCAATGTGGCATCCATCATAATCGGAGAAGAAATAAACTCCCATTGCCATAGTAAAAGAAGATATTCTCTTATCCTTATCCATTACCTCACGAGCCAGTTTCTCGATAATTGAGTAACCGATTTTAGTTAAGTTCTCAACCTGTTTATTAAACTCTTCTATAGGCATCTCTTAATTGTATTGAGGGTTATTCTTCGGTTATATATCCCTGTTCAAAATATTCGGAATCATCTGCACCACTATCATTTATGCGCCCAGCTTCAAGGTATTTAAGGCTATGTGAATAATCGCTACCTGTCGATAAATGTAATGGTTGTGCATGTTCCATATCTTTTGTTTTATAGACACGTAATGTATCTCCCTTCCCCAAAACGACGCAGCCACTACTACGCAATTTTTTAATTCTGACAGCTATTTCCTTAGCCAATTTTACCTGATTGGAGGTAAACTGTCCGGTTTCACTATATTTCATAATTTGCTCCTTTCTATTCCGATTTTAGTTATTCTTCATCAATGAAAATTTGTTTTTTATTATCAGGCCATCCTCTTCGGATCAAAATTGATATTTTCTTTTTCTGAAGCTTCTCAATAGCTTTTTTCTTAGCTTCCGTCTTATTTTTAGCAGACACTAAAATTTCAAAAGTGTCCAACTCAATTGTTACACGGTATTTTTCCATATCATGCCTCCTTCTTTTTAAAGAAAATATCAAATGTCTGGATATTCTCAGTTTCTTTATAGACCATCTCACGGATGAAGCAATAAAGCTTATGTATTTCTTCATCAGAGGAACATCCGAAAATATCCGCTGCTGCTTGAACTGCATCTTTCATTGAGAAACAAATCTGCGTCCAGTCATCGTATTCTTTCTTATCGTTTAGAATTTCCCAAATCCTCTTATTTGCAGATTCTATATATTGTTTATCATATTTCTTTTTCATGGCTTTTTATTTTTAACTAATAAATCATCTACAATTTCTTTGTCTCAGAAAAATAAGGCTCTATATATAAGTAATCACAATCCTCAAATATTTGATCTTCATTATCATATTGACATCTGTCTCCCAAGTCTGGGTTGTAAATCCTTATCTCTAATAAACCTTCAAAACCTGTTTCTGCAAATTCGTTACAGCATTTGGATAAATACTCCTTTGCTTCAGCGTCAGAATACGTTATATTATCAGACCCATTCACACCATTAATTGTGAATGACACGATAAACATAGATAGCTTACCTTCCTTCCATAATTCAAAATTCGACCTCATAGCTCCTTTTTTTTACATAAACCCTAACTTCATTGCTATCTCTTCCATTTCACTGTAAGCGATACGGTGACATCCAGCAGTAAGCATATCGCTTTGATAATTATTAAAAGCCCAATTGTGACCCGAAGAATCTCTTGCTAAATCATGTTGAAATTGAGCACCATCATGGAAAGACTTAATACGTTTCCAAAGCCTTTCAGCTTCAGATTGAGATAATTCAATCCCCTTACTTGTTTCAACTTTTCCATTTTTGATACGAAGCCAAACGTTAGGTTCATTTCTATCATATATCACCGGATTATTTAACTCCCTGATTTCACCAGCCTTCCACATCTGGATTCTTTCTTCCAATGTTTTCTTTCGGGCTTCATTTTCAACCCTTGCTTTTTCTATTCTTTTAGACTCCCGATCTTCTTGGGCAGCACGAAACTTTTGACATCTCTCGATATAGCTAATCCATGTCCCTTCCCCACATATTTCATCAACAATCACATTTACTGTACCCAGAATACCCAGTGATTGATGATTTAACATAATCTGGAAGATACGTTTCAGTTCACGAACATATTCCCGTTTCACTTTATCAGATTTCCATGCTAATTCGTGTTTTGTTCCAAGCCATTCATTTACGCTCTTTTTAAGCAACTGTTTTGGGGTTCCAAGATCAAAGAACCCAATGTAAGCCATCAAGCTTGTAAAAGGTTCCCATATAGCGTGATAGGAGATTTCAGTTCTGGCTTTCTTGTATCTCTCTGCTGAGTTTTTAATAGCTTCCAGTTGTTTTACTACATATAGCATTCCACCTTCAGAAAGCTCTTCCATGCCAAAAGTTAAACTCCCGGTTGGTATAGCTCCCCAAACTTTAGGCATGTGTTTAGAAGACGTTACCTTTGAACATCTACCATTATCAAGTAAATACCGACTTGTATTAACAAGATAAGCTTTCTCGCCACGATTATTTCGCACAATACGACCAGCCTCAAAATGACGACCATAAGAATATATACTTGTTCCTTCAAAATAGAAATTGCTACCAGTTGCGGAATCTTGCTTTTCATTTGCCCATAAGTGAGCTACCATCTTATTATTCATATCAGTTAAGTTTTAATATCAAATAGTGTTATTGAAGACATCAAGGAGTGAATAGCTGTCCATCTTTTATATAAAATTCACAACTACCCTCCAGATAAAAAGAAAGCCAGTAGAAAAAATATTCTACCAGCTTGATTAAATAATATGTAATAAATTATTACTTATTAGTCTTATTCCTTTCAGCCATCCTTTGTTGATACTTTTCTATACAATCCGTAACCATATCGCAAAAGATTTGACCTTCCTTATTTTCTCCGCGAAAGTATCCTATCATTTTCAAAATATTTCCATCAAATTCAAAGATGAATTTTTTATAGTAATGTTTACCCATAACATTTCCATACTTCTCACAAAATATATCAAGACTGAGAGATTCCCCTGTAAGTGAATTACGATTGTAATCCCACATTACGATGCTTAACAGAGTTTCAAAATTTAATTTTTCCATAATTATCTTCTTATTTTATTTCAAACTTGATACCTTCAGGAAGCTGTGAATAATCAATATTGGTGACAAAATTCACAAACTCTCCTTGTGTTATTTTATCGCCATAGTCCCTCCAGTTAAATACTACGGTATTTTTATGGGAATAAAAGATCATATTGTCTATAGGAAGTCCATGATCTAAAACATACAGATATATTTTCTTCTCGGTTTCTGCTTCTAAAATCTTTTCATCGAACCTCTTACAGATATTGGCTCTCTCTTTAGCGATAGCGGCTTGATGTGCCTCTTCCTTGCGCTTTTCGATATTTGACACAGAATAATAATCATTGCGAATACGATCTTCTATCAACAATTTTTCTTCTTCAGTCAATTTTAGGGTGAATCTTTCTTCCTCCGGTTTATATGGATTAACCCACTTCTTTCCAGATAGTTTTTCAAGTTCTTCTATAAGCACATCCGACTCTCTCTTCCAGCGATAAACTATACCTAAATTGAAAAGCTGATATTTAAAATACAGTTTATCATCAGATGCACTGGAAAGCTCTACATATTCTTCTTCTGAAATACGCAAATACTCCATAGTTACTTTCATCCCGCTTTTCTTTGCGTGATATGCACCATTCTCTTCCGGATACATTGGAGCACCATAATGATTGGATAAGTGCAATGGGATAAATTTCGCTAACTCTGGACAATGTTTTATGATCTCTTTATGGCAGCATCCTGCCATACAGTTTACGTATCTCCCATATTTATTTTTACAATCAATATCTGCCGTTATGCTCCAGTCGCACATATTATTATGACAATCATCATCTAAAGAAACCTTTGTAATGATTCTATATTGTTCCCCATCCTCTGTATAATAATTAGTTTTAGAGTAAGTCAATTTATTTACAGTTTCCATATTATTTTGGTTTAATCGTTATACTAATTTGTGAAAAATAAAATCCACACAATCTCCGGCAATACTATTTGCATCATTGTGCGAATAAAAGCCTTCCGTTTCCCATTCTACACTAACTGGATAACCATTTGCTTGTTTTAAGAAGTTATTGATTTTTTGCACTTCCTCGTCAGATAATCCGGTATAGTCATCATTTATCAAAGCTCCAACCCAATAGACCGGAAGCCTGTATCTTATTACCTCTATACTCATAATTTCATCAATTTACAATGTGAATCTTCAAATACAGGAACCAAACCTTGCTCTCTGAAATATACAGTTGCTATTTTAAAAGCATACAAGGCAAGTCTTTCTTGGATATTTTGTAGTGTTTGATAAAAAGCTATTGGTTGGCAAACATAGAATTTCTCATTTCCGAGACATCCGAAAATTCTATCCAAAGTACCTTCATTGCAATTAGTACCTCCCAATATCAGTAAATCACATCCGGTCTTTCGGGTTCCGAGAATAAATATCTTGTTCTTATTTTCTGGAAGCATAAATGTTTCCTTATCAATATCGAACCAATCAGCCTGACAGCTTTCTACATCCCGGAGAACGATCTCATCAATTTCACGGGCATATTCTTCTTGTGTTTTCATTTGTTTACCTCCTATATTTTTCTACCTGATGGCAAATAATTTTCAGACCAGCATTTATCTTCATTATATATTGTTATATACTTAATTTTTTTCAACCATCCCGCTTTTGTCGTTAGAGCTGATATGACCTGACGGATACTGGAAAATCGACTGTCGTAAATAGACGATATGATCTTACCATTAATATCAAAGGAAGTGGCTTTAATAGTATCTTTCGTAGAGATACGGTTCCTATTATTTATCATACAGCCGGATTTATTTGTGAAAAATCAAGAAACGGAAGACATAACTGACGACCTTTCTCTTTTATTCTCTGTCGTAAATAAGCTATTCTTTCTTTTCTCTCGTTCTTGATGTAGTTATCAATAAGTGATTTACACTCTTCCTCAATATGTTTCAAATTATCGTCACCGTAATAGCCCCAACAAGAATCATACTCTTCTTCATTACCGGTATCGTCTACTTTGGTAATTGTATACCCATAAACTTCTCCGGTATAATAAGAATCAAGAGTTTGGATTTCCCCTTCCAGATAACACTCGATCACCTTGCGTTCCTTTTCCCCAATTTCCTTGTAACCATGTTCTTTCATTACTGCACTTTTCTCAACTGCAATAATACCAAACAGCCCTGAGTCCCAACTATCTCTATATATACCATGCCTACGACAACTAACAGTTATACCGGAATGAATATAAGCGTATACGGGCATCCAGATATAATCCTCTCCGAGTTTATCTGTATCAAAATCTCCATTATCATTCTGATAGCATTCTTGATTGGTAAGATATTCGATACTTTTATTATCGGGACTATAACTCCTATGATTTGAGTAGATTGTACCTAAATTCTCCCATGCTTCACGTGGACTTTCTGGGTCATGGTCATATTTAATATTGATATTGTATCCACGATATTCGATTGTTTGATATAAGTCTGACATGATATTTGATTTTTAAGATTTAACAAGCGATTTCATATTCTTCTTCATACTTGATATGAAGACTGAGGCAGATTTCTTTGACAGAATATAGCTGGTCATAATTACACCCGAAAATATCTTCAGCAGTGTAGTAAGACAACAGATCGTGTATCCTTGTTGCAACCGGACGAAGCAACCAATCGTTCCATGTATCTCCGACACAGGAACAAAATGACTGAAGATCATCTTTAGCCCATCCAGTCATAAACATTTCCTTCATATCCTGTTCACTGATCCAACTATAGGAAAACTTTGTCGGATCATACGGGTTCCGGTAGACACATTGCCATTCCTTTTCTTTCGGGATATAGCGAACCAACAAACCATACTCAAACAAACTCGTGGCTTTATCTGCATCAATGCCATGCCACAGTGATTTATCGAATTTTTTCATTTTTAATTGCATAATTGTTCTACTATTTTTGAGGTAATTGTCCAACTTCTATACAAACATAATCCCCACATTCAAAAACAAGATTAATCTGTTCAAATGACTCAATAGAAGCCTCAGATTCATCACAAGTTCGTACCCAAAATAATTCAAAGTCATTCATATTTGATTTCCAAAGCCTCTCCGCAGTATCTTTAGATAAAACTTTCCAAACAAAACCATCACTAAATACGATTATTTCAGTTGTTATAATAGGTAATGCCATATTCAATCCTCCTTATTTTTAAACATTAAATCTTCCGCTAATCCTTTAGGGCACTGTTCATCAAACCAATGCCATATTTCAAACTTATCGGTTCCGGCAGGGAAATCGAGGAAGTCTTCTTCTGTTTCATCATTATTGTTTACTGGAATATCACCAAGTTCATTCCATAGTACTTTAAGTTCTTCTAATGTTTTCATATCACCCCCTAACCGAAACTTGCTTCAGTCATATTAAGATTAACATTAATATTATCACCACTTATCCACTGAATGTTGTCAAGATCATATTGACAGTGCTCGACAAGAAAACTATTAATACACCCGCCAAAATTCTTATCTATAAACAACTTGTTTACTGTAATAATATCAACATCCAGAATATCAGGACACAATACAGCTATCTTTATTTTCACTTCTGGTTCTTTAATATTTATTTCCGATTCTTTCCGGAAAAAACGTACATAGGACTTGTCTAAAGTGTATTCTACATACAAGGGTGATCCACACCCCCAGTAAGCACCTCCTTTATCATAGGCTCCATCATAAGTTAATGGAACTCTCCGGCAATATATCCGTTTCCCTTCTGCTAACTTTCTATCACCAATATTAGCTCTCCCCATTGGTGCTCCATTTCTGCCTTCAACTATACAGATAATAGAGTCATAAACTTCTTTACTCGTTGTTTTCATAATTGTTATTGTTTATTAGTCCAAATTATTATCTGTTGTGACAAATTCCACGGCATTGCATTGTCTGCCTGAAAATTTTCCCAATCAATTTTATCTTCAAATCTGGGACAATGATATTTCACGTATTCATAAAATTCCTTACGCTTCTGCTTTACAAAACCATCCTCTTCTTCATCCAGCGTGACAATTTTCGGTTTGTTTGCTTCTCTACAATTCTCTGCGGTCTGGTAGAATCGCTGGAAGTATTCAGCATTATACTTGTTCCCGTTATAATCAATGAATGTGACCTCACTTCCATAAATTTCGCAAACTTTTAAACATTCCCGTGGTGTTCTTTTTGTCGGTTTTGAGCCATCCCATAGCCAACCATAAAACTGAATGCCATCCCAGATAAGATGTGATAGGTATCTTAGGGAGAAACACTGCATATCCAACGCCTCACAATGTACAGGATTTGTTTCTTGTGCAGCATCTTCAACTGTTTTATATATGGGAATGCCTGTCGTGATTATTTTCTCCCCCAATTTATCGCCAAACCAAAAGATATATTCGGTTATTACGTTACGCCCACAAATACTGGTATCTTTTATTTTCATGCCACGATATTCAGCTTCACGAATCACTCCGTCCCTGTGCATAAATACTCTTGTTCCAAAAGGGAACGGATAAACTGATACATTTCTTTCCATGTTATTTTATTTAATAAATTAAGATTTTTCTTTCGTAATACTGATTATTTATTCCGGCAAAGACAAAAATGTTTCAAGATTGCTATGTATTGCCCCATTGTAATTCTTTTCCCACATTTCATGGACGTTGCCGTCGTGATAGAACTCAAACTTATAGGTAAACATACCTTTTTCTATTCTCCCACAATTATTACCGTTCCATATAACTTTAAGCCTTGTTTCTTCCAGACGCTTCTTAAAGGCTGCAATACGTTCGTCACGGATACGAACAAACTCTGCTTTATTCGCTTCCACCACATCGAGGTAATCAAACCATTGCTGAAGACGTTTTTCGGTCGCTTTTCCGACTTTGTTAGGAGTATCCGGTTCGTTATCAAATCCATCCACATTAACCGCATTCAACAGGGAAAAACTAAATGTTGTATCTCTGTGACCACCGGATATACGATACAGTTTTCCCGTCTTGATGTTTTCAAGTGCCCAAAATGCAGTTTCGTTATTCCATACTGGAGGAGTGTCTACCATTTCACCCAGTTCTTTGGAATAATTGTGCGAGCCGTATTTTTCCAACATACACACCGTAACAAGACGGGAAACCCCACTTACTTCCAAACCGGAGTAACGCTTTGAATCGTTTTCATAACCATAATAATGACTAATTTTGAGAAAGTTATCACTACATTCTGATTGATGTTCGTCCCAAAACTTTTGCAAGTCTTCTGCTTTTAAATATATTCTTCCCATGATTATATATATTTATTTTACTAATTCAATTTTTCCATAATAAGGATAAAAACAACCATCCTGATAAACTGAATATCTTAATGTTCCGTCTTTTGCTTTATAAATAGTCACACAACCACTGGAATAATTACTGCGTAACTCTTTGGCGATAAAACCACCTACTTCTTTATACGTTTTCGGTGTATCACCTTTTGGAGTACCACTATAGATAATAGCTTGACTATATGTATATCCATCAAGACTAATTCCGCTTTTGGATACAGATGTTAATATCATACTACACATATTTATTTTGTTTTAAGTTTTTACCAACAAATAGTCTGAACATGGAGTGAATTGTTGTCCAGTAATTTTACTTTATGCTTCATTAACCACATGCTATACAAGATAGCTTGCATTACATAGAAAGGAATAACAACGGTGCATAGATCGCCCAGTTAAGTGCGATTTAATAGCCCCTGACTCACTATGCACCGTTGTTATCTTAATAGGTAGGAAATGCAGTGTCTCACGACACGATGTAGTAAGTTTGAAGTTTTTTGAAGTGTAAGCGCAACGGGAATCGAACCCGGATCATCTGGGAATCTCTCAGATTTACCACCATGTAAGCACCTATGAAAAAAGCACCCACAAAATTGCAGGTGCTTTTATAATTGATTTGACTGGAGGTATTATTTTTCAGCCTCCTTATGTTCTTTGTCAATCCCATAAAATTTGCGAGCACTGGGGGTCTTTATCCAGATCGCAACCCCAGCAATCAATACAAACATCATTATAAGCCATATTACGGCATTCATTTTTTACCTCCTTTCTTTGCGTTGTAATTTACAAAACTCAATCCCCATATCAAAAGTACCGCAGAAATTGCAAATGCAGTCATCATATACAAGGACACATTGCTTTTGTCCTCGAATAACATAGAGATCAATACGGTTGTTAGCACATACTTGGAAACGTCCATCATGTATTTGCCCAACTCTTTAAACATTTCGTCCATACAAATTTAGATTATTATTTTTAGACTACCAATCAAATACCGCACTATTTATCATACACCAGTGATTGACCCGCAATCAGAAGTTCATACGTATCCCCATGATCTATGATCCGAGAATTTTTAAAGCTATATTCCACCATACAGACAGACACAAAAATCATGCTGGCTATGATAGCCAAATAGAACACATGAATAAATTCGATACTGCTTCTCATACGCTTAAATTTTATTTGTTAATAGCGCATACTATCGCCACGATACGACAGAGCACGCCACACCCGTAAACATACATATACAGATGTTCGTAATATGCAAAGGGAAACAAAAAGAGCGTAATATATTAGTTATAAACATATTACGCTCAATTAATAACACACCCAATTTGACGCACGTTCCCCTATGTTTTTAAAGTTTAATTTCACCACGTTCAATCTTACCTTGTAATAGAGCGTCAAATACCTTTACAACCGTGAAATTATTGTCATATTCTTTCATTACACGCTCGTACACCTTCTTTCCGTTTTTCATAACAAAATCCCCTTTTTCGTCTTTTTTAGCTACTTTTACGGGATAAGTCATTTTATCCCCTTTTTCATTCCAATAACTCTCAGCCCACAAAGTTACAATTACTTTAAAGTCAATATCTTTGTAAGTTAAACCTAAAAATTTGAATGATTCGTCATAACCTTCTTTCCAGAACGAACGAATAGTTTTAATTACACCCGACAAAGTTTTAGTTTCTTTGTTTGCTTCCCGAATGTTTTTTAACGCACTTGCTTTACTGTTTACAGACTGATTTTTAACATTTGTAGTTGTCATAATATAATCTCCTATTTTTTAGTTATTAATAATTTTGTTTTAGTAGTATGTCGGGAATCGCACCCGATTTATAGACGTAAATAAATACGCTTACAATTTCAATAAACGCTACTTTTCAGTTCGTTTCATACCATCAATTAGTGCATAAATGCAACTAATACCGTTATTTTTATAAGACTTACACACACGATTAACATGTCTATCCGTACCCGTCGGTTTTTAGTTGTGTTGTCACAAAAGGATATAGTTATCCCTTTACACGTTACCTTTGTACGCTTTCGATTCAAATTCCGCTATCAGTTGGAAAAGGTACATTATACCCGTAATATATGGCATTTCGCACATTTTTAAATATTACTTTGTCATTCCCTTAATAACGGTTTGAACTGCTTTCAAAATTTCAATGAACTAATTGTACTTAATGAAAAGTCCTTTGCTTTTCGTTTGACTAATTAATTACTTGCTTTTCGCTTTTCTTTTGTTTTGTTCTGTTTGGCTTATTTTGTTTTGCCTTTTGAGAACATGACTATTATAATATCAAAAATTACTTTTTCCAAATTTTTTCATAGTTTTTTTTCAACTATATAAAAATCGATCTCTAAACCAAGCAATGTACACGCACGCACGTAGACAGACTGTAAACAATTGATTTTCAATAATTTAAAAAATATGATTTTCAATGAAAAAAAATTGTTTTTTCTGTTTTTGATAAAAAAGACGGTTTATACACATGTATCAAATTAAAACATTCAAATTTCAATTCATAAACACCAATATATCAACATATTATATAAAACAGTGTTTTGTATAGTTGAAAAACAACTATTACTTTTTTCTATTTCATTGAAAATTGAAAGCAAATTGAAAGAAATAAACAGTAAAATGTCTTATTTTGATAAAAAAAGACATTTCAAAAACACATATATTATTGATATACAGCATAGTAACAATTTTAAAAAGAAAAGAGAGGGTGTCTTTCTGAGTGCGAGTACCATAAATATACTCTGACCAATTTTTCAAGTCTCGTTTTTAAATTTAATGGTAGTTTAAAAAGGACTATATATACAGACTTCGATTTTTTCCGGGGGCTATTTTCCCAAGTCCCGTTTTTGGCCATAAATAGGGTTTCTGGGTAACACAAGGTAAGGGGTTCTCTCAGCTAAATCTATTCCTAATATATATGATCCCTTTGAAAAAACACAAAAACACCTATCCAAATATTGATTCTAAAGCCCTCTGCGGCATTTTATTAGCCATTGCTTGAAAGCCCTCCACATAAACACATAAATCCCCGTATATACAAAAAGAAGTGTATTCTCAGCCGGACAGATATACAAACAATACCTTGAATATCACAACAAACATGGTTTTACTACTTTTTTGTCATGTTTTTGCTCACTTTGAGACAGATATAGGATATTTGAGTTTTTTATATAATAGCAATGACTCAAAAATATTACCTTTGTGGCCTAATCTATAGCATAAAGTGAAGACAAATCAAGAAATAAGGGATTATATTAAAACGCTGAGAGCAAGTGACGAAGGTAATGAATATGCAATCATTCAATATTGTCTCTCTCAGTACAAACTAAAGGTTGCGTTCCGGGAGCCAAACGACTCCATGCCAACAGTTACGTTCCTTCAGTTCAAAAAATGGGCTGAACGAGACTTTCCGATCCCCAACTCAATAATTGTTGTTGAAGAGGGTGGCTTCTTGAATATGATAAGCTATGTGAGTAGTATTCATTACGACAAAATTATACTTGGAGCCTCTTTTACCCAAACTGGTGATCTGATAATAGATAAGCTCTCCATCCCATTTGATGCTAAAATACGAAAAGCGACAGAAAAGGAAATTGAAAAAATAACTGTGGCTTTATCCAATAGGAATTTTGAATGGAGCTACGAATATAATCGGGTGATCGAAAGGTTTGTTCCCCAAATATGCAATTATATCCGGTTCAAATCGAATACGGGAAAAAGAGGAATTGGTGTTTTTCAAAAGACAACAAAGGGCGGAAAGGTTATAATGTTCTGTGTGAAGGTAGAAAACGAACCAATCCAATATTCTTTAAACGACTGTATAGGGAACTACTGCGATTTAAAATTCTTCTCTGCTACTGAGGCCGAAAAAAATATCTTTAAATCAGAACTGGCAAGTGTTGGCAAAGTCTGGAATGGCCGACTGAGAAGAATTGAGCCTATTGGGTTTGGTAAGATGAAAAAGGGACAAACATACTACTTCATTAATGAAAAATTCAATGTTGTTCCTGCAAAGGAGTCACTATCAGCACAGGATCGTCTCAAATTCAATAGTGGAAATTACTTTTTGAATCCGGAAGAAGCCGAAGAAGCAATAAAACACATTGAGGATTTCAGAAAAACTCAACTGGCACGGCCACAAAAGAAAATAGAAACCGACGAGGGGAAAGATGAAGGAGATTAAGCCTTCATCTTTTTTATTTCTGGCAAATTTGTTATTAGCACTTTACCCGGTTGTTTATGATGGTATTTATCACAATACACCCAAATATTCCTGAAGGGTTCAAAACTTCTACCCTGCAATTTATACCGATCAATAATCACATCCAAAATCTGATCTATAACTTCTTGGTCTTCATAAAACCCATTTTCATATCCGAGTTCCGCAAGGACTTTAGGAATTACTTCTGAGGCATTACATGATCCAGAAGAAGTAATCGTTAATCTGGGAAATCTAAATCTCTTCAGTTTTTCATAGAAAGGATTACTATCTATTCGTGCTTTTTCAGCCCTTTCCTTGAATTTTGGCTTAATAACGATCATTCTACCGCCATTCTCGTCAATCTCTCTAATTTCGGCTTTATTTGGCCTCCTATGCCATAGTTTTGATTCTTTGTCTCTCTGTAATTCTGGAAACATGTGTGAAAGTAATAAAGGGGAATCGTATAATACCTGATCGACCTTCATTAATTCCAAATCTCGCATATATCCCACTACATAATCTGTCATGGCATCCAATTCAACCATTTCATCTTCTGGGAAAGCTTCTCTAAAATCGGACTTAATCATTTCTACTTTTTCTTGGTCTGATAACCCCAACAGGCTTTCATCAAAATCTTCCGAAACTGGAAGTGACATAAATTCAAGTCTCAACTCTTCATCGCTCTTTTCAATATGTTCTGAGTAGTAAGTGTAAATTCTCACTCCGGCACTTTTGAAGTGAGGAAAAATTTCTTCTAAGGATAACTGAGATAATTCCGGATCGTGTGATAGATAATCCTCTTTTAGTTCACTGAAGAAAGAAAGCACCTCCGTTCTCTTCGCCCGATCTCCATCTGGAAATTCTTCTTTCATGTCCTGAATCAGCGAATCAATGAATTTTTGATTTGAACTGGAAGGTGAAGGAACGAGTTTTTCCTCTTCCGATCTTTTCTCCCCCTTATGAAAAATACTTCTTTCAGAAGCATTTTTATAATTATCTAAAATATATTCTTTATCTTCTTTAATATTATTCTTAGAGTTTATATTATTATATATATTAATATTATCTATACTATTGTCATTTTTGATAGTGGTTTTTGCCATTTTATCCAAAACCATGTCATTTTTGATAGTGGTTTTTAATTCGACATAATTTGCATCAAGAACCGTGTCATTTTTTGCTATGGTTTCACATTCTTGATCTAAAACCATATCTGTTTTTGACATGGTTTGCACATCTTTTAACAAAAGCGTGTCATTTTTAAACATGGTCAACATATCTTTTAACAAAACCATGTCATTTTCTGCTATGGTTTGAATATTAGACTTTACTATCTTTTCTTTCATCTCAGAAACCATGTCAAAAACTAACATGGTTTTATTATATATCTCAGAAACCATGTCATTTTTGATAGTGGTTTTATTATCTTCAGCTAAAACCGTGTCATTTTTGTATATGGTTTCAGGAACCATTATCATTTCTGATATGGTTTTGGTATCTTTTTCTATTGTTTTAGAAACCATGTCATTTTCTTCTATGGTTTGAATATTAACCATGTCATTTTTGATAGGGGTCTCTTTCTTCTTCGTTCTTCTTAATTGCAGGATTTGATCTTCAGTAACATCGAATATTGAAGTTGCTTTTGAGAAATGACTTTCACAAAAGTCACGTAATACATCCCTATTGTTAGTAGTGTCCAATAGAAGCATTGTCTTTTCATACGCTTCATAGTTCAGTCTATACTTTTTCTTTTCCCCGGTTCTGTTTTGACTGGAGAACAAAATACCTATGCCCTCCAGTTTATCTGCGCATTTTGTAAATGTTACGTTTGATACCCCTGTGTGTTTCTGAAAGTAAGATCGGCTCCACGTAGAATTATACCCCATATCTCTCAGAAATTCTTGATCCAGCAATAAAATCAGAAAAGATATTTCTGCTCCACTAAACAAACATGAAGAGTTTGGATGTATTTTCACGAATCTCGTATTCTTTGACTCCTGCATTTACTTACCGATTTTTTCATTTACATAATAGAACATTACCCGACCTTCAATCATAGGTCTGTATATAGTATATCCTAATTCTTTAGCGTATTTACCAACGGTAATACGATTAGCAACTTTAACTGTGTTTTCAGTCATGTGTTGTGCCATTTCATCGAAAGTCATTCTTTTTTTTAGTTCCATAATTCAAGTTGTTGGTTATTAATATTTTAATAAGAGTAGATTAAATCGACATAATTCGGTTAAAAAAAGAAGGAGAAATTTATCTCCTTCCAATATTATCAATGTGTGTGCAGCCAATAAATTTCATAGGCACATAACAATACTAACAATATGCACCACGTCCACCATACAGCATTCCAGCAATCTCCATGTGGATCAATCAGAAAGACGCTACCCATATACATTTGTATTTTGCTGGCAGGGAGGAACCTCACCGTCTTCCCGGCACATTTTACACAATTCTTTCATTTCACACTTGTCACAGGTAGTATTATAGGCAACCCATTTGCCAAACAACCACCCCATAAAAATAAAAAGGGCTACAATCAATATCGCTACAAAATACATCTTAATTTTAGTTTTGGTTAATATTCATCCTTAGTATAGTTCTCATAATGCTCAATGGCTTTATCTATTTGTTCCTCCTGATTAAGCCAAAAGCACTCGTCATCAGGAAGCATCCTTCCAATTATCTTCTCTATCGTTCCTTTGGGTAAATCACAATGGCCGTAATCGAAGTGTCCCGGTTGATCCTCCATCCAGAACTCAATGTCATTGCCTTTGTCGTCTTTGTCTATAACTTTTATGGGGCGACCAGCAAACATTGTTTCTCTTCCTTTTTTATCAATTGTTAAGTATGGCATAATTTATTTCTTATATCTCTTGTAATAAATTCATTCTTCTTTATCAATCTGCATAATCGAGCAGTCTTTCTATTTAAAGCAAAGTATTCATCCCATTCTCCTATAGTGTGATCTTCTTCCAGTCCAAAAGGATTATCGGAACCACACAGCACGCATTGGTTTGTTTGTATACCAAACTGCATATCCCGATCACACGTCGAACAAAATTCTATGGTGTAGTCGAAGTACTCACGTATTTCTTTATCTGGGATCACGTATGGAGTATAGTTGTTTATATTCATTAGTATAGTCCTAATTTTTTTGTCCAAGCTTCATATATACGGTAAACAACACTCTTATTATTCAAATATGCACTTCCCCTAAGTAGCCATATTACAGGAATAATAAACAAAATTATAAGAAGACAATAAAGCCAGTAAAATAGGATTGTCAATCTCCAGATAGGTTTTACAGGTTCTTTTTGTGTATATTGCACGATACTAAATGGAAACCAATCTGTGTCATACAACTTACTTTTCTGATAATCTGTTAGCCCTATATGTCTATCAAGAACCTCTCTAATCTCGTAATTAGTTAATTTTTTATATCTCAACAAGTTCATATTATTTCTATTTAAAATGTTCAATCAATTCCTTAGTCGTTGCTTTACGCCACCCCAGTAAAGATGATTTGTTCAATGGCCGATCACGGTGTCCGTTTTTCCACCACTCAGAATTTTCAGAAATAAACCATTGATTAAAGTCATTATCATCCTGAAGTGCTGAAAGAGCTATAAATAAATCCTCATTAGTACCACAGTCTATATATCCTTTTTCAATTAATCGTTCTGCATTACTCCATTCATCATCAAGACAAAAGAATCTATCTTGTTCTACTACTAAAAGTGTTCTTATATTGCTACTCCAAAAGCCATCTCCCGATCTTCCACCTAACCTATAAACTCTTTCAGTTAAATATTTTGGTGATTTTCTTATAAAACAAGGTTGTGTAAAATTCATTGTTAATGGTTTTGGTTTATCAAAAAAATACACTCAATTATAGACACAACGAGTGCAAAGGCAAAGAGATACTTCCAACGCTCGATTTTATTTTCATATCTATTCTTATATCTATTCCACTCGTTTTTTACAATTGCTTTGCAATCATCTTTATAATGTCTGAAATGATTATTAATATAATATGTAATATCATCAACAATAGCTTGTTTCACTTCTTCATGCACTGATTCAGGAAAACCACGTTCATCATAATTCAACTCAGAAATCACATTCTGTCTTAAAACCCTATCCACATCATTAATACGTAGACACATTTGAATACCACTTTTTTTCACATATCGTAGAAATTTTTCTTCTGAAAGCTTTTCCACATCTTCCCTTATCTTTTCTGCTCCAATATAATACCGCAGATTCGTTCCACATCTTCCTCTTTTAATTTTGCAATAGTGTCAATCCGATCAAATTCATCTTTATCGACAATCACAATTGGATTATCAGGAGTGGTTCTAAATATTTTCATAATTATTCTTTATTTAATAGTTCAATGAAACCTTGTTTTACACAAGGCATGTTTTTGTTAATAGCCTCAAAGTCTTTAATTGCTTTTTGCTTCATAAAGAGCTTCCCGCAGACATACCCTTCCTCTCTTATCAACTCCAACAATTTATCAAGGTCAGAATAATCCCAGTTACCATCACTTAATATCTTGTTGTACAGTTCTTCTATTCTATCTGACATATATTTTTGTTTAAATTACAAGTTTTACTATTGTTTCTTTTTATTGATTATCATATCATACACTATATTTATTTCTTCATCAGAAAGAAGATGTATGTTGCTATTCACTACTTGTCTTCTTTTGGTCACTTCTATTTTTAAATCATAAGCTTCTTTGGATTCAAAGCATCTATAACTCCAAGACCAATTATTGCAAACACTTCTCATATTATCTATTGAGAATTTTTCTTGTGGTAATTCACTCAAATAAAAATACTTTTTTCCAACTTTTGAAACATTGCAATATTTACCCGTAGTATAATGTGGTTTTACAACATAAAGCCGATCTCCAACGCTTATTTTTCTTGATTTATCCATTTTGATTAGTTTTTGAATACTAAAGTTATTGGTGGAACACCTTTTAATCTTATATCAGATAACTCAGATTGAGTATCATGTAATATTTTGGTTAATTGCTCTATCAGCATATATGGGCTTGCGTCACCGTGTATCAGGCAATCTACAATTTTTGTTTCAAGTGCCTCCTTTCCGTATTTTGAAAGAAATTCCTCACTGAACATTGATCTTATGAAGAATATGTTTTTATTCATCTGACTTTTCTTTTCTAATGATAATCTTGGTTTCCAACACGATGTTATCCTTATCACACATTCCAGCCATTTCATTGTACGTATTATCCAAAAGAGCTAACATGATCCGGTTGCTCTCTTCATGTGTCATCTTCTTCCAGTCGATCTCAAATGACTTTGCAATTTTTTTTGCAGAGGAACAAAACTCGTTTTCTTCCGGTATCTCATTGACGTTGTAGATATATTCCTCAGACTGCCCGAAAAGATATTTGCTCAGTCGCATATATTTATGAAAAATATCTAAAACTGCTCCCGCATTTACTTCTTGTTTTTTCTTTCTCCCCATTATTTATTTAGTTTTGGTTTATTAATACACATTCTACATGCACTTGAATAAGTCCGGTAAATTTTATTGTTTCTTTTTACAATCCTTCTGTAGAACCAATTAAGTTTGAGATAACTGCCACAACAAGAACATGTTTTAAGAACATTTCCACACTTTGAGGTAATATACTTTGTGCTGGAACGACACTTTATTAATTCACACCCAGTACATTCTTCATCTGTTTCTCTATACTTCCGGCAGTGCGCCAGTGATTTTTTACCGCACTTAGCAAAACGAACACAGTCTATTCTTGGTATTGATTGTTTTATATTCATAGTTCAGTAATTTTTATTATTACTTTACTTACGCTTATGATATTTATCTGATAAACATCTCTTTTTGTTTGTCTTTTTGAAATAGAGCCATTTTTTGTCACAACGAATCCATTATAGACACATGTTGGATATTTAGTATTATGACAAACTCTTATTGTTTCGACCCTTATAGACCCAATATGATCTGTTATAATATCCCCAATGTTAATCGGGTTGTTTTCTATAGCATATTGATGCTGGACAGCTCTGATTTTATTATCACACTCCTTCCGGTAAAATGACTCTGCAATATTTAATTCTTTCAGTGTCATGATTTTAGTTTTTAATATTAAATATTTTCTTGTCGCAAATCACCTGCCTATGGCCGATCTTTGAAATCAACTTTATGCCTTCCAGAGATCGACATCTTGAAAGAGCAACATATACTTGACCATGCGCAAATGCTTTCCCGGCATCAATAACCACTTTATCGAAAGTCAACCCCTGAGATTTATGGATCGTAATTGCCCATGCAAGTTTTAATGGATATTGAGTGCAGGAACCAACTTCCTTTGCCACAATTTTACCCTCTTCATTGCATTCATACTCTATATTGCTCCATGTATATTTTGTGACTATTATTTTCGCCCCCTCATTGGTTCTGACACCAATATAACTAAGTATGTCATCATTGACTATTTCTTCAACGGTTCCAATAAGTCCATTATAAAATCTCCTTTGGCTCGATGGTGCTTGGTCATTAGCACAGAACATGACTTGGGAACCAACTTTCAGATTCAGTAATGTTTCACATGGGGCTGCGCTTTCAGGGAAATTGCCAGATAACATCGCATGAAAACTAAACATTTCACCTTCTAAACGAGATAAATTGATTGCATTGATATTATTAGCCGACTTATTTGTAGCACACAAGGTTATATACCCATGATCTTTGTTTGCTATAAATGTTTCATCGTATAACCCTGTAAGCACTCGTTGTGTCTCTGGAGATAAATTTCCTATCCGTATATCATTTAGTAATTTGACAAAACCTTCATCAGATTGTCTGAACACTCGATTCAAGTTCACTATTTCAAATCCAGCAATCTTAATAGCCTTTGAGCAGAAAAAATAGGGAGAATCATAGTAATCCTCGACAAGTCCCCACTCTTCTTTGATTGTCACAGGAGGAAGTTGATATAAGTCTCCAATCAAAAGTAATTGAACACCACCAAACGGTTCCTTATTATTCCGGTAAAAACAAAGGGCATCATTAACTGCATCGAGAAGATCGGCTCTAACCATAGATATTTCATCTATTACCAATAGCTCTAAATTTTGGATCATACCAATTTGTTCATCGTTCAGTTTGTATTCTCCCAAAACATGAAGAGTTTTCTTTCTTACAAAAGCTGGTTTATATGGAGAAAATGGTAACTTCAGTAAGGAATGAAGCGTTACACCACCCGCATTAATGGCCGCAACGCCTGTGGGAGCCGCAATTATAGTATTCTTCTCACATATACTCAATATATGCTTTAATAAAGTGGTTTTACCAGTTCCGGCTTTCCCGGTTAAATATACATTTCTATTGGTATTTAATACTAAATCAATGGCTTGTTGCATTTCATCATTGATGATAATTGTTGGTTTTGGTTTTTCTGACATATACAATTAAATTAATTCGTTTACTAATATATTATGATAATGCGCTAAATAGTTCTGAAATCTAACACATTTTACCTCGTCCGTCTTTTTGGGGCAGTAGTCTACATGCTCACAACTTAAACAAAAGCTCTTTAATGCTGCTGCCATAAATTTCTTTTGAGTTGGTATCAGTTCTTTTTGAACAAGAGCTTTGATATATGCCGGATTTGGTTGAACAAGAACACCTATATTTTCACTGGACAACTTCTCCATGTGGTTATTTTAAGAACACAGACTGAAATCTACCATTTGGATATAGGCATCCGTTATAGTCGTATACAAATTGAAATGCGGTGTACTGGACATAAAACCCGTCTTCTAATATGGAAGTCACTATACCATCACCAAACGAAGGACTGAAAACAAATTGTCCGACTTCTATTTTGTCTTTAAAAATTAAGTTTTGGTTATCGTTCATATTTTAAATATTAAAAATCTATTGAGGCATACACATCGTTGATCTGTTCCTGATTTAAACCAATGTACCGCCTTGTTATAGCAATACTGGAATGATTGAAAATCTTACTCAGCAATACAAGAGCACTTTCTGTCTTACCTTCTTTTTCGTAGACATATTTCCCAAAGGTTTTTCTTAAAGTATGTGTTGATATTCGGGATATAGGCAAATGATACTTATTTCTCAGTCTTTTTAATATCCTGTTCATCTGTCTTGCAGTATAAGCTTCCTCCTTTTTGGGATGCCTTATTACAGCTTTGTTTAAATCCGGCCTTCTAAGAAGTTCATACAATTCAATAAATCTCTTTTTGTTAGTATCACCGACTTTAATTAATCTCGTTTTTTGAGTTTTATGCTCCACTTTACATATAATGTCTTTATAAAGAATGTCTGCCCATGTCAAAGAGAGCACATCAGAGATACGCAAAGCTGTACAAAACGACAACCTGCAATATAACTCCAATAAGTACATCTTATCCAAAGACAGACATTCTAATAAACGCTTATAATCCTCTATTGCAAGAGGTTCAGATTCAACAATTTCTCCTTTTACTTTTCCCATAACTTCTATTTTTTGTCTTTTTACGAGAGCAAAGATAGAGATTGAGAATACACAAAACAAGAAAAACGAGAATTAAATTTTTCAGTTAACAATTTTCACTTATATAACTGTAATGTAACTATTTAAATGGCAACTAAAAGCAGCAATTTTCACGAAACATGTTAATTGTGTTAATTACAACCCCTAAACCTTTAGCTTTTGCCATTTTTGAACTCGATGAAGAAAGATCAGCAACAATCAAATGCGTGGTTTTCTTACTAACCCCACTAACAATTTCGCCTCCTTCTGAGATAATCAATGATTCAAGCCCCTTATCACGCACTCCGGTAAAGCAAACTTTCATCCCAGAACATCTCCCATCAGACTTAACATCTTTCTTTTGCATTGCTTTAATTATAAGCCCATTCTCTTTGATGAAATTATAAAATGAAAGAACACCATCACAGAATGACTTATAAGTTTTTGAATCCTCTTCGTTTGCTATAGGGTGATATTTTAAAGAGTAGAACGTATCAACAAAGTCACCCATATCTTTTAAAATCTGCTGAGACTTCTTCTGTCCAATACCAACAAAGCAATCGCTTGCGTGCATCAAAACCGGAGCCTCTACGCCCTCTTTTATTTTTTCATTATTGGATAATATAATTTCTACTGCACTTTCCCCGAATCCATCTATCAACAATATTTCTTTGGGGGTAATATTCAAAATCTTCTTCACCGAGTTAAATCCGGCATTGAATAACTTTGCATAACTCTCTTCTCCCATATTCTCAGCACCACACGTTGTAAAGAAATGGATTATTTTTGCCAGCCTTCTTCCAGCACAGTCTTGATTAGTACAGCAAAGCTCGACAAATGTATTATTCCATGCTGTAGGGGAATCACAAACCGGACACATCGAGAGATCATCCCACATCTTATTTTGCTCTTCCAGAGGTGCAGAACTAATAGTTGATAATATCTTAGGGATAACACCTCCTGATCGTGTAACGAGAATTTCAGCACCTTTAGCTATTTTCATATCACTAATAAATGCCGCATTGTACCCGGTAGGGTTCTCCATATCACAATCCCCGGTATCCACAGTTTCAATATTCACAACAGGTTTTAATGCACCAGCCTTACTTACATTCCATGTGATAGATTTTACTACAGTTTTGAATGCCATCGTGAAATCAGGGTGCTTATATGCAATAGCATAAAGCGGATTGCCCGAACTCTGATGTCTACCTACCTTATTCCATATATTCAAATCGTTTATATATATTACGATACCATCTATCGGATACACATTAGACCATTCGACAAACAACTGTTTCAGAAGCCCTTCACCCAAATCTCTGACAATATGTTTTGAGAATAATTTAGGTTGGTTGTAGTATTCACATAACGCATATATCTGATCCCAGAAAGTACTAAATTTGGAATTATCAGCTTCTCCAACACCATATCTGAAAAAAGAAGCATATTGAATAAGCTCACTTGGTTCATCCGCATTCAGCATTCCAGCAGCAGTGTTTCTTGGAGATTTAAACTTATCTCCAGTACTGGGAGATATTTTACCTTTAAAGTAAGCATCCCACTCCGCATTAGAAATAATAAACTCACCATAGGTAAAATGGAAGCTTGTGTTTTTTGCTATATTCGCAGCCATAATATGTTTGGAACAATCTTGACCTTCATTTTCAGCACCACCCCTGCTATATGCTATTCCTGTTTTCTCGTTAACAAGCAATGATAGCCCATCAAGTTTAGGCATACAAACAATTTCTGTCTTTGGAGGCAAACCAAGAGATTCAATCCATTTTTCAACTTCCGAAATACTCTTTGCTTTATTCAAAGACTTCATTGGTATAGGCAGCTTTCTTTTTCTTCCTTCTGATACAATAGCGGGTTCGATAGTTTGAAACCACTCATTATCTGGGTCTACTTCTTTTAGCCTTTGAACGAGACAGTCATATTCCTGATCTGAAATATCAGGATGCCCAGCACGATAATTTTGATTATATACTTTTATTTTCTCCACCAGAGAATCCGGTGCACAGAAAGTAGATGTAATTTTATTCATTGTTTTGGTTTTAATTAATATGGCCTGAGAGCACAATGGAACTCAGGCCAATGATTATAAATTCAAAATATCAAAGTTCTCAACTTGCGGATTTAGTATTCGTTCCATGCTCAGACCTCCATAATTCTAAAATATATTCACGCCCACATTTAGTCCATCGCTTTCTTTTATTGAAAGGATAAGTTTTCCCCTTCTTATTTTTGTAATAATAAGACACATCACATTGAAGTGTTGCGTAACCATTACGTGCTATATATTCTTTGTTTTCATATTCACAGACACCTTTATCTATCAAAAATTTATGTAATAAAAATGGGGTTGTTTTTAATTCATCAGCAATAGTAGTCGTTTTAAACCAATCCCTATTTTCAATAAAGTCTTCATAAAAGGCAACCTTATGTTTATCTTCTTCCATTTTTGCTTTTTGACTTTCAATAAGTTTGTCTTTTGCATTAAGAGTGTTTTGAGCAATCATCAAGGCTCGTGCCATGACTTCAGCATCACTATCTCCCAGATTCATGGGAATATACCCTCCCGTTTTTCTAATAGAAGGGAGCACTTCACTTGTTATCCATTTACGAAATTGTTTGGCCTCCGGCTTGCGACTGTCAAACACAGCATCATACAACCCATCTTCATTAATAAAGTTAACTTGCTGAATGCCACCAGTTGTTCTAAGGGGATACTTTGAAAGTACATCCTTATCTAAACGCTGCACGACTTTACTGGACGTTAAACCCAAAACTTGACACACATCAGATAAACAAAACATAGGTTCATTGTTTTTATCTATGACAACTCTAATTTCTCCAAAACGAGCATCATTAAATAACTGGATACCACTCTTTCTTTTAGAGTTATTATACCTTAAAAGTAGCTCTTCCTCTGTATATCCATCTGATACTGTATGAAGCCGATCCAATTCTTCTGGTAGTTTATCACACCACACTATTAACTCTTCACATAATTTATTCATTGTACTACTTTCCCCTTTCAAGAAAGTGGTAAGTCGATAAACATCTCTGGGGTGAATAGCCCATAATCCTCTTGGTGAATCTTTCTTAAATACAATACGAGTGCAAGAAGGACACATAGCTTGCGCTTCCCTTGTTTTTATAAGCATAGGACGCTTTAACACACAACACAAGTCATATAGGCAAATCCATATATTTTTTGTGTTTGGCTCTTGCATTAGTTTTACAGGACGATTTCTAAACGGAATTATATCACAATCATATTTTACCATATTGCTATAATTATTTGATTCCACTATGTCCAAAACCGCCTGTACCACGCTCAGTTTCGTCCAACCAATTTACTTCCATCCATTCAGCCTGTTTGTGGTGCGCAATCACCATCTGTGCAATACGTTCCCCATCTTCAATGACAAACGCCTCAGCCGAAAGATTTACCAAGACAACGCAAATCTCCCCACGATAATCAGCATCAATAGTTCCCGGTGAATTTAACACTGTAATCCCCTTTTTGATAGCCAATCCGCTACGTGGCCGAATCTGTGCTTCAAATCCCTGTGGAAGAGCGATAAACAGTCCTGTAGGAACCAGACACCGTTGCATCGGCTCTAAAGAAATCGGTTCGGAAATATTAGCGCGGATGTCCATTCCTGCAGAAAGTTCGGTTGCATATGCCGGAAGCGGGTGTTTTGATTTATTAACAACAGGAACATCCATTTTAAATTGTTTCATTCTTTATAGTTTTAAGTTTAATTTTAGTATTCCTTTTGCGAGCCGCCATATCCCTCACTGAATGATATTTTCTCGTCTCGCCACACATTTTATCATAATCTTGTAATTTCAAAGTTCCAATATCGCTTATTTCTATTTCAATATCGGGGTGTACGTGTCTGAAATAAAAACCTCCGGTAGAGATTAATCCACCAGTACAAGCGAATGATATAGCTTGCAAATTACCATTTGTCAATTCATAAGTACTACGCACAGAGCGCACAATGCCTACAAGCACTTGTGCTCCATTGAACACGAGCACTTGTTTGGCATCTTTCAGAAAACCATTATTTTTCATTTGTTAAGTTTGACAACTGCTCTTTAGAGAGTCTTGATCTTGACATCATTAATATGTTCGTATCAGATAATACCAATCCATTAATTAGCATTTCAGACACTCTTTCAAGCATATACACCCCAAACATTGGGTCAACATAGGCCACAAACAATAATGCAAAAGCTTCATCTATTAAAATATGACTTTGTTCCTTATCCACCACCACAACATCCTCCAGAGGAATATTATAAGCTTCGCACAGTGCCTTTTTCCAATGAATAAAAAGCATTTCAAATTGTCGTACATTATGTTTCTGGACATCCCCTTTTTTCATAATGAGGTGTGTAGCATCAAAATATTCCTGACCATTGGCAGTTGTACCGAACAGCAAATCCGGAAATTCATTGTACCTAACTCTCGTACAAGTACAATCACTTATCGTTCTAATCATAATAGACCTGCACTTTCAGACTTATAAGTATTAGACTTGTGCATGTCTTCCGTTATCAAGACAGATGATGCTTTATCGAACTTAACATTGCGTATAACCCAATCACGTGTTTCTACATGATTCAAATATTTTTGCACGAACGTATATGCCTCTTTCGGGTTAGCTGCGGCTACATAGATGTCTTCTTTTGTTTTTTTAGGCTTATCATTATCGTTGATTTCTGTATAAACCACTGTAACAGCAAACAAGCCTGTCTCTTCCTCTCCTTCCGTTAAATAATACAAAATGTATTTTCTCTTAAAATCTTCGTCGATAGAAAAAACATTGGTTAACATGATCTCTGAGATTTTAGTTTTAATAATCTCGTATTTAACCCTGTCATCAAACTGAGTCATGGCCATATCGTTCATTATCTCTAATGCAATAGTTTCTGCATCAGTGTAATTGACTGCGACAACCAAATCTTCTTGTTTTTTAGTTATCAACTTACCAGTTTCGTCTTCGCCAATAAATTCAAAGCGAAGTCTGTAAAAATCCATACCGTTGTTCATAGTTGGCTTTGCTTAAAAAATTAATAATTTGTTTTGGTTTTAAAAATGTGATGCAAAGATAAGCCTTTATACAATATAAAATATATATTTCAACTTTTCAGTCATTAATTATTTACCATTCATCTGATATACAATATATTACATATAGTTAAATTATGTTTCATAAAATATAAACTCTATATAGATTGATTTTATGAATAAAATTCAATTGGACAAAAAACAAACAATCATTTAACATTATATTTTTAGCCTTTAATACTGTATTGCAAATACATACAAACGCAAAAACAACACAATACCAAATACCCATCTATTCTTCATAAAACTAAACCTTATGAATACAGACAATATAGAAGGATCATTTAACGGGGAACTGCTTGATAGTATCTATCGAACCAGCAAAAAGACCATACAGGAATATGTATGGGAAATTGAGAGAAATAATAGATATAAATCTGTCAGATCAAATGTCACACAAGGGACAATATTGGATGATAGATCAAAGCTTATTGATTTGTATGAAGCTTGCCTTCAACAAGACGCTCATATTAGATCAGTCATCGAGACACTTGAAAGTCAGATATTAGGGGATCGCTACATACTTGCTAAAATCAATGAAAAGGGTAAGTATATAAAAGATATGGAAGAAAGCCAAAAAATACAAGGATCGCAGTTCGACAAAATCATAAAAGGTATTGTTGAAGCTAAATTGTATGGATATACTCTTTTAGAAATCATGCCTAAAATAAACCCATTAACCGGAAAGCTAAATGAAGTCAATATAGTAGAAAGAAGAAATGTTCTTCCGGATCAACGAGTTGTTTTAAAACGTCAGGGTATATGGCTCCCTAATTGGGATATTACTTCTTCAAAATATAACAGGAACTATATTTTGATTAATTCTGGGGACTTAGGGCTTTTTTCAGCAACCACACCTTTAATTTTGGCAAAAAAATTCACACTGGCAAATTATGTTAATTTTTCGCATACGTATGGTCAACCAATAATCCATGCAAAAACTGTTTCCGAAAGTAATGCGGATCGAAAACGCCTTGCCAATGAAGTTGCTAATGCTGCTCAAAATAAAATTGTAGTAACAGGCATTGAAGATGAAGTTGATATTAAGACATTTACCATGTCTAATTCAGAAAAAATATACACCGGGCTTATAGATTTTTCTAATAGCGAAGTATCAAATATTATTTTAGGCAGTGAATCTATGGCTGGTGGAATGCAGTCTTATGTGGGTTCAACAAAAGCGCACCAAGATATATTTAGAGATCGTATAGAAATGTATCGTAGATACATTGAAAATATTATGAACGAAGAAGTTCTTCCCAGACTTGTAATGATGGGATATATCAAGCCGGGGCTGGTATTCAGGTATTCCAATAAGATTGAAATGAACAACGAGGATCGTATTAAACTTTACAATTTCATCACTGATAAATACGAGGTATCTTCAGATGAAATAGAAAAAGAATTTGGCGTAATCGTCGGCAAACAAATTAATGCTGAGTCCAATATGTCTTTAGTATCATCAGGGATTGAGGGTGCTGCTACTCGTAACGACAAAGGAATTATGTCAGATGAAGAATATTATCGTAGATATGGGCATTCACGTGGAAGCAATAAGATTACAAATTTTTTGAAGGGAATGTAGTAAACGGCAATACTTCATTCCCCACCTTTGAGAAAGTAATTGCCGCAAAGTATGAAGATAAGCCGGAAGAGAACAGGTATAAAGAAGAATACATTACGATCTTAAATGCTTTTAGAAAACTAATCTATTCTTTTGAAGACAGTGCGGAGTCATGGGAAATGTTTGAGGATATAGTCACTCTACGATGTTCATTTTTAATAGACAAGGCTATTACAGGATTGCGTATAGATTTTAACGAAGCTCTCAATATATTGAAAAACAACAATGCCGGACTTACAGAAAAAGACAAGCAAATACGTGAGGTATTAGTTGCAGCGATAGATAACCTTGTAGATTTTTCCATTGCAGAAGAATTTCAAATGGTGAATGAGTTGCCGGATGAAATTGATCTGAACGATATTGACAAATATGAAGAAATATGTGAAAAGTATAACTTCACTTACGCAAATCAAGAAAACAATGACGTTCTATATGCTGCCAGTATAGCATCATGGTGGATTGATATACCATCAAACACAATTATAACTTATATGACACAAGGGGATGAAAGAGTAAGGGCATCACATCTTTCATTGGAAGGATTATCTTTTCCTAAAAATGAATTTCCTTCAGATTTAATCCCCCCAATCGACTATGCTTGTCGTTGTTATCTGATGTCAAATGGATTTGAATCACATGTTCTTGCGTCATTAAAGAAAGTGTATTCATCCCAAATTGTTAATCCCATTTTTTCTGAAAGTTTAGCTACTGCCGGAAGAATATTTAGCGATAAACACCCATACTTCAAAATTCCACTAAAAAAACATGAAAAATTACATGATATTGGAAAAAGAATCAAAAACAAATTTATGATATATGCCTAAGATAACTTTGGATCAGTTTATAAAACAATGGGAGAGCAAAATGCCTATTGCCAATAGAGTTGATTTTAATATTACTGAGTTTGCTACGAAAGCGGGTGAATATTCTAAACGCTTTTTTAGAATGTCTTTTACAAGTGGGGGGTTCTATGCAACAGGGAATAAATGGAAACCCAGAGAATCAAGATGGGGGAAAAAATACACCCATGAAGTATTGAATGATACAGGTATGTTGAAAGGGTCTATGTCTGGAAAATCAGAAAATATATCAAGACAATCTGGAAAAAAAGTCAATGGTAGAACTCCTTTTACTAAAATGGGAGCCGTTTATAATATTCATACAGAAGAAATATCTCAATCCGGAGATGGTAAAAGAGGATCGAACCCACAAGGGAAAGGATATGCGGCAGTTCATAACACCGATCCAAAAATTTCTCCATTTACAGTTAATCAGTGGTCTAAAAAGAAACCCGAACAAAGACAATTTATTGGATTTAATGACAGGCTTAATGATTATATCAACACTCACTATGTTCCAATTATATTTAAAGGACTCCCACAATGATAAAGGAAAAAAGAATTATAAAAAAGGAGGATAATACCGACATCATAACACCTGAATTGATTGCAGAGAATCCTTTTGTTAATATGTTCAATGCTGTTAAAAGAGCAATCTTAACAGTAAGAGAAGATGAAGAAAACACTGCAAGCCCACCTCTATTTAAGACAATTATGATAGATAACGGGCAGTTTTTGAGGCTGATACGAGATGATAATTTAGAGTCAGAAATTGCATTCCCCGCAATTTTTGTTCATTTCACAAATGTAAGGTATCTTGTGCAGCAACAGAGAATCGGAGAAGGAAGAGCTACAATGAGAGTCCGCTTCATTCTAAACACACTTAATAATCAAGACACAGAAACAGAATGCGATCCATTCATTATCTTCCAGAGAATAAATGTAGCTATACAAGATGCAAAGGATAGAGAACCTGCTTTAAATGAAAGATGCAATCTTATGTTTTTTGATATGCCGACCACAACTAATATGCTTCAAGCTTATTGGATAGATTACGAAGTATGGTTTCGTGAATCTTCTGCTTGGAAATATAGAAACTGGATAAAAAGGTATCTTGTTTTACCTCCATTTACTAATCATAGCGATCAAAAACAGGAACATAACGAAGACGATCACGAAGATCACAAAAATCCGACTCACAATGAAGTTTCTGGCTTCGTTCCTTCCGTAGAAGATGATAATGAAAATCCTGATAAGGAAGATAATTCAAATAATAACCCTATAGAAAAGCCTATTCTTCCATAGGAATAAAATTGCGCTAAAAACATACATATATTAAACCAACTATTCATTATAAAAAACAACTATGAATATAAATGATCTAAAGAATGTTGTTGGAGAAGTAAAAGCTAATGAAGTAGCCGAAATTAAGTTTTTCGGAACAATAACAGAAGAATCCACACGACGATTTAATGAAGAGTTTGAGTTCTTGGAAGATTGTATCAGACCTTCTTTAATCAGGGTTCTTATCAATAGTGATGGTGGCTCCGTATTGCATGGAATGACAACCTATTCTACTATTTCAAATTCTAAAATTCCAACAGAATGTATTATTGAAGGAATAGCGGCTTCAATGGGTTCAGTCATTTGGGCTGCTGGCGAAAAGTCTCTTATGAGGGATTATTCAATTTTAATGATTCACAATCCATTCCTGCCAGATTCTAACGGGGAAGTGTCCGATATGGTTAAGGCATTTACTAAGCAAATCGAAACCATATATCGCAAAAGATTTGGTCTAAAAAAGGATCATGTCAAATCCATTATGGATGGAGAAGCTGGTAGAGATGGTACTTTTTTTGATGCTGACAGTGCAGTCAAGGCTGGAATAATCTCAGCAGATTGTGTATTAAAGACATCAAAGCAAGTATGTGAAAAAGTTAAAAATGAACTTGCTGGTATTGAAGATATGTCTAAAATTCAAAACATAATGTGTAAAATCAATGGGGAATTTGACATGTCTCAATTTGAAAATAAACTATCCAAAACAGGAGACCCTAATCTTAATCAAAACGAGAATCCCGCTAAAGTGGGTAATTTAATCAAAACAACAGACACTATTATGAATGAAGAAAAAACTATCGGATTTGAGTTCGGTGCGGTAGCTGCCTCTTTAGGTCTGAAAGACAAATTTGAAGTAAAGGATGTTATGGCTCGTATCTCAGATTTAATGTCTGTAGAAGCCAAACTGGATACCGCTAATAAAGCATTGAGTGATGCGCAAGTGGTAATTGCAGGAAAAGACGCTGCACTTCAGAATCTTCAGAAAGACTTGAATGAAGTAAACGCAGAACTGAGTGGTTACAAACAAAAAGAAGAAGAAGCTAAACAAGCCAAAATTGAAAGTCTTGTTCAGAATGCCATCGACGAAGGTAAAATTCTGGAGACAGCAAAAGAAGAATGGGTAACAATGGCAAAATCAAATTTTGAATTAGCTCAGAATACTCTCAATTCAATCCCGGTTCGTGAGAAAATCACAGAGCAGATTGCCTCAGACTCCGCAAATGTCGCTGATGCGGTAGATGCTTCAAAAACAGTGGAAGCAAAAATGGCCGAAAGAGTAAAGGCTGTAGTTGGGGAAAATTTTGAGTTTAAAAAACTCGGTTAATTAATTAGAAACTAAAACTTAACTAATAATGGCAAATACAGTAACTTTTGCACAAAACGGCTATGCTGGTGAAGTTCTTGAAGACTTGTTGACCTACACAGCTCAGGGCAACGATACTTACAGAGAAGGACTAATTCACATTAAGTCTGGCATTCAACACAAATACACTCTCCCTTCTGTGAAATTGGGAGACATTATTCAAGACAATGTTCCCACACCAACTTCAAATAACGGGGGTAAGGGTTCCGGTGGTGAAAATGAATATACATTCACTGAACGTTATCTGGAACCGCAAGAATTTATGATTTACCTTGAATTTAACCCTCGTGACTACGAAAAATACTGGAAGTTTGCGCAACCAGATGGAAATTTAGTTTTTCGTGAACTTGATCCGAAAATTCAAGCAACAATGTTGCGCTTGCTTATGGATAAAAAGGACGAGTTCATAGGTAATGCAATTTGGACTTCAGCTAAAGGCGGTGCGGCACAATCCGGTATTACGGAACCTGCTGATTGTACTAAGATCGGTGACAAAAAAGAGAAGTATTTTGATGGTGTTATCAAGCGTATCATTGATAATGTTAATGCGACAGATGCGACAACAGTGGCAGGTGGACAATGTATCATATCTGGAACAACCGAACTTACAGATGGAGCTTCTGTAGAGAAAGCTCTCTATGCTATGTGGAAAAAATGTCCGAAGCAAATCCGTAAGAAGTCAGGTCTTGTATTCATCATGGGCTGGGAAGCTTGGGATGCTTACGATCAATATTTATCAGATAAACAGGTTAAATATTCTGAGAACACTCAGGTTAATCAATATCGCTTCAAAGGCAAGAGAATAATTCCAATTGTCGGTATTCCGGAACATACAATCACGCTTGGTGAATTTAGTACAGGTATGGAATCTAACTTGTGGATGGGTGTCGATTATGCGAATGATACGGAAGTCTTGAAAATCGACCGTCTACAGGCTAATTCAGAGCTATTCTTTTTCCAGATGCGCATGAAAATGGATGTGAACATCGTCCGTCCGTCCGAAATCGTGGTTCATACGGCTTACAAAAAGAAAGCAGCCTCAGAAGGTGGTGCTTAATCACAATTCAAATCTAACCTAAAAGGGAGTGGAGAAAAACTCCATTCCCTTTTTCATTTAACAAAGAATATGGCAAGACCTAAAAAAGAACAGAAAGAAGAAGTAAATGAAATAGCTGTCTTAACGCATGAAAATGCAGTAGCAGACAACTCTTCGGAAAATAACACCAATATTACTTCAGAAGAAGATAAATCAAATGAAATAATTAAGATAGAAGGAACTACAACTCCGTCAGAAAAACCCAATAACACTTCCACGGAGTCAGAACCACAAATAAAGTTAGAAAAACATGTAGAGGATATTTTAAAAATATATCCACAATATGAATCTCTATATATTGATAGTGAAGGAGGTGTATTTACAACTGATACTAACCAAAATATCAGAGGTAAGGCTATTCTTTACAAAAATCCCTACCACAACTAAACCTTAAAATATATTATGGCATTAGGTAATGTTTCCATTAAAGATGTAACAGGTAACATCCCTGTTACATCTGTTTCAAATGAAAAAATCACTGGCCTGTTATTCGATACTTCCCTACAACCGAAATTGTTCACAGAGGGATATGGTAAGAATAACTTGTCAAAGTTAAAATTGGGTGATGTTTGCTACATCACAAGCCGTAAACAAGCAATCAAAGACTTCGGTATTATAGAAAGAGTTGAAGCCACTGAAGAAGAAGAGAATAACGTCAATTTCATGCACGGTATTCCGGCTTATCATATTTCTGAGTTCTTCCGGAATAGCGGTAATATTGACAGTTATGGCCGCTTATATGTTATGTTTGCAGATTGCTCTTCAAATTGGGATGCTATTGAGATCATGCAAAGGGCTGCTGGTGGAAAAATCAATCAACTTGGTATTTACACAGAACAGCCTCTTTGGAAAGTTAACGGAGATGAACCAAAATACAATTTGAACATTGTTACCTCTGTGAATGATAAGGCTGTTGCGTTAGCAGAACAGAATCAGCCGCTTTCTATCATTTTGGCCGCTAACTGTTCTAATACCGGATCGGATACAGCCGACGGAAAGAAAATCGACTTGAATAAAATCCCATCTTGCATCTGTGAGTGTAGTCGTACCAGCGTCATTTTTGGTCAAGCGCATGACGAGTTGATCTCCACAATGCAAAAACGCAATATAAACAATTCTCCGGTAGGTTTTCTGGGAGCTGTCATGGGGTGTCTTGCAAAAGCCAATGTACATGAATCAATAGCTTGGGTACAGCAATTTAATCTCTTTAGTGAAAAATTTCAAGACATTGAATTGGGATTTGGTGATATTAATCTAACATCAGGTGGTGACTTTACCAGTATTAACTTGTACGAGTCTTTATCTCCTGTACTTTTGGATGATTTGGATGATAAAGGATATATTTTCCCTATCAAATATAGTGGCCGTGAAAATGGTATCTATATTTCAAAAGACCAAACGTGTGCTAAAAATGATTTCCGTACAATTGCCCGGAACCGAACGATCAACAAATCACGAAGAGCTGTTAGAGATGTTTTACTTCCTTATGTGAACTCCCCGCTTCTTGTTAATCCATCAACAGGATTGCTGGCTCCATCTAAAATTACATCTTTCAAAAATCTGGTAAGCGACACTATTCAGAAAATGAAAACCGCACAGGAAATTTCTGGATTCTCAGTGACAATTGATCCCAATCAAAATGTCTTGATTGATGATACTTTAAGAATTTCTTATGTGATAGTTCCAGTAGGTGTAGCAACTCAAATACAGGTTGAAGAAGGATTATCACTAACCGAAAAAAAATAATAACCAATGGCAGTCATTAATAACGTAGCCTATAGCTGGAGTATGATTACACTTGCTTCAACAGCATTAGGTATAGATGAAGGAAGCACAACATTGGCCGGAGTATCCGGTATCAAATGGAATAAATCTCGTAAAATAGAACCCAATTATGGTATGGGTGGCAAGCCTGTTTCAAGAGGATTCGGAAACATTAGCTACTCAGCCTCAATCACAATGGATTACGCTACTCAGCAAATGTTGAGATCGACTTACGGGTCACTGATGGACATCGGAGAGTTCGACCTGATTGTATCCTTCGCTAACCCGTTAGCCTCGGACGATTGGACAACCACCACAGTCACTCTAAAAGGATGTATCTTTAGTGAGGATGGCATGGAATCGCAACAAGATGACACTAACATCACAAAAGAGTTCCAGTTGAATCCATTCGATATTCAGATCGGAGAAGGCGATACTATCTAAAAACCACAAATCCAAGAAAGGAGGGCATTTGCTCTCCTTTCTTTATAAACATAATTACCATCACCTCGCTATTCTTAGTAAAACGAATCATAAAATAGAATTAAAATTATGGAAGAAAAAACATTAACTCTCAAACAAGAGACAGAAATCAAAGAAAAAGCAATGAAGCTTAAAGAAGAACACAAGCTTCGTAAAGTGGTTCCTATGGTTGTATTTGGGGAAGTCGAACATAATGAAAAAGAAGTATATGTGGCTTATATGAAGGAACCTAATTTTCCTATGTTTTCAAAATTCATGGCCGCTTCTAAAAAAGACGAAGTGATGGCTATGAAGACACTGGCTAAAGACTGTTTTATCGACGGTGATAAGGAATTGGTGGACAATGAATCTCTATTCCTATTCGGCCTTATGGGACAACTATCTGAAATCATCACCACCCGCCAGAGCACTATCGTAAATTTTTAAGTGACTGGGTAGTAACAGACGAACAGCGCATGAGACAAAGGTGCATATATATTCGTCATTACTTTCCCGGTATTGATCTAAACAATATTTCAGACGAAGAATTTGCAATGCTTTCAGAGGATGCACTTTGGCTGCATCAACAAATGCTTATATCAAAAGCCTCTAACGCCCTTCTTGCTTAATTCTATACTTTCATCCCCTTACTGTACATAATCATGTTTCAGTAAGGGGATTTATTTTTACAACTTATATCCTATACCTAATGACAATGCAACAGTATGATTATCAAGAGAGTTATTTTTTATCTCACCAACAGATGTTATATTTCTCATAAAAGAAAGATTAAACATAACTCTTAACTTTTCATCGACATTATAATATGCTCCAATTTCCGGTTTAACACCAAATACAACTTTTTTAGAGTTATATTCATCTTTGTATCTTCTATCGTCAAATCTTGTATCACAATTTTCTCTCATTAAAAAATCTAAAGTGGGGGCAACACCCACATATAAAGTCACTTTGTCAAACGAATGCTTTACTCTAAAAGAAGTATTTACATGTAAATAATTTAATCTTGCTGTACGTCTTGCATATCCATAACGAGTCCATTCACCTTCTTGCAATACAGAGTAATCATATACAGTATCTTCTCCCCCCTTTTTTATGTATCCTATTTCGCTTGACAAATAGAACCAATCGTGTTCAAAATAATCACACCCCAGCATCACAGAATAAGTTGGACGTTTTTCATATAAATCTTCACCCTTCATCCAAGTGAAATTTAATCCATGTTCCAGCTTAATGACCTGAGAAAAGCCATTATTCACACTAACCACCAATAAAACAAGCACCAATAATGCAATCTTTTTCATAACTCTCTTTTTTTAGTTTTCACAAAGAGAACGCCTTCAAAATTGGTTTATTGCTTCGTAAAAAGGAAACAACATCAAAAACATAAATTATATAATTAATTACGTTGTTTTACTAATTTTTCACAATCAACAAAGCAATATAGTAAATCGCATAGCGTTTGAATATCCTTTGTTTCATTATAATATGGATACTTATTCCGTATAAATCAATTTTCGCCATTTCCAGCTATTCTTCATAAAGAATAAAAAGATATGGGAATACAAGACTATCAAATAAATTATGACATCCAAGTTCAAACCAAAGGCGTAAAGGAACTTACGTCATTAGCAGCAGCAGTTGACAAATTAAAATTTAGCGAAAATCAAGCAAGGAACTCTGTTGCAGCATTACAAGGAATGATGGATAAGATGGATGCCATATTTCGTCCAAAAGGTAAAAAAAGAGACATCAATTACAAAATAGATGTAGACACAAAAAAAACCGAAGAAAAGTTATTAAGGATCAGCTCATTACTTGATGAAATAAAAACTAAATCGCAAGGTATTAAGGTGGTTATCAATGCTGGTGAGAAATTAGATTCAAAAAGCATAAAGGCACAGGCTCAGGCTGTAATCAACAGTCAAATTGTCGAGCAAAGTAAGAAAGTTGGAAATCAAGGAAAGAAAAATGTTAAGGATACCATAAATTCATTGACTGAACCTATTAACAGGATTAACCAGCTAATAGGGAAAGTTAATGCAGCTCTTGTTAGTTTACAGACCGGACGAGAAATAAATATCAAAACCGATGTAGCCAAAGAGAGATTACAGGAAATACTCAGTTTGATGACTCAGATAAAGGGAGCATCAAAAATGACTCTGGGTATGGGAATGGGGAGTCCTCAAAAAGTATCACAAACTCAAAGTCAATCAAGTGGTAGTACAAAAATAGTTCCTGTTTCTCTTATGACAGGAAACAATGTCAAAAGCAACATCTCACCAGAATTAACACATGAACAATATAAAATTTTTGATAAAGCCCTTAGAGAGCAAGAAAAAGAGCACAAACGCAATGTAAAAGCTAAATTAGATGCGTTTCGTAAAAGAGGAATAGAAGAGCAAAAAAGGTCTGAACTTTTTGAATGGGCACGGGTTAGGGATTCTCTAAACAAAGACAAAAAGATAGAAGTTGCTCAAAAGGCATTACTACGGAGAGGTGTATTAGAAAACCAAGTAAACGAAAACAGACAAAGAGCCGCTATAAATCGTTTGCAATATGCCAAAGCCCCGTCATGGAGAAATATGCCATTTGCCGGGATGGTTAGTGGATACATGGCTTATGGTTTGATAAAGTCAGAACTTGGAGCTGCGGTAGATTATGCCAATATCATGGAGTCGGCAAGAAGCATTCTAAAGGTAGCAGACTCTAACCTATCTACTTTTGAAGAACGATTTGATAAGATGTCCCGTAATGTTCGTCAGATCGGTATTGATACGAAGTTTACAGCACAAGAAATTGCGGGAGCTACGAAATTCTTGGCTATGGCTGGAATGAGTATTGAAACTATCAATGCGGCCATGAGACCTATCACAAACTTGGCTCTAATCGGAGATAATGATGTTGCTCAGATAGCAGACTTAACAACAAACATCATGTCTGGTTACGACATCAAGAACACATCTATGAATCCTGTAGCCGACATCATAGCATCTACTATATCCAGATCGAATGTAAATGTAGTAGAGATGGCCGAATCATATAAAATGGCGGCTGGATATTTGAAAATGTCCGGTGTCGATTTTGCAGAGTCTTCAGCAGCGATAGGTATTTTAGGGAACTCTGGTATCAAAGGAACAATGGCTGGTACTGCATTGAGAGCCATGTCCACCAGATTTGCAAAACCGACTAAAGAGGCGCAAGATACTTTAAATAGACTGGGTATTAAGTTTACTGAGTTTCATAATGTTTATGGTAAACAAGTCGAAAAGTTAAGGTCATTGGCGGACATCTTTGAAGAGTTGAACCAAAAAGGAGCAACGATGGGTGACATGCAGGCGATTTTTGGAAAGATTGGTGGAAATGCTGCAATGATGTTCGTTGATAATTATGCCGAATTAAGGACATTATCTAATCAAAACAGAGCCAGTCATGGCATTTCTACTGAATTAGCCGAAGTAAAACAAAATACAACCAAAGGGCTTTGGGCACAAATGACATCAACTTTCAGCGAAAGCTTTATGCAAGCCTATGAGTTGGTTGAGCCTATTATCAAAACCACGTTGAAAGATTTGCTCTCCAAATTCAAACCTCGTGAGTTTGCACAAGGGATCGCCACAATAGGTAGGATGCTACTTGATGTTTTTTCTGCACTGGGTAAAATTGGAGCATGGGTAACAAGAAATTTCCATTGGATCGAACCTTTAGTTTTTACTGGGTTTGTTGCAACAAAAATATTCAAATTAGCTGGAGCTTTAACTAATCTTGGCGTAGCACTTGGATTTATTGGTAAACAAGCTGGAATATCCAAAGTGCTCAGTTCTATCGGGGGATTAGCTGGTATTGGTGGTAATGTTGCTTCTACAGCCGCAATGTCTTTCGCAAATAAAAGAGCATTAATTACAGCACTACAGACAAGCGGGGCTATGGGTGTAGGTAAGGGAGCTGCAAGTAAAGCATTAGCCCAAATAATGCAAAACTCTGGTACAGGATCAGTAGCCAAACAGACCATATCCGGGCTATTTTCCTCTCAGGTTTCAACTGGATCAGGATTGATCGGTGCAGGATCTTCTATTGCCGCAATTGGTTCTGGTGCAGTAGCAGCAACAGCAGGTGTATCAGCTCTTGTCGCTGCACTGGGTTATGTTGCATATAAAGCATGGAAAGTAAAGGAAGCAAAGGATGCTGTACAAGAAGACATTCAAGCTAACAGAAAATATAGATACCCTTCTATTGATGCTTTACGTGAGGCTTTGAGTGACACCTACCAACAGGCTTTATCAACCAAAAAAGCCGTTGATGATGTAACGACAGGAAAAACCTTATCAGAGTCTTCAGGACAAGCGGCTGGAAAACTTTCTTTTACAAGCAATTGGTTTTCTGCTGTATTAGACAACTTAATACCAGCAGAATACGGAACTCAGGCTTTGGGAATACACAAAGACTATACTATAGCAGATGCTTATCAGGATGATATTAAAGCTGCTATACAAACTGAAGCCAAGAGAGATAGCCAATTAAGAGTTGAGTCCGCTTTTGCAGAGTTGGGTAAATTAAAAACCACAACCGAAGTAAATGCTTTTATTAGAAACGTTAAGTCAAAATATGGTCAAGATGAAGATAGTTTAGATTATAGTCTTTGGAATTTTGACAACAAGACCAAAACTTATAAGTATATTGATGGTCTTGATAAAATGCCAGCCAGTATAGCAGCTAAGACATTTGAGTATTTTAAGTATCAAAACAACGTTACTGTTCCCGAAATTATACGAAACGCCCAAGCTTTTCGTGACGCTATCAGTAGTCCAGAATCCGCATTAAGTTTCCTCTCAAACAAAACAAAAAGCGGAAAAAAGACTCTTGACATAGAAGACCTTAATAAACATGGATTCTATCAAAATGATAAAGGAGAATGGGTTCAAAAACTTCTTGGAAAGAATGCCACTGAGAAAGATAGAGAAGATGCCTTGACAAACTATCAATATGTACGCAACAAACTTATCAACTTAAATTCAAGTTTAAGAAAAGTTTTTGGAGATTCTTCTGATGCTGCGGACACTATATTGAAAATGGCAGGATTTAAGCCCTATTTATATGCAAATGATCCTGATTATAATGATACTGATCCGTGGAACAAAAACGGAATTGCTTATACTGGTGGTGATGATGGTGGAGCTGGTGGGAACTATAGTGGTACAGGAAAACTTTCATCTGCTGCCCCAAAGCAAGTTATTGTTAATATAACCAATTTACTCAGTGTACAAACTATTGAATTAATGAAGACACCGGAAGGCAAGTCTCCTGAAATACAAGATTTAAAAGACATGATGGCGCAAGCTTTGATTGATGTGGTTCACGATTTTGATGCGTCATGGAACGGATAACAAAAATAAACTATGATAAATAAACTAAATTTATCCGGATTAAAAGGATTAGCGGCCTCTACTCTTTTGAGTGGAGGTGTTGTTAATCATGGCAGTATATCCGGTTATGTGTCTGATGCTGCCAGACGTGCATTAGGACTTGGATTATCTCAATTTACTGATGGGCAGGTTAATTATCTGTCAGAAGATAAGCATATTTTAAAACGAGCTATAAAACAAAGAACTTGTCAGTTGGCTTACGGAACATTGCGATCCTACCCCAGATTTCTAAAATATTGGGAGCAAAAAGAACGAGATAAATATCTCCAGACACAATCCCAAAGCAGTATTGCAAATAAAAATGGCCAATATTATCAGTTAATCAAAGAACAACAAGCACAAGCTGAAGTAAAAAATTACACTGACACTATAGTTGGCAAAAACATTGTTCCTGATTACTTAGAACTGAGTGTCGATAATGGATCATGGTACTTTGATACAAAAGAGCAAAAATTTAGGAATCATAGTGTTGAGATCAATGGTTTAAACTCTACTAAGTTTGTTGATCTTCAACCAATGGTTCAAGTATCAAGTAAAAATAATGTGTTGTTGACTACAGTTCAAGGCAGAGACTATTCACGTAAAGAATTTATTAGTGGAGGGGATTATGAAATAACCATAAATGGAAAAATAACGAGTAAGTATCCAGACGTTTACCCGGAAGCAGAAGTATCCAAATTTTTGAATTTGATGCAATTTAAAGGTGTTATCAATTGTGATAACACAATCCTTCGTCAGTTCAAAATAACTCAATTGATCGTACTGAATTATTCTCTTCAGCCCCCAACATTCAAGAATATACAGCCATATACACTCTCCTGTATTGCGGTTGAACCGTCTGAGGCCATAGAAGTGAAATTGGCATCTGAAGAAAAAGTAGATGAAGCATTAAAACATACAAACAGATGGATTAAGCTGGTGAAATTTGGAACTGAAGTTGTTGACCCATCCAGTTTGCTAAAAATAACAAAACAATGGCTATAAGCTCTTTAGACATACTTACTTGTAAAATAACTATCGGAGACGCTGATCCCAGTAATCCGATGGTTATTAAAAACCAAATACAATTAACTGAAGTTCTTAATATTGAGATTAATGAATCGTACAAGAGATTGATAGGAACCGCAAAGATCGTATTTCCCAAAGGAACTGTTTTTAAAAGCACTATAATAGGTAATGGCACTATGGAAGGAAAAGATGCTTCACGTATCACCACTGAAATAATGCAGGATGGTGTAATTATCGAAAAAAAGAGTACTCAAAAAGCAATAGATGAAACCACATTCAAGATCGGCCAAAGAATAAATATCAAACTGGGATATAATGGAGACTTGAAAAACATGTTTGATGGATATATTACCGCATATAATTCAGACAGCCAGTTTGAATTACAGTGTGAAAATATGGCGTATAAATTAAAGCTGAAACAGGCTCCTAAATTTGAGACTCCACTATCCGGTACAAAAGTGAATGATGTTTGCGGAGAAAAATATGGGTTATTGAAAGATACTGGATTTGAATTGCATTCAGAAACAAAAAGATTTGATATTCAAATCGGAAAAGTTAAAATCACAGACAACTTCACAGTAGCAGATGTATTGAATGATTGGTCAAAGTATAAAGTATATTGTTTTCTCAAATATGATGAAAATTCACCTGATGACATGCCTAAAATAGCAATAGGAAGACCATATTCTTCATCTTCAAAAAACGAACCTATTTTTCCGAAAGATAGTGAAAACTCAAAACCATATAAAATATACTTCAGTTATCATGTTGCTCAGAATGAACTTAAAGTATTAAAAGTTGACCCAAAATTTCTTGCTGTAACAGGAAAAGCGTTGGGGGCTGATGAAAAGTTCTTTGAAGTAACTGTTAGACTAAATCCCGAATACGATCCGGCCGATGCGGGTAGTAAGGAGTTTCAAACCATTAATGCAACCCAGATTTCCAAAAAAACACATCGACTTACAGGAAACACTACGGCTACTGGAGCTAATGTCAAAACAAAGGTTGATTTGAGTACATATACAGTAGTCCCTTATATGTCTCCCAATATGAAAATCAACTCAGATAAATTGGTAGAAGAAACAATTGCATATTTCAAAAACTATAATCTTAATGGTATTACCGGAAGTGTGACTCTGTTTGGAGATTTTGGATTAACTACAGCAGTTCAAGTCGAACTAATTGATGATCGTAACCCCAGTAAAAACGGTGTATATCTGGCTGATGAAGTTTTCACCAGTTTTGGAGTAAATGGATACAGGCAAAAAATCACATTACCTTACCGTATAAAAGGAAAGACCACTTATGGAAACAGTAAATAAATCAAATGACAATAAAGAAAGGATGATCCGTGAGGCAATGCGGAAAATCGTTTTAGGTAGAAGCGTTGACAGAATTGATATGGCTCCTTCCGGTACTTCAGGTATCGGAACAGCCAGAATGATACATGGATATGTAGCAAAAATACATGATGATCCAAGCGATGAAGAATATGACGACTACGCTGGAACTATTGACGTTGGTGAATTTCCGGATGAAACTGCATCTTCTGAGCCGATCATTTATAAAGGAGTTCTTCTTTCAGGCATAAAAGATAATTCTGGAGGGTTCCTTATTATCCCCACGTTGTATTCAGATGTAACAATTGTTTCTGATGCAGCAACCAAGTACACCTATGTTCTGAATTTTTCACATGCTGATTTTATTCAATTGAATGCGCATGAAGAGACTTTTATCGGAGCCGCAGAAACAGAAAAGTTTGATCCAGAAGATGCAAACTCCCCTGATTATAACGAACTTGCAAAAACAGGGAATGAAACATTTACTAAATACACGATCTCTGCCATTAATACAGTGGTTCAAAATAAAGATAGGGAAAAGGCTGAGATTAACGTTATCCCTACTCAGATTGAGCAAAAAATTGGTAAATCAAAAATTACTCAAACTGAAGATAAAATTGCAAGCAAAATTGGGAATACGTCTATTTCTCTATCTAATGGTAAGGTTTCTTTAGGAGATGAAAATGCAACAGAACCCCTCGTTCTTGGAAATGAACTGGCACAATTAATGTTGGAGTTCTTAACTGAATGTTCTAAGATCACAACACCAACCCTGATGGGAACGATGCCAGCGTTGAACATCCCCAATTTTACGTCATTGACATCCAAGATTCAAAATTTCTTATCCAAAACCTCTTATACTAAATGAGCATTATATTAAATCCTGAAATTGACAAACTTGATAAAAATAGCCTTTGCTACAACATATACATTCAATTATACAACAATTTTTTCAACGCTCAGGACAAAAAAAGTGAAGATAATCCTTTCGGTATTGAAGAAGGGGATCAAACTTCAATAAGATTAAAGAACACTGCATTTAACTTTGCCAGCCCTATTTCAGAATCTATTGTAGGAAGTGAAAGTGGCGAGGGTGGCGGTAGTGGCGGAGTTCTACTTAATTATGTAAAAAGAGGTGGGGATAATATGTCTGGTTTCTTTAGAGCCAATTACGGGTTTGAGGCTGGGATAAATAACACAAGGGTTATTCATATTTCTCAGAGAGATATTTTAGATGAAAACAATCAAGTTATTTCCACTGAAAACGAATTTACTGTAAGTGGAAATGTTTATATCGGTGGTAATAGCTTCTATTTGGGTGGTAAGAATGTTTTGGCTTATGACCAACAATCTAAAACAACAAGAATATCCAGTACCATAGTTGATTTTGGAAAATCTAAAATAAAAGGCACTGGAGAAATAATAGTTGGCTTAGATAAATCTTCTGGGGTATATATTACTCCGGAAGTATTACAAATAAAAGGGAACAATGTTTATCACTCAGGGAACGCTAATCTTAAAGACATTGATTGGAACATGCTAAATTCCAATGTTTTTGGGGTACTTAATGTAAAAGGAGAGACGGTACTTAAAGGTAAACTAACATCTTCTTACGGTGTTGATCTGGGGACTGGAGGGAAAACTATATTATCTATTATTCAAAATGCAGTAAATATTAATGGTTTTATTGCATTTGGTACAGGATATGGCATTAAAATTGATGATCTTCCAGTACTTATAAGATCGAATGCGAATGACATACAGATCAGTTCCACTGGAGGGGATTTACTACTTGGAAATGACAATACCCAAAAGATAAGATTGTTATCCAATGTGGCTGATGCAAACGGAACTAATGTACTATTGACAAAATATGGAGAAGCATTCTTTCCCGGTTCAATTCGTATCAAGCATGATTACGGTGATGATCTAATGTCTTCGTATCGGGTAGACAACAATGATGAAGGACTAACCATACATAAGAAACTTAGATTTGGATCATCAATAGGAGCCTATCTGATCGGAGAAAATAGAAATATTGGGTTTGTTTCATCCATTGACAGGATTGATCCTTCAACATTGGAGACAACAACAAATACATACAAAACGACCATTCAGTATAAACCTTCAACAAGTGTCTATCAGGTTCAAAATAGATATTCCGATACATTAGCTTTTGTTACCGAGTCAGACTTTGTTTCATTCAATAAACCCGTTGAAGCAAATAACTTTATAGGTATTGAAGGGTCTTCAACCAGATTACTGAACAACTCTCTATTCTTTACTAATAAAAGTTACCTCCACTCCATCGTTGATGGTATAAAACATTATGGAAACGCTTACTTTACAGAAGATTTAAGTTCTGAGAACTTTTCCAGTGGATTTGCAGGTTCCGGATGGGCAATCAGGCAAAATAAAACGACTGGGAATATAACCATAACTTGCGATGAAGCCGTATTCCGGAAAAAGGTACGCATATATGAATTAGAGGTACAAAAGGAAACCGCAACCAATGGATCGCTTTGGATCACAGATTCATGTAGCGGAGATATAGTAGAAAAATTGTAACCAAAAACCAAACTTTAACTATAATGGCATTATTCAGTTATTCTAAATTCAAAGTTAGAATTGACCCTCAATCTAAAAAATCACAAGGACTTCAGGCAGGAGATATAGTCAGAAGACAATATCGAGACAGGGATAGTATCATATATTCATTGATGGCTGTTCTGGAGACGGGAATTGACATACTGCACGATCAGAACAATCAAGAACAGAAATCCCCATACTTCATTGGGGCTTTACTGGAAGGTGACGAGCCAAAATCAGGAGAACTTTTAGATTTTGTTCGTGTCACTAATCTATTTAATTCAGATCGTAGTGGTGCAATGTATCTAACAGCATCAGACAGTGATTCTCCATACATGGATGTGATTGATGGAATGGCTTATGATAATTCATTATGTTATCCGTACATGGATGGTGGAGAATCGGATATTCCTTCTATTAATAAATACGCATGTGTTGGATTTCCCTATCTTGCTTCTGAATATTTTAAATCTAATCTGGATTCATACCGGGTTTTCAGAATTACAAGAAATGCCACACAGAACACAGGGAATGAAACAATTGGTTTCAAACAATCCATAGAAAAACAGCTTCAGAACCCACAAATGGTTGTGGTGTCTTATAAAATTAGAGCTTCCAAACCTATTAACGGGGTAAATGTATCGCTGGGATACGTTGACGGGACTGAGATCGACGGTAGTGACACAATTAATATTAGCGCAGACTGGGAATATAAACTATCGCTTATTGTTGTGGAATTTCCCAAACAATATACAAGAAGTTTATTGATAGACTTAACCTCACACCTTTCAGAAGGGGACTGGTGTGAAATATCTGACTTAAACATTGTGTTACTTTCAGACATTGCTAACTTCCCAAAATCTACAAAGTCAAGAATTGGAAAAATCAAGGGAATTATTGACCCGATTTTCGGCAGCATAGAAGGATACGGTGCTTATTTCCAAAAGCTTTATGCAACCAAAGATGTAAATATTTCTGGCACGCTTACAGCCGGAGATGAAAATGGATTTGCCAGCACATTCTATGTTGGCAAGATTCATAAAAATTGTTTGATCAATAGTCTGTATGGGAACTTTTCTACTCCTATAGAATCTGCCCCTGAAGAAATTTCACCTACAGGGCTTGGTAATGTATTTGTATTACCTGTAGGAAAAAGCATATTGGTAGGTCAAACTAATGATTGGATCACAAAACACAACAAACAAAAATATTGTTTTTCGTTCTGGGCAAAAGCAAATGATGTAACCAACATAACCATCACCCAAAATGGAAATGAAAAACTACAGGATGTAACAATTGAGACTATTAATGAATGGGTAAGATATAGCATTCCTTTCATTACAAAAACCAATAAAGGGGCTGATTTTACAATAGAGATAACTTCTGTTACTCGGATATTATTTACTTCACCACAATTAGAAGCAGGCAACAAAGCTTCTTTGTATCAGGCCACAGATAGCGTCTTAAATGAAACGGATGCTTATGGTGCATGGTTTTCTCGTGGAGGTATTGGTGGTACAATCCAAAACCCACTACTCAAATTAAATCCAGATGGATCAATATCATCGAACAATGGGTCATTTGTTATTAATCGTGACGGATCAGGACATCTCTCTGGCGGTGCAATAACTTGGAATGAAAAAGAAGTTATACTCAAAGAAAATGTAATCCTCAAATGGGACAATCTCGATAAAGAAACACAGGAGAATTTAAAAGGTGAATCCGGTTATAGTGTAAATAGTTCTTTAACAAGCTATATTTTTCAAGCAAATAGCTTAGGAATTATCACATCTAATCAATCTGCCACTGCTAAAATTTACGCATACAAAGGAAGTAAAGATGTGATTTTCAGCATTGGTGATCTTCCTGTGATAACCGGTATGACTATTGTCAAAGATGATAACCTAAAGACCCTTACATTCAATGTGTCAGAAGGTACAGATTCATTGGCAGATAGTGGAAATATTGAAATTCCAGTTTCAATTGATGGGATGGCCTTCAAGGTTCCTTTTGCGTGGTCTAAGTCTAAAGCGGGAGCTTCTGGGAGTGAATCAGAATCACTTGACTGGATTGTTGACTGGAATAAAAACAAAACTCAGATAGGAGGAAACTCTGTTATTACCCCTAAAATATTTGCTGGAATAAAAAATGAAGATGATACTTTGTCTGGAGTTGCGATAGGTAATTTTACGCTTAGTTCTAAAAACTCAGAAGGGGTTGTTGTTTCCACCACGATCAATGGTATATACGGTTTCAAAGATGGCTATAAAACCTTCAGTCTCGACAACAATAAAGGATTCATTGGGGGGTGGGATATTGATATGGACTCGATTCATATCGGTACAAAGAATAACACTACAGGAAGTTTTACACAGGAAAAGAATGCGGTAACTATAGGAAACAGAGGTATTCGGGGATACAGGTGGTTTCTGGATGCAAACGGTGACGCTCAGTTAGGAGCTGGAAATGAATTTATCAAATACGACTCTGCTTCCGGGAAAGTTGTATTTGGTTCAGGAGTAAGCCTCAATTGGATCGGGGCTACTTACATTGATGCAAATGGCATATTTACTGGAACGCTATCGGCCAATACCGTGAATGCACTACGTTTAAATGCCTCACAGATTGTAGCCGGAACTATTAATGCCAGTAGAATTGACACCGATTCTTTGAAGGCAGTACTAATTACTGCAAGCAATATTGAGTCATTGACTCTTAATGTCAAGAAGGGTAAAATTGGTGGATGGAATATAGATGCTGATGCAATATTCTCAGGGACAAAACGCAATGTTGTAAGAACTTTTACTTACGGAGCCAATAACATAACGATTGGTTCATTTGGAATCAGGGGGTATAAATGGAGACTTGATTCCGATGGGTCTGGTGCATTAGCAGGAGGTAATATTAGCTGGGATGTATCCGGAAATGTGGAATTTTCGGATACTGTCTCTTTACATTGGAAAAGTGAAGCTGACAATGCCTATAAGTTGGCAAGCGCAATGGCCGGAAAGATGCTGTATCGTGATCCAACTTTCAAGAATGGCGCAAACGGTATATCTGTTTATAATAACGATGGTAATGGTAATGTTATAATAGAAAGAACCACAGATGTCAACCTCCCTAATGATTCGGGATATAAATTAAAGATAACGACTAAGGGAAACGCAACTCCGGGATTAGGAGGATTTTTCTTTGCGACTGGAGTACGTGCAAGTGCCGTATTTGTAACAAGATTCATAGCGTGGGTTCCTGTTGGGTATTCACTTGCCTTTGCCAGCAATGCAATTGGAACTGGGAGTTACACAAAATGGCTTACTTCTAATATTGGAACTGGGAATTGGGAAGAATACGCATTTTATGTAAAATGTGGAACAAGTGGGTCGTTTTCATCTACTAACTTCTTTTATCTATTTGGAGGTGATGGAAGTCTCCCTGTTACTTGGTATTTGGCTTATGCCACAGTATTTGAAGTTTCAAATATTGAAGGTTCCACCACAACCATTAATGGAGAAGGCATTTATACAGGATCATTAAATGCGAACCAAATTACAGCCGGAACAATAAGCGCAGATCGAATTGCAGCAAACTCTTTGCACGGAAACAAAATAACCGCAAGAACAATCTCAGCAGATCGGATTGTAGCTGGAGCCATCACCGCAAATGAAATTGCATCACGCACAATAACTGCTGCTAAAATTGCAGCCGGAACTATTACGGCCAGTGAGATAAACACAGCCAGTATTCAAGCCAGCGTAGTTACAGCAGGTGCGATCAATGGTTTGACATGTACATTTGTTAGAGGTACTATTGGCGGGTGGAATATCAATTCTACCCAAATATACAAAAACAGCGTTTATCTTAGTTCCGATGGCTCTATAACAAACGGTAGTAAATGGCAATTAAACAACAATGGCAGTGGTAGGTTAGCAAATGGAAACATTAGCTGGGATGCTTCAGGCAATGTGACGTTTGGATCAAATGTTACTATACAATGGGAAGCAAGGTCACAAACCACTATTGATGCCAGAAGTTTAGATGTAAATAAATATTATCCTGTATGTATTGGTTTACCTACCAGAAAAACCGTCCAATTACAAATTGGCTACGCTTTAGAGGGAGTTAAGCCATCATGGGCAACACATACAGGGGGTTATTCTGTTCTTGTAAAATGGACATCAAATGGTTCCGGTTGGGGAACACAGTACGTTGACAGACGGATAATTACAGCTACACAAAGTTTTTGTAGTGGAAATGTTGTGGGTAATATAGGACAGATAACGGAAGCTTCACAAGAATATATTTATGTTAGAGGTGGTGGGCTATATTATTTTGAAGTAATAGGAACCGAAGCAAAACCAACATTATACCCATCTGGAGCAAGTTGGTATGATAGACCTGTAAATCCTGTTACTTCTGTTACTTTCCCCAAAGTATCACTTGATGCTGTCAGTGAAGTAGCTAATAATACACAAAATGCACTTGGTGGTGCTTCTTATCCGAAGCTTACCCAGATTACATCTACTGGTATATATACCGGAAGTATTAGTGCAAGTCAAATTACTGCTGGTACGATAAGTGCTGATCGGATTGCTGTAAATTCTCTACACGGCAATAGAATAACAGCTCGTACCATCTCTGCTGATCGTATAGTTGCAGGAGCCATTACTGCTACAGAAATTGCGGGTAATACCATCACAGCATCTAAGATTGCTGCCAGAACAATTACAGCAGACAGAATCGCTACGGGGGTTATAACCGCTAATGAAATAGCAGGTGGAACAATTACCGCAGCTAAGATCGCTGCTCGTACAATAACGGCTGATAGGATCGTATCTGGAGCCATCACCGCAAACGAGATTGCGTCCAGAACCATTACGGCTGCCAAAATTGCGGCAGGAACAATTACGGCTACAGAAATTAATGCTGGAAGTATTCAAGCTGCTGTTGTAACAGCAGGTGCGGTTAATGGCCTGACATGTACTTTTGACAAGGGTAAGGTTGGTGGATTTGAAATATATGGTCATAAGATGTTGGCAAAAGAAACTAATAATGGTGCAGGAATTTCGCACTATATTGAAATCCATAATACTGGATATATTTGTAATGCACGTACATCTGATAATAAAGATTTTTGGGCACTTAATAGAGATGGTTCAGCAGATTTCGGACTTGGTAAAATACATTTTGGAGCGAACGGAGATGGCTGGTTGGCTAATAAAAATATCACTTGGGATACAAACGGTAGTATTTCAATGACTGGAACAATCACTGCGACAGCCGGACGAATTGCGGGTTTCAATATCAGTGGTAATTCGCTCGTTAATAGCACATCTACAGCAAGTATTATACTAAATAACTTGGCAGGACAATCGTTTGTAAGAATAAACGAAAACACCTCTTCTGCACTAATCGGAATTAGGACTGATGTATCAAACCGAACCGGGTTAAGCATACAAACCTATGCTTCTGGAGCTACTGGTCTATATATCATCAATAACTCAGGTGGAGCCGCAGCTATTAAGAGTTATGGTAGTGCATTATTAGAAGCAAGAGGGGGAGAATCTATACATATCAAAGGACTACGTGTTAATGTTAGAAGAATTGCAGCAAATGGAAGCATAAATACTAACGATGACTTGATTATTTTTTCAAATAGTGTAGCAATCACAGTATCTATGCCAACCACATCTGTGTCTGGAAAAATCATATACACAAAAAAAGTCACAACAGGTAGAGATGTAACTTTAACAGGAAGATTTAGGCATTCAAATACAAATGGAACAAGAACCAATTTTACAATAAACAATGAAAATTCATTCATGTTTATTCTTGACGATCAAGGATATTGGATACACTATTTCTGTGGATAATTTATATCTCAATATTATCTTTTATTATACTGACAAACCAATCATCTTATAAATCATTATTCATTAATAAACAACTATCAACAAAAAATTATGGAAATCATGTCGAAAAACTTGGTTGTAACAGCAACCGAAACAACACAGAACGCAAATTACAAAATTGAATGTAGTGGAGAAAATGGAGTTATTGATCGTATTACCGTAAATATTCACAAGAAAAATTCAGATGAAGAATATATTGGAAATATAAACTTAGAACATGATAGTCTAAGTTGTTCTATTAATAGTAAAGATCAAAATTACATTAGTTATTTCTCTGATTTCAGCAACATCGTTGATAAATTAAAGATTGAAATGTCTAAAAACGATAGCGGCTCCAGTTCTGGGGGTAATGGGGATGGCGGCATTGTTGATGACCCAACAGCATAATTCTAAGTGGTGGTATAAACCAAAATACCACTACTTCCCTATTCTTTATAAAAACCAAAACATTAGAAATATAATTAAGCATGGAACTATTAATTAAAGACAGACTTTACATTCCTACATTTCTCCCGAAGGAGAATAATTTTAAACAATTTAATTTAAAAAAGGAAATTCTCAGAAAGGTGGCTATTTCCGATGAAGAACGTGAAGAAGTTGGACTAAAACAAATCGCAGATGAAAATAGGATTGAATGGGATGTAAACAAAGACACCCCCCTTGTTGTAGATTTCTCTAACGACGAACTTGAATACCTTAAATCAGCCTGTGAACAGATTTCAGACGAGCAGCTTCCAGATGATGTATGGGCAACTATCGAAAAGGTGTATAACGCTGTAGTCGAATAAGAAAAACAATTAAAGAAAGCGTACTCTAATCTTTAGTAAAGAGTGCAAAATCAATCCCCAATCACTCTAACTGATTGGGGATTTTTTATTAATAATCAAACTATTATGGCGAGACAAGATATAAATGTTGATGCTGTATATGGAGAACTCAATACCACAGATAATTTAACCAGTAAAACAATATATTCATTTATTTTTCTGGGGGAAGTTGATGGGAAGAACAATGACGATTACTGTTATGCTGAAATCACAGTTCCACCCAATTTTGAAATGCGATATAAAGATGACAATGGTATTCACGTAAAAATCCCATATACTCCAGAATTTAAAGAATTGATGGTACGTTTACGGATAGAGGATGGAACAGACCATATAGAGTATGTTTTGAACAAATCCAACAACATGATTTGGTATCCGGTTTATTCAAAAAATAAATCAACTATAAAGATCAGAAGCCTAAATGAAAACTATGACTTCAATCTTATTCTCAGGGACGGATACATGGAGTTGTTTAGCGGCCATGAAACAGACTTAATCATTAAAGCCTCAATGGGGCAGAATGAGTCTTTTCTATTGAAAGCCTCAGCAGGTAGTTTATATCAATACCCGACTACAGGAGTTGGGCTACTTGATTATCTCCATGCCAATTTTGAAAATACAGGATTGGCTCAAAAGCTTCAAAGTGAATTTATCAATGACAAGATGATTATTGATAACGCATACATGGATTCAACAACCGGAGAACTCCACCTAAACGTAAGAGAAAAAGATGGGTAGATATATAACCACACATGGGCAAAACCTTTATGATGTAGCTTTACACATATATGGATCAATTGAAGGTATCGTTGATCTGATGATGAATAATACAACATTATCTCTCAATGATAATCTGAAGGCTGGAACTGAGTTGCTTTATACGGACAACTTCATTATAAATTCAGACACCGCATATTACCTAAAAAATAATAAGATTACCCCTGCTAACGGAGAACAGAGCATCTATTTCAAATCCTCACAAAAACCGAAAATATTAGAGATATATACTGGAAACAGAGAAACTTCAGTTGGACTATCAATATCCGGCTCCGGTATTATAGAGGTTGACTGGGGAGATAATACAGATATTCAGACAATCGTGTTATCAGAAACATTCGGTAATGTTATTCATACATTTGACAATAGTATTGGGGGGAAAAGGAAGATTGTTATATATGGAGATGGGATTGAGATCAAGAAGATCGACTTCAGTAAATTGAAAGCAACTGAAATATATCTTCTCAGGCCAATATATATGGAAAGATTAATCATACAAGAAAACACACTTTCTGTAGATTTTATCTCTTTAGTAGATGGAGTATTTGACATAGACTTGTCTTTCGTTACTACAGGGAGTCTTCTTCCTCTATTGAAATGTAAACAGCTAATGAAATTGGTTTTATCAGGAGCCAACATCCGGCAGACCACTATTGATGATTACCTGATACATTTAGTAAAGCAATATCACGAAAGAAGAAACTGCTCTATAGTTCTTACGACAGAACCTTCAGGTACATTTCAGGAACCGAAACGGGATTCAGACAACAACTACATTATTACTTCTGGAATGGAAGCTATTTGGGTCTTGACTCACGAGATCGCATGGAATGAATATGGATCATGGGAATTTATCATAAAAGACAGATTATATACTTGTGTGAAACCCGGCAGTGAATACATCCAGATAACCCCCGAAAAGCTTGACTGGAAGAACCCGGAAATAGGAAAAGAGCAATCAATGAGAGTTCAAAGCAATAAAGATTGGGGATTTACAGACATACAATTTCAAGAACTATTATAAAAAACATGGCAACAGCAGCATTAAAAATAGGTAAATTTGAAGTAGCTCAACAAAATGGGCAAGCCGGATCACAAATCGTCGGTGTAAAATACATAGAACAACATACTGGAAGAGGAAAATATATGAAACAATTGCGTGCCAATGCCGGAACAGAGAGCGCAATTGCTACTTATGAAGTGGAGGGAAAACCAGTTTTCCTTACTCTTGATACAGACATGACAGAGATCACATACAATACCGTTCAGACTATCATTAATGGTGTTAGTAATGCTGAAAAATTCCGGATAAGTACCGTAGATGGGAAAAACATACTTCTTAAAGCAAATACAGGGTACTCCGTAAATCAAAACGAAGGGGTATTTACTGAAGGGTTTGGGATACTAAGTCAAGGGACATTTGCCATCTTGGTTGAATTTGCAATAAATTCAACATCTACTATTGTAGAGTATCCGGTTACAATAGAAATATGGGATGGTCTTGCGTGGGTTAACGCTGGAACATTCAGAATAAAACAATCGTCTTCTGATGCGAGTGTTAATTTCGTAATAACCCCTACTACATTATCTAAAATCGTAAAAACAGGAGAAACGAAAGCGATAAGTATAGAATCCAATATTGACTTTAATATTACCAAACAAGGAGGTAACGATACATCATGGGGTACTCTTAGTGCTTCTGCTGGTAAAGCAGGAACAACAGAAGTCAATATTACAATTTCTGCACAAAATATTGGAAGCCCAGAACGAAACCTTACCCTCGTGTTCAAAAATATGGTTTCAAATTCCGTTATCGGTCAATTAACCATAACTCAGGCTGAAGGAGACGCATATTCAATTAGTTGGGAGCATGATACCGTTTCATTTGAAAATAGCGAACTGAATATTATTAAGAATAATAATTTGACAGCCAATGCAGATTGGTATCTGGAGGAAGTCGTATAATGGAATTAGATTGGCTAAAAGTAGAACCTCAAAATGGAAATTCTGGAGTTCATGGGATAAAACTCAGTGTTCTGTCAGAAAACGAAGGTATTGATAGAGAGAAAACTATCCGATCTGTCTGTGGTGGTGTATCGTCCACTACAAAGGTCAGACAATCCGGTAAACGTGAAATATTTAAAGTATCTGATGGTGACTTTATTTTATCTGATGGTGAAACCCTAAATGTGTTGAAATAGACATGAACAGTAAATACTCAGGACAACAAGTAGAGGCAATTTTAGATAAAGCAAATGCAGGAGCATCTACTAAAATAATACAATTACCTGATGAAGTTTTTAATTTAGTGGGAACCACATCAGAAGATAGTGCGGCTATACTGCAAGCATTTGGTAGCAAAGAAGCAATGATTAAGTTGGTTCAACAAATTAGTGATGCGGACATAGTATGTATAAAACCAAGTGAAGGTGCAAGTGGTTATTTGAACTCTTTGATTACCAGTGTGGAGTTTACAGACAATGATAATTTTCAAGTTATATTACTTTTTTCACTCCCTTCAGCATGTGTGACTTTTATTACATTTGCTTTTGGCTTTAATGCGGGAAATGCAGCAATAATGTCTATAAATTCAAGTTCGATACCTGATGAATTAGCAGGGATTATTTTAACTAAAGATGATATAATAAATAATTTAACATCTACAAGTACACGAGTCCCCTTATCAGCAGCACAGGGTAAAGTTCTGAATGAAAAAATTGAATCTATGTCCGGAGGTGGCGGTTCTGGTGGTGCTTATCAATTACCTTTTATGGTATCAACACTAACCAAAAATTCCACACATCAAGAAATACAAGATGCTTTCGATAATAAATATGATGATTTTATTCAAGCCGTTAAAGCAGGTAGACCAATTATCCTATCAGGAAATATGATGGAAGCATTTTATTTTAATATACCCATTTCTGCATCAATTCTGAATGACGATAATACCGAATGTGCAATAATATCTTATATTCAAGCAGGATATAATGCCTCTTATCACACTATAGGTGCTGAATCACTATATATAAATAAGCAAAAAACATCAGGAACTTTATCTGTGGAATATGCCACAAGAGCAAGCATTAGTAATAGCTAATATATAAACACAACTATGAGCAGAACTATTAATGAAATATACAAACAGGCCGTAGAGGAAAGAAACAAAAGACTGGAACTCAATGAATTTAAAAGTGATTCCAAAATGTCAATACTAAATGGGATCACATGGGCGTTCTCGGCGGTAATATATAGCTTTGAAACTTTATTGGATGTATTTGCGGTAGATATTTCTACAGCTATCAACAACAGGGTAAATGGAACCCCGGTGTATTACGCTAATGCCCTCCTACAATATCAAAAGGGGGACACATTGAGTGTAAGGGAAGACGGTTTGGCCTTCGGATATACTACTATTGATGAAACTAAAAGAATTATCACTCAGGTGTCATATTCAGAAAGCAGCAGTGATGTAAATTTGGACAATAAACTAATAATGAAAGTTGCTACTGGAGAAAAAGGAAGTCTGTCATCTATCACACCAGAAGATCTTGTAATGATAAACTCATATATAAATCAAATAAAGTTTGCCGGAACAAGAATTGAAGTGACAAGTCAAGAAGGGGATGTTCTAATTCCTAAAGTTACAGTTTTCTATGATGGAGCGGTCATGGAGTCTGAGCTTTATGACAGTATAGATGAAAAATTGAATGACTACATAATGAATATTGAATTTGACTCCAGTATATATGTGTCAAAAATAATTGATGCAATTAAAAAGGCAAATCATGTAACAGACGTATATATCGACTCTGAAGCAAATCCGGAACAGGGTATATTTTTGGCTTGCTATGATAGTGACGGACACATTATGACCCCACGAAAGGTTGCTCGCATGACACATACAAGTTCTGGATACATTAAAGAGTCTTCTGGAAAGGGAGAAGAATTGAATATTCCCAACTTTAGACAATCAATAAAACTAATCGTTGATAACGGATGCGATACAAGTTGCCTACAGAGAGGTTGATAAATCAACTTGTTCCCAGATTTTTAACTGGACGCAAGTACATCCTCTTTTTACAGAGCTTAGTGTCTCCTCTTCAAACCCTAAATGATAAATTTGTTGAGTTTGCAAAGGAGAAACATATAGAAGCTCGAATGACAAGTCAAGTGATTTACTTTGAGTGGTATCTTAATCACAAGTTTGGGAAATATATCACTGATCCCAGAGATAAAATATATATTAGTGGAAGTCGGACTATAGGGGTTGATTTATACCACGAATCAGCCAAATATGGCCGCCCATTTACAATCTGGAAAAATCTGGAAGAAGCTGCAAACGTAACTAATCCGGAAGAATTACCACGAGAGTTTTATTATATCAGTGAAGAAAAAGCCATAAACAAAGTAAGCTTTATGGTATGTGTTCCTCCCATCAATATACCCCAAAAGGAATTTGTGTATATGTTATCATTCGTGGTAAACACATACAAAGTGGCCGGAAAAACATATCTAATTAAAATTGATACTGAAGAAGTAAAACCAAATAATTTGTTAAATAATAACCACAACACCTACTAATGAAAGAATATGTATCAGAAACAGGTGGTAGATATACCTACACCGATGATATTTTAAACCTTCAAGAACTGGCACTAAGTATGACATCTATATTTAGTGCTTGTTCAAATTTCATTATTGCCGGATGTGAAGTAGCTGGAAATGAAATTTCAGAAGGATACGTCTGGATAAATGGAAAAGTGAGAGCATTTGAAGGTTGTAAAAATGCGGTATTCCCGTACTACATATATGAAAAGAACACAAGTGACTCTGTTACTTATGCAAACGAAGTCAATAAGAGGGGGCGTGATAATTACCTTTGTGTAGGAAGTTCTACCAAACCGACTTTACCGGACGAACATACCAAATCTGTTCCCCAATTTATTGAAGTTGGAGTAGACTATTCCCCACGCTTAATAGATAAGTTCTTTGGGAAATATGCCCTATTACTGGATACCCCGTTTTCAAAACAAACCGTAAAAAAGGACTTGGTGTTATCCGGAAATATTTCTGTAGAAAAGAACATTGAGTCCAAAACAGCCATATCTATTATGAATCCAGAAAACGGATATTCTTTAAAGAATGTAGTAAAAGCAAGCGGTGATGGATCAGTTGGATTGTATCTAAATGGACTTTTAGTTAACGAGATAATAATCAATACGGATGGGTCATTTAGCTTTGTCAAGCAAGACAAAGTAATAGCTAAGATCAGCGATGGCAATGTTGAATTTGTAGCTCTTTCAAGTTCGTCAATAAAAGCCGGATCAATACTTATTTCAGAAAATCGCCTTGCAAATATCTCAGATAATACAGACAGTGGTTCTATTGATATAAACGCATCTGGGTTTGAAGATGGGCTTACCAGATTCAGAAACTTCAATGTATTCGATGGTAAGCAAAAAAAATCAGCAATACTCCAGATTATCGGAAAAACCGGAGAGGCAATTATCAATGGCATATTCAAGACAAAGACAGCCGGAACCGGAATTACTTTGTCTAACACCAATCATCTTAAATCTGATCCTCTTCTAACTAATGCTATTATTTGGGAAGACAGTGCTATCGAAAAAATTGCTGTAGTAGGATACGATACTAACAACTCGTTTGATTTCAGTATCAAAAATCTAATAGGTAATATTATTATTTCTCCCAAAGAATATGTCAATATTATCGGAGATTTAAAAATCAATGGAGTTAGTGTTGGCACTACCTATGTATCTGAGACTAAATTCACAGAAGCATTAAAAAAGAAAGTGGATGTAGTTCAAGGAAAACAATTGTCCACTGAAGATTTCACATCCGATTACAAGAAAAAACTCGATCAAATATCTTCCGGTAATCTGGAGGGTGGCGGTAATGGATTTGTTTCTGCTTCTGATGTAAATGAAGCACTCAAAAAAAAGTTGACAGTATCCAGTAATCTATCGGATGTTTCAGATAAAGGTGCTGCAAGAACTAATCTTGAAGTATATTCTAAAAGTGAAACAGATAGAACATACCTAAAGATTTCTAATAAACTTTCAGAATTAGTATCACTCACTGCTGATGAAATAAACGGCCTTACCCCAGAACAAGCGGCAAGCCTCAAAGCACAAAAGCAAGAGGCGGTACGTAATAATATTGATGCCGAAAAGAAAGGCGTAGGGACGCTCAAATTGGATAAATCCAAGAATCTGTCAGACCTAAGCGACAAGGGCACTGCACGAAAAAATATTTCCGTTTATTCTACCACGGAAATTGATAACCTGCTCTCTAAAAAGCTGGATTCAGACAAGGCTTATAATGGAGCCGATTTTACTGAGGAAATGAAAGATAAGCTGAACAATATTAAAGGGGGTAGTTTTGCTTATACTGATGCCGATGGAACATCACATGCACAGGTTGAAGGATTTGTTTCAACCAGTCAAGTAGTTAAAGAGCTAAATAAAAAGGCCAATATCTTGCTTGATGGATATAATTCTTCTCAGAAGGAAACAATAGCATCTAACATTGGGGTTTATTCAATTTCTGGAGCTGACAAGAAATTTGCGGCTTTATCCACGTCATTTCAAGATTATATTACATATTTGATCCAACAGGGTAACTCCGAAGCTAACGCCAAGAAAGTGCTTCGGGACAAACTGGATTGCCCAAGTAAAAGTGACGTATCCAGTAACTATATTAGAAAAGACGGAAAACTATCTGATCTTTCGTTGCCCAATGCAGATGCAAAAAAACTCGCATGTTCCGCCATTGGCGCAGCATACGCAAATGATTATCAAACAAAGATCAGTGATACTGGATGGCTACAGATGGGTAACTCAGGAAACTCTACTGACACAAAAAACCTATTTGTTAGACAGATAGGGAATATAGTTTGTATTCAGGGAACAGTCAACACATCAAAAAGAGACGGGGACACGGTAGCAATATTGCCAAATCAAATACAGGCTCCTAAATATTCAGTAAAACACAGTGTTCCTTCTGATTTTAATGATGATGTTAAATATAATAGAGGATCATCATTCACTATTCATGGGAACACAAGAAAAATAGTTATCCAAGAGTCTGGAAACTATAATGTAGACGTAGTAGTTAATTTCACATACATGGTATAATATGAAGAAAATAAACATTTACAATGACCTTAGAAGCAGAGCTGAAATCTCTGCTTCTACCCACACATCCCCCCCTATCATAACTGAGGTATTAAACAAAACAGTAGAGACAGAAAATGCCATTAGCACGGAAGATAAAGAATGTCAGACAGACAAAGCAACCGAAGAAACAGGCTATAAAAAGAAGAAAGCAGGACGGAAGGCCAAAGGGAACATTCAAGAAGTTTAAGTTTGAAGAAACAAAATTGGGGTTTCTACTAAAATATGAAACCCCACTTGAATACGATCTAATAATTAACTCTATCCCCACTCACCCCTTTCCTGAACCACCAATAGAAGTTATTGAGATAGTCACTAAAGCATCCAAAGACCCCACTTTCAAAAAAGAAAAATTCTTCCGGTATTTGGAAGAATATCGGAAGAACGGCCTCTGTTGTAGAAGAGCAAAGAAACTGACCACAGAACGAATGGTGTATTATGAATCTATTCGTGACAAAAAAATGGAATTGTTTATTAAGCGTAATAAGCAACGTATCAATAATATGAAGAAAAAATATGGTATAAAATAGGAGCTAATTAAAAAATTAGTTCCTATTTTTGCTTAATAATATTTGCCTAATTTGTTTATATGTAGTATGTTTGCAGTCGTTAAAACTCAAAGAGAAACCAAAACTTATGAACCAAAACTTTACAATTTCAGTCCACAAATTGACTGATGAAGAAATTATGCGAAAGGCTTGTGAAATGACCTTCTTAGGTACAAGCAAACAATCACTTCTTAGTATGTATAAGTCAGAACACTCCCCAGTAAGAACTCAAATATTCTGGATAGAGTGCAATAATATTCCTCTATTTGTATCAACCCATTTACTTCGACATCATGTTGGTTCCATACCTTACCAGCTTACTTGTAGAAATGATAGAAAAGGTGGGAATCCGGGACTTGTTCAAAAATTGGATGAAATTAAAGAAAGAATGAACTGTATTGTCGATGAAGTCCAGTCTGGCCGATCTGATTATGCAGACCTTGTTGTTTCCGAAATCCAAGATGAACTTACTTTCCTACAAAATAACTCAGATCGCTATACTCCGGTAAATTTGGGATTACTGATAAATTCTCAGTCGCTTATTGATATGGCAAAGCTCCGACTTTGCAAACAGGCACATAAAGAAACAATCGAAGTATTTACAGCCATAAAAGATGAAATATCTAAGGATGATCCAGAGCTGGCTAAAATGATGGTGAAAAAATGTGTGTACCGCAATGGATTATGTGGTGAATCAAAGTGCTGTGGTTATAATAGAACTCAGAAATTCGCTGAAGAACTTTTTGAATATTTGGGCAACTTTCCTCTTGAAAAACAAGTAGGTATAAGCTCCGGAAATGTCTTTAATAATTTTACCGAACTTAGATAAATCTATAAATTAAAAATTAACCAATGTATTACGTTAAAAAGAAAGATGGAAGAGAGGTTCCATTCGACCCAAACAAGATTATATCTGCTGTGACCAAAAGTGCGGAGAGGGTAATGGTTACTTTCACAGATAAAGATCACAACAAGATTATTCAGCTTATACAAAGTAGATTATCCAATACGTACCAATCTGTTGATGTACCAACAATGCACAAATTGGTGGAAATGGCATTAGATGAAGTTAATCCTTCTGTCGCTCAATCATATCGCAGTTATCGGAACTACAAGCAAAACTTTGTAGGTATTGTCGATAAGGTACATAGAGATATGAATGCGGTGGCATATCGGGGTGATAAGTCAAACAGCAATACTGACAGTAAACTGGTTACTACCCAAAGAAGCATTGGATATGGAAAACTTAATGACGAGCTATATAAGCAATTCTTTTTGAATCCAGAGGAACGACAAGCTGCTAAAGATGGGTATATCTATATCCATGATAGATCAGCCAGACTGGATACGATGAACTGTGTTTTGTTGGATATAAAAGCAATCTTTGAGGGTGGTTTTGAAATGGGAAATTTGCCTTATACCGATCCTCACACTGTAGATGTTGCTTGTGATGTTCTGGGGGATGTTATAATGGCTGCTGCATCCAGTCAATATGGCGGCCTATCAGTTCGTGTTGATGATTTTTTAGCACCATACTGTCAAAAATCATTTGATAAGTATTACAAAAAGTACTTCGATATGATTGAAGATATGTGTGGAATGGAAGCGTCGAAAGAGGATGTTATTAAATATGCCACAAAAGATGTAATCCGAGAATTGGAACAGGGATTACAAGGTTTGGAAATCAAACTTAATTCTGTTGCTTCATCAAGAGGTGATTATCCCTTTGTCAGCTTCGCTTTTGGCCTTGATACAAACCATTGGGGGCGCATAGTTTCAGAGACAGCATTAAGAGTTCGTATGGGTGGACAAGGTAAAGAAGGATTTAAACGCCCGGTACTTTTCCCTAAATTAATTTTCCTGTATGATGAAAACTTACATGGTTCTGGTGGAGAATTGGAAGAATTGTTCAATGTTGCCATTGAATGTTCCAGCAAAGCAATGTATCCAGACTTTTTATCTCTTACAGGTGAAGGCTATGTTCCTTCCATATATAAGAAATATGGAAAAGTTATATATCCAATGGGATGTCGGGCATTTCTCAGTCCGTGGTATGAAAGAGGTGGTATAAATCCAGCAGATGAAAATGATGTTCCGGTATTTACAGGACGGTTCAATATCGGGGCTATTACATTAAACCTGATTATGATTTTAGCAAAAGCAAGAGAGGAAGGTAAGGATTTCTATGAAGTTCTGGATTATTATCTTGAAATGATCCGGAAGCTTCATTTGAGAACTTATGACTATCTGGGTAACAAACAAGCCTCAATATCTCCCATCACCTATTGTGAAGGCGGCTTTTATGGTGGGCATTTGAATCCAAGTGATAAGATCGCCCCTGTATTGAAATCGGCTACTGCAAGTTTCGGCATAACCGGATTAAACGAACTAAATGTTCTCTATAATGGCAAAACTATTGCTGAAGACGGACAGTTCCCGTTGGAGGTCATGGAATATATAAACAGGAAGGTATCTGAGTTCAAAGAAAAGGATCAGCGTCTTTATGCTATCTATGGTACTCCGGCAGAAAGTTTATGTGGCCTTCAGATCGAACAATTCAGAGCTAAATACGGAATTATAAATGGCGTATCCAGCCGATCATATACAACAAACTCCTTTCATTGCTGGGTTGGAGAAGATATTGACCCAATACAGAAACAGGATATAGAGTATAAGTTCTGGAATCTGTTCAATGGGGGGAAAATCCAATATGTCCGGTATCCGATTGACTATAATATCGAAGCCATGAAAACTCTGGTAAGAAGAGCTATGAAACTCGGTTACTACGAAGGGATCAATATGGCTCTCAGCTATTGTAATGATTGTGGTCATCAAGAGCTTAATATGGAAGTATGCCCGATATGTAGAAGTGAGAACCTTACTAAAATTGATCGAATGAACGGATATTTGAGCTATAGTCGTGTAAAGGGTGACACTATGCTTAATGAAGCAAAAATGGCCGAAATAAGAGATCGTAAATCTATGTAATTACCAAACTACCCCAGCATCACATACTGCAATAGCCAGTAAATGAGGCTATGCCCTTGTGATATGGGGTAGTAAAATCAAACGTATATGAATTTATTAGAGCATTATGTAACTGAGATTATAGGCAAACCATATCATCACGATTACGGAAGTGGAAAATATAGATGGTGGTTGAAGGTAAAAGCGACTTGCTATGGACAAGAATGTACTTCAACCCTTATGTTTGATACTGAGGAAGAAGCTCTCAAAATAAAAATAGGTCACATGTATTTATCTTAATAACAAAACTGAGTATGAATAAGAAAGAAGAATTACTACAACAATTGGCGGAAATTGAAAATCAAGAACGAAAACAATTGATTAAAGCTGAATACCCTAAGTTTAAACAACTAATCGGGAAATGTTTCAAATTTAAAAATTCATATAGTTGTCCAGTGAAAAAATCAGATTATTGGTATGCTTATTCTAAGATTGTATCTATAAGACCAGATGATTTATATTTGGGTGGAAAATCTGGTAATGAAGTATTGGCCAGATGTAAAACAATAACTTTTCAAAAAAATATATATGGCTCAATTAGTATCAATCCTAATAATTACGATACATACGTCCATTGCATTGGGGAAGAAATAAGCATAGATGAATTTAATAAAGAGTTTGAGAATATTATCAGTATAGTTAATGGATTAAAACAACAATAATACTTGATCCCAAAATGAAAATACTAAAAAATATTTTATTGGAATTACTTTCATGGTTTGTGCTTCTACTGGCATTCATTCCATATATTCCTTATCGGTTCTTTAAAACGGTATTTGATATAGACGAGTTCAGGGACTATGCCTATTGCCTGTTTGATATTTTAATAGATGCCAGAACTGCAATGTTTGGCAGAATAAATAAAGACAATAAGGAATAAATATGAAGATAAGAAACAATGATTTGTCAGACAGACGTATTGACATTGATATAGCAGACGGAGTTTCAATCCACCTATATAAATGCGAGTATGACGAGCTTATCAAGCTCCTTTTGCCTGATATGGAACAAGAGATAAAGAATGCTTATTCTCTCCAACATAAGGCTATGGAACAACGTCAGGAATGCTGGGAAATGGTAAAGGAAATTCGAGAATTATTCTACGAGTGTTCCGATGAAGAGTTCTGCATTCGGAAAAGTCTGGATGAAATAGAGGAAAGTAAATTAGTTGAAGTATTGGAAAAATACCACAAACTATTAGGATTTGTTTAATTCAACACAAGATAGAAATGAATAAGAATACATCTTTTGTCTATGAGCAACCTAAAGTTGTTGCCCAATTAGTGCATGAACAAACCAAATCCATCATTCCTGTTTTCAAACCTATGAATTGGCTACAACGCAGGATGATAAAGTGGTGTTTCGGTCTTAAATATCAAAATGTTAACTGATAACAATATAATAATGAAAAAATTAATTCACAAGATATACATTTATAAGGTGTTGCCCCCTTATAAAGATTGGTACAGCATTATGACTGATGACGGGTTAAATCGTAGTAATATAGTAATTGTTGGCAAAAAGCAATTATTAAAAGTCGCTTTAGCTCTGATCGTAATGGTGCTATTTAATAAAAGCACGACTGTAAGTAAATTCAAACCAGTATAGATATGAGTAAAATAACAATATCAGAAGCAGCGCAGCAATATATTGCAGAGCGAACAGACGTAGCGGGTGGTTACTACGAGTATATCGGTGTTATATCTCAAAAACACGCCTTAGAAGCTGCCGAAATGGTAAAGCAGGAAACAAAAGAAAAATGTCAAATTGCCTTTCGCAACTTTATGCTTAGAGCAACTCTTGCAAATGTTTCCGGTGAATCACTTGACTTTGAAAAAGAGTTTGCAGATACTATGAGTCAAATTTAGCTAATAACAGAAAAGATATGAATAAATACACTATAAGATATTACTACGGCTCTTATTCCGGTACACGGGAGGTCTATGCCGATGATGAAGAAACAGCAATCTCTCTGATGTGGAGAATGCTACGTAAAGATATGACCTTGCCAATGGCATATAAGTCTGAGGAAGTCATTGATGTCGAATATGATGCAGATTAATCAAAACATAATAGAAATGAAAGCAAAAGTAAAATCAACTGGAGAAGTCGTTGAAATTATCGACCTCCCCAATAGCACAGAAGATGTAGAAGTATTGGTGGATGGTCATTTATACCAATATATGCCTCTATCCGATCTCCAGATTATAAAAGAACGTTCTAAAAACAGAACGCTGTTGATTTACAACCCTATCGAAGAGCCTCTAAAATACGCAATATTGGAAGGTGACTATTCCGGCATAAATGGCGTGTGTATTAATGCCTGTGATGAAAATGAAGATAAAATCAAGATGGCATGTTCCCTATTATTCGATGATGAAGGCAATTATTTGATTGACCTTTCAGAAGATGTGACCTTAATGGAGTCTAAAAACTGGGATAAAGTAGCGATTGTGACATTCTTACCATAAAATTCATACGTCTGATGATCTATATTGGTTGGAAAACGTTATTTTTGTACCATAACTTATAAACTGGAAGAATATGAAATTTATTAATAAAGACAATACTCCTATATTCGATACTTTTATGAATAAGTATGGACAGGAAGTGAATTACTTATATCCAGAACTTAAAGATGTAGAAATAACAGTATCTACTTTAACGCAAGAGGAAAAGGAATCCCCCGACGAAAATAATGAAGACTCTCCCTTCGTTTGTGATGTAGGTAAAAACACTATAAAGTGTTCAGATGAAGACTGTATTAGATGCGGCTTAAATAATGATGAAAAAATGGCTCTTATTGCGCATGAAGTAGGGCATTTCGTGATAGATCGCAGAGGATTAACACCACCATGTCCAATAGATGAGTATAACGAAAAAGAAGAAAAACTTGCAGATGGGTTTGCTGTTCAAGTTGTTGATGAAGATGACCTAATTAGTGCTTTACAGAAAATGGCAGATAATATTAGTACTAAAAATGATGAAAACGAAGATTGGGGTTATCCCACCAGCAAAGACGAAAAAGAGCATTTTATACAACGAATAAAGAATTTAATCGAATTATGAATTTAGACAAAGCTATACTAATAGCGACCAAAGCCCACCAGAACCAAGTAGATAAAGCAGGTAAACCATACATTCTCCATCCTATAAGAGTAATGATGAAGATGGAGAATGAAACCGAGCAAATAGTCGCAGTTCTACACGATGTACTGGAAGACTGCCCTGATTATGATGAAGAATCACTTAGACAAGAAGGTTTTTCCTCTGAAGTCGTAGAAGCCCTCTCTGTATTAAACAGAAACAATTATCCAGACTACCAAGCGTATATATGTAATGTTGATCGGAACCCAATTGCCAGAGTCGTAAAAATAGCAGATTTGGAAGACAACATCAATGTTTTACGCCTTAATATTCTCAAAGAGAAAGACTTTGAGCGAATTAAAAAATATCATTGGGCACATTTTTATTTAACCAACAATTAATTAACTAATTATTAATCAAAACTTTTAAAACATGAAACAATTAAAAAAGAAAGTAATTCATCGAAGTAATTTACCAGCCAATTTTCCCCTTTTCCAAACATTAGTTACAGCATTAGCTTTAGACTACTGGAATGCACCACAGTGGATTTGTGGTTCAATAGGAGTTATTTTATGTCTTGCATGGGGGAATGCGATCATTAACATTTGCAAGAATACAGAAATTGACCTGTTTCCAGATTTAAAAGACACAGAAAAAGAAAGGAAATGAATTATTACAGCATAACAAAAAACGATATGCTGAATGGTGATGGTCTCAGAGTTGTATTATGGGTAGCCGGATGCTCCCATAATTGTCCCAATTGCCAGAATCAATTTACACACGATCCTAACGGTGGTAAGCCTTTTGACCATTTAGCACAATTTGGGATATTTGATGAATTAAGAAAAGATTATGTTTCCGGATTAACGTTATCTGGTGGAGACCCCATGTTCAAGTCCAACAGACAAGATGTTCTCAGCTTTATCAAAAAAGTAAAGTATCTCTTTCCTGACAAAACTATATGGCTGTACACTGGATACACATACGAACAAATACAGGACGATCCTATTCTTTCATATATCGACGTTTTGGTTGATGGTAGGTACAAAGAAGAGTATAGTGTTCCTTCACCAGAATGGCGTGGGTCATCAAACCAGAGAATTATTAAATTAAACAATAAACAGACAAGAACACAAAGCAATGTTCGGTAATCAGAAAACATTTATTTTACTGAAATGCAGTTTCTTATAAAATAGTTTCAAATTTATCTTTAAAACTATTTGCAGATACAATATCAAACGTATATCTTTGCGCAGTATTTAAGACCAAAACTTATAATATGGCTATAAAAACCAAAGGCATTATCTCCATTATTGAAGGAGAACCGAGCCTTAACGAATTTAACGAGAACCTAACTAAACTTCCTGATGGCGAATATGGATTTCTGTTATTCGACAAAGAGAAAAACAAAGTTCTCCCCCAACTGAAATACTTGAACGGAATTGTGCTGAAGAGAATTTCTGATGAACATGCGGATCACCCAAGCGTTTCTGCTTTATACAGATATTTTGAAGAGCTATATGCTCCAATACTTAGCTGTGAATTAGATGGTGAAACCTATGAGTATTTCGACTTAAAACGTGCAAAATCAAGTGAGATGAATGATGTAATCGAGAAAATCATTCATCATGCCAAAACCAAATGGAATATAGACGTTATCACAAGAGACGATCTGAAATTGCCTTCAGCGTCGGAACCTTATGCAGATGCCTATGCTAACCAATGGCAAGATTATTCTCGAACTATTTAATTATTTCAACTTTAACTATCGTAATTATGCAAGAAGAAAGAATTGACGAAAAAGAAAAAGATGTATTAAGTCTATTTGCCGGAGCGCAAGAAACTTATGAAGAAGCCCAAGCCAGAGCAGCCGAAGAAAACAAATCGTTTGCCAAGACTGAATTTTTCAAAATGGACAAAATCGGTACTTATGTTCTTCGCATCCTGCCAGTTGCTCCTAATTCGGATGGGACAGTTGACCGTAAAAGTTACGAGTATCCGGTACATCAACTATTAATGAAGATCAGCAAGCCCGATGGAAAAGCAACTTATGTATCTGTTCCACGTACCTCTTACGCTGGGTTTAAAAATGAAATCATTGATACCTATCGCAAATTGGCTATTAACCAAGCAAAGGCACAAAATGATGACGACCTTGCAGAAACACTTGAAGATGGTTTCAAAGGTGGTTTGAAGTATGACTATTCTCACGCAATGTACATTTTTGATATTGACGAACGTGCAAAAGGAATACAAATGCTACGCCTGAGCCATTCTCAGTTTAAGGATTTGGATGACAGCAAGTTTAAACTTTGGCAGAAGAAACTCAAAAAAAATCCAAAATTTCCGTGTCCCATTTCATCTATTGCTGATGCTTTCCCGGTAGAAATCGAGAAAAAGAAAAATGGCTCAAAGACCGAATATTCTATCAACATAGACAATGAATCTGATCCGGACGTATTAACCAGAGAAGAACTCACTGCCTTGTTAAATGCACCTCGTATTACGGAAATAATTTACCGATACACACGTTATCATTTTGAGGCAACTTTAGTCTACCTGAAACAATGTGATGAAAAGTACGGACTCAACATTATGGCGATGGATGAAATGAAAGAAGCCGTTGAAGCATTGCAAGCAGAAATTCCAGCAGATGATACCAGTTCTTTCTCTTTTGAAAAAAAGAACAAAGATGGAGATAGCAATAATGATAATAACAACAACTCCGATGGGATTATTACTATTGACGCTCTGTTTGACATGTTCGATGATCTCAACGACAAAGGTCTTGGTGACAAAACAGAGGAAGGTCAAGAACTCCGGGCTAAAATTCGTGAATTTATTGAACAGGAAGGTTTGAAAACTCGTATTACTCGTGCTACAACCAATGCCGCATTGCTTGATATGATTGAAGAAGAATTGCAAAATGGAAGTACTTCATCTGAAAATCAGAACACAGAGAGTAATAAAACAGAAGATGAACAAACACCTGCTCCCGATCCGGAACCAGTACAGGAACAAGAAAACGAAAATCCTCGTTCTACCAGAAACGATGATACTAATGAACCTGCCGAACGTACAGAAAGACGTAATCGTTCTGCACGTACCAGAAGAGAAAGATAATTAAAGTTCAAATAGTTAAAGGCGTACATTTGCATTTAAAACGTGTACTTGTACGCCTTTTTTTGTAAAATATATTTAACCATGCCTAATGTATATCCATGTATGTTATTACTTAATGACATACATATTTCAAAAGACAACATCCCAGATTTTCAATTAAACTGGAATGAAGCACTAATCGTTTGCGATCAACATGAAATCAAAGAAATAGCCATTGGTGGTGATTTGTTTATGTCACGTTCTGCTCAAACCCTCGATGTTCTTTTAGCAGTACATGATGCTTTTATTGATGCCGAAAAGAGAGGGATCAATATCACTCTGGCTAATGGGAACCATGACAAGGTAAATCAAGAATCAGAACGTGGTTACTGTCATGTTTTCGATCAACACCCTAACGTATATGTGGCCAATGATTATCTTTCTGTAGAGAACGAAGATTGGAGCTTTGTTTTGTTTATTATGCCATACTTCATTGAAAATGGAAGTTTTACAGACAGGCTTCGTGCCTTATGGCAAGGAGAAGAATTAGAATATGAAGATAAAAAAACTATTCTTTATATTCACGAAGGCATTAATGGTGCTCTCGCCCAATCTTCAGACAAAGAACTTCCGGCAAAAATATTTGAGTCGTTTGATAAGGTTCTTGTTGGCCATTATCACAACAGAACAAAAATCAAAGGTACTAATATTGAATATATCGGTTCCAGCCGACAACACAACTTTGGTGAAGACGAAGAAAAAGGTTATACAATAATTTATTCGGACGGTTCCCACAAATTTGTGAAAAACCAAGTAAATATCCGGTATAAAGTGATTGATGTTCCGTTTGAAAAAGTCAATACCAATCTTTACGATCTTCTGGATGAAAACAAAGGTGATGGTAGATATAAAACCAAAGTTCGTATTCATTGTCTAACGACTCAGGCTCCATCCATCGACAAGCAAAAGTTAATCGACTCAGGAGCCAACAAAGTAGAAATAATCACAGAAGACATAGAAGAGGTAAATGTCTCTAAATCCAGTTTGTTTGAAAAGTACGACAACAAACAAATCAAAAAAACATACGAAGATTTCTGTGAAGAGAAAGAAATAGCCGATATATCTCTCGGCTTGTCTTACCTGTCTAAAATTGATTAATATGTGGAAACTAAGAAGTATATACGCTGAGAATTTATGTGCCTTTAGAGAACTTGATTATACACCATTGCAAGGAGTAACAACTCTCGTTTTCGGGAATAATTTGGATAATGACTCTCAAAAATCCAACGGTTCTGGTAAATCTGCTCTTATTGAAGCAATAGCAATAGGGGTTAGTGGAAGCCCTCTCCGTAAAATCAAGAATGAAGAGATCATTAACGATATGTCCGACGAGTGTTTTGTGAAACTGACTTTCGATAATGATAGTAGTACAGAAATATTTATCATTGAAAGAAAACTATCCAGAAAATCTGCATCATCTGTCAAATGTTCTATTATTCGTGATGGAAAACTGATAGAAACAGACGAGGCAGTCCGTTCAAGTGTTAATGAATACGACAAGTATATTTTAGAGAAGTTGGGTATCACCAAAGACGAATTGTACAATAACTTCATTCTGTCTAAACACAAGTTTCAAGACTTCCTCTCTTGCTCAGATAAAGATAAAAAGGAAATCATTAATAGGTTTTCCAATGGAGTCATTGTTGATAAAGCTATTGAAAAACTAACAGAAGACATGGCTCCTATTCAATCTGATCTCTCACAAGCAACATTAACTGTTGCTAATATTGATGGTAGAATTGAGATGTTAAACGAACAAATACAGGCCGAAGAAAATTCTCAGGAACAAAAAGCTAAAAGCAAACTTCAAAAAATACAAGAAAAAGAAGAAGCTATAACCATAAAGCGTTCTGAAATAAGAGAACACAACAATAAGATAGAAGAAGTAAACTCTTCATTGGATCAACTTGAAATTATTGATGCGGGAGTTCTAAAAATAGAAGAAGACGAAGATAATGCAAAAACGGTTATAGAGAAGATCAATGCTCTATTTGCCGGACACATTACTGGACTATCTGACTGGGGCAAAAGAATTGAGGAAAAGGAGAATCAAATACCTGCTCTTGAAAAGGAATTGGAGCAGATCACCTCTGGCATAAAAATAATACAGAAAGAAATCAAATCTTTAGAAACAGAAAATGATGTTCTCAGAAAAAAACATAAGGAATTTGAGGCTAAATATCCGGGGCAAATAAAAAAATATGAGGAAAGTATACTTTCACAGCAGGAAGAAATTGCATCTTTGGAAGAAGCTATTCACCAAATCTCAAAAACTAAACGAGACCTAAATACTGCAATTGAGGAAATAAAAACAAAGTTAGCTGGAACTATTGCTTGTCCCAAATGCTCACATAAGTTTCTTCTATCAGACAATAAGTTTGATGTAGATAAAGCCGGAGAGACATTAGAGCAAAGTCAAAAAGAAGTGGTTCGACTCAATCTTGAAGTGAATACAAAAACCGCAAAAATCTCAGAATATGAGACTCTTATTTTAGCAAACAAGACAGGGAAAAGCCGCTTAATGTCAGACAATAACAATTGGCTTGATAAATTGAACGAGGCGCAAGGAAAAATTAGTCGAGCTATGTCAAAAATAAACGACCTGAACCTCAAACAACAGCGTGTTTCCAGTGAAATAGCACTGGCACAAAATGAACTTGAAAGCATCAGAAAGAAAATTTTCGATGAAGCATATAATCTACTGGATGACGCTTTCAGTTCTAAAGAGAGATTGATTAAGCAACTGGAAGGGGATATTGAGGCAGCTAAGGGTTCAATAGAAACTCTTCAATCAACTATCAAGGAGCTTAAAGAGTCTTCAGAAGCCGAAATTATTGAAACTCTAAGAGCATCTTTGAAAGAGTTTACTAAAAAATCATCGGAAGCGATTTCAGAGAAAAGTAAGATTGAGAGTAAACTGAATACCCTAAAAGAACAAGAACAAAGATTTGTTGAGTTTAAAACATACTTAGCAAATACCAAGATCGAAGCTTTAAGCAAGATCACAAACGAGTTCCTTGAAAGCATTGGTAGTGACATCCGGATTAAGTTTTCTGGATACACGATCTTAAAATCGGGTAAGTTACGTGATAAAATTTCCATTTCTATTATAAGAGATGGTATTGATTGTGGTTCATTTGGTAAGTTTAGCGAAGGGGAAAAAGCAAGGGTTAATTTAGCGAACATATTAGCAATGCACAAATTGATTAACGTCAACTGTGACGATAATAAAGGGTTAGACCTACTTGTTCTGGACGAAATTCTGGAAGCTGTTGATGAAAACGGATTAGCAAATATGTTCTCAGCACTAAATGATATAGGGACTACAGCCATTGTTGTTAGTCACGGCAATGTGGCAGAGAACTACCCCTACAAGTTGATTATTAACAAACAAAATGGAGAATCATACATTAATGCCAACTAAAACAAAAAAAGAAAAAGAGAAAACCGAAATTGAATTGACCAAATACAATATTTTAGGATTAGATGTAGCCCAGCATTGTGGGTATTTTTCCCAGCAAGGCAGAGGAACTTGGGATTTTACCGAAGGAAAAAAGAGAAACGATAACAAACAACACAAAGCTTTTCGTGACACTCTAATTTCCTTTATAAGAGAAAACAACATTAAGCAAATCGTAGCGGAAGATGTTAATGTAAATAATTATTTCACAGACATGCGCAAATTATGTGAGTTCCGTGGAATATTGAAAGAGATATGTGACGAGCTTGATATGCCAGAACCGGAGTTTGTGAATGTGGCCACTCTAAAAAAATGGGCAACCGGAGATGGGCATGCTAAAAAAGATAAAATGATTGATATGATGATTAGACGGTATGGGTTAACTCCATGCGACGATAACGAAGCTGATGCCTGTCACCTCTATCATTACTATTGTCGTAAACATCATTTAAATTAAAACCAAAACCAATGAGTGTAAAAAGACGCAATAAACGAAAACAACTCAGAATGGCTGGTGGGCACTTGAATGTGCTCACTTCCCATCTTTCTTTATTCTATGAATTTCTTGAAGCTGAGATTAAACCTTCAGATCAAGAAGTAAGAGAGACATTTTTAAAGCATAAAGAGGCTTGGTATAAATACTGTGATTCCAATAAATTGAAAGATTCAGCAAAAGGTTTGTTTGTAATGAATGTCGAAAAAAGGTGGAAGCACAAATCATCAAAGGAAACTACCCTGTAAACGAAATATCAGTAGCTCGTAGAACTGCATTATTTGACCAATATGTTGTTCCCCACAAGAACCTTATATATAAGTTATGTATTAAATATACAGCTAACCAAAGCAACATTGACGATAATTACGTGGAAGTCCTTGCGAATTTTTTCAAGTACATAGAAACCTATGATCCTCAGAAATCAATTCAAACTTGGCTCCATATTGTTACTAAAAGATATATTGTCGATGCGGATTCTAAACGTAATCAATTGAAGCGTTCAGAAGATTTGGATGTGTCAGATATATGCAATGCTATTTTCGATGAAACTGAAGTAAGTGCAAACTGTATGTCATTAGAGAATTATAGACAATTCTATAATGATGATGTGCTGGAAGCCTTAGATTCACTAAAGCCTATTTATCGGGAAGCCCTTCTACTTCAACAGGCCGGATACAAGCTGCACGAAATAATGGAAATAACATTTAAAAAAGGCAGTCTTAAAACCAAAAATATCGAAACAGTAAAGAGTAGATTGTTTCTCGCCAAACAACAAATGAGAGACCTTATTACCAGAGATGGAGAGAAAAGAACAAATTAAAAGCATCATTCTCGTATTCTCTACTATTATGAAACGCATGGTGAATCCTTCTTTTAAGATTGTAAATCCGCAAGGAGGGATTGCCATGCGTACTATAAATACATGCTTGGATTCTCTGGAAAAGATTTTTGGAGATGAAATTAGTAGAGAAAGAATTGTAGATTTTTGTGTATGTCAGGCTTACCGGGTTAATTGTTGCGATACAAAACACACTGAGAAATGGGGTGTACAACAATATTTTGGAAACAAAGCCATAGAGAGTTTCATATCCACTAACAAAAACAGGAAGTATTATGAAGACAAATGGCTCGGAGAGGAAGTTCCCAGACATAAATTGCTGTCATTAATTGCTAATAGAAGGGAACATCCTCAATACAAATTCATCTTCCCTCAATATGAAGAAGGGACAAAAAAAAGAATGTTGAACACAGATGTGGGATATTATATTTGTGGTCAGTCCACTTTACTTTGGACACCATTCTCTCCGACGTGTCAAATGTGTACAAAATCAAAAGCGTGTAAACAAAGAACCCAACAGGCTTATCCTGAACTATACAGAATTAGAACAGAAGAATTTAACCAAAAATGAGACAGAATAAAGTCAATCCTCTTAGCGTAGAATTTCTATATGAATTGTACTACTGTGTTATGAAATATGATAATGTATGTAGTGCCGTAGTACAAAACATGAAGAAAGAATTTTTACCTGACAAATCCTTTCAGGAAATCAATCGTGTTATATCAAAGCATTACGAAACATATAAGACCGCCCCATCGTACCCCACATTATTACAATCATTTGCTGGGGATTACGATTCAATTGAGCTAATAAATACATTCCAAGAATATGATGGTGTAAAGAAAGTAGACGCAGTTCTTGACATGTTGGAGTCGTATATTAAAAGCGTAAAACTCCAGTCCATATACACCGAAGTGGGGAAGCTTTATAATCAAAATGAACAAGAAAAGGCTCAGGACAAATTGAAGGAGTATGCAGAGTGGCTGGGAGGGTTTACATTGAAATCCAGTTCCTTTATCAACATTGCCAAAACTTTCAAGCAAAGGTTTCTGCAAAACAGGCAAAAAGAGGAAGATAATAAAACATCCAAGTTATTACAAGTAACCCGGTTCTATATTGACGATATTGACGATTTGAATGACGGAAGAAATCTAAGAGGGCAATTATCTTGCTTTATGGCCTCTACTGGAGTGGGAAAATCGCACATAGCTCGACATATAGGTATCAGAGCTATGGTTGATGATGGACTTGATGTTCTTCACTTCCAGCTTGAAGGCTCCGAAGACGAAGTTGTTGATGCTTATAGCGGAGGATTGATTTCTAAGAACTCTTTCCTGTTTGAAAAAGGCAAAATCTCAGATGCGGAAATGCGTGTTTTTGAAGAGCAAATCAACTCTTATATTGGTAGCGTTACAGTAAGAGCATTTCCGAGGTTCAACAATAACGTTTCCACCATTGACATTCAAAATGGCATTTCTGAGTTCAGAAAGATGACCGGAAGAAACCCAGATGTGGTTATCGTAGACTCTATGGACTTGTTAACCGATGCAAGTGGAAGAAGTTGGGGAGCCGATCACGAAAGAGCGAAAAGAATCGCTGTGGCCAATGATCTCAAAGATTTAGCAAACGATGAAAACGTTTGGCTGGTAGCCACCTATCAGGCGACAATCGAAAACAGGGAATGGCTCAATGATGAAAAAAATGTGTTAACCGAGTACAATTGTTCGGAGGCAAAAGGTTTGTCTCGTCCCTTAACACACTTAATAACACTGAACCAATCTGAAGCCGAAAGAAACGAAGATACAATGCGCTTGCATATAGCAAAAGCGAGATTTTTCAAGAAAGGAGACACATTTAAAATTGCAACTGATTACCAAAACGAAATTTTCTATGACCATAAAAGGACTATGGGACTAAAGATTAGTAGAGATTGAAAGAAAATTGCTCGTAACTCAAAAAAGTTATGAGCTTTTCTTGTTTTAAAGGAATTAATAACCTACTTTTGCAACCCCTTTATACAAGGCTGCATTATAAGTATTTAACCAAAAATTTTGACATGTAATATGAACAAAGACTTAACCAAAGCCGAACGTAACCATCTTATTCAAGAATTAATGGTTGAACTTGGAGCAAAACCAGACGGTAGCAACAAAAACCTTATAGTACCCAAATGTCCAAATTGCGGTAAAGAAAACGGGAAATATGGAATATACATAGGCAAGGAGACTGAAAAGAAGAAACCTTTTATGAGCCATTGTTTCTCTTGTGGCTTTTCTACATATACTCTTGAACAACTTCTAACGACTATAGATAGGCCGGATTTAATCATAGCTCAAACAACAGACTTAGATGCAAAACTGGATACGCAGCTTCTTTTTCGTTTAAATGATGAAGAAGAAATAGACGATTCACTAAACATAATCTCCCCTCCAGACTGCTTTAGAAGATGTTACTCTAATTCTTACTTGAAATCCAGAGGGTTTACTTATGATGATTATGATCGCTTTCCGGTTGGCACAACTCGTGGTCTAAATTTCAAATTTAACGACTATATTGTTTTCTTGATAATTGATTCTGGTGATATAGTGGGCTACGTTTCCCGCCACATTTGGCCTAAAGATGAAATAGACAAGCACAATAAAGCAGCAAAGAGAAATGGTGAGTACATGATAATGCGATACCGGAACTCCACAGAAAACGACTTTGTAAAGCTGCTCTACAATTATGATTCTGTGATTGAAGACGAGACGGACACTGTGATTATCGTGGAAGGAATCTTCGATGTGATTGCATTAACCAGAAAGCTGGAATTATACGACAATCAGCATGTAGCAGTTGTCGCAACCTTCGGAAAAAAAATCTCTCAGGTACAAATCTATAAACTTCAAAGCAAAGGAGTTAAAACAGTGGTACTTGGATTTGATGGAGATGCGGTTGATGCAATAAAAAAAGCATCAAGTTCCCTAAATGAATATTTTGACGTATTCATTGCTGACATTCCAGATGCAACAAAAGACTGGGAGGATTTAGATTTCTGGGAAATTTACGATATTTTCTCAGTTAGTTTAAAAACCCCTATACAATATAAACTAACCAAAATACAAGGACAGTAAATTATGGAAGAATTAATAGACTGGTTAAACTCTAACAAAATATCTTTCATCAAGATAGATAATGAAGTTATCGAAATTGAAGATTTTGGAAAGATGTTTTTTACCGATCTGAGCAACGTACATTCGATCTTCAAAGGGAAAGAGGATGACATCTGTTTTAATCTGATGGAAACACCTTCCGTATTGATGGAAGAAGGGATCAATTATGTCGTATTCAAATTTGGCTTCAATTGGTTTTATTATGATTTACGAGAAGACTTTAAATTCAATATTCTAAAGTATATCGGAAAGAGAAAAGTAACCCAAATAGACATTCCGTATGTAAATTTGGGAGTACACACCCCCTATGAATTACTCAATGGATCAGGCGATCTTAGCTTATGGATAAAAAAAGCAAAATTTCTCGGCCATCCAGCCATAGGTATTTGTGACCGTAATACTATGGCGGCAACACTTAACTTGCAAAAAGAATGTTCTAAATCTGGAATTAAACATGTGTTTGGATATTCGTTTACACTTAGTTTTTATGATGATAAGGTAGACATGAAAATTTATTGTCAGTCTCAGAAGGGGTTAAAAAACCTTCTCAGAATACAAAAAGAAATCATGGTTGATTCAGAAAACAATACCATTACCCTTTCCCAATTATTGTCTCGTGGAGAAGGAAACATTCTGGTATTTGGAAAGTTGTCTTCTTACTGGATGAAGAGTAACTTACATGTTATTAATGAATTGGAGGATACTTTCGATAAAGTTTTCTATCAAGTGGATTTGAGTGAATACAAGGCAGATCGTATTGATACGGAAGTCTTACATGCAACTAAATACTATTTTGACAATTTCTATTTTCCAGAAAAAAACTTGTTTTCGATAGAGCCTATTCTGATCTGTGACAATTACTACCCGGATCAAGATGAAGCAAAAAACAAGATCATATTAAATAAGATTGCCGAGGGAGCCGCCCATGAACAAAGCAACGATCAATATTTCAAAGACATAGATGAACACTATGAAATGTTCCAGTCATTATTTGATCCAGAGAAATGGGATATTTATTCTCTCTTGAAAAGGATGTGTAAGCATACGATTGATATAGCGAATAATGCTGAAGCTTATTTTGAAACAGGAAAGATGTACATGCCTGAATACATAATGCTACCTGAAGAGAAGAAAAAGTACGGAGATCGACACAATATGTTTCTTGATCTACTGGAAGAGGGATTAGAAACAAAGATACCTAAAGAGAATCACGATAAATACCGAAAAAGACTTGAAGAAGAGGTTTATATCATAGAGTCTACCAATAATGTTGACTATTTCCTCGTTCAATGGGATATGGTAAATGAAGCCAGAAAAAGAGGGATTGTTACTGGTATTGGGCGTGGCTCTGCTGGAGGTTCATTAGTTTCATATTTATTGGGTATAATTTCGATAGACCCCATTAAATACGATCTGATCTTCAGTCGATTTCTTGTCCCTGAACGATGTGGTTTGAATTGGGTTGATAATGTAACAATAATCGGTGACGATATTGAAATTAAACCTAATGAAACTTACGTTGAACTTAAATTAGAAGGAGACAAGATCATTAAAGTGTTCCGAGATGCAGAGGTTAGAATCAAACGTGATGATAAAGAGATGACAGTATATGCAGATGAATTAATTCCGGAAGACGATATAATAATAGATAACAAAGATATAGTATGGACGATAAATGAAATATAAATGATTCCAAAAACCAAAACTAAGTGGAATACAGATGGTGACTACAATGAAGACAATGTATATACCACAAAAGACCAAGATGACAACTTTAATTGTGAATAAATGAAAGTATTAAACGTAAAATTAAAAAAAGCCAAAGAATCAACATTAGCGATTGATCTCTTTGTCGGAAAGGGACTTGTGCAGGGCGGGCATTCTGCACTTCCAGATATTGATGTCGATTATGCTTCAGATCGCCGCCAAGAAATGAAAGAGTATTTGGAAGAAAGATACAATATCAATGGAAAACAGCGTGTGTTCTCTGCCGGAACCTTCACCACATTGAAATTAAAAGCAGTACTGAAAGACGTAGCCAGAGTACATCGTGTTCCTCACGCTATTGTAAATTATATCACAGCCATATTTGATGATGATAAAATGAGCTGGACAGATTTATTCTTACTTGCAGCAACTAATAAAAAAGTCAATAAATTTATCAAGGATTATCCTCTGGTAATTGAAGACATTCGTACCATTATGGGGCAACCTAAATCTACATCAATTCATGCCTCGGCCATTATTGTAACACCAGAAACCAAAGATGGTCAGGATGTTGAGTGTTTTGATTTTTTACCAATCAGAAAAATGGATGGATTATTGGTCTCTGAGTTCGATGGATATGCTGTAGACGAAATCGGGCTATTAAAAGAAGATGTCTTGGCTACGAAGGAGCTTTCAAAATTAAGTGCCATTATCAATATCGTGAATAAGGAGTATAATAAAAACTATACAATCGAAAGCATTACACAAGATGAAATTGGTGATCCCAATACATATAAAATATTGTCTGATGGATACACTCAAAACGTGTTCCAGTTTTCGTCAAGAGGTATTACTAAATTTATCATGGAGGTAATGCCAGATAACATAGAAGACCTTATAGCGATAAACGCACTTTATCGTCCTGCCACATTGGAAATTGGGGCTACTGATGATTATGTGAGATATAAACATGGAGAAGCGGCTCCAGTATATAACTATGGGACTTATGAAGCTACAAAGAACACTTTTTCTATTCTTACTTATCAAGAGCAATTCATGTTAGTGGCACACACTTTGGCTGGATTCGACTTAGGTAAAACGGACTTACTCAGGAAAGCTATCGGTAAGAAGAAAGCTGACCTGATGGCAACTTTAAAAGAAGATTTTATTAATGGAGCTATTGCAAACGGTTGTCCACAAGATGAAGCTAAGGATATATGGCATAAAATAGAAGTAGCTGGAAAGTATTCTTTTAATCGTTCACATGCAGCAGCATACGCATTAACGGCCTATTGCGGGGCATGGTTAAAAACGAATTATCCATCTGCTTTTTATACGATTGCGCTCCAGTGGGCTAAAGACGATGAAATCCCCCTATTGATGTCAGAAATGGAACAATGCAGTAAAGCTAAAATTGTGCCACCCGATATTAATATTTCGGGTTCGCAATTTTTCACAGACTACCAAACAGACGAAATATTCTGGTCTTTAACAAGGATTAAAATGGTTGGTGTAAAAACAGTAGATTATATAATCGACGAAAGAACAAAGGCTGGAACTTTTACTTCTATTGAAAACTTCATTCATCGGATTTTCAAATATAAGCTCAAAAAATATGAATACTGGGATGATCCGGATAATGAAGAAGAAGCTGTTCGTGTTCCTGTAAATGCCAGACAGGTTAAAAATTTGATTTTAGCCGGATGTTTTGATAAAATAGAGAATGTTAAATCACTTCCTGAAAGATATAGGGTTCTTAAAAATGCTGCACAAGAACTTGGATTTACAATAAAGGATGAAGATTTTCCAATAGAAATGATAGACAAACACTATTTCTGGTCAGCACTTCAGATTGAAACTTCTGGTATAGGCTCCATAGATTATAGAAGAATTTATGATAATTCCGAAGCGAAACTTTCTATTAAAGGAAAAGCAAGCTACATGACTCTCAGGGATGCTCTTGATTTGGATAATGAAGGAAAGAGAATTGTGGTGTGTGCAACTATTTTGGAGCATGATGAAATATCTTATAAAGATAAGAAAACCGGAGATAAGAAAATCTTCTGTAAAATCAAACTTCAACAAAACAATGACATCATTGAATTAGTGATGTGGGATGATTATTACAAAGAACACCGGGGACAGATTATTAATTCTAAAAATAAAATGATTATAGTAACCGCAATTATCAAATACAGTGATTATTCCGGCTGCAACAATTTACAGACTTATAAATCATCATTATTATTTAACGTGTAAATGTCACAAAGAGTAAGACTTTCTGGAGAGGACATCCAGTTTATTAATCAATTGAGAGGCTACAAGCAACCAGTTTATGAAGTAGTAAATGGAAGACTTTGTTTCCGGGTAACATTAACTAACGAAGAACTCAACGCTCTTCATAGAAACAGAGAAGAAAGAGTAAAAGGTGCTGTGCGTGCCATCGGATCGAGTATCAGGAATTGTAGAACAATCAATAATGCTATGATACTGAAAGATTATGAAGTGACTGTTCAGTTTAAACATAAGAAAAAAGGATATACAACAACCCATAAGATTTAATGAAACCTGTAATTATTGCTATTGTAGGAGCATCGGGGTCTGGCAAAACACACATGGCCGAGTTCTTACGTAATAAACTGAATATCCCAACTATAGTTTCGTACACAACAAGACCAAAACGTTCATGGGAAAAAGAAGGGGTTGAACACCATTTTATTTCAAAAGATAAATTCCCTTCAAAAGAAGAGATGTTGGCTTATACTTGTTTTGGGGGAAATGATTATTTCGCTCTTCACTCTCAGGTTCCTAAAGATGGCCTTTGCACTTATGTGATAGATGAAATAGGATTAGAAATATTAACCAAACAGTTCAGCAATAAATACCTGATTATTCCGGTAGCTATAAAATGTTCACAAGAGACATTAAAGCAAAGAGGGATAGACACTCAGAGACTTCAAAGAGATAAAGGACGCATACATATTGATGATAGTTTTTACGATTGTATCATCTGTAATAACGGTTCTCTCGAAGAATTTGAGAAAAAGATACTTGAAGAGATAAACAGATTATAGTAAATAACCACGGGGTAGAACATACACTACCCCCACTTAAACCAATATTTGATTATGGCAGCACCAAAAGATGAACCTAAAATTTATACTGGTATTGTATTAGACTTTGAAACTGGAGATTTAGACCCCACCACCGGAGCCTGTACCCAGATCGCCTTACAAGCTGTTAGACTTGATACTTGGGAGGTAATAGACAAATACGTTTCGTATATTAAACCATACCACAAAAAAGATATATCAGGAAAACAGAGGAAGAAAGTTCTAAAAAATAAAAGAGAAGCAGAAATCGAAGAAGGACAAGAACTTATGACTTATTCTGAAAAAGCACTAACTTATTCAGCAATAACCATGAAAATGTTGGAAACAAAAGGAAAAGACATAGAACAAGTAGCAGAGGATGTCATTGCTTTTGCCGAAAAAAATACCTTATCCAAAGCCAAAGACACTAAACCAATCCTAATAGGTCAAAACATTGATTTTGATAAAGGTTTTTTGCAGCAATTGATGGCGTATGGTGGGAAGTTAAAAGAGTTCGCCAAAGTATTTGCCGGAATAACTGATTTTTGGGGGTACTTCCAGCCACATTGTTTAGATACTATTGATCTGGGGAAACTAACATTTGCCGGGGACAGTAGCGTCACTTCATATAAACTTGAATTACTGGCAGAGCGATTAGGTATTGAATTAGATGATGCCCACGATGCTGATGCCGACGTTACAGCAACCTTAAATATAGCTGTTGTATGTTCTAATAGGCTGAGAAATAGTGACGGTACTGGCAGTGGGGCAACATTACAGAAGAAAGAAAAAACAAGAGAACATTTTAAAATTTGATTTATATGGAATATATTGAAAAGGAGGGAGAGAAGATTATCAAGTTCGATCTTGATAATCTACCTGAAAAAACAGAAACAGAGGAAATTGTTTCCTTCAAAAAGGATTCAGAGAAAATGATGTATGGAGTGTTGAATTATGATGGAAACGAACTGATGGCAGCTATTACCGGATATGATCTAAATGTTTCTTTTAATATGCGATTAATCAATACCCTTACTGATGCTGAATCTTGTGCCGATGCCCTTGCAGACGTATTCTATCAAGCATTAATGAAGCAGTTGATTGCTCAGAAACCTGATATAACAAAACAACAAACTGAAGAGGGATAATTACCCTATTCTTTTATAAACAAAGCCCAGCAGTGCAAAGAAATTGTTGGGCTTTTATATATGTAAAGCTTATGAAAGAAGAAAAGAAAGTGCTTACAACAGAAGAGATAAAAGAGGAATTTGGACTCACAAAAGAGGAACGACAATTTTGTGATCTTTATGTAAATGGAGGCTCTCAGTTTGCTGGACAACATTGCAAATGTTATAAAGAAGTATATGGCGAAGACATCAAGAATGTCAGCCTTAAAAGCAGACGTTTACTTACTAATCCACATATCTCTGAACTAATCAAAAAATTAATTGAAGAACAGCAAAACGATATTACAACAATTGCCGTTAAGTTACAAGTAACCGAAACCTTACGGTCTGTCATGGAGGAAACATCCACTGCTATCTATAAGGATAAGTGGGGACAAAAACTCTCTCCTGCTCCACTACGTGCCGTTTCTGTTAATGCCGCCAAAGCCCTGATGGATTTATACCCTATCAAACACGCTCAGGAAACTAAACTTAAAATAGAAGGAGCTGGAGAAGGTGGTGTTATCTTCAATGTGATAGTACCACAAACCACTGAAAAGAATGAATAAAATCCATATCAGCCGAAAAACTATTGAACGTGCGATCTATATTTTCGCTATTCTTGGGCTTGCGATCTATGGCCTGAAAGATTCTGAAGTAGCAACTCAAATGATAGAGTCTGTATCAAAAGCATTCTCTGTCATATTAACTACAGGATAACATGACGCAAATAAAGGAATTTGTAAACGACCACTTTAAATCAGTTATGGTTATCATTTCGTTTTTGATGACAATGTATATACAACATGTCAACAACACCAATAAAATAAATGAATTATCTAACAAATGTTCCACTTTGGAATTAAAACTTGACGATCAATATAAAAAGATAGATGCAATAAAACTTGACAAAACGGTGTTTGAGGCTACCATGACACAGTTTACATCTATGCGTGATGATCTAAAAGAAGTCAGATCAGATGTAAAAGAACTATTGAAAAACAAACGATAAAACTCAAATTCATGCAAAAAAAGAACCATAATTATTTTGTGGTTCTTTTTTTTTATGCTACTTTTGCGCTTACAAATAATTACATACTAACCAATTAAGCGAAAAATAATGATCGAACATACATAAGTAAAAACCTAACTATATTATAGTTACCAAAACCTAATAATTTGACAACAAAAAGGATTTTAGCATTTATCGCTATCCTAATTTTCTTCCCAACATCTACAAATACGATTCCGGTATGTCTATTTTCAATTCCAAATAGAGAAATGATTTGTACTGAAAATAGCAACGATCTTTTTGAAGATGCTGTTCAAATAATAAAAGAAAGTGAAGGGTGGCATACACAAAAACACCACCCCTATGTTGGGTACGGCCATAAGTTAACCCTCAAAGACACCTTCAATCATAATATCTCTGAAGAATTTGCGGATCAATTATTACGCAAAGACCTTCAACAGAAATGTTCCGTGTTCCGGCAATTTGGAAAAGATTCTCTGCTTCTTGGTGTATTAGCCTACAATGTGGGAGAATACACATTATTGGGACACAAAGATAAACCCACCAGCAAACTAATAAAAAAGTTGAAGTCTGGAGATCGTGATATTTATAATGAATATGTGTCATTTTGCAGATATAGGGGAAAGATTATTCCTTCCATACAAAGAAGGAGACAAAGAGAATATGATATTTTGTATAACAAATAATAAACCAAAACTAATGAATATTGCATTCAAAGACAAAGTAGTGATTAAACACTCAAATCAACTGGAAGAATTAAAACTATCCGATCTGGTTCATAGAACTGGCGTAATTATTGAAGATTTAACTCACCATTCAAGAAAAAGTAAAGGATATATGATCTTACTTGATGTAGATTATCAAGGAGAACAAGAATGGTTTATTCCTTTAGAGTCAATAAAAAAACTATAATATGGAAAAATTTTTAAGAGTAGAAATAATAGAAGCGGAGCCGATCACTAAGGCTGCGTTTTTAAAGAGGGTTTACAATGTTGGGGTAATTAACGATAGGGATGGAAACGAAGAAGGGTTTCTTATTAAAACAGAAGATGGTTATTCAGGATATATTAGCAAAAAGGATTTTGAAGCAAAGAGGTACATGCCATGTAATAGGCTTCCATACCCCTTAGCCTATTACATGCTCCAAGAAAAAAAATGTGACTATATCAGGCTACCACAATGGAAAGAAGACGTAAAGATCAGAGCACAGTTTCCAGATCAGTTTAGCAAAATGACAGCTCCATATACATACGTTGAATCACGATTTGGAAATGTCCCCCATAAAACGACGGTAATTGAAGAATGGAATAATTCATGGGAAGCACATTCAGCCGCAAGTTTTAGTATTAATAACGGATTCAAGATTTGCATGGATGGGGGAATAGAAACTGATTATTTCAGAATTACACCTAATGGAGACATGGAGAAAAAATGACTAAGTATTTACTTTTACTGATAGTAGCTTTATCCATAACATCTGGCGCATTATTCCGATCAAGAGAAAAGCTAATAGAAGATCGAGACAAGTACAAATACAACTCAGAGGCTCTTTTATCTGAAAAGAAACGGATACAGATTGATTCGTCCACAATGGCTCTTGACATTAAAACGCTTACAATCTCTCTGAATGAATATAAGCAATACCGGGCTGAAGATAAAGAAAAGATCGAGAAGATGGGTGTAAAGATCAAAAATCTGGAAGCCGTTGCTAAACATAAGGTAGAAATCAATGCTCCTATTGAAGCAGAGGTAAAAGATTCGATCTCAGAAAGAGACACAATTCCTATTTACATTAAAACAGTGAAAATGGATACTCCATACCTAAAGCTTGATGGAATAATAGAGAATAACAAGCTTACCGGGAACGCTCGTCTTCCAATAGCACTAAATCAGGCCATTTGGATTGAATACAAACATAAATTTCTATGGTGGCAATGGAAAATTAAAGCAGTACATCAGACAATATCAAGTGATAATCCCTATGCGGAAATTAAATATTCAGAATACATCAAAATCAAAAAGTAAAAGAATTATGTTTTTTAGAAGATCATTTGCAAATCAGCTTAAAGAAGCAAACAAAGTATTTACCAAAACAATTAAAAGTCTGGAATCTATCAGTTCTGGAATAAACACAGAGGTAAAACAAAATAATATTAAAATCCAGAAAATCGGTGATAAAAATCAAAAACTATTAGCAATTCAAAAACAGACACAAAACCAGATTGACAAAATCAGTGCTCTTATTCAATAATGACTAAAGATACTTCTACTTCACATTTGCCAAAGGAACAATCTGTATATGGTAAGTGGGAAAACGGTTATTCGTTCCCCTATCAAAATAGCATAACTGGAATATATTACGCAAGGGATATTTATGATGGAAACATCATTAAAAACTCTTACTGTAATAGTTTAAGGCAACTGCGAAGAAAAATGAATGGGTATATATCAAAACACTTAATAGAACAAAAGGCGGCTTTTTAAGCTGCCTTTTTTCATTTATAACCACCCCCTTTCCAATATTACTATTCTTTATAAATATCAATTATGAAAAACAGCAACAACACGCTATCTCAACCAGCCAGAAAAGTTATAGAAAGAGTAGATAAAGACGGAAATACAATTGATACTTGGGACTCCATCAGGCAAATGTGTAACTCTTTACAATATGACAGAAGGGCAGTAATAAGGGTTCTAAAATGTGAACCTAAGTTCAAATCAGTTCATGGATATACATTTAAATACAAATAACAAATGGATTTACAATTAAGACGAATTTTCAAAGGCGAGACATATACGATTGGCCGCCTGTACATTAATGGTGAGTATTTTTGCGACACAATAGAGGATACTGTGAGAAGTCTTCCTTCGTCTTGCCCAAACACTCCCAAAGGTAAGAATTGCGCTTGCTCACAAAAAGTATATGAGGAAACTGCGATCCCGGCTGGAGAATATAAAATCACTATGGAATATTCACCTCGGTTCAAAAGAGTTCTACCATTCCTCCATGATGTTCCCCATTTTATTGGGATTTTAATTCACTCAGGAAATGATGAAAAGGCAAGTGCCGGGTGCATTATTGTAGGAAAGAATAAAGTTAAGGGAAAAGTCCTTGAATCAAGGGCTACTTCAGACAAACTCAATGATTTATTGAAAAAAGAACAAAGTATCACAATCTATATTTCATAACAAAACTCAATAGCACCCTTCGGTAAACTGTTGGGTGCTATTTATTTAACCACATTTATATTATGATACATAAACACATAAAATTCACATTATTAATTGTTGCTTCAGTTTGTATTATCACTATAGCTGCAAACGCATTATAATATGGCTACGGGAAAACTAAAGCCTCCTAAAAATATAAAAATTGATTTTCAACCATCACCAAGACAATATGAATTGTGGAAATTGCTACAACCAAATTCTTGCCCAAAGTGCGGTGGAGAGATAGAACAGGTTCTTATAGGATACGATCTAAAACACAACCCACAATACAAACCTCAATGCAAATGTTGTAAAAATCAAGACTTACCTCAATTAATTTTAGGGGGCGGGGCGGCAGGTGGTGGTAAGTCTTACCTCGGAAGTGTCTGGTTAATAAGCTCCTGTATGCGATTTGAGAACATCCGGGCTGTAGTAGCCAGAAAGACTATCAAATCATTGAAGGAGTCTACATGGAATACGATCAAAACTGTATTAAAAGCTTGGGGATTAAAAGAGGAAGTAAACTACAAAATAAACAATCTGGAAGGGACTTTGACATTTTGGAATGATAGTGTAATCATTATGAAAGAAATGGTTGATCTTCCATCAGACCCAAACTTTGAACGCTTCGGTTCCAGTGAATACACTATCGCTATGGTGGACGAGGTATCGGAAATCTCTGAAAAAGCAATTGAAGTGCTGTTTTCTCGTTTACGCTGGAGAACACATGAAACATTCAAAACTTCCAGAATGTTTATGAGCACCAACCCCACTACGAACTGGGTGAGATCACGTTTTGTTCAAGATGAAAACGGAGATAAGGTAGTCTGTCGAGAGGGTGAAGCTTATGTACCATTTTCCGTATTTGATAATCCAGATATTGCATTTAGACAGACGTATGAAGCAGCCTTAAATAAGATCAGGGATCAGGCCACAAAAGAAAGACTTTTATATGGGAACTGGGATTTTGTGGAAGCTAACGATATGGCAATATATCACAAATTTGATGGAGGAAAGCATCTTATTACAGGACTTAAAGAAAAAGTGTATGATCCTACAAGGACATTAATTTCCGTCTGGGACTTTAATGTGGCTCCCCAGATGTCAACTATCTTATCGCAGATAGATTATGATAAAAAGAAAGTGTACATTTTGGAAGAGGTCTTGGGCAAACCGGAAAACAAAGAAAATAATACTCCGGCATTAGCAAGAAAAATAAAACAAAAATTATATAGGGAGAAACAGATCGGTGGTGTAGATGTATCTGGTGATCCAGCAGGATTACAACGCTCTACCGCTACGGAAGATGGGGTTAACAATTTTACAGTTATTGCCGATACATTTGGTAAAGGTATATTGAGACCAAAAATAAAGCTTCTAAAAAAACAACCTCCACAAACCAAACGATGTGATTTCGTAAATGAAGTATTTGATGGATACGATGGTTGGGAAATACAGATTGATATACGCTGTAGGAAGCTCACAGAAGACCTTATTTACCAGTTAAAGAATGAAGATGGGACAAAGAGTAAGGCTAAAGTTACAGACCCCAAAACGGGCGTGAAATACGAAAAATACGGCCACCTTTCAGACTGTCTGGATTATCTATTATGCTACTATTTGAGAGATAGCTGGAAGAAGTACCAACGGGGGGATGATAATTGCAATATCGTATCTACAGCTACAGTTTACGAGGGGTTTAACTATTAATCAATAAAAATAATGTATAGACGATTTTTAAATAATAATGATTACTTGGGAGTTATTACAGAGAAGGCTTTATCTGAAATGACAAGAGGTAATATGGAATGCTTTGTCCAAGCGGAAGAAGCTGCTGAGACAAGTATTGTGGAATATTTAAGTGAAAATTATGAAGTCCAGAATGAACTAAACAAAGGAAAGTACATAGCTGAATATGATCGGAAAATAACATTCCCAATTGGAGCACATATTTATTATGAAGGAAAAATACATGAAGTTATTCAATCTATCAGTTCGTATAAGGTTCCGGCTGATACTGATTACTGGGAAGAGTTTTTTGATGCTAATATTAATATAGAGTCCCTTTCTAATTATAGTCAGTTTTCAACTTACTACAAAGGTGACACTGTTCTTTATAATGATGTGGCCTATATCTGCTTATCTGATAACGGATACAAATTTAGTAATATTAGAATACCAATGGTAAATGGATGGACGGAAGCTGAATACTCAGACTGGCAACCTATTGAGTACCAACTTTGGGATGTGGTTAAATACAAAGGTGGTTACTTCACTTTGATCTCTCTGGAGAACTTCGACAATAATATAGTCCCTATTAATTCTGAAAACTGGGGGGAAATCGCAGATTATGATCCAGAATACAACCAGTATGAATTATCTGACCATGAATATGTGGTTTACAATGATAAGGTGTTCTTTCCGGAAATTGATGTAAACAGTGATATTCCGGAAATAGGAAAAAATCTTTCTCTCAGTGATCCTCGGAACTATAATCTGAAGAAGCACATGGTTCGACTCGCAATTTATGAATTATGCAAACTTATTGCAGCGAACAACGTGAGTGTCGTGAGGATCAAAGACTACGAAAGTTCAATGAAATGGCTTAATGACGCTTCAAAATTAAAGATCAACCCACAAATACCCAGACAATTGGCAGAAGACAATAAACCTGTTACCGACTGGCAAATGGCGACTTTTCAGACAGATTATGACCCTTATAAAAATCCGTGGCTTACATAAAACAGAGAGGCGGTACTTTTGGGTATCGCCTCTTGTTATATTCATCAGAATATTTCATTCATATTCTTCAGCATAGATTTCTGGTTCACGTTCTTATAGTAATGTTTGTAGATCATTTCAGGACTGTTCCCGGCAAAATTAGATACAACTATAGGGTTGTACCCAGAATCTATCATTTTTGAAATAAAGGTTCCACGGCAAGAGTTCCAAGTTATTTTGTCTCTAATCTTTAGTATTTCTCTAACCTTCCTTAATGTCGCATTCACTTTCATAGAAAACCCCTTCACTCTAAGATATTGTTTGTCTTCGGTATCATGCTTATGGGTAAATACTGGGAAAATAAAATCTGCATATCCTTCATCCTTGTATTTGTCTATGATAGCTTTTGCTTTATTTGTCAATAAGGGTTTGGCTCTACGACAAACCTTTATTCGTTCATAATCAACCATATCTTCTTTAATGGAATCACGGGTTAAAAAACAAGCATCTATATTACACATACCTCCAGTATAATAGCAAAACAAAAACATATCAATATGCAAGTTCTCTTTTTTGGTAAATAGGCTCCGATCTATTTTCTCAATACGGCCAATAGAATAATATGAAATAGTTTTTGTTTCAGAAGGTTTTTCTTTCGTCAGTTTCTTCACCGGAACGAATATACTTGAATCCGCACCATAATATTTGTATTTCTTTTCAGCCACGGTAACGATAGACCTTAACAATCTCAGCTTATGTGGCAATCCCCCCTTATTGCCCCTTTTGATACCAGTTTTAATAACAAAGTCGATATAGTCCTGAACAAATTGACTATCTATATGATAAAAATAAAAGGAAGAGAAACTTCTATTATATTTTGACTTAGTAAATTCAATCAAGCTATTTTTAAGATATAGATAATTTTCCGCATTACTGGAGCTTGTTATCATCTTTCCGTTCTTTTCTCTCTTCAGGTTACGAAAATACTCAATACGTATATCTATCAATTCAGAAACAGATACCGGATTTTCTTCTGAAGACACTCCTTCATCCTGTTGCTTTAAATCAAAATAGTGAGAAAGCATTTTGGGCGACCATGTAGCATTCTCAGTCTCCCATTGCTCTGCGACTACTTGATACTTCATTTTTTCCTCTATGATCTGCTTATTCTTAGCAATACAATCAGAGTCTTTTTCTTTAAATAACTGTTTCTTCTCGTCCCAATCCTTTCTTAATCCTGAGATGTTTAGGACTTTTGGTACACGGGGGTATCCCGGCTTGTAGAATATCAATTCTAACTTCTGATAATTACCTTCCTCGGATTTCGCTTTTTTCTTCACGTCTTTCTTAGAGACATCTTGCATTTTGACATTGATAGTGAACATTTTAGTTTAGTTTTTGTGCCTATGTGTAGTGTTTTTGTATTCCCTACATGGAAACCTACATAAGCTTTGGTTTTGGGCTAATCTTGTAGAAAAAGGCACTAAATCCGTTTTACCTACATATATTCAATTGATTATAGTTCAATAATTTACACACATCCTCTATGTATATAAAACAAAAAAAGGCCATCCGTCACGGACAGCCAATCTCAATTGTTAACCTTAAATCTAATACCATGAAAAACACA
>ENA-OOXY01000020-OOXY01000020.1-human-gut-metagenome-genome-assembly--contig:-NODE-20-length-175097-cov-8.410873_pt1 | contig 175097 bp, 156 predicted proteins | sample MGYA00241593_ERZ501355 | MGnify/ENA primary metagenome ERZ501355 (study PRJEB25962, sample SAMEA2042739) | human gut metagenome | biome: human gut; feature: human-associated habitat; material: faeces... | reverse complement strand
TTGCAATCGTACTGCTTGCCTTATTCAGTTCATTCTGCTGACTGTTGATAAGAGCATCCTTATCCTGGTTCTCCTTGACCAGACGCTCCCTGACTTCCTCATCATCTTTGGAAGTTTCTATTTCAGAAAGCTTCTTATTCAAGGCATCATACCTTTCATTCTGGTGATTGATCTTTTCAACCACTTCATCCATCTGAGCTACAAGACTTTTCACATACTCTAAATCCTGTGGCATCTGCTCTTTGGCTTTATTAAGCTTTTCTAATACCACATCAAACATCCTGCGCATATTTACTGCTGTATCATCTTTTTGGACTACCTCTCTGATTGCATCAATCGGCACACCTTTTTCATAGTAATCCAATGCTGTCTGCATTTTAGGTGCTGCCATCCTGCTATCTTTCAGCAGCGTTAACAACTCTTCTGATACACCCTTATGCAGACATTTTGATAACACCTTCATCTGCTCAATGTCATAACTTTTGTTAAGATACAGACCGATTTCATCATCAGTCAGTCCATATTCATAATCGCTTTTGACAAGAGCAATAACCTCACTGTCCATATGCTTATTACGAAGAATCTGTATCTTTCTCTCAATCGCCATTACACTTAATGGCTCTCTTTTTTCTTCCATATATGCCTCCTAACAACTAAAAAAACAGCCTAACGTACCGGCTGTTCTTTTCTGTCTCTTATTGTTTCTTTGTCATACTGCTTCTCTTCTGCCGAAGCTGATACAGTAAGTTCCTTCCATATTGATCTTCCAAGATTAAGTTCCTTTGATACCGCCCGTTCTGCCTTACAGTCCTGTGCATACTTGCTCTCATATTTTTTTCTAAGACTCTCGACCTCTTCCACACTGTATCCCTGTGCCAGAAGCTCAGTGTTAAGCCTTTCCCATGCATTGTGCTCATCTTCAAAGAAGGTATCCCCACTCTGATAACACGATTCCGCATCATCAAGCCCCCGGATCTGTTCAGCCTTGTCAAAAATATCTTTGAATCTTTCCTTAGCCTTATAGGTCTTACTCTTTTCCTTTGATGCTTCTTTTTTCTTATCCGTCAGATTATCAAGTACCGATACAAGTTCTTCCGCACTCTCAATCTTATGCCTTACCAGAAATAGATACTGCTCCTGCAGCTTATGCATCTTTCGGATATCATCCTTATACTTCCATACCTGACTATATGGCTTCTTTTTCAGCTTTCCAATCCGGTAAAGCTTTGCATAATATCTTTTCTGCAAGCCTGACATCTTCGCCCTGCGATATCTTTTGACATAGCACTTTACTATCACTGCCTGTTTTTCCTCGTTCTGTGACTGGTAAAAAGATAAATCTTCCTTAGCAATACGCTCCACAATAGCTTCCTGTGAATAATTCTCGCCAAGAGTCTTACATCTTCTGAATCTTGTCATCCCCTGTGGTCTGACTGCCAGATACTTTCCCTGCTTGACCTCATATCCTTTTTCCGACAGCAGCTCCAGAAATCCACTAAAATCATTTGCCTGTAAAATGCAGGCATCAAGATCTCTTTTTATCATATCTGCCCACACAAAGCTGCCTTCACGATATTCGCTCCAATCCTTATAATTCTCGTGCTGTTTCTCTTTGCTGCCATCCTCCACATCTATAATGGAAAGACCATACTCCTGACACAGCTTATTGGTAATCGGCTGGATATACTTTGCCCAGTCACCTTTCTCGTAGCGATACTTTTTCCCATCCACAAAGCTTACACTGTTAAATACAATGTGTGAATGAACATGGTCTGTATTATCATGAACCACAAATACCGCTTCATAGGCATCACCAAGATATTCTGCTACAAACTTCTGTGTTATCTCAAAAGCCCTGTCTGGTTCCACCTCATCCTCTTTGAAAGAAAGAATGATATGATACCCCTGTCGCTTGTCTGTTTTTCCAAACTGCTTCTTTGTATCCATCATCTGTTCAAAAGCCATATCTGCCTGGCAGTTTATGGCTCCCACAAGTCTTCCTCCCTGCGTTTTCTCAGGATTCATTACATAATCCAGTGCCCGCTTTAAATGCCTTGCATGAAAAGAATTCCCGCTGTCCTTCATGTGAAGTATCTTACTGATTGCCAATCTTTACCACCGCCTCGCTGACAGATTGATTCAGCTTTTTCATATATGCCACAAGCTGTTCCTTATCTTTCTTGGAATATATCTGAGCATTACTGTTAAATACAATCTGATTGATGTTAATGCCGATTCGGTTTATCTCATTGATAAGCTCTTTAAGAAGTTTCCTTACTTCCGGATAATCATTTGGTTTCTGACTGATTAGAAGCCTGATATATTCGGCTTCATTCATTCCATTTGCCTTTGCCTTATCAGAAAGTACCTTCGCTTCCTGTGGCATAAGTCTTAGTGTTTTCCTTATACAATGAACTTTATCAGCCATAGAATCACCTTCCTCTCTTACCCGTACTGTATTCTCTTACTCCTTCTGCTACTGTTACAGCAACTTTTTCCAGTTCTTTATTACCCAGCTGGGCAATAACCCTGTCTGCAAGCTCTGTAGCAACTTCTATAAGTTCCTTACCATAACTGGTTTTATCAAACAATCTGTCCAGTCTCTTTTCATCTGCTTTCAGACTTTCATACTTGCTCTGATACTCGTTATAGTCGTTAAAATCCTTTGGATCACTCCTGTGTGCTTCCGCATCAAGTATCAGTTCATAGTTCCATTCACAGACAATATCTATAACATCATCAATCAAATATGGTTCTATCTCGCCATTCTCTTCAGCAATATCCTGCCTGTACATCTTCCCATCTGAATCTATGCCAATGGCATAATCATGTCCTTCCATATAGTTAAGCAGAATTGCAGCATCTTCTATCGAAGGGTTTAGTAAGATATCAAATGTGTCTGCCCAGGCAATAAGTTCCTCTGGTTCTGCGATTATTGTAAGTTCTTTATCCATTGCTTTCCTGCACCTCCCTTATCCGTGTTTTGTATATCTCTTCCACCCACACGCCTGTCTGAATCTCTTAGGTTTACGGCTAGATACGCATTAGAGACATCTCTGTCCTAATGCCATCTAGTTAGGGAGAAAATCTCCCTAAAACCCTCTGTTTATGAAAGTGGGGGCGCTTTTTGCCCCCACTTTGCTACTTTGGGGGCGCTTTCTGCCCCCATTTTGTTATTTTGGGGGCGCTTTCTGCCCCCACTTTTATTTTTGCTTTCGTCCGGATTTTGTCGTGTCCAAATTGTGGGGGCACTTTTTGCCCCCACTTTGACATTTTGGGGGCGCTTTCTGCCCCCACTTTGCTGTTTTGGGGGCGCTTTCTGCCCCCACACAGTATTTGGATTAATACATATTATTTAGCGTAATATTATTTCTAGATTTAATTATTGGAGTTAGATGATTAGTGTAAATATTCATTGTAACATTTATATTTTTATGTCCCAATCTTCTCTGCACATAAACCATATCTGCTCCATTTTCAATTAACATTGTTCCATGTGTATGTCTTAAACTATAAGTATCATAACCTGGGATATCCAGTTCTTTATGAACAGCATTAGAAACATTCTGTAATGTTCGTGAAGTCACATATGAGCCGTCTTCTCTCCTGCATACAAAATCTACTCCGAAATCAGTTTCTTTAGTAGATACTTCATTTAGTGGAATTTCTTTTTCTTTATTTTTTTGAACCGAAAACAATAATTGAAATTCTGAATAATACCTCTTATAGAATTCACCATAATACTCCTCATCTCTCTTCTGTTTTTCATACTCTTCTTTCAAAATAGAAACAAGTTCATCATCGATATCAATAACCCTGTACGATTTATATTTTGGTGATGTAAAATACCAATATCCCAACGATTCTGACGTTCCATTAGTTTTTTTGATGTCCTTTTTTGAGCGTTTAACCTGACGCCACTGTATCTGTCTATTTACATTTATCACTTTATTGTCAAAATCAATATCATCCCATACCAAACCGAAAACCTCTCCCGGTCTCATCCCTGTATGATACGCTATCTGTAGTGGAACAAATGAAGATGTTCCTTTAGGGAACCTTTCAAATAAAGAATCTATATTATCTTTTGTTAAATAAATATGTTCTTTCCGTCTTGTCGGTTTATCGGGTTGCATATTTTGTGGAATTACAAGCCTATTAGCAGGTGAAGTCATTATATAATGATTTTCTAATGCATAATTAAATGATTTTGTCAGCAAACCTTTAATTGAAATAATAGTATTTATTGAAAATCCATCATTATATAAATCTGTTATAAAAGTCTGCAATATCTTTTTATCTATACTGGATACTCTATATCCCCCTAACTCCGGTTTAAGATATAATCTGATTTTTTTCTCATAGCCATATAATGTACTTTCCTTACATGTCAGTTTACAATCATTTTCCATCCATAAATCCAAAAAATCAGCATATGAAATATCCCTATCTACCATTACCTGTCCCACATTTTCATATTCAGATAATGCTTTTCTTCCAGCTATTCTTGCGTCCCTTTTACTAGCAAATCCAGATTTTGATTTACGCTTTCTTTTTCCATCAACACTTGCCATCTCAAATGAATACTCATATACTTTTTTGCCAGACCTCAAAAAACGTTCTCTTACCATAATCTCACTCATATAATTCTCCTTCCACATAATGAATATATAAGTAATACTAATAAATCGACTCTTTGAAATCTATGACCTGCGAGGCTAAAAAATTTAACAAAGTATTTTTTCGCGTCAACAAAAATACAAAGTATTTCTTCTCACGTCAACGAACTGCAATTTTTCATTATTTTGCGCCAACAAGCCGAAAAAATGTTGACGCGATGTTGACGCGGAGCAATTTAGATACCTCTTTTAATATGAGAATATAAAAAGAGACTTCCGTCTTAATTTAAACGGAAGTCTCCAAAAAGCCTATAAAATCAAGCTTTCTATTTAGAATTTGCCCTCATCAGCAGCCTGCTGAACAGAAACGGCTACTGCTACTGTAGCACCAACCATTGGGTTATTACCCATTCCGATAAGTCCCATCATCTCAACGTGAGCCGGAACTGATGAAGATCCTGCGAACTGTGCATCTGAATGCATACGTCCCATTGTATCTGTCATACCGTATGAAGCTGGTCCTGCTGCCATGTTGTCTGGGTGAAGTGTACGTCCTGTACCACCGCCTGATGCTACTGAGAAGTACTTCTTGCCCTGCTCGATACACTCTTTCTTGTATGTACCTGCTACCGGATGCTGGAAACGAGTTGGGTTTGTAGAGTTTCCTGTGATAGAAACACCAACGTTCTCGTGATGCATGATTGCAACACCTTCCTGAACATCATCTGCACCGTAACACTTAACTGTTGCACGGAGTCCATCTGAGTATGCATGCTCAGAAACGATGTTGAGCTTAGCTGCCTTGTAGTCATACTGTGTCTCTACGAATGTGAATCCGTTGATACGTGAGATGATCTGTGCAGCGTCTTTTCCAAGTCCGTTAAGGATAACACGCAGTGGTTTCTGACGAACCTTGTTTGCCTTCTCAGCGATTCCGATAGCACCCTCAGCAGCTGCGAATGACTCGTGACCTGCTAAGAAACAGAAGCACTCTGTCTCCTCCTCGAGGAGCATCTTTCCAAGGTTACCATGTCCTAAACCTACCTTACGGTGATCAGCAACTGATCCAGGGATACAGAATGCCTGAAGTCCCTCTCCGATTGCTGCTGCAGCGTCTGCTGCTCTTCTACATCCTTTTTTGATTGCGATTGCTGCACCAACTGTGTATGCCCAGCAAGCGTTCTCGAAACAGATTGGCTGGATTTTCTTTACCTGATCGTAAACATCAAGTCCAGCGTCCTTTGTAATCTTTTCAGCTTCTTCGATTGAGCTGATACCATAGCTGTTAAGTACAGCATTGATCTGGTCTATTCTTCTTTCATATGATTCAAATAATGCCATTGTCGTTCTCCTTTCCTCTTATTCCTGTCTTGGATCGATGATCTTAACAGCACCCTGCTCTGGAGTTACACGACCGTATGATCCTGAAGCTTTCTCCCAAGCTGTGTTAGCGTCATCACCCTTTTTGATAAAATCTGTCATTTTTCCAAGAGAAACGAACTGGTATCCAATTACTTCATCGTTCTTGTCAAGAGCGATTCCTGTTACATAGCCCTCAGCCATCTCAAGGTAACGAACTCCCTTTGCCTTTGTTGCGTACATTGTACCAACCTGTGAGCGAAGTCCCTTTCCTAAATCCTCAAGTCCTGCTCCAACAGCAAGTCCATCATCAGAGAATGCAGACTGTGTACGACCGTAAACGATCTGTAAGAATAACTCTCTCATAGCTGTATTGATGGCATCACAAACTAAGTCTGTGTTTAATGCCTCAAGAATTGTCTTACCCTGTAAGATTTCTGCTGCCATAGCTGCAGAGTGTGTCATTCCTGAGCATCCGATAGTCTCAACTAATGCCTCTTCAATTACTCCATTCTTTACATTGAGTGAGAGCTTGCAGGCACCCTGCTGTGGTGCACACCAGCCTACACCGTGTGTAAATCCTGAAATGTCCTCAATTTTCTTAGAATGAACCCATTTTCCTTCTTCTGGGATAGGAGCTGGCTCATGTTTTGCGCCCTTAGCTACAGGACACATGTTTTCAACTTCCTTAGTGTAAATCATCTTAAGACTCCTTTCGTTATGGTTTTAACATACCCAATTTATTTTCTCATATTTTTTGTCATAAGTCTAGAGTATCATCGACAAAAAACAACAAAAATACAATATTTTTTCAAACAACATTACTATTTTTTAAGAACTACGTTGTCCTTGTCCTTGAAAATGTGGTTCGCAGGAATGACTCCGCGTACTCTTGAAAGCGGATAAATGTTTGAATTTCTTCCTATTACTGTTCCCGGATTGAGCACAGAGTTGCAGCCCACCTCCACATGGTCACCGAGCATAGCACCGAATTTCTTGCGGCCGGTTTCAATCTCCTCTTTTGTATCGTAAACATCCTTTACGACTACAAGAGTCTTGTCACTCTTTACATTTGATGTAATAGAGCCTGCGCCCATATGTGATTTGTAGCCCAGGATTGAATCTCCTACATAGTTGTAGTGTGGCACCTGTACTGAATTGAAGATGATTACATTTTTAAGCTCTGTGGAATTTCCTACTACTGAGCCCTTGCCTACGATTGCACTGCCACGGATAAAAGCACACTGTCTGATTTCTGCGTCCTCGCAGATGATGAGCGGACCGTGCAGATATGCGCTGTCAAATACTGTTGCGCTCTTTGCTACCCAGATATCCTCTCCTCTTTTCTCATAGATTTCAGGGTCGAGTGTTGGTCCTATCTCCTTGATGAAATCACTTATTCCGGCAAGTGCCTCCCATGGATAAGTGAACTGTGATAAATACTCCTTTGCGATTGTTTCATCCAGATTATAGAGATTTGTTATTTTTGCGTTTTCCATTTTCTATGTCCTTTCTTTTATTTATTATGTGAAAATTATTGACTATTTTTTTAACTGTCATTTTAATATTTAAACTTAAATATAAGCATTAAACATAAATATAAAAATTTATATTAATTATAGATTTAATAATTAATTATCAGCAGAACTACTCGCCAAACAACTCATGCGCCGCCGCAAATGCCGCCTCCGACACATCATCTGCCTGTGCACTATCAGCTGCCATATCAAGACCAGCCAGAAATTCCTCGGGGATTCCCATCTCATTCAGGGTTGTCTCATCCGGCGTATCATCTGCCGTGCTCTGTACTTCAGCATTGTTATGTACATCAGTATTGCTCTGTGTATCAGCATTGTTATGTACTTCAGCCGCGCTCTGCACTTCTTCCTCGCCGGGGTTATCGAAATCAAATGATATCTGATCATTTTCAAACTTAAGACATGTATCAAATACATTTCCCGCCTTGGAGGTGAAGCCTGTGATCTTCTTTTTGGTCTTTCCTGTGGTAAACAACTCCGTGAGAATTTCCTCTGAAAGCTCCACCTTTGCCACAGTATGCCAAACATTGAAGCCGCACTCACACTCATATTTCCACTGTGTCTTTTTGAGAGGTCTGCCACACTTTGGACAAAGTACACTGGTCTCGATTGGCTTTGGTTTTTCGGGGAAATCAAAGGCTATATCTCCGTCTTCGGTGAGCTTTAGCGGTGCGTCAAACTTCATGCCTGTCTTTGAGACAAATCCTGATATAACTTCCGTCTTTTTCTTTGTCAGAAGCTCCTTAAGGACTGATTCCTTTATCTTGACGCTTGCGACCTTGCCCACCATAAAGCGGCAGCTCTCAGGATCATCACGTCTGTTGTTCTCGCATACAAAGCCAAACGGCGCCACCTGGATTTTGCCTCCGCACTTCGGACATACTACATCCTTCACTGTCTTTGGCTCTACATGGTCAAAATCAAACTGGACAGAAAGCTTCTTATTTTCATCCTCCTTAAGCACCAGGCACGCATCGAAGCGTTTCCCTCTTTTGGATTTAAAGCCTCGTATGGTCTCGGTCTTTTTATCATTAAGAAGCTGCTTTAGGTTTGCGGCTGTGATTGTCTTTCCCGCAATCTGTCCCACCGAAAAGCGGCAGCTTCCCGGCTCATCACCCTTGTAGTTCACACACCCATAGCCAAACGATGTCTTTTTTATCTGACCACCACAAAGCGGACAGACGACATCCTTTATTATTTCATCCTCCACATTGTCAAAGTCAAAAGCCACGACTGTATGCATTTTCTCACTTTCCTCCGTGACCGGCTCCTTCTTTAAGACGAGACATGCGTTGAAGCGCTTTCCAGATTTTGATTTAAAGCCCTTTATCGTCTCTGTTCTGCCGTTTGCCATGAGCTCTAAAAACTGTACCTGTGACAGCTGCTTGTCTGCTATCCTTCCAACGAAGAAATGGCAGCCATCCTCTGTCTGTCTGTTATAGTTTGCACATCGGTAGCCGTATGGCGACACATATATATCGCCTCCACAGTCCGGGCATACAATGCCCTCGACCTTTTGCGGCTTTACATTTTCAAAATCAAAGGTGGCTGATACCTTGTTCGTCTGTTCATCCTTGTTAAGCTTTAGACATGCATCAAAGCGTTTGCCGCTCTTCGACTTAAAACCACGGATTGTGTCGGTGATTCCTTCTTCAATCAGTTTTTTGACCTGTTCCTCCGGAATATCAAGTCCTGCCACCTGTCCGATATTAAAATTACATCCTGATTTATCATTTTTGTAATTGGCACAGCCATAGCCAAACGGTGTGGTCACTATCTCACCTCCGCAGACAGGGCACTTGACACCTATCTTTCGTCTGGCCGCCGCACCTCTGGCATTTTTGCCTGCAAAGCTGCTGATGCGGTCTGCAATCTCAGGGCGCAGATTCTGCTCAATCATCTTTTCTGTCTCTTTGCGGATAAAGCTCTCAAGCTTTCCCCTGTATTCCCAGAAATCCACCGTGCCCCTTGTAATTCCGTCCAGTCCCTTTTCCCAGTTGGCTGTCATCTTTGGATTAAGAAGTGCCGGAACTGTCATGTATACGACCTCAAATACCATCTCACCAAGGCTTTCTGGTGTGAGTATCTGCGTCTTTTTGTTCAGATTCAGATATCCTATACGGACAAGCTTCTGGATTATCTCCGCTCTCGTTGCTGAGGTGCCTATTCCCGAGCCCTTTATCTGCTCACGAAGCTCCTCGTCCTCGATAAGCTGTCCTGCATTTTCCATGGCAAGCACCATGGAGCCTGATGTATAGCGCTTTGGCGGAGATGTCTTACCAAACTTGATATTATAGCCTTGGCATGCTATCTCATCACCCGCCTTTAGCTTATCGGCAAGCTCAAGCATAACCTTGGGATTTACGACTATCTCATCATTGCTGCCGTTTGCTGTGCTGTTTTCATCTGTACTATCTGCAGTTTCACTGTTTTTACCAAGTATTCGTGCGTTTGATTCCTCAAACGACTTCTTTTTCGGCGGATTCGCCACCTGTAAATAGCCCTCGCTCTTTAGTACCTTTGATGATGCAAAAAAACTTTCCTTATCCACATCTACGACAAGCTTCACATTCTCATACTCTGCCGGTGGATAAAAAATACTAAGGAAACGCCTGACAATCAGTTCAAATACTGCTCTTTGAAGCGATGTAAGCCCCGAAAGCTCTGTAAGCTGACCTGTCGGAATGATAGCATAGTGATCTGTTACCTTGCTGTCATCCGTGTACTGCGTATCAGCTATGTTGGCATATAGCCTCTTTTGCATAATATGCTCCACAAATTCTGTTGTCGGTTCAAAGCCTTTAAGCCTGCTTATATTTTTTCCAATCTCCTTTGCCACAGCGCTTGAGAGCACCCTGGCATCTGTTCTAGGATAGGTGGTGAGCTTTTTTTCATACAGATCCTGAGCCACCTGTAATGTCTCATCAGGGCTGATTTTAAACTTCTTTGAGCACTCTGCCTGCAGCTCCGCCAGGTTGAAAAGAAGCGGTGCTCTTTTTTTAGCAATATTCTTAACTATAGATTTAATTTTCGCCTGTTTGCCGTTTAATTCTTCAATTAAAGCGAGTGCATCTTTTTCCTCTTTGAAGCCGTTTTCCTTGTATAAAAGCGGTGATTCAAAGTACCTTGAGCCTTCTACAGCCTTCCACTCTGCCTCTACACCGGCATCCGTAAACCTGCCGATTACCCTGTAAAACGGAGTCTCCTTAAAGTTTCTGATTTCGCGCTCACGGATTACTACCATTCCAAGCACACAGGTCATCACTCGTCCGACCGCGATTGCCGTGTACGAGCGTGTACCCGCTGCATCGTTTAGCAGATTGCCGTATTTGACCGACATGACACGCGAAAAGTTGATGCCCATCGCATAGTCCTCGATGGTACGCATGATGCCGCTCTTTCCGAGGTTTGCATACGCACTCATCGGCTTTGCCTCTTTTATGCCTCTTAGGATTTCCTCCTCGGTCTGCGAATCTATCCAGACTCGTAGCTCCTCCATGCCTTCCCTGACACCACCAAAGTTTCTGATATTCTCCTCGATGGTCTGTCCTTCTTTTCCGGCATCACCTGCCCAGTAAACTCTGTCAATGTCCTCTCTCTGCAAAAGAGCGTGCACAATATTGTACTGCTTGCGCACGCTGTCTATCACATCATATTTGTATTCCTTTGGCAGAAACGGCAGATCCTCAAGACGCCATTTCTTGTATTTCATGTCGTAGGACTCAGGGTAGACCAGCCCGACTAGATGTCCCACGCACCATGAAATCACATATTCTCCATTTTCTATATAACCGTCATTGCGTCCGCTCACCCGCAGCACCTTCGCAAATTCCTGTGCCACGGATGGCTTCTCTGTTATTATCAGTGATTTTCCCATAAGCTCCTCTATAATTCATCCATGGTCATCATTGGCTTGTCCCAGTTGCAGAAGCCGATGATACTCCTTCTACCCTCGCTCTGAGCCACGATGATTTCCTCCTTTTGACAGCCTCTCCTTCCGTAGAGCACTACGAGCTGGTTACCCGACTCTTTATAGAGCTGCTCAAGTTTCTCTAAATCCGTGTGTTTTGCTTTCATAATATTACTCCAAAATAATCAACTTGAAATATTATATCACAATTTAACACGTATACAAATAGATTTTAATTATAATTTCCGAGCTCCTATTGTAGCTTTCACTTTATTTCTGACAAACATATAGCAGATAGCCTGCATGATGATTGTCGCTATCCATGAACCGGGATATGATATAAACAGGAAAAACAGCGATCTGTGGCTTGGAAACAGACCATATATCCAGATAATTCTGACTCCGACTGTTCCTATTATAGAAAGTATCATAGGTACTGTTGAGTATCCCATTCCTCTTAGTGCTCCCGGAAAAAGATCCATGATTCCACACAGGAAATATGGGATTGTTGTAATCGAAATAATCTCAAGTCCTGATTTAATTACCTCGCTATTACTAGTATATATGCCAAGTATCTGTGTTCCAAATATGTATGAGGCACTTCCCATCACAAGTGCTACCGCTGTCGTGAGAAACAGACAGTCTATCAGTACCCTGTCCATTCTCTTTTGTTTTCCTACCGCATAGTTCTGGCTTGTAAAGCTCATGCAGGCCTGTGTGATTGAGTTGACAGATACATACAAAAAGCCAAGTATATTGTTTGCCGCCGTATATCCAGCCATGGCTATTGAGCCAAAGGAATTGACTGATGACTGAAGCATGGCATTTGAGATATTTATGACTGTGCTCTGTATGCCGGCCGGAATTCCCACCTGAAATATCTGAAGCATATATTCCTTATCAATCGCAAGCTTATTAAAGCAGAGCTTATAGCTGGTATCTGCTTTGCTCAAACAATATAATACAAGTACGCTGGAAACAAACTGCGAAACAATTGTACCGATTGCAACACCTGCAACATCCAGTTTACACACTATTACAAAAAACAGATTGAGCAGTGCATTGATACAGCCTGAAATAATCAAAAAGATAAGAGGTCTCTTTGTATCGCCGACAGCACGCAAAATTGCCGCACCATAGTTATAAAGCATAAAAAACGGCATACCGCAAAAATAAATCCTCATATAAATAGTGGAAAGACCTATGACATCATCCGGTGTACCCATGATTTCCAGCGCACCCCTTGCAAAAATAACACCGACCACACCCATCACAATACCACTTATGAGTGCAATCATAATAGCGGTGTGCACCGTCTTAGACATCTCCTCATCCTTGCCTGCCGCATAAAATCGGGCAGCGAGCACATTCGCACCAAGCGATATACCCATAAACAGATTGACAAACACATTGATAAGTGCCGTAGTCGAGCCAACAGCCGCAAGTGATTTGCTGCCACTAAACTGTCCCACGACAATAATATCCACCGCATTAAACGCTAACTGCAAAATACCCGAAATCATAAGCGGCAACGCAAATGAAATAAGCTTATCCATTATTGAACCGTTCACCATATCAATTTCATACTTATTATTCTTCACTTATCTCTACCTCTTAAATATTATTCTTCTAAGCCTTTCTATTTTACCACGATAAAATATAAATTCAAGCGTAACAATTAAGCCACCCGAGAATAATAAACCTAACAAAACTAAAAAAAAGAGTCCCTTTTAAGGGACTCGACTTTTGCAAATTAAAATCACAGAGTGAGGATTTTCCGTTCAATACACTGCCTTCACCGGAGAGTACACAGTATGTTCCGAAGAAAAAATATGAACTGCCACGGGTTTCCAATAGGTCAAATGACAGTTTAGACTTGCAAACTGCCATAACCTATCCGTAAAAAATCCCGTGGCTGACTTCATATTTTATCTGAGGAATACTACTGTGTGCTACACCGGTGCCCACAGCCCACAAACGGAAAATCCGCCCTCATAATAATATTTTCCAGCAAATTGCTAAATCTACTTCTTTGTGATGTAACCCTGTGCCTTAAGAAGCTCTGCACAAAGCACTGCTCCACCGGCTGCACCACGTACTGTGTTGTGTGAGAGTCCGACGAACTTCCAGTCATAGACTGTATCCTCTCTGAGACGTCCGACATTGATTCCCATACCATGCTCATAATCCACATCAAGTGCAACCTGAGGACGATTATCCTCTTCACAGTATCTGATGAACTGCTTTGGTGCGCTTGGAAGCCCAAGCTCCTGTGGTACTCCGCTGAACTTCTCGAGTGCCTCGATGAGCTGCTCCTTTGTAGGGTTCTTTTTGAACTTGACAAATACAGCTGCTGTATGACCGTTTAATACAGGAACACGGATACACTGGCATGTGATAACCGGTGACTCTGCAGGAACAATCTGTTTCTTCTCATCATCCACATATCCCCAGAGACGAAGTGGCTCTTTCTCAGATTTCTCTTCCTCTCCACCGATGAATGGAATGATGTTTCCAACCATCTCAGGCCAGTCCTTGAATGTCTTTCCGGCACCTGAGATTGCCTGATATGTTGTAGCAACAACCTCATATGGCTCAAACTCTTTCCATGCTGTAAGAACCGGAGCATATGACTGGATTGAGCAGTTTGGCTTTACTGCTACGAAGCCTCTCTTTGTACCGAGACGCTCCTTCTGATATTTGATAACCTCCATGTGCTGTGGGTTGATTTCAGGTACAACCATTGGCACATCAGGTGTCCATCTGTGGGCACTATTGTTTGAAACTACAGGAGTCTCTGTCTTTGCGTAGTCCTCCTCGATCTTCTTGATCTCGTCCTTTGACATATCAACGGCTGAGAATACGAAGTCAACCTGTGAAGCAACCTCTTCTACCTCATTGACGTTCTTTACGATGATTTTCTTAACTGCCTCAGGCATTGGTGTGTCCATTTTCCATCTATCACCAACGGCGTCCTCGTATGTCTTGCCTGCACTTCTTGGGCTGGCTGCAATTGTTGTTACCTCAAACCATGGATGATTCTCTAAAAGAGAAATAAATCTCTGTCCTACCATTCCTGTTCCACCGAGGATACCTACTTTAAGCTTTTCACTCATTACTCTAATCTCCCTATCTTCTAGAATTTCTTCGACCATGTCATACACTATACTTTGACATTAAAATCAGGTTTTGTCCGTCTGTCGCGTACAACTGTCTTTATAGGAAATATATTACTTGAAACTCTAATGAAAAACAAGGAAAAAACTATATTAAATTAATAATTTTTATCCCTGTTTTTTATAAAATATGCACAAAAACTACACTTCATCCTGCCAATTTGACTTCATATACTCGTCGTAAACGGCAATTGCCTTGTCCATTGATGTCTTTGATGGTGCTCCAACTGTACACCTTGTGCTGACACAGGTCTCCATTGAAATGGCATCAAATACATCCTCCTCAAATACCGGAGAGATAGCCTTGAGCTCATCGATGCTCATATCGTCGATTGCAATGCCCTTGTCGATACAGTAAAGCACTATTCTTCCTACAATACCGTGTGCATCCCTGAACGGTACACCCTTTTTAACGAGATAATCAGCTGCATCTGTGGCATTTGTAAAGCCATTGTTTGCACTCTTTCTCATCACGTCCTTGTTAAACTTCATTGTATCAATCATTCCCGTAAAAAGTGCGATACATCCCTTTGCAGTGTCGAATGCATCAAATGCCAGCTCCTTATCCTCCTGCATATCCTTGTTGTACGCAAGCGGAATACCCTTCATGGTGGTGAGAAGCGACATGAGCGCACCGTATACACGGCCTGTCTTTCCTCTGACAAGCTCTGCTATATCAGGATTTTTCTTCTGTGGCATGATTGAGCTTCCTGTGCTGTACGCATCGTCAATCTCAACAAACTGGTACTCGTTTGAATTCCATATGATAATTTCCTCAGAAAAACGGGACAGATGCATCATGATAGTTGAAAGAGCCGATAAAAACTCAATCAGATAATCCCTGTCTGACACACCGTCCATACTGTTAAGTGTCGGTCCGTAAAAATCCAGAAGCTGTGCTGTATAGTCCCTATCAAGTGGATATGTAGTGCCTGCAAGTGCTCCTGAGCCAAGCGGGCAATAGTTCATTCTCTTATATATATCGCACAGTCTTGATCTGTCTCTCTTAAACATCTCAAAATATGCGCCCATATGGTGAGCCAGAGTGATCGGCTGGGCCTTCTGCAGATGTGTAAAGCCCGGCATGATAGTCTGTGTGTTTTCCTTCATAATCTTAAGGATAACAGCTAAAAGCTCCTTAAGCTCATCATCAGTCTCCTTCACTGTCTTTCTGGTGAAAAGACGCATGTCAAGAGCTACCTGGTCGTTTCTGCTTCGGCCTGTGTGAAGCTTCTTTCCTGTGTCACCAAGCCTGTCTATGAGTGTAGCCTCAACGAAGCTGTGGATATCCTCATACTTTGAGCTGATTTCAAGCTCCCCTGACTCTACCTCCTTAAGTATCTGCTTTAGGCAAGCCACTATATCGTTGCTCTCTGCCTGTGAGATGATGCCCTGCTTTCCAAGCATCGTGACATGGGCGATGCTGCCCTCTATATCCTCTTTATAAAACTTCTGATCAAATGAAATGGACGCATTGAAATTGTAAACGAGCTGATCTGTCTCCTTTGTGAAACGTCCTCCCCATAACTGTGCCATGAGATTCCTCCTTGATTATTAAATGATGATTTATTTTCATGTATCACAATGTATTGTATAAAAATAAGATGTGATACTGCCGCCTGCTCTAAATAGCCGCTTTACTGTGCTAAATTATATAATAATTTTTGTTGTCACGCAACCACATTTTCACCCACGTGCTGCAATCTCTCTGTCACGCTGCTCCTTAGAAAATACACAGCCGCAGTAGTACTGCCTGTACATATCATACTGCTTTGATATCTCCGTGGACTTTTTATAGCCCTCTTTCTTCTTAAAATCAGAGAAAAGATATCGCACTCCATATTGGCTCTCTAAGTCTTTTCCTATCTCATTGAGCTTTTCGGCATTCTTCAACGGGCTGATGGAAAGTGTCGTAGTAAAAAAATCAAAGCCATGCTCCCTTGCATACTGTGCACTCTCCTCAAGACGCAGCCTATAGCACTTAAAGCACCTCTCCCCGCCCTCAGGCACAGCCTCCATGCCGCGTGCCATATCGTAAAAGCGCTCGGTGTCGTACACACCCTCCACAAAGTGAACCGGATTTTTCACCGGAAACTCATCTATAAAGCGCTTCTGCTCCTGTGCTCTCATGTGATATTCCTCTGGCGGGTAAATATTTGGATTGTAATAAAATACCGTCACCTTAAAATACTCCGAGAGCGTCTGTATGCAGTATGTGCTGCACGGTCCACAGCAGCTATGAAGTAAAAGACGTGGAGTGCAGTCATTGTCCATGCAATTTTCTTTTATTAAATCTTCCATTAATTTTTGATAGTTAATTTTATTTGCCATATTATATTATTTCTTTCTCAAAATTCAAAAATTTTTGACATATCCCCAAATATTATTTCAGGTAACTTTTCTGCATATTTATTATTCTGATTAATTACTATTTCTGATATAAGCTGCATAATACGAACAAGGGCCGGAAGTCTCCTCCCGGCCCGGCTCATACTAATCCTCTTCTTCATATCCGAACATTAGTCTAAAAATCTTTTTTCCTGTTTCAGTCTTGAATATGCGCTTGTATGCCTTGTCGATTGCACGGTTTCCCGCATCATCCTCATACAGATTTACGAGGAAATCAGCCTCAACGAGTATCTGATAATCAAGACCATCTATATTGTCATATGTGTGATGGTGACCTATGAGAAAACAAATTCTTTCAACTATGTAATTCTCAAAGCCAAGCTGTGAGAGCATCTTCTGGGCGATTATCGGTCCCTCCTGCTCCTGAAGCTTTCCATCGCACCTGCCATACTTCTCCTCCGCCACACGTATGCCGATATCGTGTGTGTAAGCCGCTGCCTCAAGTATAAAGAGCGAGGCATCATCAAGCTCCTCTCCTATACCGATAAGCCTTGCATAGCTGTGCACCTTGGTGAAATGCTGGATTCTCTTTGGATCGCCATCATAGTAGGCAATCATATCCATAAACAAGTCGTCTAACTGTTGTTTACTATAACTGTCACTATCCATTTAATATATTTTTCTCCTGATGATATGTTAATTAGTCTCATTGCCGGCTTTGCACCGACAATGATAACATACTACAAAGCGATCATTTTTTCAATATTTTTACACAAATATTTCTTATTTTTTGAAATCACTATGTTGTTTGTCACACTGTTATGTGGGAACAGTAACATCACTACTTTGCATCACGGAAAAATCCCCTGAATGCGAATTCTGACAAAGGCTTCTTGTAAAGCAGCTCTCCTATCAATATCTCAAGCGCTCCACCTGCAAAAATAGCAATATAGCCTAGCAATGCCACCACTGGGAGTCCAAGCTTAAAAACAGCATTAGAAACCGGCACAAACGCTGCTCCTGAAAACACAGTAAAAACGCCCATAAACAAAACCATGAATACGATAAAGCCAAGTACAAAATACTTATAGCATATGCTTGTGTACAGATATACTATAAACAGTGCAACATCAAGCGTAAAAAGTGTGTAGATAAGCTGCGTCTTATCTGCCACTCCATACTGTATCAGAATGACTCTTTCTACCACCAGAAATGTAAAAATAACAAGATTGATTACCGTGCTTGACATCACCGGAATATATATCTGCAGCTTCTTTTTCAGTGATGTGGACTGGATAAGTTCTGACACATCCATCGACATGATGAGCTGGAATGTGAACATACCACTCATCATAAAATATATCCCGCCTATGATTGTAGTTCCTTTGCTCATTATATCGGATGCAATTCCAATTACAGCAAAGAATACAAGCATGATCACATTCAACTTCAGTTTATAACCATATCTCAATAATTTAAATCCTAATTTAATATCTTTCAGCATAATATTTCTCCTTTTCAAATATACTTCCAATTTAAAATGCCTCTACACATCAACATATGATCTGCGGATACGCACCATCATATGATAATATGTCGCTGCTATCACTCCTACAAGCACCACTGCTAACACCGGCGCGATAAACCACATTTCCCCGCCATAGATCAAAACAGCTATACTACCTGCAATTGCCGGGAAGATAACTATAAGCGCCAGCACATAAATATACATTCCCAGATCCATGTATCTGAATATATTTAATGAGCCAACAGAAACAATTGAAGATACCATAATAATGTCAAATACCGACCAGATATTAACTCCAAATTTAATAAATGGTATTGAAGCAATGAGTATTGTAATTCCAATACGCAGCGGTCTTATAAGTATATCCACAAGAACTGCATTTTCAAAGTACTTTACCCCATTAAACCCTGTCTTTAGGAAATGCATGCCAAATGCATTCTTCTTGCACATACAGCCAAAGCAGAAATAGTCCTGCACCACCTCGCACATCATATAAAAATCATAAATAATTACTATAACTCCTACCCATGTCCATACTGTTTTTGAACAGGCAATTAGCATTGATGTAAAAATTGCTAAAAGCGGAATCAGTATATTTGTTATCAGACGATACTTAAAATTAGTCATAACACGGTAATCCCTGATGTATGTTAGAACTTCATTCTTTGCTTTGTTATCTTTTTTATTAATTGTTCTTTCAGTATCATGTTCCTGTGAAACCATTTTTTCATTCATACTTCCTGACTTATTTTCCATAACACCTTACCTCGCACTAGCGCATCACAATCTTTGTGTTATTTTTCATGACCGCAACGCTTATCTGGTAAAGTGTCGGAATCTCCTTTGTCACATTAAATCCTGCAAGCTTATCTATATTTTCCGCCAAGCATATGCCCTCGAAGCCATACGGATTTTTGGTCATTGAATAAAGCACCTTACCGGCAGCCTCTGTATCTGCTGCATCTCCTTTAATCAGGATATATTTTTCCTTCAAATCCTCAACAAAGCCCTGCTCCACAATCTGTCCGTTTTCCATTATAATGGCATAATCGGTGATATTTTCCATATCTGAGATATTGTGTGTAGAGAAAAATACGCTGCGCTTTCCGTTGCCCTCATGGATATACTCGCCAATCATCTGACACAGCTTATCTCTCATCAGCGGATCAAGCGGCGATGCCGGCTCATCCAGCAAAAGAAGGTCTGTCTTTCGCGCCATGACTCCTGCCAGCATGAGCTTCATCTTCATACCATCCGAAAATGAGCTGTTGGCTTTCTTCATATCAATGCAGCCATGTGAAAATATTGCAAGCTCCTCACAATATCTGTGAAAATCATCTGCTGAAAAATCATCAAACATCAGCTTGCTGATTTCCTCGATATCCTTAACTGTCCACTGCGGCAGATAGTATTTGCCGGGGCCGGTATAGCCTATGCGGTTTTTAATATCTCCCGAGTTTTCCTTCTGTTTGTCGGAATACTGTCCGAAATAAGTGATTTCACCTTTATAGTCTAGCCTGATTCCTGCTAAGATATTTAAAAGTGTTGTCTTTCCTGCTCCGTTTTCTCCGATTAAAGCTGTGGCAAAGCCCTGCGGTATTGCGAAATTCTCCACATCCAGTGTAAAATTTTTAAGTTCCTTTGTGATTTTTGCTGCCTCAATTGCATTCTTTGTTGTCATTTTCATTCCTCCTGACTCGTTTCATATCTTTATTTATCCACCTCAAGCAACGCCTCAAGCATTCCCTTAAGCTCGTCGTTCGAGATTCCGGCTACCTCAGCCGCGGCTATCGCGTCTGTCAGCGATTCCTCCACCTTGCGCAGGTGCTGTTCCTTTATCATCTCACTGTCCTGTGCATTGACATAAAAGCCCTTGCCCTGCGCCGCTGTGATAAGCCCCTCATCTGCAAGCTGCTCATAAGCCTTCATCGTGGTTATCACACTGATTTTCAGGTCCTTTGCCAGCCCTCTTATCGACGGAAGGAACTCCCCCTGCTCATACCTGCCGGCCAAAATATCTGTCTTGAAGCTGTCCGCTATCTGCTGATAGATGGGCACTCCTGAATTTTGCATCAGCTTCATATGCTACCTCCGTACTGTATTTATCAACTGTTTATGTGTTATATATACACTATATACATCATGGTGTCAATACCTTTCTGAAATTACTCTCTTAAAATTTCAACTCAAAATTTTGATTTGACATACACTCTTATATCTGATACTATAATATAGCTTGCCGATATGGCTCAGTAGGTAGAGCGACGCACTCGTAATGCGTAGGCCACCGGTTCGATCCCGGTTATCGGCTTCTCAAAAAACACCTCATTCAAAAATGAATGAGGTGTTTTTTTATTACAAAAATTCCTCTTGACATTTATAAAAAATATATTAAAATTATCTCGTTGGTTTATTTTTAGTAAACAAAAAATCTATTATTAAACCTACAGTAAATATAACGTAAAATGTATTAGAAAAGGAAGTAAGCATGGATATCGGACATCGTATGAAGGAGCTTCGTATCCAGTACGGACTTACCCAGCAGGAGCTTGCTGACAGAGCTGAGCTGACGAAGGGATTTATCTCCCAGCTTGAGCGAAATCAGAATTCACCGTCAGTCGGCACCCTGCTTGATATCATCCAGTGCCTGGGTATGACACCGGCTGAGTTTTTTACAGATTCGGAACCTGAGCAGATTGTATACAAGGCAAACGACTATTTCGAGAAAATTGACGAGGAAAAAAACAGCAAGGTGGAATGGATCATTCCAAACGCACAGACCCGCTCCATGGAGCCTGTCAGGCTCACTCTTCATCCGGGTGGCAGTTCTGAAATATATCTGCCTCAGGAGTGTGAGGAGTTTGGATATGTGATAAAGGGTACCGTGAAGCTTTGCTATGGTGGCAAAGTGCACACCGTGAAGGCCGGTGAGTCCTTTTATTTTAAAGCCGGTAAGAAGCATTTTATTGAAAATAAGTCTTCAAAGGATGCCATGCTCATATGGGTCAGCAATCCTCCAAGCTTCTGACGCTTCCCCTGCAGAAGCTCTTTTATAGGTCTGTAATTACTGCCGGCCACATTTTTAGTGTGTACAGCAGCAAATTATAAACATACAGGTCCTACCAGTACTATAATTACATGAGAAAGGTTTACACCATGGGAAAGAAATTAATTGATTTTATCGATATCACAAAGTCATACAACGGGAATGTTGTACTCGACGATTTAAATCTATACATCAGGGAGAATGAGTTTCTGACGCTGCTTGGACCATCAGGCTGCGGAAAGACCACCACACTTCGCATGCTCGGTGGCTTTGAAACACCGGACAAGGGAAAAATCATGTTTGATTCAAAAGACATCACAAATGTGCCTGCAAACGAGAGAAATCTGAACACTGTTTTCCAGAAATACTCTCTTTTCCCTCATATGACAATAGCTGAAAACATCGCGTTTGGTCTTAAAATAAAGAAAAAAAGCAAGGCTTACATTGATGACAAAATAAAGTATGCATTAAAGCTCGTCAATCTCGACGGCTTTGAAAACCGCTCTGTGGATTCTCTTAGCGGAGGCCAGCAGCAGCGTATCGCTATTGCAAGAGCTATTGTAAACGAGCCTAAGGTACTGCTGTTAGACGAGCCGCTTGGCGCTCTCGACTTAAAGCTGCGCCAGAGCATGCAGTATGAGCTTATCCGCTTCAAAAATGAGCTCGGTATCACCTTCGTCTACGTCACACACGACCAGGAGGAAGCGCTTACAATGTCTGACACCATCGTAGTCATGAATCAGGGCTATATCCAGCAGATTGGCACACCAGAGGACATTTACAATGAGCCTGAAAATGCCTTTGTCGCTGACTTTATCGGGCACAGTAATATCATCGACGGTGTTATGATAAAGGATAAGCTTGTCGAGATACTCGGTGTAAAGATGCCTTGTGTGGACGAGGGCTTTGGTGAGAACACGCCTGTCGATATAGTCATCCGCCCGGAGGATGTGGAGCTGGTGCCTGCGGAGGACGGCTACATGCAGGGCGATGTCGTGTCAAATATCTTCAAGGGAGTGCACTATGAGCTTGAGGTAAAGGCTAACGGCTACGACTGGATGGTGCACACCACCAAATATGTAGAGATCGGAAGTCATGTGGGTATCAAGGTGATTCCATTTAATATCCAGGTAATGCACAAGCCTGAGTCCTCAGATGAAAAGGCGGTGGAGATAGATGTCTAAAATAAAGAAACAGCTGCTCGCAGGGCCGTACCTCATATGGATTATCGGATTTATCATACTTCCGCTTTTCATGATTGTGTACTATGCATTTAAAGGCTCTGACGGAGGCTTCACATTTGAATATGTGACTGCAATAGCACAGCACACCAATATCAAGGCACTGCTTTTATCCCTACGGCTTGGAATCATATGCACCATAATATGCCTGGTGCTGTCCTATCCGCTTGCGATGATTTTAAACGGCTTAAAGATTAAAAACCAAAGCTTTGTAGTATTTGTTTTCATGCTTCCTATGTGGATGAACTTTATGCTTCGAATACTCGCATGGAAGCAGCTTTTGTCCAAAAACGGTGTCATCAACTCGATACTCACCACTCTCGGACTGCCGGGCTTCAACATCATGAATACCTCCGGAGCAGTCGTGCTTGGCATGGTCTATGACTTTCTGCCATTCATGCTGCTGCCTATATACAACTCCATGACCAGAATCAAAAACGACTGGATTGAGGCGGCTCTTGACCTCGGTGCAAACAAAGTCACAATACTTTTCAAGATTATACTGCCACTTACAGTTTCCGGTGTCATAAGCGGAATCGTAATGGTTTTCGTGCCATCACTCACATCCTTTGCCATCTCACAGATACTCGGTGGCGGCAAGGTCCTGCTCATCGGAAATATAATAGAACAGGATTTCGTCCATGGCTCGCAGTGGGGCGCAGGAAGCGGTCTCTCACTCGTGCTCATGGTATTTGTATTAATCAGCATGGCACTCGTCAATCTGTTTGATAAGGAAGGAGACCAGAGCGCATTATGGTAAAAAAAATAGCATCAAGGGTATATATGGGACTGATTTTTTTGTTTCTGTATCTACCTATCGTTGTATTAATAGTACTCTCCTTCAACAACTCCAAATCCAAGGTTAAATGGGGAGGCTTCACGCTCGACTGGTACATAAAGTGCTTTCAGAGTGAGCGGATTATGTCGGCATTTTCTACAACACTGCAGATTACGCTGCTTGCAGCTGTGATTTCTACAATAATAGGAACTCTCGCAGCCATGGGTATAAGCGCCATGAAGAAACGTAACCAGACAATCTATCTGGGCGCTACAAACATCCCGATGCTCAATGCAGATATCGTGACCGGTATCTCAATGATGCTTTTGTTTGTAAAATTCATGAATCTGGGCTTTGTGACAGTGCTTATCGCACACATCACGTTCAATATCCCTTATGTGATACTCAATGTGCTTCCAAAGCTCAAGCAAACCAACAAATACACCTATGAGGCCGCACTTGACCTGGGCGCATCACCTCTATATGCATTTTTCAAGGTCACCTGGCCTGAAATAAGCCCCGGAGTGTTCTCCGGCTTTATGATGGCGGTCACAATGTCACTCGATGACTTCTCCATCACCTACTTTACGAAGGGTGCAGGAGTAAACACACTCTCAACCATGCTCTACACAGAGCTAAAAAAGGGTGTAAAGCCGGAGCTGTATGCTCTGTCAACCATACTTTTCTTCACAGTGCTGCTGCTTTTGGTTGTGGTAAACATCAACTCAAACCAGATACCTGTCAGCTCATCAAAGAAGCCTGCAAGGGCTAAAAAGCTGCGCATCGTAAAGCGTAGTGTGAGCATCGCAATTGTTGCAGTACTCGTAATCGGCTGCTTTTCGGTATTTACCATAAGCGCCGGAGGCACGAACAATGACAATTCCATAACAGTGCTAAACTACGGTAAATACATCGATGAATCCGTAATCGACAGCTTCGAGCAGGAAACCGGAATCACCATTAAATACGAGGAATACGAGGAGCCTGAGGAGATGTACACAAAGTACAAGTCCGGTGCCATCGATTACGATGTCATCTGCACCTCTGACTACATCATCGAGAAGCTCATAAGTGAGGGTGAGGTCAACAAGATAGACTACAGCTCAATGCCAAACTATCAAAATGTAAATCAGGATATAATCGACATGTCCGCATCCTTTGACCCGACACATGAGTATACTGTGCCTTATTTCTACGGCACACTCGGCATACTATACAATAAAAAGATGGCTGATGCATCAGACCTAAATACCTGGGACTGCCTGTGGAACGGCAAATACAAGGACAACATGATTATGATTAATTCTGTCCGTGATGCCTTTACTCCCGCCCTTCGCACACTTGGCTACTCGATAAACGAGACAGACACAGCAAAGCTCGATGAAGCATTTGATATACTGAACAAACAAAGCAGTGACGTGCTCGCCTACTACGTGGATGAGACCTGTGATGAGATGGTTGCTGAAAATGCGGCAATCGCAGTGTGCTACTCCGGTGAGGCAGCTGCCGCCATGGCTGAAAATGACAACCTGGACTATATCGTACCAAAAGAGGGCTCAAACCTCTGGATTGACTCATGGTTCATTCCAAAGACATGCAAGAATAAAGAGGGTGCGCAGGAATTTTTGAACTATATCTGCGGTGATGAGCCGGCACAGCTCAACTTTGAATATGTATACTATGCATCACCTATCCAGTCTGTCATCGAAAACCAGGATGAGGAAACAAAGGAAAATGAGGCGATTAATCCTCCTTCCGATATGCTCAAAAACTGTGAAGTATACAGAGCTTTAAATGATGATGACGCAACTCTTTACAACACACTGTGGCAGAGACTCAAATCGGATTAAAAATGGATTGCGCAGCTATATTTTGTATGATGTCACAAAAATGAAGTCTAAAAATTGTACAAAAATACATATTGCAAACTTAAACAAACAATGATAGAGTAAAACCCACGAAGCACCCTGCTTCGTGGGTTTTACTTTTCCACGAGATCCGATATTTTTATGCTCCGCAAGGAGATTCATGAAATACACGGAGTTTTTACATACTATAGAAACAGAAATAACCGCAAGACTTGACAATGATTTCAAGCTTACCATCCATCCTGTCAAAAAGAACAACGGGATGATCTACGACGGATTGGTGATTATCAATCCCAAATTCAATATAGCACCGACTATTTATCTCAATCCTTACTACCATTGGTATCTTGATGGTGTATCCATTGATTCTATTCTCGATGCAATTTTATCCACCTACAATGATTTCAAGCCAACTGAAGATTTTGACATAAGCTTCTGTGATGATTTTTCCAAGGTAAAAGAGAAAATAATTTTCCAGCTCATAAGCTACGACAAAAACCAAAAGCAGCTAAAGGACATGCCCTATATCAAATATCTGGATTTTGCCATCATATTTGAAGTATATGTAGGAGCAGAACTGCCTGAATTTGGCACCATTACAGTCACAGATGCCCTTCTGTCACGCTGGGGCATAGATACAGAAACACTAATCCGCGCCTCAATGCAAAACACCCAAAAGATACTTCCATGCTCAATAATCAACATGGCAGAGTTTCTTGCCAAAAAATGTCCGGGCTATGCCAATCAGATGCGCGCAGTCTGTGATTTTGACAGCCTGCCTATGTATATCCTTACAAACAGCAGGCAGACAAACGGTGCATCCGCCATACTCTACCCGGGTGTGCTAAGCTCGCTGGCAAAAAAGCTCGGCGGCAATATGCTGCTCATACCAAGCAGTATCCATGAGTTTCTGGTAATGCCACTGGATAGCGATATAGATGTCTGCAACCTAAGCGAATTCATCTGTGAAGTAAACTCTACAGAGGTACGCGACGAGGAAGTACTCGGCGAGAGGTACTACATATACGATAGTAAAACAGACACTGTCTACTGATAATCATATAACCCGATAACACAAAATACCGGATATCATATCATAGATATGTATCCGGTATTTTACTTTCTAAGAACATAGTTGGAAATTCATGAAAATTATTGGCCTGTTATTTTCAGAATGATGTACTAGTTGCCAAGCAGCATGTCGTAAAGCTTCTCATACTCTTTCGCAGATGCCTTCCATGAGAAATCATGCCTCATGGCGCGCTGCATCATCTCCTGCCATCTGTCCTTATGGTTTTCAAACACATCAAGAGCATATTTGATAACATGCAGCATATCATGCGCATTATAATTAGCAAAGGAAAAGCCATCGCCCGTATTCTCGTACTCATTGTACGGCACTACAGTGTCCTTAAGACCACCGGTCTCCCTGACTATAGGCAGCGTACCATATCGCATAGACATGAGCTGGCTCAAGCCGCACGGCTCAAAAAGAGACGGCATGAGAAATGCGTCACAGCCTGCATATATCTCATGTGCATTTTCCTCCGAGTAGCCGATATATACTCCAAGCTTCTGCGGATACCTTCCATGGAAATAATTAAACATCTCCTCGTACTGCTGCTCTCCTGTACCCTGCACTATAAACTGTACATTCATGGTGGAAAGCATCTCCTCCATCACATATGCCACCAGATCAAAGCCCTTCTGATTTGTCAGACGCGAAACTATTCCAATCAGCATGACATCATTATCCACAGCCAGACCATACTTCTCCTGCAACTGACGCTTATTAACGACCTTTCCACTCAATTCCCTTACAGAAAAATGCTTATCCAGATATGTATCCTTCATAGGATTAAAGACATCATAATCTATACCGTTTACAATGCCTCTCAAATGCCTGCGCCGCTCAAGCATCAGGCCATCCAGGCCCTCTCCGCCCTCAGGTGTACAGATTTCATCTGCATATGTCGGACTGACAGTCGTAATCTCATCTGCATATACTATGCCGCCCTTTAAATAATTAGCCTCGCCATAGAACTCCAGCTCCCCTGAATTAAAAATATGCTCCGGAAGTCCTGTAACATCAGCCACCTCTTTAATCTTCCAACGCCCTTGAAACTTCATATTGTGAATGGTAAAGACTGTCTTGATACCTGCATAGAAATTGTCTGAGCCGTACACTGTCTTTAGGAAAACCGGCAAGAGTCCTGTCTGCCAGTCATTACAATGTATCACATCCGGGGCAAAATCTATAACCGGCAAAGCCTCAAGCACCGCCTTTGAAAAGAAAGCAAACTTCTCCACATCCTCGTATATATTGTTGTATGGCTTATCTCCTGCAAAGTAAAACTCATTGTCCACAAAATAATATGTCACACCATCATACTGCGATGTAAAAATCCCCACATACTGCCTGCGCCAGTTGAGATTGACATAAAAATGACAGACGAACTTAAGCTGTGGCAATAATTTATCATCCATACATTTGTACTTCGGAAGTATAACTCTCACGTCATATCTGTCCTTGTCAAAATATTTTGGTAAAGATCCCACTACGTCAGCAAGTCCACCTGTCTTCATATAAGGTATTGCCTCTGATGCGGCCATTAATATTTTAATTTTGTCCATGCTGAAACCTCCCCCAGATTACAGTTATTTAAACAACGATTAATCTGATAAAAAATATAGTATACATCCTGAAACCAATAGAATGTATACTATATTATATCACGCGGGAGTACATTTTGCCTAGTAAATTTATCAAAATGTGGTTTTATTTGTCTATAATGACGATTTTTACATCCCAAGACGTATTTTGTCTGTAATCAGGGCAATAAACTCCGAATTGGTAGGCTTGCCTTTACCATAGTTTACAGTGTATCCAAACATGGCGTCTATCGTATCCATCCTGCCTCTGCTCCATGCCACCTCGATAGCATGCCTTATGGCTCTCTCCACCCTGCTTGAGGTAGTCTTGTACTTCTTTGCAATAGTGGGATACAAAAGCTTTGTGATAGAGCTAAGCATCTCCATATCCTCAACACACATCACTATCGCAGTCCTCAGATACTGATATCCCTTTATATGAGCCGGAACACCTATCTCATGAATGATATCCGTCACCTGTGTCTCAAGAGATTTTTTCTCCATATATGTATCATCAAGTGGCTCAGTGTCACCGGATGCTCTCTTTACATACACAAGTATCACATCAGAACCGGCATTACCGTTTATCATGCTGTATGCTTCATCACTACTTCTTGCTGTTCCTAAAAACTCCATGCCCTTTAATAAACTCTGCATATTTTTCTTTTCGTCTGCTACTGCGACATTTAAAGTACTCATCAAACTCTCCTATGCCGCCAATTACTGTCATGTCAAAACAAATTTTATGTATTTATGATAACACATTTTGTCGAATTTTGTCGAGAGCGTATTTTTTTTAAAATTTTATGTAACCATTCAGCCTCACGCATATTTGCAAAACCGCACGATACCCGTGCTTTCTCTATTCTTCGAACTGTGAATTATACAGCTCTGCATAAAATCCGTTCTTTGCAAGAAGCTCATCATGTGTACCCTGCTCGATAATGTCTCCGTCCTTCATGACAAGAATCATATCTGCATTCTTGATAGTAGACAGCCTGTGGGCGATGACAAAGCTTGTTCTGCCCTTCATCAGATTGTCGAGTGCCTTCTGGATACGGATTTCTGTACGTGTATCGACAGAGGATGTGGCCTCATCAAGGATCAGGATAGGATTGTCTGCAAGAATGGCTCTTGCTATTGTCAAAAGCTGCTTTTGTCCCTGTGACACATTGGAAGCATCCTCATTGAGCTCCATATCGTAGCCACCCGGCAATGTCTGGATAAAGTGATGCGCATGTGCTGCCTTTGCTGCCGCGATGACCTCCTCATCTGTTGCATCCAGACGGCCGTAGCGGATATTTTCCATAATGGTGCCCTTAAAGAGCCATGTGTCCTGCAATACCATGCCGAATGCATCTCGCAGATTGGCTCTGTTGTAATCCCTGATATCATGTCCGTCTACAAGAATGGCGCCTGAGCTTACATCATAAAATCTCATAAGAAGCTTGACCATGGTAGTCTTTCCCGCTCCTGTCGGTCCAACGATAGCAACCTGCTGTCCCGGCTTTACCTTTGCAGAAAAATCATTGATGATGATCTGGTCAGGATTATAACCAAAGTGTACATGCGAAAACTCTACACTTCCCTCGATATGGTCTGGCTTTACAGGATTTTCCACTGTTATATCCTCTTCCTCCTCCTCGAGGAACTCAAATACACGCTCGGATGCAGCCGCCATCGACTGAAGCTGGTTTGCCACCTGCGCTATCTGCTGGATAGGCTGTGTGAAATTCTTCACATACTGTATAAATGCCTGGATATCACCGATTGTGATGACATTCTTTATGGCAAGTATACCTCCTGAGATGGCAACTCCCGCATATCCTAAGTTTCCTACAAACTGCATGATAGGCATCATAAGTCCTGAGAGAAACTGCGATTTCCAAGCGGATTTGTAGAGCACATTGTTGGCCTCCTTAAAGGTCTTTACAGTCTCTGCCTCTTTATTATATGCCTTTATGACAAGGTGACCTCCGTACACCTCCTCGACCTGTCCGTTGATATGTCCCAGATACTCCTGCTGCTGTCTGAAGTATTTCTGTGAATGCTTTATGACAAACGAAATGAGTATCATCGAAACAGGCAGGATAACGAGTGAAATAAGCGTCATGAGCGGTGAAATAGACAGCATCATGACAAGTGTACCGACCAAGGTGGCAACAGATGTGATAATCTGTGTAATACTCTGGTTCAAGCTCTGTCCAAGTGTGTCCACATCGTTTGTGATACGCGAAAGTACCTCACCGTATGTCCTTGACTCGAAATACTTCATCGGCATACGGTTGATTTTGCTCGTGATGTCCTTACGCATCCTGTAGCAGGTCTTCTGCGTGATGCCTGTCATGATAAGTCCCTGGGCGAACATAAAGATGGCACTCACCACATATAAAGCCAGCGTAAACAAAAGAACCTTTGCAATATAATCAAAATCTATGCCGCCTGTTCCTGCAATCTTGTTCATGAGTCCCTCGGCAAGCGCAGTGGTGGCTTTACCCATGATCTTCGGTCCTGCAACGGAGAAGACAGTCGAAACTGCTGCAAATATCATAACTGCAATGATGGCAGCCCAGTATCTGCCGAGATACTTTATGAGCTTCTTTGTAGAGCCCTTGAAATCCTTGGCCTTTTCTGTGACCATTCCGGGGCCATGTCCCATTGGCCCTCTTGGCCTCTTAGGAGGCATCTTGAACTGTTCGTTGTTATTCTCACTCATCTTACATGCCCTCCTTTTCATTATCTAAGCCTGATACAGCCGAAGTATCTGTTGCTGTTTTTGTTACATTATCTGCTGCTTTATCAGTTGCAGTTTCTGCCGCCTTATCATCAAGTCCAAGTTCCTTGGCTGAAAGCTGTGACTGTGCAATCTGCATATATACATCACAATTTTTAAGAAGCTCCTCGTGGGTGCCTTTTCCTACGATTTTACCGTCATCGAGCACGAGAATCTGGTCAGCATGAATAATCGTGCTGATACGCTGTGCCACGATAATGACGGAAGCATTCTCTGTAACCTCAGCTAAGGCTGCACGCAGACGCGCGTCAGTCTTCATATCGAGTGCTGAAAAGCTGTCATCAAACACATAGATATGAGGATCCTTTGCGATAGCTCTTGCTATGGCAAGCCTCTGCTTCTGACCTCCTGACACGTTTGAGCCGCCCTGTGCGATTGAGCTTTCATACCTGTCATTCTTTGTCTCGATAAACTCAGAAGCCTGTGCGATATCCGCAGCCTTTTTTATCTGCTCATCACTCGCATCCGCTTTACCAAAGCGCAGATTTGAGGCGATGGTTCCCGAGAAAAGAATACCCTTCTGCGGAACAAAGCCTATCGACTCGCGAAGCTCGCTTAGTGTGTAGTCTCTGATATCGTGTCCGTCAAGCTCTATTGAGCCTCCCGTCACATCATAGAAACGCGGAATCAGGTTTACAAGTGTCGACTTTCCACAGCCCGTGCTTCCTATAATAGCTGTAACCTTTCCCGGCTCTGCCACGAAATCAATATCTGAAAGCACATCCTCCTTTGCTCCCGGATATCTGAAATCCACATGATTGAAGCGGATAACACCCCTGTGGTCTGCCTCAGTAACAGGCGCCTTTGGATCATTTACAGTGCTGCTTGTCCTTATGACCTCGTCAATACGCTCTGCCGCAACACCGGCTCTCGGAAGCATGATGGACATGGCTGAGAGCATGAGAAATGACATGACAATCAACATGGCATATGTAATAAACGCAGTCATCGTACCTACCTGCATAGAGCCCTTGTCTATTCTGCCTGCTGCAACCCACACGATACCGAGTGTGATGCAGTACATGATCATGGACATACCGGGCATCATAAAGGTCATGACGCGGTTTGTAAAAAGCTGTGTGCGTGTAAGCTCGCGGTTAGCCTCATCAAACCTCTTTTCTTCCTCTTTTTCACGGCCAAACGCCCTGATAACAGAAAGACCTGTAAGAATCTCACGAGAAACAAGATTTACCTTGTCTACAAGAGTCTGCATAATCTTGAACTTTGGCATAGCAATGCCGACCAGCGTGAAAATAAAAACCATGATGGCAACAACCGCAATCGCAATCACCCACTCCATGCCGGATTTGGTCTGTGCCACCTTGATGATACCACCGATACCAACGATTGGCGCGTAAAGCACCATACGAAGCATCATAGTAGTAACCATCTGAATCTGCTGTATATCGTTCGTGCTTCTCGTAATAAGTGATGCCGTAGAGAATTTGTTAATCTCGGCATTTGAAAAACCTACAACCTTTGAAAAGGTCTTCTCCCTCAAATCCCTGCCGACAGCGGCACCGACCTTTGAAGCCGCAAAACCTACAACACATGCTGCTATAAGCATAATAGCTGCAAAGGCTGCCATCTTGGCGCCTGCCTTCCACAGATAAGCAACCTGATTGGCATCCACGTCGATTCCTGCATTCTCATCACACTTTGTCGCAAAAGTTACACCCATGGACTTTAAAGTAGATGAACCCACCGCATCGATTTTGTCCTGCACCTTGCTTCTTATCTGCTTTATCATGTTATCATCGAGCGCTACTCCCTGCGGGATAGCTGATGCATCCACATCCATCTGCTCCCCCGACAAAAAAGCCTGATATGCCATGACAAGAGGAACCAAAAGCTCCTCATCCAGCTCATCAAGTGTGTCAGAATCAGCGGTCAGCTTGTATTTTGTCACACTATCGCCGTCACTTGTGTTCTCGGTATCTGCTGTATCGTAACAATCCGTAAATTTCTCTTTCTCATCGGACAGCATAAATGTCTGTGCCATCTGATAATCCTCCGAGGTAATCTCCTCTGGCAGGATATGCTCAATGCCATGATCCTGGATACCCACATCGATGATATCAGATGTGTACGCAGGCAGAGCCAGGTCACAGTATGCCTGAGCAATGAGAAAAACAAATATTAATATGATCCATCGCCAGTATGGAATCAGATTTTTGAAAATTTTACTCATAAACGTTTCCTTTCTTTCCGGTTAATTTATCCCCATGCACGAATGCAAAAATATCCGCAATCGTGCGCATACTATCTATTTTATCAATAAGTGCGGATAATTCAATAAAAAAAATATAAAGAAACAGTAAAAAAACAGAGACCATACAGGCTCATGGGCTGAAGCCCCGTCCTACTGCCAATGCCTGCAATTATCTCAATAAAAGAGGAAGCAGCCTCCGCGTTCTCGCCCAAAGATTGCTTCCTATAATTTACATTTCACTACAATATTAGCTCACAAGCCATTTTTTTACAGTTTCCTCATCAAAATCCACACATTCAGCTATATCTTCTATTGAGTGACCTTTTTTCTGAAGTTTTAAAGCAGTTACTTTTGCCTGACGAATTCTGCCTTCTTCTCTGCCTAATTCTCTGCCTTCTTCTCGACCTTCTTCTCTGCCTAACTCTCTGCCTTCATTTTTCTGTTCTTCCCACGCCTTACACATATCAATCACCTCGTCTTTCTCATCTATGTCTATATCCGTTCCTGCAAACAGGTTGATTGCCTCGACTGTCTCTCTGTCCACCCTGCTAAACTTCTCGTCATTCTGCAGCACTTCCTGCATTTTTTCCTTATCATACGCATTCTTCAGTACCTCGAAAAGCTGCCTGATGGATGTCCTGAATCCTGTAAAATCTGTTATCTCCCTCGGTGCCAGCAGATTAATCCTGTAATCCGGTATAAATGGCAGAAGCTCCTCATCCACATCACCAAACATATCTGACAGCTTCCTTGGACCATCCCATTCCTTTGTTCCGAGATACACTGTAATCGTAATTACAGGAATCAGCTTATCCTCTTTCGTAAATCCCGAGAGAAATTCATCTGATGTTGTAGTATCCTTATCCTTTCGGTGCTTTTTTGCTGTTTCCTTTACCTGATTGCCGTATGCCATCACATCATAAAACATGTTTTTTACAGGTATGGCATAGTGTATATCCGACTGATTTTCTACTCCTATCAGTACGACATATGATTTGCCGGTATATTTGATGCTGGCATTTTTGAAGATATCCCTCAGCTTCTGCATAGCTATGGTCTTTTTGTCAAGTCCTAGTGCAGTCAGTACCTCTGTGGTGTCCCTTTCCTTAAGGTTTTCCGGCAGTATGACCTCTCTTCCTCCATACAGTATATTGTTGCACAGATCCGCAAATCTGGCATTGTCTGCAAAGTATTCCTTTGCCATTGAGTCCTTTGCGCTCAATCCTTCTCCTCCTGTTCTCTTGTGTGAGCAGGAAAATTTGATGCCAATGAGCGTACAATGGTACAATTTATGAAGTATACATGTGCTGTCCTTCTTTATGTTTACACTCTGTATACATTTCATCTGCCTTTTTTGACTGCATTTATCTATTTCTTACTATATTTTCTGCATTCTGTCTACATACGGCATTTCAATTTTCCTGCTGTTGATTGGTAATTAAAGCATCGAAAACTTCCATGTCCTTTGTAGAATAATGCGAAGTGGTCTGCCCTCTTCAAAGTGGTGTGCACCTGTAAAAAAACTGTCATGTGGTGCCGCTTACAGAAATATAATGCTTTGAGTTGATTGTAGCATAGAGGCAGTGCTTTGTCATCAAAATTTTTTCTTTTGATACCAAGAGCTTCAATCATCGGCATCAAGGATTTGTTCGCCAGTTTCCTCATCATATAATGTTGCTGTAAGTTTGACATTACCAGCATCTGGAGAGATGTTGAATAATTTTACTTGGTCTTTAATTACAGCATTTTCAGGGGTATTTATATAAAATATACAATAAATTTAATTCAATTCTAAAAAGTAACGATTCCGAGTGCCTGCAACAACAGTATAAGCAGGAATGCCGGTGCAATAAATTTAACCATGATTATATAAAGCCCTTTTCTGGTGAATTTGCTGCCTCCGCGTGTCACCTCATCTATTATTACCTTTGGACTTACTATCCAGCCAACGAGGATACATGTGGCAAGTGCAACGATTGGCATAAGCACATTGTTGCTTACATAGTCCATTATATCAAGTATCTGTCCGACTGTGCCGTTTGGAAGCTTAACCTCCATATAGAGCTTATTGTAGCCAAGGCAGACTATTATCTCTGCAATCAGGGCGTATACCGTGACTAAAATTGCGCTTTTTCTGCGGCTCCAATGAAATCTGTCTATAAGACTCGATACAATAGCCTCCATAATTGATACAGACGATGTGACTGCTGCGAATGCAACTATCATGAAGAATATCAGTCCAACAATATCTCCTGCTATTCCCATTTCATTAAATACCTTTGGCAGTGATATAAACATAAGCCCCGGTCCTGCTGACATGCCGTCACGGCCCATAAATACATATACTGCCGGAATGATCATAAGACCTGCAAGGAATGCAACAAGTGTATCAAAAATCTCGATCTGGTTGATTGAGCCCATGAGCTTTGATTCCTTCTTGACATACGAACCATATGCAACCATGATTCCCATAGCTACACTGATTGAATAAAAAAGCTGACCGAGCGCATCAACAAATACGGTGAAAAGCTTTTGCATTGTAAGCCCCTTGAAATCCGGAATCACATAAATCTTAAGTCCCTCAAGACCACTTCTTACTGTGCCCGACGCATCCTTATAATGAAGCGTCAGTGAGAAAATTCCGATTGCAAAAATAAGCACAACAAGGATAGGCATAAGCACCTTGCTGAACCGCTCGATGCCTTTATTGACTCCACCAATGACAATTGCTGCTGTTAAAAGCAGATAAACCACTCCGAATATGATTGGTGCCCACTGGCCTGTGATAAAACCTGTGAAATATCCATCCGCAACCGCATTCTTACCGCTTCCTGTAATGAAAATTGTAAAATACTTTAAAACCCATCCACCTATAGTACAGTAGTAAGGCAGAATAATAGCCGGTACTATACACGCAAGCACACCGATAAACTTGCCCTTTGGATTGATAAGACCATACGCGGTGAGCGGTCCCTGTCCGGTCTTACGGCCTATTGCAATCTCAGTGGTAAGCAATGCAAAGCCAAAAGTCAGAACAAGTATCAGATACACCAGCAGAAAAAGTCCTCCTCCGTCCTTTGCTGCCAGATACGGAAACCTCCATATATTTCCAAGTCCTACCGCACTGCCGGCTGCCGCAAGAACGAACCCAATGTTGCCGGAAAAAGTGCTTCTTGATTTTTCTTTCATTTTTATACTGTCTCCTTAATATATTATATAATTTAATTTCGATTTAATATGGACATTGTTTCCATTTACAAATCTAATATACCTATTATAATCATCTAGAGTACTTTTTGCAACGGTTGATATTTTTTATTCGAATTTGCAGTTTGGCAGCGTAGCGACGGCGGGAATACGTGTGCGCCAGTGGTACCCAGGGCCTACATTCCGTACTATTGTCCTAAATAAGGTTCTTGATTCCCTCTGTTAAACGCTTTGCAACTCTCACATTGTTCATAGTGTAAAGATGAATTCCCTCCACATCATTAGCTAAAAGCTCAATTATCTGACTCTCGCAGTAAGACATTCCGGCATCAAAAAGTGCGGCCTTGTTGTCTCCGTATCTGTGCACAATCTTCTGGAATTTCTCCGGGAACTTAGCACCACACATTGTGACCATTCTCTGAATCTGAGCCGCATTGATACAAGGCATTATGCCCGGGATAACCGGCACATTGATACCTGCAAGCCTGCAGTCCTCAGCAAAATTGAAGAAGGTATCATTGTCAAAGAAGAGCTGCGATAAAAGAAGCTCTGCACCGGCATCAACCTTTTTCTTAAGATTCTTAATATCATCTACCTTATCAGCTGCCTCCGGATGGATGTCCGGGTAGCACGCACCTGCGATACAGAACTGATCGCCTGTGGTATCCTTTATGTACTTAATAAGGTCGCTTGCATGGAGAAAATCCTCCTTTGCAGGCACATTTGGATTTCTGTCTCCTCTTAAAGCGAGGATATTCTCGATGCCCTCATATGAAAGCTGTCTGGTGAACTCATCTATCTCTGCCTTGTTATAGCACAGACATGTAAGGTGTACGACCGGCTCCACATTGTACTGGTTCTTGATTTTCTTCGCAATCTCGATAGTCTTGTTATTGTTTGAGCTGCCGCCTGCGCCAAATGTCACGCTGATGTACTCAGGATGACAATCACAAAGTATCTCAAGCATCTCATCTATATTTTTGAAGTCCTCCTCCTTCTTTGGTGGAAAAATCTCGAAAGAAAGTGACTGTGGTTTGTTTGTATGTATCTGTGTAATCTTCATGTTATCCTCCGGTATATATGATTATTTGATAAGTTTTAATGTCATAGTCCATATATTACTGTAATTTTTTGTCATTGTAAAATATATTTTTCTTTTAGTTTGTCATAAATAAAATCTATATCAAAACAGGCTGAGCCTTTGATTTTTTTATATGTGGTGATATAATGAACGAAGCAAATTAAAAAGAGGTAATTTATGAAAAAAATAGATTTTGATAACGATTCGATAAAGAAAAACATATTGCAGGCTGCTCTGCCCATGCTTGTAGCGCAGATTCTAAGCCTATTGTACAACATAGTGGACCGCATATACATCGCCCGCATACCTGATGTCGGAACTACTGCACTCGGTGCTGTGGGGCTCTGCTTTCCTATTATAATGCTGACAATCGCTTTCTCAAATCTCTTTGGAAGTGGCGGCGCTCCGCTTTTTTCAATAAAAAGAGGCATGAGTGATGACAGAGCCGCCAATACTATAATGAATACGAGCTTTACAATGGTCTGCACATTCGCAGTCGTTTTTACAGCTTTGTGTATGATTTTTGCAAAGCCTATTTTAATCGTGTTTGGCGCATCTGAAAATGCTCTCAAATACGCTCTGCCATACCTGCTCATTTATTTGATAGGAACACTCCCATCCATGATTTCAACCGGCATGAATCCCTTTATCAACGCTCAGGGCTACTCCACTACCGGCATGCTGTCTGTGGCAATCGGAGCCGTTGCCAATCTGGTTTTAGACCCGCTTTTTATATTTGGATTTAATTTTGGCATCAAAGGAGCAGCTATTGCTACGGTCATCTCACAAATACTGTCTGCTCTCTATGTGCTTCACTTTCTTAGGAAAAAGGCTGAGCTTAAGGTGCGCCTTATGACACTCTCTGAATTTGGTGAAAATACGCGCTATGCAAAGGACATCATAAGCCTTGGAACCTCCGGCTGTGTCATGCAGCTCACAAACAGCTTGGTATCTATATGCTGCAACAACGTGCTTTCAGTGACCGGTGGCGATTTGTACATATCGGTAATGACCATCGTATCAAGCATCAGGCAGATGGTCGAGACTCCAATTTATGCAATAGTGGAGGGTTCATCTCCTGTTTTAAGCTACAACTATGGCGCCAAAAGGCCGGCCCGGGTGAGAAAATCCATTTTCACTATGGGACTGCTCGTGCTTCTATATACAGCTGTCATGTGGAGTGTGATCATACTTGCTCCTCATGCCCTGATTGCTATTTTCAGCTCCGATGCCACCCTTATGGATGATGCGGTGAAGGCTTTAAATATCTACTTTGCGGCATTCATATTTATGGATCTGCAGTACGTTGGACAGACCACCTTCAAATCACTGAATAAAAAGAAGAGGGCTATATTTTTCTCCCTGCTTCGCAAGGTGTTCATCGTCGTACCGCTGACATATATCCTGCCTTACTCCTTTGGCATGGGAACGGACGGTGTGTTTATGGCAGAGCCTGTATCAAACGTGATCGGCGGAAGCATCTGCTTTGTAACCATGCTTAGTACAGTACTGCCGGAGCTTCGCAAAATGGAGCAGTAATTACAGCATCTCATCAATGCAGATGCCGTAGCCTCCGGTCGGATCATCGACAAACACATGGGTGACTGCTCCTATTATTTTACCATCCTGTATGATAGGGCTTCCGGATGTACCCTGCACTATGCCACCGGAGAGCTCTATCAGCCTGTCGTCTGTCACCTTAAGCTCCATTCCCTTGTTTGTATCTGTCGCTTTTTTGTCTATATTTGTTATTTCCAGATTATATTTTTCCAGTTTTCCCGATATTTCCGATATCATCTGTGCACGGCCTGTGTGTATCTCATCCTTGCCGGCAACCGGATAATACGTATCCTCTGCGGCATATTCCGACAATTCATCGCTGTCAAGCTGTCCGTAAATTCCCAGATTACTATTGCAGTCAAGTGTGCCTATGTGGCTTTTTTTGCCAAAATACACCACTCCGCCTATCTCTCCCGGCGTGCCTGCCTTTCCCTTTTTGATTTTGGTAAGCTTCATACTGTACAAATCACCACTGTTTGCATACAAGAGATTTCCGCTTTGCGTTCCGTCTCCTATTCCATGCCCCAGCGCTCCAAAACGGCCGTCCTTTGTATAATAAGTGATAGTACCGATTCCTGCCAGATCGTCCTTCACCCATATTCCCATATAGTATCTGCCATCATCCATCCTCACAGGCGTGATATCCGCTGACATTTTCTCACCGCCTCGAAGAAATTTAATGTTTACGGTACTTTTATCTTCATTATTTTCATCTTCATGACTTTCATCATACTGCTTCATGATATCATTCACAGCTTCAGAAAGCTCCTCCTTGTCTGCCACAGTGCGCCCATTGACAGATAGGATGTAATCACCGCACTGCACCTTTTTATCTGCCGGATTGACTTTTTTGCCATCCTCGTCTGTCACCTCCGTCGTATTCACTACAAGCACGCCCTCTGTCTGCTCATATATGCCGGTCAGCCTGCCACAGGCATATACGCCCTCAACACTTATTCCATCACTTATTTTATCTGTCTCTTCATAATCTCTGTCAGTAGCTCTGTGAGTTGATGCTGTATCTGCTGTCTGTCCTATGTCTTGTTCGGTTCCGCCGTTTCCACCGTTTCCACCGTTTCCGCCGTTTTCACCATTCTCGCCCGAATCAGCCAATACACTGGCCGTCTGTCCTGGAAGCCCTGTCGCATATCTTCCATATCCGGCCTTTGATTTATCTAAAAAACTTCCTAATGCACTTTCATCAAATGCCTTATCCACCCTGCTGCACCACTTATCATCATTGCTTAGTGCAAACATAGCTATCACTACTGCAGCCAGCGTGACACTCACAAATTTTCCAAAAAACTTCCGCATACTATTACCTCCATTTGGATTAGTATGCTCCTATAATTTTTCTTTTATTCTTTTAATATCTTATTATCTCATTCTAACTATTCCAAATTATTTTGAGCAAAAACCGGTATAGTTTGACAGTTTAGGTGTTTTTCTATATAAACGGAAACGTGCGGCTGACCACCAGTGATATACTGGTAATCAACCGCGCCGTAAACTGATAATGTCAGATTTTTTTCTCCATGGCAAGCTCTTTCATCTCGCGTGCGCTCTCCATAACGGTATCTGTGATTTTTGCACCGCCAAGCATTCTGGCAAGCTCAGCCACGCTGTCATTGTCACTTAGCCTTCGAATCCTTGAAACCGTGGATTTGTTCTCGACTGCTTTTTCAATAAGGAAATGTGCATCTGCCATAGCTGCTATCTGTGGCAGATGTGTGATACATATAATCTGATGGTTGCGGCCAAGCTCATTCATCTTCTCAGAGACCATCTGAGCTGTACGTCCACTGATTCCAGAATCAATCTCATCGAAAATAAGCGACTCAATGTGGTCATTTTCTGCCATGATTGTCTTGATGCCAAGCATAATACGCGACAGCTCTCCTCCCGATGCTACCTTGCCGAGCGGCTTAAGCGGCTCTCCGGGGTTAGTTGATATGAGAAACTCCGGCGCATCGATGCCGTTTGCCGTATAGTCCGACAATCTGTCAAACTGCATATCAAACTGTACATCAAGGAAATTCAAATCATTAAGTGCTGATTTAATTTCTGATACAAGCTTTACAGCACTCCTTTGTCTGATTTCTGATACCTCATCCGATATCTGTGACAGCTCCTTTTCCTTTTTCGCAAGCTGCTGCTCTAATTTCTGTAAATAGGAATCATAATCATTCAGGACACTGATACGCTCCCTCTTTTCATTGAGTGATATCAGTATATCATCAATCGAATTACCGTATTTGCTCTTTAGATGATTTATCTCATCAAGACGCTTTTGTGTCTCATAGAAGGTCTCCTCGTCAAACTCAGCCTGTGATATATATCCTGATATCTCGTGATTGAAATCAGAAAGCAGACTGTCTATCTCTGATAGCTGACTCTCAAGAGCTTCCACATCCGTATCATAGCCTGATACCTGCGACAGCTCTCTTACCGCCCTGCCAATAAGCTCTGAGGCACTCTCCATCTCGCCTCCTGTTGCAGAATATGCAGCATTTACGCCCTCCATGATTTTCTTTCCGTTTAAAAACTTCCTAAACTGCGCCTCAAGCTCCTCATCCTCACCCGGCACAAGAGAAGCTTCTTCTATCTCCTTCACCTCGTACTCAAGGAATGACAGCTCACGGCTTCTGTCTTCATTGTCGATATTTGACTTTTCATACTCATCCTTAAGCGCCCTATATGCTTTGTATGTGACTGAAAGCTGCTGCTTTTTATCTCCAAGAGACTGCTTTGCGTACTCATCAAGAATATCAAGGTGTTTTTTCTTTGATAAAAGTGACTGGTGCTCATGCTGACCGTGGATGTCTATGAGATATGAGGCTATTTCCTTCATTCGCGAAACAGACACAGCCTCACCGTTTACCCTGCCAACTGCGCGCGACTGTGTGATTTTACGGCTTAAAATCACGCATCCGTCCTCAACCTCCACATCAAGCTCCCTTAAAGCCTCTATAATCTTTGGGTCCTCAACTGAAAAAATAAGCTCCACAAAAGCAGGCTTTTCATTGTCTCTTAGCATCTCCTTTTGCACTTTTTCCCCAAGCGCCAGATTGATAGAGCCTATGATGATTGATTTTCCGGCTCCGGTCTCTCCTGACAGTATATTTAGTCCGTCGGAAAACTCAACCTCACACTCATCTATGAGTGTCAGATTCTTTACATGTAGATTTTGTAACATATTTTCTCCTTCCTCTCCCAGGCATGACGATATATGTTATTTTCTGTTACAGTTCAGCTATAATCTGATATTCATGTAACATTATTCCACAATTCTGCGGATTTTTTTCATCACCGCATATGTATCATCAACAGTCCGGATTGCACACATAATTGTGTCATCTCCTGCAATCGAACCGACGATTTCTCTCATCTTCATGGCATCTATTGCAGCACAGACAGCGCTTGCCATTCCCGATACAGTCTTTATAACGAGGATATTCTGTGCCATATCCATTGACAAAAAGCCCTCTCTGAGTACTCTTTCGTATTTCTTTGAGAGATTCTCAGGTGCATCCGTTATCACGGCGTACTTCTGTCTGCCGCTTGCGGTAGGGATTTTCGTGAGCTTAAGCTCCCTGATATCCCTGGATACTGTGGCCTGAGTCACGCGAAAACCATCTTTTTCAAGAAGCGCAGACAGCTCATCCTGCGTCTCTACCTCATTCTTTTGGATTATCTCAATTATCTTGGATTGTCTGTTTGTTTTCATGTCCTGCCACCTCATAAATATTATTTGTAACTATTCATTATAACAATCCTTATCTGTGTTATGAATAATTTCCCATCTTTTTGCGGAGTATCTCCAAAAAGCTTCTCTGATGAAGCTTGCAGATCTTTGTATGATTGGCTGCCCTTGAAATAACAAAACGGTCTCCCACAGCCAGCTCTGCCGTGGTGTCGCCATCATAGCTGACACACGCCAGCTCATCGTTTTGCTCCCTGCGGCTTAGAATCTCTATCTCTATCTCATCATCGCCTGAAAGCACAATGCTCTTTGACGTAAGATTGTGAGCATTGTTCGGTGTGAGTAGTATCATATCGCCCTTCGGATCCACAATCGGACCTCCCGCCGACATACTGTAGCCTGTAGAGCCTGTCGGAGTCGCAACAATGATGCCATCGGCATGGTAATTGTTTAAAAACTCACCGTTTACATACACATTGAGGCTTAATATCTGCAAATTGCCCTTTCTATGGATGACTATATCATTTAATGCAACTCTCGAGGTCTCACTGCCTCTTTTATGCCCTGTGAGCATAATACGGTCCTCTGTCATGTATTTATCAGCCATGAGCGAATCAATAGCATCAAATACCGTAGCTTCCTCCACCTCACACAGATAGCCGAGTGTGCCGAGATTTACTCCCATAAGCGGAATCTCAAGTGTCTCCACCCTTGTAGCTGCACGAATCAGTGTACCATCTCCGCCGAGCACAAGAATACACTGCGTATCCTGTGGTATATCCTCAAGCTCAAACTCGTTATCGGATATAGCCTCGACATTGCTCATAAGACCCTTTGCCGTGCCGCCCTTTTGCTCTATGTATGCCACTATTTTATTTGTAAGTGCAAAATCCCTGTCCTTATAGGCATTTGCTATCACAACAAAATGTTTCATAGTCTATTTCCTGTCCAGCTCTCCATGCGCGGCCTCGACCACACTATGAATATCCACTGATTCCTCCTTTATAGGATCATCTGTCTTTTTGATATGTACGAGGTACTCTATATTGCCCTCCGGTCCCTTGATTGGCGAATACTCAAGGTCCAACACGCTAAATCCGTTTGAAAGTGCAAAGGATATGATATTGCTTACTACCTCCTCATGCACGCTCTTGTCACGGACCACGCCCTTTTTGCCGACCTTTTCCCTGCCTGCCTCAAACTGTGGCTTGATGAGACAAACCATCTCACCACCGTCCTTTAACAGCGCTCTTGCAGGGCCTAACACCTTGGTCAGTGATATGAATGACACATCAACCGATGCAAAATCAAGCTCATCATCTATATTCTCCGGTGTCACATACCTGATATTGGTCTTTTCCATGCACACCACACGCTCATCCTGACGCAGCTTCCATGCAAACTGTCCATATCCGACATCCACGGCATACACCTTTTTAGCACCGTTTTGGAGCATACAGTCTGTAAAACCGCCTGTTGAGGCACCTATATCCATACACACCTTGCCATCCATCGTGATATCAAAGTGCTTCATAGCCTTTTCAAGCTTTAGCCCGCCACGGCTCACATACTGCAGTGTCTTTCCATGAATCTCTATATTGCAGTCATCTGGGAATGTGCTCCCGGCCTTATCCTCACGGTTGTTATTTACAAAAACATTGCCCTCCATAATCATGGTCTTTGCTTTTTCCCTTGATGGTGCAAGGCCTCTATTTACAAGTAATACGTCTAATCTTTCTTTCATACTGTATGTTTCCTCTATCTATAATGCTGCTATTATGCGCTTAGCCACCGATTCGGCATCCACATGCAGCTCCTTTTTTAGCACCTCGACATTGCCATGCTCCACATAGCAGTCAGGAAGTGCAATATTTAGCACCTCAAGAGCAATGCCGTTAGTCTTGACATACTCCGTCACATGCTCACCAAAGCCGCCGCTTTGCACGTTTTCCTCCATGGTCACAAGCAGGCTGTGTTCAGCCGGCAGTTCCTTAATTGCTTCCTTATCAAAAGGCATTGCAAAACGCGCATTGATAAGTGTAGCAGTAATTCCCTCTGCCTCAAGCAGCTTTACTACATCAACGGCAGTCTTTACCATACTGCCGAGAGCCATGATAGCCACCCTGCTTCCTTTTTTGATAAGCTCACTCTTTGCAAGCTCTACCGGCTGTCTGATTTCCTTGAGACCGTCATAGGCTGTACCCCTTGGGTATCTGAGTGCAATCGGACCGTCATATGCCACCGCAAATTTCATCATATCGGACAGCTCCCACTTATTCTTCGGAGCCATGATTGTCATATTCGGGATGACCGACAGGTATGATATGTCAAATATACCCTGATGCGTCTCTCCGTCACTGCCTACAAGCCCTGCCCTGTCGATTGCAAAGATGACATGCAGATTCTGTATGCACACATCGTGAAGTATCTGGTCAAACGCTCTTTGTAAAAATGACGAGTATACAGCAAAAACCGGGATAAGGCCTGACTTTGCAAGACCTGCCGCAAAGGTCGTGGCATGTGCCTCGGCTATTCCCACATCAAAAAACCTTTCCGGGAAATTGCGGTGGAATCTGCGAAGCCCTGTTCCATCCGCCATGGCAGCCGTTATCGCAACTACCTTTGGATTTCTCTCGCCCAGCTTCTTCATGACTGTTGAGAAAACATCTGTGTAATTAGCCTTCGTGCGCTTATTCTTTGGAAGCCCTGTCTCTATAACAAACGGCTCTGCACCGTGAAATCTAGAAGGATAACGCTCAGCCGGGCCATAGCCTGCTCCTTTTTTCGTGAGCACATGCACAAGCACCGGACCATCCACACGCTTTGCCTCATCAAACACACGGCACATTTCCTTTATATCACTGCCATCCACAGGTCCCAAATAGATGATGCCCATCTCCTCAAAGAACATACCCGGAATAAAAAGCTGCTTTATGCTGCTCTTTGTATTCCTGATATGCTTTACCATACGCTCTCCGTAGATCGGTATATGGTTTAGTGAATTCATAACATTATTCTTTAAATCCCTGTATGCATCCGCTGTGCGAAAGCCTGAAAGATACTGGCTGATGCCTCCGACATTCTCTGAAATCGACATATTGTTGTCGTTTAACACTATAATAAAATTGCCCTTCACGCTTGAAGCGTTGTTGAGCGCCTCATAAGCCATGCCTCCAGTCAGCGCACCGTCTCCGATGACTGAAACCACGTGGTAGTCCTCTCCTGTCACCTGTCTGGCTGTCGCAAGCCCAAGTCCCGCTGAGATAGATGTGGAGCTGTGTCCTGTATTAAAGCAGTCACAGTCGCTCTCATCCGCCTTTGGGAAACCGCTCATGCCTCCATACTGTCTGAGCGATGAAAATCCATCCTTTCTGCCGGTGAGTATCTTGTGTGTGTACGACTGATGCCCTACATCCCACACTATCTTATCCTTCGGCAGATTAAAGCACAGATGCAGCGCCATGGTAAGCTCCACAACTCCGAGGTTTGATGCCAGATGACCTCCTGTCACCGATATGCTCTCTATAAGAAACTGCCTGATTTCATCCTTTAACAGCTCAAGCTCCTCAGGTGTCAGTTTTTTTATATCATTTTCCTTTTGTATCTTTTCTAAAACCATCCTATTTCTCCCGATGGATCAAATATTCAAATAGCTCCTTAAGAAATGCATCGTCGTATCCCAAATCATCAAGCTGCTCCTCTGCCTCCTTGGAGATGCGCTCCACATCAGAAACCGCTTTATCCAATCCCTCAAATGTGACATATGTCGCTTTATTATTTTTCTCGTCACTGCCTACCGGCTTTCCAAGCACCTCAAGTGTACTTGTGACATCAAGCACATCATCCTGTATCTGAAACGCAAGCCCCAGCTTTGCCGCTATCTGCTCCACGCGTGATACCTCATCAGACGACGCCCCTGCAAGGATTGCTCCTATCATCATCGAGCTCTCTATAAGTGCGCCTGTCTTAAGCCTGTAGATAAAGTCAAGCTTTTCCCTTGTGATAGGACAGTCATCGGATTTCTCGCTTTCCACATCAACCACCTGTCCTCCGACCATACCATACACGCCTGCCTTTTTTGCAAGCACCGCAAATGCCCTTGCCACACGCGCATCAACCACTTCCATGCCAAAAGCCTTTGCTGCGGTCTCATATGCCAGGTTTAAAAGTGCATCACCTGCAAGAATGCCCATAGCCTCACCGTACACAGCATGTGTGGTCTTCTTTCCACGCCTGTACTCATCATTGTCCATGGCAGGCAGGTCATCATGCACCAGCGAGTAGGTGTGTATCATCTCGATTGCCGCCATAAATGGCTCAATCACTGCACTGCTTCCGCCAAACATATGGTAAGTCTCTTCCATGAGGATAGGGCGAAGCCTCTTTCCACCGGCTCTCACACTATAGTTCATGGCCTCAAAAATAATCCTCTGCTGTCCCTCCTCAGCGGGAAGAAACTTCTCAAGCACGTTATTTATATGCTCTACCTTTTGCTGCAGCTCTTCCATGAATTGTGACTTATTTAAATTTCCATTTAAGCTCATCAGAATTCCTCCAGTTGTCCGTCGCTGTTTAGCACAAGCATGGCCTTTTCCATGCCCTGTACCATATCATTGGCACTCTTTACCTCATCAAGCCCCTTCTTGTAGAGCTCAAAGGCCTCATCCAGGGATACATCCGCATCCTCCATCCTCGCCACTATCTGCTCTAAGTGTGCAAAGCGCTCCTCGAGTGTCAGTGTTTTTTCATTTTCTTTGCTCATCGTTAATAACCTCCGAAACTACGGCCCTTGCATGACCGTCTATCAGATATATATTTATGTCATCGCCTGCATTGATATCGGATACACTGTGCAGTGCCCCCTTCTTTTCCACCTCGACATACGCATAGCCCTGTGCCAGCTTTTTGGCCGGTGAATATGCATCCAGTGTACCTGAAAGCAGTGCCAGACGCTGTCTGCAATCCGAAAGCCTCTGCTTCATAATCCTTTCAAGTGCATCCTCGATATCTGCCAGACGCCTTTTATTCTCATTTAGTTTATTCTGTGGACTAAGGAAATTAAGTCTTGTTTTAATATGTGACAGCTTTTCCCTGAAAAAATCAATCCGGCCTGTCAGATTTCTGTCCATCCTGCGGCGTAGATTGTCAAGACGCTCTAACGTCTGTCTGTAGTCACTGACTGCAAGCTCTGCAGCCGCTGAAGGTGTGGGTGCTCTCCTGTCTGACACAAAATCCGCTATCGTCCAGTCTGTCTCATGACCTACTGCCGAGATGATTGGCGTGCGGCAGTCAAATATGGCTCTCGCCACAATCTCCTCATTAAAGGCCCATAAATCCTCTATGGAGCCTCCGCCTCTGCCGACTATTATCACATCAAGATTCATCGCATCCAATGTCTGTATGCCCTTCACTATGCTATTAGCCGCACCCTCTCCCTGCACCAGTGCCGGATAAAGTATGACCTGTACATATGGATTCCTGCGCGATGATACATTCCTTATATCCTGCACGGCCGCGCCTGTCGGTGCTGTAACCACGCCAATACGGCCGGCATACTGCGGAATAGGCTGCTTGTACTCTGCGGCAAACATGCCCATTTCCTCAAGCTCATGCTTTAGCTGCTCGAATTTGAGATACAGATTGCCCTCTCCGTCAAGCTCTATCTTTTTGGCATAAAGCTGATATGCGCCGGTCTTCTCATACACCTCAACGGAACCTGTCACAATAACCTGGTCCCCCTCCTTCATGTGGAAGGAAAGTCCTGCCGCCCTGCTGCCCGCAAACATAATAGCGTTCATGGCTGCTCCCGCGTCCTTTATTGTGAAATAAATATGACCGCTCGTGTGATACTTGCAGTTGCTTACCTCTCCCTTTATACTCACCTGTCTGAGCATAAAATCCTGAGCGAACATATTTTTAATATAGCTATTTACTTGCGCTACCGAATATATATTTCTATTTGCCATGTTCAATGCTCTATATCGCTGTTCCTCTTAAGCTATGCAAACTTTGCAAGCACTCCGTTTACAAATGCACCTGACTCATCTGCACCATACTTCTTTGCAAGCTCAACAGCCTCATTTATTGAAACCTTTGTAGGAATATCGTCCTCAAACTTTATCTCATAAACTGCCAATCTGATAATTGCCAGATCAACCTTTGCCATACGATTAGTCTTCCAGCCTGTAGACTTCTCATCGATGAGTGCATCAAGCTCTGCCATATGCTCAATAATCGCACTGCATTTTTCATCAATATACTGTCTTTCCTCATCTGTAGGATTTGTAAGCTCATCATTTAAAAGCTCCATCTGCTCTGCAAGCTCAGACTTGTCATGAAACTCAACCCTGAAAAGCATCTTAAAAACGTTTTCTCTTATCTTGCTTCTTGTCATTTAAATTCCTCTCGTGAATAATATTTTATATAAATTAAGGATGTCTGTACGACATCCTTAATTATACTACATTTGTGATCATTTAAAAAGAACTATTTAATTCTCTCCCATATCAACACTTGCTATACGAACATTGATAGTAGCCACAGAAAGCCCTGTCATTGTCTCAATTGCAGACTTAACCTTCTCCTGTACCTTTGTAGAAACCTCAGGGATGCTGTATCCATAAGCAATATTGAGTGCTACATCAACCACTACCTCATTGTCTGCTATCTCAATCTGAATTCCCTTTGAGAGATTCTTCATACCGAGCCTGCTGACAATCTCGTTTGTGATATTGCCTGCCATGGAGCTTACTCCCTCAACCTCAGTGGCAGCAAGACCTGCTATGATAGCTACAACTTCATCTGCTACCTTGATCTCGCCAGACTCATCTGATTTGATATTTATTGTGTTTCTATTCTCTGCCATGTCCATGTTCCTCCTTAACCGGCTATACGGTCTGTCCCTTTGCCACGTAAACCTGGAATGAGTCATTTCCCGTAAGTGATCTATTTCTTGATACGCGAACATTCTTGTCTGTGATCACGTACTCCAGATTGGCGCCATCCTCAATTACCGTATCCTGTAGCAGGATGCTGTTCTTGACCTTTGCATTCTTTCCTATCTTGACGCCTCTTGATAGGATGCTGTTTTCCACGGTACCCTCGATGACACAGCCATCAGCAACCATGACATTCTTGGCTTTTGAGCCATTTATGTATCTTGTAGGGTTATCATCCCTGATCTTTGTATAGATAGAATTGCCACTCTTAAACAATGCTTCCCTGTTATCCTCATCAAGAAGCTTCATATTCTCCTCGAAATAGCTCTTCATATCTGTAATCTGTGAAGCATAGCCTGTGTACTCATATGCCTGGATATTGAGTGAATCAGTGTTTGCAGCCATCAGATCTCTTGTAAAATAAGAATAACCATGTACAAAAGCGTCATCCACTATTCTAATGAGCTTCTCCTTCTCCATGATATAGATATTCATGCCAAAGTTTACCTTGCCCATATCCATGGCATTGATATATATCTTTTTGATACGTCCATCATCTATATCAAATGTATAGTACATCTCATCATTGTTGCCGTTTGGTCTTAGGAATACCTTCGGTACCTCCTGCTTGCGGTACATTGCAGTGATATCAGCCCCTGTGTTCTTATGTGCCTCAATCAGCTCCCTGAAATCAAAATTGAATACATAGTTGGCATCAGCCATGATAACATACTTCTGAGTACACTTTCTCAGATAGCCCTTAAGGCTTTCGATTGCCTCAACACGGCCCTCATACACCTTAATCTGCTTCTGTGCATAAGGCGGAACTATATTGATACCACCATTTTTTCTTGCCAGATCAAACTCCTGACCTGAGCCCAGGTGGTCCATCAGAGAGTGATAATTTTTCTTAACTATGAGAGATATATTGTCGATTCCGCTATGTACCATGCTCGAAATCAGGAAATCGCAGAGTCTGTAACGACCTGCAAACGGAATGGAAGCCATAAGTCTCTCGGATACCATCTCAGGAATGAGGGCATCATAACTATTTGCAAAAATAATGGCCAAAGCCTCTTCGTTGTTCATGTTTAGCATTGTTCCTGGCCCTCCTCAACATCATTATATACCATTGCCTTTGGTCCTATAACCGCTCTGTCGCCAATTGTAACTCCCGGTGCAATTGTAGCAACATCACCTGTCACGTCCTCCGCCGGCTTTTCTCCAATAACTGCATCACAGCCTACTGTAACGCCCTCTGCAACTATACAGTGTGTGACCTTAGCGCCTCTTTTTATCACAGTATCACCCATGACAACTGCATCCTCTACCACAGCGCCCTCTTCTACGACGACACCGCCAAAAAGAATTGAATGCTTTACTGTGCCCTTCACTACACAGCCATCGGTAATCATAGAGTCTGTAACCTCTGCGTTGTTGCCGATGAAATGTCCTGTATGGCCGCTGTTACGGCTGTATATCTTCCAGTTTTCATCAAACAGGTTGATACCGCTGTGCTCAGGATCAAGCACCTCCATGTTTGCCTCCCAAAGTGCAGGTATTGTTCCTACATCCTTCCAGTAGCCGTTAAAGTGATAAGCATACATCCTGCGGCCATCCCTCAAAAGGTTTGGAATGATATTGTTACCGAAATCATTCTCTGAATCCGGATCATTTTCATCCTCGATAAGATACTTCTTAAGTATATCCCAATTGAAGATATAAATACCCATGGATGCAAGATTAGACTTAGGATTCTTTGGTTTCTCCTGAAACTCTGTGATCTTGTCGTCATCATCTGCTACCATGAGACCGAAACGTGATGCATCCTCCCATGGAACCTCCATAACCGCTACAGAAAACTCAGCATTTTTCTCCTTATGGAACTTAAGGAAATCGCTGTAGTCCTGCTTACAAATCTGATCTCCTGAAAGTATGATAACATACTCAGGATCATATCTCTCGATAAATGCAATATTCTGATAAATCGCATTGGCTGTTCCCTTGTACCAGTCTGAGCCTGAAGCCTTCTGATACGGTGGCAGCACATGCACTCCTCCATATAATCTGTCAAGATCCCATGGCTGTCCATTTCCTATGTACTCATTCAGCACAAACGGCTGGTACTGTGTCAATATACCAACTGTATCTATGCCTGAATTAACACAATTAGAAAGTGGAAAATCAATAATCCTGTATTTGCCTCCAAACGGAACTGCCGGCTTTGCAAGTTTCTGCGTCAGTGCATAAAGTCTGGAGCCCTGACCACCGGCAAGAAGCATCGCAACTAGCTCTTTTGCCATATTAAAATCCCCCTTGTTTAATTTCATTAAATTTTTGTTAGCTTTTGCAATTATTTTGTTTTTTTATAATGGTTTATAGTTATATTTTACCACATTTTAGCATTTATGCAATTCAAAATTAACTAAAAAATACTATAATTTTGTCATTATTTTCCAATTATCTCGCGGTTGTTTATGAACTCGTACGGCACCTCCTGGTACACATAATAATTAAGCCAATTGGAATAAAGTATATTGCCGTGCGATCGCCACTGTAAAAGCGGCTTTTGTGTATCATCATTATCCGGATAGTAGTTCACCGGCATATCTATATCAAGCCCCTTTTTCTTATCCCTCTCGTACTCATTGTGAAGAGTATATCTGTCATACTCAGGATGTCCCATCACAAAAATCTTTTTACCGTCCTGATCCATCAGAAGGAATACTCCGGCATCATCCGACTCCGCAAGTATGGTAAGCTCCTGATGCTTTAATATATCCTCCTTTAAGACCTCGGTATGCCTTGAGTGTGGTGCGTAAAACACGTCATCGAAGCCTCTGACAAGTGGGACTTTTCTGTTCTTTACGTGGTGCGCATACACACCAAACTTCTTCTTTGGAAGCACACGCTTTGGTATGCCGTAGTGATAATACAATCCTGCCTGTGCACCCCAGCACAGATGAAGTGTGGAGAAAGCATGTGTCTTGCTCCACTCCATTATACTGCATATCTCATCCCAGTAGTCTACCTCCTCGTATTCCATAAGCTCAACCGGTGCCCCTGTGATTATCATGCCGTCAAAGTACCTGTCCTTTATATCGTCAAAGGTCTCGTAAAATTTGTTCAGATGACTGAGTGATGTGTGAGTGGCCTCGTGAGTAGATGTGGTCACAAACGTTACATTAACCTGTATAGGGGTATTTGACAGCGAGCGCAGTATCTGAAGCTCTGTGTCCTCCTTTAATGGCATGAGATTTACAATCGCAATCTCCAGCTGTCTGATGTTCTGATGTGATGCCCTGTTTTCGTCCATCACAAATATATTTTCTCTCTCAAGTATTTCCTTTACAGGTAAATCATTTTGTGTCTTTATAGGCATTTTATAACCTCTTTTCTAACGCCCAAACATCTCTATAAATGTATCCTCCGAGATGATAGGTATTCCTAATTCTTTTGCTTTTTTATTTTTTGATGAAGTAGATTCAGTGTCATTGTTTACCAGATAGTCTGTCTTTTTTGACACGCTTCCCGTCACCTTGCCACCCTGTGACTCCACATAGGCCTTAAACTCGCTTCTGTTGGCAAAATCATGCACATCGCCTGTGATGACAAAGGTCTTGCCGTTTAAGCTCCCCTCCGACATATCCTTTATATCGACCTGTTCTATGTCAAGCTCCTTAATCAATGCTTCAAACATCGCACTGTTTTTGGGATTTGCATACCATTCAAGTATGGAGCCTGATTTTTCCTGGCCTATACCGTCTATATCCACAAAATCTGTGGCATTTCTCATTCTGTCCGCGAAGCCATCAAAACCTATTGCGTTGACAATCTTCTTGCCTGCATCGGTACCTATAAGAGGTATACAGAGTGCAAATATCAGATTGACCGGGTGGACATGTCTGCTTTTTTCGATGGCAGTCTGCATATTCATGCATGATTTTTCTCCAAAGCCCTCCATGCTGCTTATCTTATCAAAATGCTCTGGCAGATGGTATATGTCAGGGAACTGTTTTATGAATCCCTCATTTATAAATTTTAGCATTGTCTGTACCGAAAGTCCATCTATATCCATTCCGCTTTTGCTGACAAATCTTGAAAACTTTTTGACATTCTTGGCTGTACAGTCAGGATTTGTACAATGCAGCGTCTTCACACCGCTGTTTTTACTCACAAATATGCGTGTCGGATGATGACACACCGGACATTCCTTCGGTATCTCAACTGCTCCCACCGCATCCTTTACAGCTATGCATTTTGGAATAATCTTGTTGGCTTTTATCACGGAAAGTGTACACTCTTTTCCAACTCCAAGCCTTTCTATCTCAGTCAGATTGCAAAGCGAAGCTCTCGAAACCGTCGTGCCCTCTATCTGCACCGGCTCAAAAACAGCCACCGGCGATATTGTCGAAACCGCACACGACCATTCAATATAACGAAGTCTCGTATCTACAGCCTCATCCTGCCACTTAAAAGCAAAGCCGGCTCTCGTAGCATGATGCCCTGTGACGCTTCCGCCTGCAGCGTAGGCAGTGTCATCATAGCATATGACAAGTCCGTCCACAGGCACATCCATCCTGCCACTCTCGACATCCCTTGTCCAGCGTTTTACAGCCTCATCAAGGCCTGCCGCATCTGTTGCCTCCCTTTTGACAACATTGAATTTCATATCACTAAGATAGCTCATTCTGTCACCCCATGATATGATATCATCATCTATATGCACGAGTGTAAATGCATAAAACACAACATGTCTGCGTTTCACCTCTTCCACATCATCGAGATTTAATGTACCGGAGGCAAGGTTTCTTGGATTGGCATATTTCTCATCATCGTCCTCGATTGTATCATTTAACAGCTTGAAATCCGTGTAGGAAATTGTCGCTTCCCCTCTTACAACCATATGCCCCTTGTATGGTATCTCCTTTGGGAAGCCGCTTATGGCATCCTGCAAAAAGGTGATGTTACTTCCTACAGTTCCATTTCCTCTCGTCAGTATTTTCACAAGCCTGCCACCGTCATATGTGAGCACGAGTGTCAGACCGTCAAGCTTCCATGAAAGCCATATTGGCATATTGCCTGCCCATTTCTTAAGCTCCTCAATACTCTTTGTCTTTGCAAGTGAAAGCGCCGGATACTCATGCGGCTCACGATTTCCTGCCTCTGCCTCATAGCCTGCATTATGTGTCGGGCTGTCCGGACGGATATATCCTGTTTTTTCCTCAAGCTGTGTAAGTTCATCAAACAGTGCATCCCACTCGTAATTTGGCATTATTTCATCTGCACCGTTGTAATAGGCTTTTGATGCGCGGTTAAGACTTTCAACAAGCTCATCTATCTTATCTTTTATTTTGTTATTCTCCATGCTGTAATAATCCCCTGTCTGCTTTACTTTGCTCTTCTATCCGGATATTTCTTATCTGTATGTTTCTTATCCGTATGTTTCTTATCAGAATGATTCTTATTCATATCAGGCATAACCGGCTGATTTGAGGAATCCGCAATCAGTCTTTTGAGTCCCTTGTATTCAAGTGGTGTCACAGCCCTGTACTTTCCTCTTGGCAGGTCACCGAGCTCAATATTCATGATTCTCACTCTCTCAAGCTTAACCACACGGTAGCCAAAGTATTCACACATCCGTCTTATCTGCCTGTTGTAGCCCTGTGTCAGAATAATCTTAAACTGCTTTGAGGACAGCTTTTTCACATGGCACTTTCTGGTTGTCACACCAAGCTCTACAAGCGGTACTCCTCCCGCGAGTCCTCTGATAAAGCTGTCAGATATCGGTCTGTTTACCGTGACGATATACTCTTTTTCGTGTCTGTTGCCGGAGCGCATCATCTTATTTACTATCTCGCCATTGTTGGTCAGAAGTAATAGTCCCTCTGAGTCCTTATCCAGCCTGCCAATGGGATAAATGCGCTTTGGGTAATTAATATAATCTATCACGTTGTTTTTTTCCCTTTTTTCTGCTGTGCAGACTATGCCGGCCGGCTTATTGAGGGCAATCAGTATCATCTCTTCTTCCTTTGATACTACCTGTCCATTATATGTGACAGTCTGTCCCTTTAGAACTCTGTCACCTGTCTTTGCTGTCACGCCGTCTATTCCTACTTTGCCGGCTTCTATCTGCCTGTCTGCCTCACGCCTTGAGCACACGCCCGCTTCACTGAGGAATTTATTTATTCTTACACCATTTTCTTCCATACCATATCCTCTTTTTAGATTGCTTTATCCGATATACATAAACCACGCTGTAGCCATTTCTACTCTTTGCAGCAGCCATTTGCTATGTAGATTAAAACACGGAGACCTTTAAGCCTCCGTGTTGCTTCTTATTATTGTATGCACATCTGTTACTTTGTATTGCTTTTACTGTCCTACTGTCTGGAGATTCTCTGTCTTGATATAAGCTCTGCCATTTGTTCCGGCGCTGTAGGATACTATAGTCCAGTCGCCCTCTGTGCCATATGCTGTAAGTGTTACCTGTTCCTTTAAGAGACCAAGCTCCTTTGCATCTGTGCTTGCACCGTCACGTACCTTTACAACATCCTTTGTCACTACCTGATACTCAGCCGGTGCCTGTGGCTGCTCGGCTGTCTGCTGATTGGCTGCATTTGTATCTGTGGTCTGTCCTGCACTTGCATCCGTGGTCTGTCCGGCATTTGCATCCGTAGTCTGCTGGTCTGCAGTCTGTCCTGCATTTGCATCTGTAGTCTGCTGGTCACCACTCTGTGATGCATCATCTGCCTGCTGTGTATCTGCCTCTGTAGTCTGTGTGTCTGCATCAGACTTCTTTAAATTGGCAATGCCTGACGATGTGTACCACTGCTTTATAGCACCTGTGAGTGTTGTCTCAAGCATAGTCTTTAAATTAGCATCAGAACCGACCGCCTGCTCATATGCCTTTTGTACCTCCTCATGAAGGTCTGCAAACTCAGATGAAGCAGTATACTTAGAAATAAGCTCCATAATATCGTCATCGAGTTCATTCTCGCAGTATGTTCTGTTGAAATTACTGTATACATTATTTATAAAGAGCTTTCCGTCCTTACCTGTCTCTATATAAAAGAAGTCAAGTGTAGGTGCCTGTGTATCAACTCCCGTAAACTTTATACTGTTTTTAACAGACACAAAGTATGTTCCCTTTTTCAAACCATTCTTGGTGTAAGGTGTGATGTCATTGACTGACTCATAGTACTGGCTGACAACACCAATATAGCTCTTCTCGTTGTCGCTCATAGGTGTCGCAAGCTTGCCAAGGGTATCAAGGTCATCACCCACGTATGCCTTATAATAATCAGCAAGTAATGTGCTGATATCGTCCTTTGCGTCATTTGTGTAATCCTTTTCAAACTCAAAATCCCTCACCGAAATCTCTGTCTGTGATCCGGCTTCGGTATTGGATTGTCTGCCATTATTGCCTCCTGCGACAACTACTATAAGTATGAGTATGAGTCCTACAAGTACACCTGCTACTCCAACGTATTTTTTATTTTCTGCGCAAAACTGCTTTATATTATCCAATGTTTCCTTGTTAAAAAAGTCCTTCATGTGATTCCTCCATTAACCCAACATATCAAAATCAAAGTATGTGACCGACGCGAATCGAACGCGCACTCGCCGGAGTCGGAGTCCGGAATTTTATCCATTAAACTACGGTCACAAAAAAGTTACCAACTATTTATATCACATCTTTTACTTTTTTTCAATGTTACTTTTTTCTTATTATAGCCTTTTAGTGTTTTATTATAACTTTTTATGCATACTATTATAATTGATAAAAATTTGACAATATATTTCATTTATCTTATTATTTAACTGTTTGGGCATTATATATTGGAAATTTTTTCCGATATGCCATAAAAATATACCATTTTAATTAATAAAGTTACTATTTACATAAGGAGCACTATTATGAGTTTCACATTTTTAAACCAGCTTCCAACTCCTGCACAGATTAAGGAGGAATATCCTCTGTCAAAGGAGCTTACCGAGCTTAAAGCGAAGCGCGATGCAATGATTTCAGATGTTATCTGCGGAAAAGATGATAGATTTCTCGTCATTATCGGACCGTGTTCAGCCGACAACGAGGATTCAGTCTGTGACTATGTCAGCCGCCTGACAAATATTCAGGAGGATGTAAAGGACCGCGTAATCATCATCCCTCGTGTATATACAAACAAGCCAAGAACAACCGGCGAGGGCTACAAAGGAATTGCCTCACAGCCTGACCCTGAAAAGGCTCCCGACATGGTTGAGGGTCTTATCGCCATGAGAAAAATGCACATCCGTGCCATCGCAGAGAGCGGACTCACCTGTGCAGATGAGATGCTTTACCCTGAGAACTGGGGCTATGTTGAGGATCTTCTCTCATATGTGGCAATCGGCGCTCGTTCTGTTGAGGATCAACAGCATCGTCTCACCGTCAGCGGCTTCGATGTGGCCAGCGGCATGAAAAACCCTACAAGCGGTGATTTTTCCGTCATGCTCAATTCTGTTTACGCAGCACAGCACCCACATCATTTTGTTTACAGAGGCTATGAGGTTGAGACATCAGGAAATCCTCTGACTCACGTTGTTTTAAGAGGTGCTGTCAGCAAGCATGGCAACACTACAACAAACTACCATTACGAGGACTTAATCCGTCTGCACGAAATGTACGACAAGATGGACGTTGTCAACCAGGCGGCTATCATCGATACCAACCATTCCAACTCCGGAAAGAAGTTCAAGGAGCAGATTCGTATCGCCAAGGAAGTTATGCACAACAGACAGCTTTCCTCTGATATCAAATCACTTGTCAAGGGTCTTATGATTGAGAGCTATATTGAGGAGGGCAGCCAGAAGATTGGTGAGCATGTCTACGGAAAATCCATCACCGATCCATGTCTAGGATGGGAGGATTCAAAGAAGCTTATCTACGACATTGCAGAAATGAATTCTTAAATCACAAATTATACACACATTTTTTTACAAAACACAAGCCACAGGAGTATATATCCTGTGGCTTTCATTATTTTGTCGGTTTATTATTTAATCATATTACTATAAGCAAGAACTGCACTGACTGTTTTGGAATCCTGGATTTTCCCGGCATAAATCATGTCGCACAGCTCCTTTAGGGTGTATATTTCTACATCGATTGACTCGGCATCATCTAGATGCTGCTTGCCCTTTTTCAGGTTTTTGGCAAGATAGACATCTACTTCTTCGTCGCAAAAGGCAACTGTTGTGCGAAGTGAAAGTAAAAACGAGATATCATCAGAGCTGTAGCCCGTCTCCTCCTTAAGCTCCCTTTCTGCACACAGTCTGGTATCTTCTCCCACAAAGTCTCTGCAGCCGGCCGGAATCTCTATTGTCTCCCTCTCGAGAGCATTTCTATACTGACGCACCATGATTATCCTGCCGTCATCAAGCACCGGAAGCACTGCCGCAGCGCCCTTTCTGTGTGAAACAAAATCCCATTCCTCAGTCTTACCGTTTGCAAACTGCATTGTATCCTTGTATATATCGAGTATTGAGCCCTTATATACAAGCTCTCTTTTTTGCCGTTTCATTTCATCAATCATTTTCCTGTTTACCTTCTAAATAATTTAAATTCAGAGTTACCGTTTTGATTAGAAATCCACCTCTGTGTCATAATAGCAGCATTTGAGAAGCTTCTCCATCTCCTCCTGGCTTGGCTGACGAGGATTTGAGCCTGTACAAGCATCAAGGATAGCATTTGCAGCAATCTCAGGAAGTCTCTCAAGGAATACCTCCTCCGGTACAAAGCCCTGCTCTGTTGGATAGCTGTCTGCTCCGTAATTCTTGATGCAGTGTGGGATATTCAGATCATCATTCATGCCACGTAAGTATTTGATAAGAAGCTCAACCTTCTCATCAAGTGTCTCTCCACCCAGTTTCATGAAATCTGCTATTACGCCATAGCGTTCCTTCGCTGTCTCATCCTTTGCATTAAAAGCAATAACCTTTGGCAGATACATGGCATTGGCTGCTCCGTGGATGATATGTGCACCATAATCTGCAAAAGCTGCGCCTGTCTTGTGTGCCATGGAATGAACTATTCCAAGTAGTGCATTGGAGAATGCCATTCCTGCCAGACACTGTGCATTGTGCATCGCATCTCTCTTTGCCATATCACCATTGTATGAATCAATCAGGTCATGCTGTATCATCTCTATTGCATGGAGTGCAAGCGGATCTGTAAAGTCACTGTTGGCTGTTGATACATATGCCTCGATGGCATGTGTCATGGCATCCATTCCTGTGTGTGCAACAAGCTTCTGTGGCATTGTCTCTGCAAGCTCAGGGTCTACGATTGCAACATCAGGTGTTATCTCAAAGTCTGCGATTGGATACTTGATACCCTTCTCATAATCTGTGATGATTGAGAACGCAGTAACCTCTGTTGCTGTGCCAGATGTAGATGAAATAGCACAGAAATGTGCCTTCTTTCTAAGCTTAGGAATACCAAATACCTTGCACATATCCTCAAATGTAATATCCGGATACTCATACTTAATCCACATAGCCTTTGCTGCATCTATAGGTGAGCCACCACCAATTGCTACAATCCAGTCCGGTTCAAACTCAGCCATGGCAGCCGCACCTTTCATGACTGTCTCAACTGACGGATCCGGCTCAATTCCCTCAAAAAGCTTTACTTCCATACCTGCTTCCTTCAAATAAGCCTCGGCTTTGTCTAAAAAGCCAAATCTCTTCATTGAGCCTCCGCCCACACAGATAATAGCCTTCTTTCCCTCAAAGCTCTTTAATGCCTCAAGCGCACCCTTTCCGTGATATAAATCTCTTGGTAATGTAAATCTCTGCATTGTAAAACCCTCCATATGATATTTTAATTATATAGTTTCTCCCTTGTAATATTTTGCAGCCATCAAATACTGAATAGTTACTAAATATTACATTTATTATTTTATAACATTTTACTAATTTTGTCACGTACCATTATCTGTTTTTGTGAATACAAGATATTTTATACATATATTTTTATGCAATATATACAAATTTCTTTAGTAGTAATGAACAGTTACCGATAATTTATTTCATACCATAAGCACTACATTGTAAAAATCGGCTGCATTTACGTTTTTATTTTTTGTAAAAAAGAAAAGGCTTCATACGAAGCCTTTTCAAATGTACATGTTATTATGTCAAACCGACAATACGCTAATGCTCTACTTTGCGTAATCCACTATACGTGACTCACGTATTACATTAACCTTTATCTGACCCGGATACTCTAACTCAGACTCAATCTGCTTAGATATATCTCTGGCCATGATAACCATGTCGGCATCACTGACCTGCTCAGGAACTACCATAATACGAATCTCTCTACCTGCTTGAATAGCAAAAGATTTCTCTACCCCTTTATAACCATTTGTAATGTCCTCTAACTGCTGAAGACGATTTGAATATGTCTCCAAAGTCTCTCTTCTTGCACCCGGACGTGCCGCACTGATTGTATCAGCTGCCTGCACGAGACATGCAATAAGTGACTCCGGTTCAACATCACCGTGATGTGATTCTACTGCATTAATCACAAGTGGTGACTCTTTGTATTTCTTACATAATTCGGCACCGAGCTGGATGTGTGAACCCTCCATCTCGTGATCTACTGCCTTACCTATATCATGTAATAAGCCTGCACGCTTTGCCATTCTGACATCCTCACCAATTTCAGCAGCCAGTAAGCCTGCCAGCTGTGCAACCTCGATAGAATGCTTTAACGCATTCTGACCGTAGCTTGTTCTAAACTTCATCTTTCCAAGAAGACGCACAAGCTCCGGGTGAATACCATGTATGCCCACCTCAAGTGTGGCAGCCTCACCCTCTTCACGAATCATATTATCGACTTCTTTTTGAGCCTTCTCAACCATCTCCTCTATACGGGCCGGATGGATTCTTCCGTCAACAATAAGCTTCTCAAGAGCTATTCTTGCAACCTCTCTTCTAATTGGATCAAAGCTTGACAAGATAACTGCCTCAGGTGTGTCATCTATAATCAGATCTACACCTGTCATAGTCTCGAGAGTACGGATATTACGTCCCTCTCTTCCTATGATACGTCCCTTCATCTCATCATTCGGAAGCGATACTACTGAAATAGTAGTCTCAGACACATGGTCTGCTGCACATTTCTGAATAGCTGTAACCACGTAATCCTTAGCCTTACGGTTTGCCTCTTCCTTTGCTTTGTTTTCCATTTCCTTAATCATTTTTGCAGTATCAAGTTTTACATCTTCTTCAATGGTCTTTAAGAGATATTCTTTAGCTTGCTCGGAGGTTAATCCAGAGATTCTTTCAAGTTCCTGTAAACGCTGCTCGTTAAGCTTTGATATTTCAATCTTCTGCTTCTTGAGTTCCTCTTCCTTAACTACAAATCCGGCTTCACGCTTCTCGATAGCTTCGAGCTTCTTGTCGACATTTTCTTCCTTCTGAACGATACGACGCTCATTACGGGAAATCTCGTTTCTACGCTCTTTGATTTCCTTATCCAGATCATTCTTAGCCTTAATAGACTCTTCCTTGATCTCAAGCATAGACTCGCGCTTCTTTTCCTCCGCAGTCTTTACAGCCTCATCAATGATTCCTCTTGCCTTCTCCTCAGCATTTCCTATCTTGGAGTTAGCAGATTTCTTCTGGTATAAAGCGGCTGCAAACCATACAATCAATGCAGTAATAATAATAGAAACTACAGCAGTAATGATATACGGTAGCATTACAGGAGCACCTCCTTTATTAAATTTTCATTGTATTTCACAAATTACAACAATTAAATTCTATACTTTTTGGTGCAAATTGTCAAGGTAATTGTGATCTCATTGCTGAAAGAATCTGGCTGCTCTTAAAGCCCCTGCGCATAAGAAACTGGTATATCCTGCGAAACTCCTTTTCATCACAGTTATCAGGATCATAGTGTTTCTTTTCAAGCTGCTTTGCTATATGTTTCTCTTCATCAGCAGTATATTCGCTGTCTATGGCACAATTTATATCATCTCTGCCTATACCCTTTGCCATAAGCTTCTGCTCAAGCTGCCTGCGGCTTAAGCTGTCCTGATGATATCTGACATATGTGGAAGCAAATCTGTAATCATCAAGATAATGAAAGCTCTTGACATAATCTATTGCTGCATCCACACAGCAATCCGGATATCCGCCCTGTGTGAGCTTTTCCCTAAGCTTTCTTTCACTCCTGTCCATCTGTTCAAGCAGATGCAGTGCTCTCTTTTTGGCTCTCTTTCCTACCACCTCAGTTATCAGTTTTTCGTAATCCGCTTCACTGATAAAGGCTCCCTCCATAATAGAGTACCGCACGGCCTCTGTACGGTACAGCACACATGTCGTGCCATTATCAAAGGTCGTGCGGTATTTGCCTTTACCAATATTCTCATATCCGGTAATCTCTATCATATATAACCCTGCTCACCTATTGCTCATCTGCCTCTGACTTTTCAGAGTCTTCCTGTACTGCAGCATCTTCGTCCTCAGGCTGTGTAAAGTAAAAATCCCTTACCTTTGCCTCAAGCATATCAAAAAATGCCGGATTCTCATGGATATAAGTCTTTGCATTCTCACGCCCCTGTCCTATCTTGTCTCCCTCGTATGCATACCATGCACCGGATTTGTTGACAATGCCTGCATTTACTGCAAGATCAAGCACATCTCCTTCTCTTGAGATACCCTGGCCAAACATGATATCAAACTCTGCCTCTCTGAAAGGAGGAGCAATCTTATTCTTAACAACCTTTACGCGGACATGGTTGCCGACTATCTCACCGGCCTGCTTGAGTGACTCAGTTCTTCTGACATCAAGACGCACTGATGAATAGAACTTTAATGCCCTTCCACCTGTGGTAGTCTCAGGATTTCCAAACATCACACCTACCTTCTCTCGAAGCTGATTGATGAATATAACTATACAATTTGATTTACTGATAACTGCTGTGAGCTTACGGAGTGCCTGGCTCATAAGTCTCGCCTGAAGACCCACATGGGAATCCCCCATATCTCCGTCAATCTCGGCCTTTGGTACGAGTGCCGCAACAGAATCGACAACCACGATATCCACAGCGCCGGAACGTACCATTGTCTCTGTTATCTCAAGTGCCTGCTCACCGCAGTCCGGCTGTGAAATATAGAGATTGTCAATATCAACACCTATATTTCTGGCATATACAGGGTCAAGCGCATGCTCCGCATCTATAAAGCCTGCTATGCCGCCTCGCTTCTGTACCTCTGCAACACAGTGGAGTGCAACCGTTGTCTTACCTGATGACTCCGGTCCATACACCTCAATAATCCTGCCCTTTGGAAGGCCTCCGAGTCCTAATGCAATATCAAGGCTTAATGAGCCTGTAGGTACTGTCTCTACATTCATATTGGCTGAATTGTCACCAAGCTTCATGACAGAGCCCTTTCCGTATTGTTTCTCAATCTGCGCGATGGCAGCGTCTAATGCTTTTAATTTATCTTCCTTTGCCATAATAATCTCCTATCCTCTCGCGAACAAACGTTCGTTCTGTTATTATAATAATACACTTCTATTCAATTGTCAACAAATAAATTGGAATAATTACAGAATCAGATAGCTGCCCGTGCTGCTGTTTGTGCCTCACGCTATACTCTAAAACAGCTATATCTAAAATACTTAAAAATATATAAATAAAACATAATTAAAAAGACAGTTGCTTTCACAACTGTCTTCATTATACACATAATCTCTCGCTAACGTCAAGTCCAAATTCAACCTTGAAATCCTTACCTAGTTTCTTCCAAACTCAGTAAGCACAAGTCCGTCATTTCTATCGAGTGTCATGCCGATGCTCCACTCATTGATGAACAGAAGAAGCGGATTGCCCTTCATGTCGACAACCTTCTTCATATCGCTTGTTCCGTTAATTGTATCTACATTGACCTCATCCTTGTTCTCAATCCATCTGATATGCTCATATGGCAGATTCTCAAGTCTGATCTGCACATTGTACTCATTTTCAAGTCTGAATTTAAGCACGTCAAACTGAAGTACACCGACCACGCCGACTATGATTTCTTCCATGCCGCCCTTGTACTCCTGGAACATCTGGATAGCACCCTCCTGCGCTATCTGTGTAACACCTTTCACAAACTGCTTTCTCTTCATGGAATCAACAAGTGATACCCTCGCAAAATGCTCAGGTGCAAATGTCGGGATGCCCTCAAACTCAAATTTATCCTTTGCTGTCGTGAGTGTATCTCCTATAGAGTATACGCCCGGGTCAAATACACCTATGATATCGCCCGCATATGCCTTGTCCACTATTTTTCTCTCATCTGCCATCATCTGCTGCGGCTGTGAAAGCTTTAGGCTCTTGCCTCCCTGCACATGGTATACCTCCATGCCGGCTGTAAACTGTCCGGAGCAGATTCGCATAAATGCTATTCTGTCCCTGTGATTTTTATTCATGTTGGCCTGAATTTTGAATACAAATGCAGAAAAATCCTCTGAAAAAGGATCAATCATTCCGATGTCAGATTGTCTTGCTGTCGGTGCATATGTCATCTTAAGGAAATGCTGTAAAAATGTCTCAACACCAAAGTTTGTGAGAGCAGAGCCGAAAAATACAGGTGAAAGCTCTCCCTTTGTGACAAGCTCCATATCAAAATCGGCACTGGCGCCATCCAGCAGCTCAATCTCATCCATGAGCTGACTTTTAAATTTCTCTCCGATCTCATCGGAAAGAGCCGGATCATCTATATGAATAATCTTCTCCGAGCCCTCTTTTGTACCCTTTAAGGTATCTGCAAAGGTCATGACCTCCTTGCTGTTTCTGTCATACACACCCTTAAACTGCTTTCCTGAGCCTATCGGCCAGTTGATAGGACATGTCGCGATGCCCAGCTCTTTTTCGATGTCATCGAGAAGCTCAAACGTATCGTTGGCATCACGGTCCATCTTGTTTATGAATGTAAAAATCGGGATATGTCTCATGACACAGACCTTAAAGAGCTTTCTGGTCTGTGCCTCAACACCCTTGCTCGCATCAATTACCATTACGGCCGAATCGGCTGCCATGAGTGTACGGTATGTGTCCTCTGAGAAATCCTGGTGTCCCGGTGTATCAAGGATATTGATGCAATATCCGTCATAATTAAACTGTAATACAGATGAAGTAACCGAAATACCTCTCTGCTTTTCTATTTCCATCCAGTCTGAAACAGCATGCTTTGCCGTAGCCTTTCCCTTTACCGAACCGGCCTGGTTTATTGCCCCTCCGTACAAAAGAAACTTCTCTGTCAGAGTAGTCTTTCCTGCATCCGGATGGGAAATTATTGCAAATGTTCTTCTTTTTTCTATTTCCTGTCTTAAGTTATCCACTGATATTTCCTCCAAACAAAATCAGAGTATAGTATAGCTTAAAACGGTTTCCATTTCAAGACACTAAAAATTTATGTATCAGTCCATCGTCGATATGACAATATTTGATGCCCCGATATTTGTCTTGCGCTTGATAATGTCCTCTATCTGAGCTCTCTTTTCATCAGTCACATCTTCCTTTCCCACAATCACATCACAGCATTCATCACTGAGACTTACCACAGCATTCTTAAAGCCCTTTGCCTCCAGCATCATCTGGGCATCCTCCTCCATCTGTGCATTTTCTGTCAGCTTCACCATGGCATCGACCGCGCTCTTCTTCTCGGCCTCTGACACTCCTGCATCATCGATAATCTTCTGCAGGGCCTCCTTGTTCTTTGAGCGCACCTGCTCGCGCCCCAGCTTAACCTGTGCCACACACTCCTCGCTCTCTGTGGATGCACTTGTCAGTACCGTTTCGCCGGCATTTAATATTTCCTCTGTCGAGTCTGTCTCAAGCGCAACCTCATCTGATGCCTGTGTATCCTCACATTCCTTAGACTCCTTTGTATCTGCCTTTCCATTTACAGCTTCGATTTCAGTGGAAAGCACATCCTTTGCATTCATAAAGGTATCCCTGTTATCGTAGCTTATGTAACCGACCACTGCCAAAAGAAGTGCAAGTGTCGTAATAATTATCTGATTTTTATGGCTGCCTTTCTTCACTTTTATTCCTCCCTGGATATCATTTTTGCTATTTTTATTTTATGCATGGGCACATCAAATAATGCAGAAACCGCATTAGAAATATCGTTGTTTACCTGTGGGTTTCCTCCGCCCTGCGCTACCACAAGCACTCCTGAAACAGTCGGTTTGTCCGTGCTTGTAACATAAGGTACGCTTGCATCCTCGTCATCGTATATGACCGTAGTCTTTTCAATGCTCTCCGAGGTCTCCTTAGTATCCTTATCCACTATCCTTGTGCCATCGTCTGACAGCGTAATCATCACAGATACCTCACCCACACCGTCCATCCTTTCAAGAATACCCTCAAGCTTTTTTTCAAGCAGCTTCTCATATTCTTCATCATCGTAGGTGCTTTCACTTACTGACTTAGCTTTAGCTTTCTTTTGTGAATTACTACAGGTATTTTTATCCTCTTTTACCGGAAGCACCACAATAAGAAGCAGTACTCCAACAAGTAAAATCACTATGTAGTCAGTTTTCTTCAGCTTCGAAAGCCGTAAACAAATCTGTCGTATCCGCGTCATATTCATACGAAATCCCCTCTATTTTCTTTGTAAGCTCAGCAAATCTCATGTCATATTCATACCCTGCCGCAAGAGGCTTTAGAATAATGACCGCCAAAAACACCCCAAGCATAAACCTAAAGTACCTCCTGTACTGCTCCTTTGGCGTTAAATATGTCATTACCATGAAAAAAAATGCCAGATACAAATAACTCTTCATGCCCTATCAACCTCCCATAAAGCTTGTAGATGCACAAACTATCGCAATCACTATAAAAAACAATATAGATGCATCTCTTATCACGATATAATACAGATTTCCTGCCCTGGCAACGGCTTCTATGCCCTCCACAATCCTGTTGTCTGAAACCGGCTGCAACGCAGCGGAAAGCAATCTGTACATCAGCGAAAAGATCAGTGTTTTTACAAGAGGGGTCAGTACAATGAAAAAAAGCACGATAATCGCAGCCATACCAACACTGTTTTTTATGAGCATCGCACAGCCAAGCATAATTTCACCTGCACCCTGCCCAAGCCTCCCCACACCCGGTATCGCCTGAAAACTTTTTAAGATAAGGCTTTCCGATATTTTGTCCTTTGCGAGAGCGATCATGGCCTGGACTATGCCTATGCCTGCCACTATCTTTATGGATGCCTTCATTATTTTTGTAACTGCTGATTCAATAAACTCGGCAAGCTTTTCAAGCTTCTTTTCACTTGATACGTGATTGAGCACCTCAAGCACCAGAAACAGATGAATTCCCGGTATGAGCACCAGCTTTATAAGCCATTCCACTACATAAATGAGCACAAATGCCAGCATGTAAAAGCCTGACGCCGAAAATCCTTTTCCGGACGCAAGAAGTACTGTCGCATATGCCGGCACAAGCGCTGTAAGATAAGTCAAAAGCACATCAATACAGCCCTTTGCCACATCAGACAACACAAAAAAAGATGCCATAAGCATTGATATAACCGATGCATACATAAACAGAAAGCTTACATTGTATACATAATCCTGCCGCCAGAAAATAAGCCTTGAAAACACCATAAAAAGTATCGTATAGCACAGCACATTTATAATAACAGGCCTCACCGCCGCTATCTCATAAAAAAACAGCTCATAAATATACTCACAGATTTTTTCACCGGCCTTTTGATCTCCTGCCAGAATGGCATCCACTATATCCGAAAACGATAGTCTGTCCGGCAGATAATCATTTGAATATTTTTCAATCTCTGACATATCTATTTTTTCAAGCATCTGCTGCTCAATTTTATCTGTAATTTCGGTGTCCGACGCATACACAAAACACTGCGGCAAAAACACTACAGCCAATATGATTATTATCAAAATATATTTTTTACAAATCAAAACAGCTCTCCAATCAGCTCTATCAGACAAGACATCACCGGAATTGACATCACAACAATTGCTCCCTTCGCAAAAAGCTCTATCTGCGATGCAATTGCGCTATGACCACAGTCCTTACAGATTGAGGATGAAAACTCCGCAATATATGCAATCCCAAGCATCTTTACCATAGTGACAAAAAATGCCGGTTCCACAGGAAGCTTTGAAATAAGTCCTTTAAAAAACTCAATTGTTGTGCCGAGCCGCTCCAATGCAAAAGCAAAAATTATAGTGCCGCAGGCCACTGAAAGAAGCATTGAAAGCTCAGGCCTGTCACGCTTTAAAAGCACTGCAAAAAATACTGCCGCAATTCCTATTATCCCAATCTTCAACATATTACAAAGAAAACATATCCTGCATTGCCTTAAACAGCTCACTTATATATGGCACAATCCAGAACAATACAATAACAAGCCCGGCCAGACTAAGCAGGAAAGTCATTTCCTCCCTTCCACTGTGTTTTAAGACCTGTCCGAGCACCGTAATCACTATTCCAAGTGCTGCTATCTTAAAAATAATCGAAATCTCCATCATCAAGTCCTTTCATCGCATACAATAATATGTTTAATCGGATTACAACATCTTTATACAAACATTTTTATATAAGCATTATTGATATCATAACCCCTCCCAAAATACCCACAGGACAAATCACCTTCATTTTTTCAACATAATCTTTCCTGTAAAAATCTATCTGTTTATGTATGTCCAAAGCACATTCCTTAAGCCGCTGCTCCATCGCAGCTGCATTTTTTTCAAAGAACGCACCTCCCATTTCAACTATCATTTTCTTTATTTTTTCATCAGATACCCTGCCGCAAAGCACCTTCTCCCACACAGCCTTCCAGCCCTCCTCCCCGCTTTTACAGCTCCTGTTTGAAAGCACTTCTCCCATTCTCCTGCATCCCTCATTAAACACCTCGCTATTTCCTCTTATGCTGTTAAAAAACTGTGGTGCCTTCATTCTTTCTCCTGCCAGATAAAATGCCCCCTTTTCAAGCAAAAGCATAAAATCATACAGCATCGCTATATCTGCCTTTTTTCTTTTACTGTAATCGTTTATCAGCCCCAATACCGCAAACAGTACTATACAAAAGCCTGTAAGCTTCATCATAAATGCTATAACGCCTCACCCCTTTTTCATCATGGTCTATAAACACAAACCGTTCTATGGCATGTGGCAGCATTTTTCTTCGCAGATCATCTGCATTGGTGCCATGTACACTGCCAAGTATCCTTATTCCGCAACTCACAAGCTGGTTTAGTGCCTCGATATCGCTTTCACCTCCCAGCTCATCCACTGCAATCACATCCGGTGACATAGAGCGCAAAAGCATCCTCATGCCAAGTGACTTCGGACAGTTATCCAGCACATCACTGGAATTGCCTATATCGTTTTGAGCCACTCCCAAGTAGCACGCTGCTATCTCCGAACGCTCATCGACCACCGACACCTTAAGAGCGTTTTTTCCGTCACAGCCATCTGAAAGTATCCTTATGCAGTCTCTTAAAAATGTTGTTTTTCCTTCTCCCGGCCGTGATATAACCAATGTATTGTAAATGCTGTTTTCATCCCGGATATAAGGCATCAGTGGCATTGCAACGTCCCTTATCTGATGGGCAATTCTGATATTTAAGGACGCTATCTCACTGACTGCTGTAATCTTTCCTCCATCGCAGCCCATCTGCCCTGCAATTCCCACACGATGACCTCCCTCCACTGTAAAATAGCCTGCTGCAAGCTGCGGTGCTATCGCGTGGAATGAATATCCGCTCAGATAATTTATCATCTCCTCAATATCGCTATGTGAGATATACACTCCGGCTCTACATCCTCCCGCAAACATATACTGCACCTGCTTTCCAGCGCGCACCCTGATTTCCTCCAGACCACACGGCATGTACGCTTCTGCCTCAGCCTTCATCTTTTGTGGCAGATAATCAATTATATCCATATTTTTCACCCCTTATCGCCACCGACAGTTATTCAAATTTAAAAAAGGACACAGACGATTCTGATAAATCATCTATGTCCTATTTATATTACATGTCCAATTGTTTTAGAACGTGAAAATTATTATTTTTTACATCCTGTCAGGAGCTGAGAATCCAAGCATATCGATACAAGCCTCAAGTATCTCCTTTGTGAGCACAAGCAGCGAAATATATGACTTCTTAAGCTCTTCATTCTCCTCAGAAAGAATCTTTGTGTCATGGTAGAAGCCGTTGAATGCGTTGGCAAGCTCGTAGATGTATGCACATATCTTGTGTGGTGCAGACTCCTCATATGCACTCTCAATTGTAGCATTGAACTTTGCCAGAGAGAGCATGAGATTCTTCTGTCCTGCATTGACTGCCGGCATGATTGCATCCTTCAGTGCGCTGATGTCGCCACCCTTTGCCTCATACTTTGAGAGGATTGACTTGATACGCACGATTGTATAAAGGATATATGGACCTGTGTTACCCTCAAAGGATGTGAATCTGTCGATATCAAAGATGTAATCCTTGCTCGCCTGATTAGACAAATCACCATACTTGACTGCTGCAAGCGCTACAGTTTTGGCTGTCTGCTCAGCCTCCGCCTCGTCAATATTTAAATTCTCTTTTTCCTTCTGGTTTTCCTTAATCTTATTGAGCATCTCATCGTCAATTTCCTTGAGGAGGTACTCAAGACGCATTACTCCACCGTCTCTTGTCTTGAAAGGCTTGCCGTCCTTACCGTTCATTGTTCCAAAGCCGATATGTACAAGCTCTGTAGTATCAGGTACTATGCCTGTCTTTCTTGCGCAGCGGAACACCTGGATAAAGTGCATTGACTGACGTGCGTCTGCCAGATAAATCACACGGTCAGGGTTGTTCTCCTTCATACGCATAACAAGTGTTGCAAGGTCTGTAGTGCTGTAAAGTGAGGCTCCGTCAGACTTTAGGATGATACATGGCGGAATCTCCTTTGTATCTGTATCCTCCTTCACATCCACAACCAAAGCGCCCTCACTCATATGTGCAAAGCCCTTTTCCTTCATCATTTCAACCATCCCAGGTACATATGGCTGTGCATCCGACTCGCCCTTCCACAGCTCAAAATGGACGTTCAGATTCTCATAATTTCTCTTAAGATCTGTTACAGATACATTCATGATGTGTGAAAGCAGCGCCTGATAGCCTCTCCTGCCTCCCTGAAGCTCTTTTGTGGCAAGAAGTGCTGCTTCCTTGAAGCTCTCATCTGATTTTGACTTACCGCTGGCTGTCGGATAGATGTCCTCAAGCTCTGATATGGTAAACGGTGCCTCCTTCGGGTACTCTCCTGTATAGCTCTCATCAAAATAAACGAGGTCAGGCTTTCTCTCGCGAAGCTCTGTGATGATAAGTCCCATCTGAAGTCCCCAGTCACCGAGATGCACATCACCAATCACATTGTGTCCCATGAACTTTGCGATACGCTTTACGCTCTCTCCGATTACTGCCGAACGAAGGTGTCCTACATGAAGAGGCTTTGCGACGTTTGGTCCGCCGTAATCCACAACTATAGTGAGTGGCTTTTTGGCCTTCTCCAAGCCGTATCTGCCCTCGTCATCCTTCATATCGTTCATATATTTTGCCAGAAAAGCGGTATCCATTTTGATATTAAGAAATCCCGGCTTTACTGATTCTACTGACTCAAACATCTCATCTGACTCAAGGAGCTCCGCTACCTTGTCTGAGATCATAAATGGTGCACACTTATACTCTTTTGCCGCTGCCATTGCTCCGTTGCACTGGAACTCACAAAGGTCCGGTCTGTTTGAAAGTGTAACCTTTCCGTACTTCTCGTCATATCCTGCACTGACGAATGCCTTTGTCACTTCCTCTGATATCAAATTAATCAGTTTTTTCATTGTATTCCTCCTGATATATAGCTGTTTTGCGTCAAACAGCGAATACACTTATATTAGCACACAAATGAATTGCTTTCAATATCAACCGGCATTTTTGCCTTCTGATTAAATATTAACCGGCAACGTAACCTTGCATTTGCACCCCCAAAGGAGTATGATTTCATATGAAAATTTAAAGGAGGTCTTATCAATGAAGATAAAAACTAAACAAATAACCGTCACTGCAATTATGCTTGCAATCTGTCTTGTCAGCCAGTTCTTTAAGAACTTAAGCGTATACATCACAGGTCCAATCATTAATGCGGCTTTAATACTTACCGTACTCTATGCCGGAATGGCATGTGGCATTATCCTAAGCATTATCACACCTGTCACATCATTTTTCATCACAGGAAGTCCTGTTATGGCGGCTATCCCTGCGATGTTTCCATGTATCATGATAGGAAATATCATTCTCGTGGTATGTGTGGGACTGCTTCGCAAAAAATGCGGCAAAGCTGCCGGTTTTCCCGTATCAATTGCAATAGGTGCCATACTAAAGGCCGTTTTCATGGGAATAGCCATTGCTCTTATCATTCTACCGACATTTCTGCCTGCTCCAATGCACAAGATGCTGCCGGTATTACAGCTTCAGTTTTCAGTGACACAGCTTATCACCGCTGTTATCGGAGGTGTATATGCAGTCATAATTGCGGCTGTGCTTAAAAAAACTTCTTTAGCACAGGCAGACTAAATATTCAATTATCTGCTTATGCTTCCAGATATCCGTGCATATTTTTAAGCGCATTTTTCTCAAGCCTTGATACCTGTGCCTGAGAGATATTTATCTCCTCTGCCACCTCTATCTGTGTCTTGCCCTCGAAAAAACGCAGCTTAATAATCTGTCTCGCTCTGTCATCAAGCAGCTTTAAGGCATCGTCGAGAACCAGATTTTTTACCCATGCTTCCTCTTTGTTTTTCTTGTCCGATATCTGATCCATCACATAAAGTGTATCACCACCGTCAGTATATACAGGATCAAAGAGGGATAGCGGTGTCTGGATTGCATCAAGTGCGTATAGTATATCGTTTTCGGGGATACCGCAATCCTTTGATATTTCCGCTAAGGACGGATCATGCACCAGCTTTCTCGATAGCTTTTCCTTTGATTTAATAGCCTGATAAGCTGTATCCCTGAGAGACCGTGGAATGCGGTACGCACTGTTGTCACGCAGATAGCGTCTCACCTCACCGATAATCATCGGAACCGCATAGGTGGAAAACTTAACACCTATAGTCGGATCAAAATTATCAATTGATTTCATAAGTCCGATGCATCCTATCTGAAATAAATCATCCATATTTTCATTATGGTTTGAAAATCTTCTGATTACCGAAAGCACCAGCCTTAAATTTCCACGAATATACTTTTCTCTTGCAGCCTTATCTCCCTTTTTTATTTTCTCAAACAGTTCTTCTTTTTCATCATCCTTAAGTACCGGCAGTTTTGATGTGGTCACTCCACATATATCAACCTTATATACAGACATGGGAATCCTCCGGATAAATTTCTTTATCTAAAGCATTCCCATTTACAGTAATTTTATTCAATTAATCCGCGTATATAATTCTACAGCACTGCCGCTATTTTTATATCCAAACGGATATCCTGAGCCGTCAAACTCTTCCTTTGTTAGCTTTATGTACTTCTTGACATTCAAAGCATTTTTTGTTAACATAGCAAGGCGAAAATAAATACGTCAGTTCGAAACCTTCCTGACGTAAAACAAAACTAAAGGAGAACTAAATATGAGAAACAAAAAAGTATTATTTGCAGTACAGGCAGCTATGATTGCAGCACTCTACGTTGTGCTCACGTATATCACCAATCTGCTAGGTCTCGCATCAGGCACCATTCAGGTACGCTTTTCTGAAGCGCTTTGCATCCTTCCGGTTTTCACACCGGCAGCCATTCCTGGGCTTTTCATCGGATGTCTGATTTCCAATCTTATCACAGGCGGCATCATCTGGGATATCATCTTCGGAAGTATCGCTACACTGCTCGGTGCACTTGGCACTTACTTCCTCAGAAAAAAGAAGTTTGTATACACACTTCCACCTGTCATCGCCAACATTATTATCGTGCCACTCGTGCTCAGATACGGATATGGTTTTACAACTATATACAAGGGTGTTGATATCTCTCTTCTTTTCAATGCAGTTACAGTCGGAATCGGTGAGATTATCTCAATCTGTGTACTTGGAAGCTTGTTAAAAGGAATACTTTCGAAATACAGAAATGTAATTTTCAAGCAGGACGAGGCGTAGTTACATACATAGCACTTTCAATAAGCTGCGCGTCATAAAATAAAAAAGCTCTGTGTCATACACTTATATGTATGCACAGAGCTTTTTACTTTATTACTTTAATATGCTGTGATTACATTCTATCTATCCCACTTATCACACAGCGCATTTATCTGGTCTGCAAACTTGCTCAAATCCTTATTCGCCATGCCCTGACACTTCTGGATAACAGATACAAGTCTCTGTCCTGCTGCCACCAGACGGTCAAATATAGTCTTCTCTCTGCTCGCCATGCCATATGAAGCCTTTTTCTCCACAAGCTTGCGTGAACCATCAGCCACCTTCTGATTCGTGATAAGGTCATAGGCATCACCACTGTACGGTGCCACTGCATCATAGCCGAAGGTCTCATGCACATGGTTTGCAAAGTACTCTGCTGTGGATTCCTCTCCATGGACTATAAATACATGCTCCGGCTTGTTTTTTATTGCGCCAAGCCACTCGGTAAGCTGATTTTTGTCTGCATGTCCACTGATACCCGGCAGATTTACTATGCTTGCCCTTACTTCTATTTCCTCACCAAAAAGCTTCACCTTTTTAGCTCCGTTCAAAAGTGCATAGCCAAGTGTGCCCGGAACCTGGTATCCTACAAACAGAACTGTCGAATCGCTTCTCCAAAGATTGTGCTTTAAGTGATGCCTGATACGTCCGGCCTCACACATACCCGATGCAGAGATTATGACCTTTGGCTTCTTATCGAAATTAATCATCTTTGACTCATCTGATGATACTGCCACACGAAGTCCCGGAAACTTGATTGGATTGATGCCTGCCGAAATAAGCTCCATAGCCTCCTCATCAAAACAGTCCGATATATTCTCATGAAATACATTTGTTGCCTCAACAGCAAGGGGGCTGTCGATGTAAACCTCAAAATTCGGATGCTCCGGCAACAGATTCTCAGTCTTTATACGCCTGATAAAGTAGAGCATCTCCTGCGTCCTGCCCACTGAAAATGCCGGGATTACCAGATTGCCGCCTCTTGTAAAGGTCGCATTGATGACCTTTGCAAGCTCCACCGCGTAATCAGGCGGCGTATCGTGCAGACGATCGCCATATGTAGATTCCATAACCACATAATCAGCACTGTCCACATACTGCGGATCCTTGATGAGCGGCCTGTTGTGATTTCCGATATCACCTGAAAAGACAATCTTTTTGGTCACATTCTCCTCAGTCACCCACATCTCAATGGATGATGAACCAAGCAGATGCCCTGCATCCACAAATCTCACCTTAAGCCCCGGACATATCTCATACACACTGTTGTAATCACACGGTGTAAAGTGCTGCATGACATTCTGTGCATCCTCCACATTGTACATAGGAGTCACTTCCGGTCTTCCGGCTCGTCTTGCCTTTCTGTTCTTCCACTCCGCCTCAAATTCCTGAATATGTGCAGAATCCTTTAGCATGATGTTACATAAATCTGTTGTCGCCTTTGTCGCAAAAATGGTGCCCCTGAAACCATGATTGTATATGAGTGGCAAAAGACCTGAGTGGTCAATGTGTGCGTGTGTGACAAACACATAGTCTATGAGCGAAGGATTGACCGGTATCTCCTGATTCACATACAAATCAGCTCCCTGCTCCATTCCACAGTCAATAAGTACATGTGTGTCCCCAAATGTCAGATAGTGACAGCTTCCAGTAACCTCTCTGTCAGCCCCGATAAATTCCAATACCATACTACCATCTCCTATTCTGTTTTATAATAGAAACTTCTCAGTGATTCTGAATAGTTACTTATGATAAAAATATTATACCACACTTATGCCATTTTCTGTATTTCTTTCTTCAATCTTGCCATTATTTTTTTTTCGAGCCTTGATATGTATGACTGTGAAATTCCCAGAATATCTGCCACCTCCTTCTGCGTCAGCTCCTTATTTTCCACACGGTTTACTCCAAATCGAAGCTCTATTATCTGTCTTTCACGCTCGTTCAATGACAGCATGGCTTTTTTTAGCAGTGATATCTCAACCTCAGTCTCGAGATCCTTATATATGACATCCTCATCCGTCCCCAGTATATCTGATAAAAGCAGCTCATTTCCGTCCCAATCCGTGTTTAGTGGCTCATCAAAGGATACCTCAAGCTTCACTCTGTTGTTGCGGCGCAGATACATAAGAATCTCATTTTCTATGCATCTGGATGCGTATGTGGCAAGCTTTATTTTCTTCTCAGGATTGAATGTGTTTATCCCCTTTATGAGACCGATTGTGCCAATTGATATAAGGTCCTCCACGCATACTCCCGTGTTTTCAAATTTTTTTGCCAGATACACCACAAGCCTTAGATTGTGCTCTATAAGCTGCTTTTTTGCCTGTTCCTTTGACATTGCCACATTTTTATCCACCAGTGCAATCAGACAGCACTTCTCCTCATCTGTCTCAAGCGGAGGCGGCAACACCTCCGTCCCTCCTATGTAAAACACCTCATTTGTGTGCGGCTTGCTTCCCCATAGTATTTTCCATACCCGTTTTATTACTAAAAACAGCTTCATTCAAAATCATATCATATGCATTGTCCTCAAATAAACTATCCGATGCTCTTCCCACCAGCACATTATGTAAAATCAGCTTACCATTTCCCTTCATGACTGTCATCTCATCAAATTCACACACTTTAATGCTTCCACCATCATTTCCCAGGCTCTTGTACGGCACATCAAAAAAGCTGACATCTTCTCCTACAATATCAAACAATGCACTCCCGCCTATGTGCACCGGAATCTGCTGTGGCTGTTTTTTTAGCAGATTTCCCGTATCATACAAGGCTGTGACACAAGCCCTTTTACCATCCTTTAAAAGTGTGACCCTATATAGTCTTCTGCTCTCATTACTTCGCTCACAAAAGCACTTTAACACTATGTATGATATGACAAAACCAAAGCATATCATAACTGTCGCATCAGAGCTTAAAAAGCTGTCCAGAGCTGTTACTATGCCTCCGGTCAGCACTGTTACAAACATACATAGTGCAAAAAGTCTTAGAAACGGGATTTTTCTGCCAGCCTGTCTGCCTATTGCAAGCCTTACCGCAAGCGGTACGACCACCAGAACAGAGGTCCATTTATAAAACGCATAGCTGCCTGCCAGAAGAAGCAGTACACATTCACATACCGATGCCCCCACCGCAGAAGCAATCAGACGTACCACCTTCCCGGTCAATGGGATTTTTAGCATATATATGACAAATATAAGTATAAGACAGTTGGTGATAAATGTACGAAGAAGAAAAATATCGAGATAAAATGCATAGATAATTTTTCACCTCACTTTCACAGACAAGAATAGCGTAAAAGCAGGTTTTTAAGTGCCGTAATATGTCGACAATAAGCAAAAAAGACATGCAGCCCAAAAGCTGCATGTCCTATAAACTATCGTCTTGAATTCTTAAGGAAATCCGGAATATTAATCTCTACAGGCTTAACCGTGCTCTCAGGCTGGCGTGGCTTCTGGATACCTGTATATGCATGTGCAGGTGCTGTCTGCTGTGGCTGGGCAGCTGTATGAAGTCCGCTTGTGGCTGTTGTGTGAAGTCCTGCTGTGGCTGTGGATTGTGTTCCCATGCCTGAAACAGGTCTTGCAGCTGTCTGATTCGGATATACCATACGGTTTTGCATACCGCCTGCCATTCCTGCACCATGCGCTGCCTGCTTGCCCGGCATATCTATCTTCTCTGAAACATCCTCCAGTCCTGTAGCAATAACAGTGATAGAAGCCTGATCAGTCATGCTCTCATCAAACTTGGCACCAAAGATAATATTGGCATTCTCTCCTGCCAGATCCTGTACGTAGCTTGCTGCATCGTTTGCATCCATAAGGGAGATATCTCCTGAGATATTGATAATGACATGTGTTGCACCATTTATCTTTGTCTCAAGAAGAGGTGAAGCAACCGCAAGCTTAACAGCTTCGATAGCCTTATCATCCCCCTGTGCACTACCGATACCGATATGTGCCATACCCTTGTCCTTCATGACAGTCTGTACATCTGCGAAGTCAAGGTTGATAAGTGCAGGAAGATTAATAAGATCAGTGATTCCCTGAACTGCCTGCTGCAATACCTCATCTGCCTTCTTGAGTGCATCCGGCATTGTTGTGCGACGGTCTACTATCTCGAGAAGCTTATCATTTGGAATGACAATAAGTGTATCAACGCTCTCCTTAAGTCTCTCTATTCCTGAAACAGCATTAATCATTCGCTGCTTTGCCTCAAATTTGAATGGTTTTGTAACAACACCAACTGTAAGTATACCCTGATCCTTTGCTATCTTTGCAACAACAGGAGCTGCACCTGTACCGGTTCCGCCTCCCATACCACATGTGACGAATACCATATCAGCGCCCTTTACTGCTGCCTGAAGCTCCTCTGCGCTCTCCTCAGCGGCCTTCTGACCGATTTCAGGCTGCGCACCTGCGCCGAGTCCCTTTGTAAGCTTCTCTCCAATCTGTATAAGTGTAGGAGCCTTACAAAGCTGTAAAGCCTGCTTATCTGTATTGATACCGATAAACTCTACTCCACCAATATTCTCATCAATCATTCTGTTAACTGCATTGTTACCGGCTCCTCCGACTCCAATGACAATAATCTTTGCGCTGTTATCAGCCTCGTTAGTTCTTATCTCAAGCAAGGTGATTCCTCCTCTTTCTTTCCCAAAATTTAATTTTCTATATAAAAATATCGAATATTCTTAAACTCATTTATTCTATAATATAATTTTTCTCCAAAATAATCAACTATAAAATATGATTTTTTTTATTTAGTTTTACATTATTATGACTTGTCAAACACAATATTTGTTGTTTCTTCCGTCCAGCTCTCTAAATGTAGTGTACCGGACTGTCCCTCAAGCGATGGCATGATAGCCTTAAGCCTCTCTATTTTACGTGTAAGCTTTGTCGTGTCACCAATTATCACACTCACATTACCATACTTGACTACCGGTGCATTTTGCGCACCATAATCCACAGAATCCGGCACAAGGTCCTGCCTTTTTAATCCCTGAGTAAGCTCAAGGATATCTTTTAGCATAGTCTGCTTTATAGGCAGCTTCTCATAAAGCACTACCTTGTCACAGCTTATGCCGTCTATACATGGCACACCCGGCACCGTGTCTGAGGATGTTTCCACCACAAAGCCATCCTTATCAAAATATGCATTCTCATTAATTCCAGGAATATATATGTATCCAAGCATTCCTTTTTCATAAACTGATATATGAAGAGTATGCGGACTATCCAGGCTTATGCTCATTGTATCAATAAACGGTATTTTTTTAGTATCCTTTACCTTATATTTCAGATAGACATACAGTGAATTCCATGAGTACTTATCATTAAGTACCGCATCCTCTATAGTCTTTTGGTCGTAAAGCTCATTGCCCTCGACAACTACCTTTTTTACCGTAAACAGCTTAAGTGCAATGAGAAACAGTATCGCGAGCACTGCTATCGTAATTAGCAGTCCCATAAAAAAATGCTTTAATCTCTTTTTATGTTTTCTTTTTTTCTTAATCATTATATTTCACGCCTTAATCTACACATTTTCAAGCCTGATGCCTCTTGACACAGACAAAACAAGCCCTATTTCCGCCATCAGGAATATGATTGACGTACCTCCATAGCTGATAAACGGCAGAATAACACCGGTATTTGGAAGTGAATTGGTAACTACCGCAATATTCAGTATCACCTGGATTGCAATATGACTCATCACACCAATCACTAAAAGCGAGCCATACAAATCCCTTGCATTGTTTGCAATGACCATCATACGCCATATAAGCAGTATAAAAAGCAAAATAAGGCAGATAGCTCCAAACAGTCCAAGCTCTTCACAAATAATTGTAAATATCATATCATTTTGTGACTCCGGCACATTGCCAAGCTTCTGTAAGCTCTCTCCAAGTCCTTTTCCAAACAATCCGCCCGAGCCTATCGCATAAAGTCCCATCATAGTCTGGAATACTGCGTCTGTTCCCGCAGTCTCCGGATGCAGCCATGCCTCAATACGTGTACTTCTATAGCCTGCCAGCATGACAAACGCCACCGCAAACACAACTACCGCCACTGCTACAATAATAAACTGCAGATACTTTGGGCTTGCGACAAACAACATACAGACCGAAATGCCTATGATGATAACTGCCGTACTCAGATTGCTGATTGCAACAACTATTATGAGCGGAATAAGCATAGCAAGCACCTTTACCAGACTTAAAAATTTATCAAACTGCTTGGGTATCTTGTCTATAATCATAGCCATAAACAGTATGACCGCAATTTTAGCCACTTCTGAAGGCTGGAACTGTATTGGTCCTATGCCAATCCATCTCGATGAACCATGTGAGCTTGAGCCTATTTTTGGCACAAACACAAGCACACACAGTATAAGCGATACTATATACGCAAAAAAGCCAAGCTTTTTCCAATATCTGTAGTCGACCTTTGCCAGAAATACCATAGGTATAAGTCCCAGTACAATATTTCGTATCTGAAGCTTAAGATAGTGCATGCTGTCATGATTTTTGATGGCCGATGTGTATGCACTCGAGCTATATAGCATAACAAGACCAAAGCAGAGCAGAAATATAACTATAAACAACAGGTTGTAGTCGAAATAAGGTATTCCTTTTTCTTTTTTTTCTTTATTCTTGCTACTTCTTCTACGCTTTCCTGCCAAAATATTTACTCCTTAAATCCTTTTACTATTTCCTTAAAGATACGTCCGCGCTCCTCATAGTTAGGAAACATGCCCCAGCTTGCACATGCAGGTGATAAGAGCACCGCATCACCTGAAACAGCATGCTCATAGCAATAATTTACTGCATCCTCAAACGTATCCTTCTTTACAGTATTCATGAATCCGTGTCTGTGTGCACACTCTTCGATTTTATCTGCAGTCTGACCGATAAGCACAAGCTCCTTTACTTTGCCGTCAAAGGCCTCTATCCACTCATCATACTCCGACTGCTTATCATATCCACCGCCAATGAGAAGTGTCGGTCTGTTCATGGCACGTATACCCTGAATGGCTGCATCAGGATTGGTGCCCTTTGAATCGTTGTAGAATCTGACTCCACGCTTTTCGGTCACGTACTCTATCCTGTGCTCAACTGCCTTAAATACCTTAAGCACCTCGACAATCTTATCCATCGGTACCCCAAAGCTTATAGACATGGCACATGCTGCCATTACATTCTCAAAATTATGCTTTCCAAGGAGATTCAGCTCGTTTACATCAATTACCTCATCGCGTACACCGTCGTGTGCGTATATGATGATGTCTCCGTCAAGATAAAAGCCCTCTGAAAGCTCAGACCTACTGCTGAAAAATATAACCTTAGCCGGGCACTTTGCTGCAAAATCCCTAAGCACCTCGTCCTCGTAGTTTAACACGCAGTAATCATCTGCTGTCTGATTTTTTGTGATATCCTCCTTTGCCCTGATGTAATTTTCCATAGTATGGTGTCGATTCAGGTGATCGGGTGTGATATTTAAAATTGCGCTTACATGTGGCTTAAAGGTATCTATCGTCTCGAGCTGGAAGCTTGAGATCTCTGCAACCGTTACTGTCTCACCGGTGCTTCCTGTGACCATTGATGTATAAGGGATTCCGATATTTCCTACCACTCTCACATCCTTAAAGTAATTCTTCATTATCTCACCTGTCAGAGCTGTAGTAGTCGTCTTTCCGTTGGTTCCTGTGATAGCGATGATCTCACCTGCCCCAAATGTGTATGCAAGCTCTATCTCACCCCATATTTTAACGCCCCTGTCACGTAAGGAATTGACCATAGGAATGTCTGTTGGTACTCCCGGACTTAGCACAGCCACATCAAACTCATCAATCTGTTCATCTGTCAGGTCGCCTAAAATAAGCGGCACCTCCTTAAGCTTTGGTGCTTTCTCATAAAGTGTTTTTGAATCCAGTTCTTTATTTCCATCAAACAATACTGTATCGATGCCATTTGCGCACAAAAGTTCAGTCGCTGCAATGCCACTCTTTCCTGTTCCGACAACAAGTACCTTTTTTCCTTGTAAGCTCATTTTTATTCCTCCATCTTTTATTGCAGCCATCCGTATGGATATGTTTAACAAATCAAATTCTCCAAACGACTGCCTTAATCATTAAATTATAGTATACGTTATTTAGTTCTATTTCGCAAGAGCCCGTAAATCAGTTACACACTCCTATCTCCTGTGCATACGGTATGATTTCCCTAAATATTTCAGCCGCAACCGGTGCAGCGATTGTTCCGCCATAGTATGCACCGCCCTTTGGATTATTTATTTTCACAAGCACCATAAGTGCAGGATCATCCACCGGATAAAACCCAAGGAACGAGGCTATATATACATTGTCACTTCTCGGAAGTGTCTGCGATGTAGCAGTCTTTCCTCCTATCGCATAACCTTCAACCTTTGCATTTTTTCCTGAGCCCTCTGCTACCACGCCCTCCAAAAGCTTTCGCAGTGTATCAGAGGTCTCTTCACTGCATATACCTGACGTCTGTTCAAAGGACAGCACCTCTTTTACCGTGCCTTCGGTACCATGAATCTCCTTACCTATATGAGGAGTAATTCTGTTACCACCATTTATAAGCGATGATACTGTTGTCATAAGCTCGATGGGTGTGAGCTGGAATGACTGTCCAAATGAAATTGTTGCAAGCTCCACCTGGCCTATCTTATCCGGCTGATGCATTATGGTGGAGGCCTCTCCAGGCAAATCAATACCTGTCTTATCAAGCAGACCAAACCTCATGAAATCAGCATAATACCTCTCACTGCCTATTCTAAGGCCTAAATCAATAAAGACCGGATTGCATGAATTCTGTATTCCCTGCACAAAGGTCTCACTTCCATGTCCTGTTCTCTTATGGCAGTGTATGCGTCTGTCCTCCACAGTAATATATCCCGGGCAGTAAAAGCGGTCATCAAGGCTCACCACATCCTCCTCCAGTGCGATTCCTGCCGTAATTATCTTGAATACGGAACCGGGCTCATATGTATCACTTACACATCCGTTTCTCCAGGCTTCATCATGGTTTTCACATGAAAAAGGATCATTCAAATTATATTCCGGGTAGTCGGTCATGGCATATATTTCTCCATTTTTAGGGTTTAAGGCTATTATGCTCACACTGTCTGCCAGGTTTTGTGCATATGCCATCATTGCATTTTTCTCACATACTCTTTGTATATTTATGTCGAGTGTAGTGACAAGTGTGTCTCCTTTTTTGGGAGCTTCTCTTCTCTCCTTATAGCCCTTCACCTCCACACCTCTGCCATCACATACAGTGTATATCCGCCCGGGTGTGCCACGCAGAATTTCATCATATGTGGTTTCAAGCCCAACAACACCCTGACCATCTGCTCCTGCAAAGCCTATAACCTTTGAAAACAACTCATTAAGCGGATAGTACCTGACACTTGACTCGTCAACCTTTACCCCTGCCAAGCCATATGATAGTATTTTATCGCCTGTTTTTTTAGAAACATTGTTCTTTATTTTTTCAATGGATGTAACCTTATCCACCTTACTGCGGATAGTCTTTTCGTCAATCGAAAGCTCACTGCTTAAAACAGAGATGACTGCTTCCTTGTCGGTTATCTGATTGTGTATAACGCTTATGTTATATGCAGTTTCATTTGTCGCTATTATCCTTTCATTTCTATCCACTATATCTCCGCGTATTCCTGCAATATCACGCTCTCTTTCCTGAAGCGCACTTGCCTTTTTACTGTAATAATCGCCTTTTACTATCATGAGATAAAACAGCCTGAAACACAAGGCGATAAGAACAGCTGTCAGTATACTGCAAAATACGCATATTTTTCTTCTGTAGCGCGTATTGTTAAGTATCATAAACAAAAATGCCTCAATATTTTTACACTAATATATGCAAAAAATATTGAGGCTATTCTCTATTCGCCCTGCTCACCCTCCTGGGTGACCTTTTCTCCTGTCGGAGGATTTGTGCCTGTTATCGTAAGGTCAGCATTTACACCGGTCTGTTCCTCATCAGGGTATATATTCATATACGGAAGTACTTCCTTTAATATCTCTCTGGTCAGGTTCTGTGCATAGTTACTGTGAGGCTGATCCTGTACATTCGGCTGGTCGATTACAGTGTAAATAACAAGCTGCGGATCCTGCGCAGGCACACAGCCTATAAATGATACAAGATAGCTGCCCTTCTTTCTAAGGTGCGTTGTCTCATCATACATCTGTGCTGTTCCTGTCTTGCCTCCCATTGAGTATCCGTCAACCTTTGCCACCTTACCGGTTCCGTTTGCAACTACGTTCTGCAGGTAGTTTTTAAGTGTCGCACTTGTATTCTCTGACACTGTCTTTTTTAGCAGTGTAGGCTCAATTGTCTTTACTGTATTGCCGTTGTCGTCTGCGATTTTCTTTACTACGTGCGGCTGATAATAATTGCCGCCATTCACCAGTGAAGAAAATGCACTGACCATCTCTATCATGGTACAGTTATAGTTCTGTCCGAATACGTTTGTCGCTAAATCGACAGGCTTTATATTGTCGAGTGTATACATGAGCGTTGATGTATTAGCCTCACCCGGCAGGTCAACACCTGTCTTTTGACCAAAGCCAAATACACTCTGATAGTACAGAAAATTTTCTGCACCAATCTTATATGACATCTGCATGAGTGCATCATTACATGAATCCATGAGTGCCTTTTCAAGTGTCTCTATGCCATGTCCGCTACGGTTGACGCATGATACCTTTTCACTGCCAAACATCTCATATCCATCACATAAAAATGTCATATCAGTAGTGAGCGTGCCTGTATCCAGTCCACATGCCACGGTAAAAGGCTTCTGTACAGACCCCGGCTCATATGTATGTGTAACACAGAAGTTCTGCCACAGCTTATTTAGTGCATCCATCTCCTGAGTACTGTCCTTTTTAAATGCCGCAAGCTGTTCCTCGCTGTAATATGCACTCATATCCCTTGGATTGTTCAAATCAAAATTCGGATAATTCGCCATGGCCAGTATCTCACCATTTTTAGGATTTTCTATAACGACTGCAATATTTTCTGCGCCAAGTCCTTCTCTTGCATTATTTGCATAAGTATCTGAGAACAGTTTTATCTTATCCTCAACAATCGACTGGATATTTGCGTCTATAGTTGTGTACAGTGTATTTCCGTTTTGTGCAGCAATTACTGTCTTCTGGAAATCATTGTCTGCATTCAGATAGCCGTACTCCCTGCCATTTACACCATTTAAAGTGTCATTGTAATAGTTTTCAAGTCCGGTTGTACCTACATTTCCGGCGGAGGTAAAGCCGATAACTGAGCTTGCCAGTGTTTTAAACGGATAATTTCTCTGATACTCTGTCTCAAACCACACACCCTTGATGTTTGGGTTCTTCAGATTGCCCTTTTCGTCTGTTGCATCCTGCAGCTGTACAAATGGCTGAATTGCATCATATGACAGCTTTTTTAACAGTACAATATATTTGTTATCCTTGCTGTTATTTGCATAATCCTCAAGTGTTGCCCTGTCTAAATCCGGAAAGCACTGTGTCAGTGCATCTATCGTCGGAGTTATATACTCTTTCTTACTGGTCATAACCGAGCAATCAAGTACAACATTATAAACAGCCACACTCGTAGCAAGCACTGTGCCGTTTGAATCTACAATATTTCCTCTCTGAAACGGTATTGTTTTGCTGTCATATGACTGTAATGATAGTACCTTTTTAGTATATGCGTCTCCGCTTGTATATTCAATAAACATCAGCCTGCCAATGAGTCCAAGCATGGCTACAACTATTAACATAAACAACGCAAACAGCTTTGTTTTCATTTTGCGTCCGATTTTTCTTACCGGTCTTTTTCTTGTCCTGGCTGCCAATATGATTCCTCCAATTTATTCAGGGATATCACTGTACTGATCCATATAGTTGTTCTTATCAACTGAGTAATAAACTATTTGATCCTGTGAAGCATATTTCATGCCAAGTCTGTTGATAGCTGCATCCTTGATTGCATTTAAATCGACAGATGTAGTAATCTGCTTGTATCTGGCATCATTATCAGCCTTCATATCATTTATCTGGCTCTCAAGTGCTGCAACCTCCTTCATCTGCTGTGTCACATTTGACCTTATCTGGATAAGTGAAACAGATACAAAAGCTGAAGCTGCCACACACGCTGTAAGAAAGGCTACAAATGCCCTGTTCATTGAGAGTGCTCTCTCCTGATTTCTTCTTGCAGATGTTCTTCTGTTTTTCTTTCTTCTTATTTCCTCAAGCTCTCTTGTCGATTTCTGTGGTCTTCTGACCGGTGCTGCCTCGTCAAGCTCTCTTACGGCATTCCCATTTATATAATAAGTAGTTTTATTCATTTAGCTGCTCCTTTTGCTGTCATTCTACAAATCATTCTTTTCAAACACACGAAGCTTTGCACTCTTCGAGCGTGAATTCTCTTCAAGTTCCTTTTCTGACGGAAGGATAGGTTTTCTTGTGATAACCTTTCCCTTCGATTTATTACCGCATACACATACCGGAAAACTCGGTGGACATGTACATGGATTTTCGTTTTTTTTGAAATTGGATTTTACTATTCTGTCCTCAAGCGAGTGGAATGTGATTATACATATCCTGCCGCCCGGATTAAGTAAATCTATCATGTCATCCAGGTTGTCCCTTAGCACATCAAGCTCATGATTCAGCTCAATTCTGATAGCCTGATATGTTCTCTTTGACGGGTGACCTCCGGTAGCTCTGACCTTTTTTGGTATCGCTGCCTTTATTATCTCGTTGAGCTCTCCTGTTGTCGTTATCTCTTGCTTTTGTCTTGCTGCTACAATGTGCTTTGCAATATTCTTTGCAAACTTGTCCTCACCGTAATCCCTGATGATACGGTACAGATCATTTTCGCTGTAGGTATTTACTATATCCCTTGCAGTAAGGGCATTCCTGTCATCCATACGCATATCAAGCGGTGCATCCTCACTCCTGTAGGTAAAGCCCCTCTTTGGTGTATCAAGCTGGAAGGATGACACTCCCAGATCCAGCATAATACCATCCACCTTTTCAATTCCGAGTGAATGAAGCACATTCTTCATATCAGAATAATTGCTTCTGACTATCGTTACCCTGTCTCCAAACTCCGCAAGTCTCTCTCCTGCTGCCTTTATGGCATCCGCATCCTGATCTATGCCTATCAGCCTGCCCTTGTCTGAAAGTCTCTTGGCTATCTCATATGAGTGCCCGGCTCCTCCGAGAGTACCATCCACATATATCCCGTCAGGACGGATGTTTAAATTTTCAATTGTCTCGTCCCTTAAGACTGAATAATGCTTAAATTCCATGTGGTCTCTCCATTTAAAATCAAATTCCTATACCAAGCTCTGCCATATGATCTGCTATCTCATCCATATCGTCAAAATCAGAGTTTTCAAGGTATCTGTCTTTGCTCCAGATTTCTACTCTGCTGTATACTCCGACAGATACTACTTCCTTATCTATACCTGCGTATTCTCTTAAGTTCGCCGGTAAGAGGATTCTGCCCTGCTTGTCCACCTCACAGGTGGCTGCTCCTGCAAAAAAGAATCTCATAAATTTTCTTGCTTCTCTTGATGTGAGTGGTTTGTCGCGAAGATTTTCCTCAATGCGATGCCATTCTTCGTTGGAATAGACGAACAGACAGCCATCTAAGCCCTTGGTAACTACAAACTCATTACCAAGCTGTTCACGGAACTTCGCCGGGACAATCATACGGCCCTTGGCGTCTATTGAATGATTATATTCGCCCATGAACATGGCATCCATCCTCCTTTTCCTCATTTTGAAGCTTTCCACCACTTCACTCCACTTATATGGTATTTCGCTCCACTTTCCACCACTTGTTTACAATATTACACCTAACAGCCCACAAAATCAAGGCTTTAAGCTAAATTCCCATAAAAAAGCAACAAAAAAGACGCTCAGTCTTTTCGTGGACTTTGCGTCTTTTTTATAAAATACATATGAAATTTACTCTTTAGTGGTGGATTGTGGTGGAGTGTCCACCATTTTGCCCATTTTCATCTGCTTATATCTGACAATTCCTATCCATATGGCTGATACTACCACCAAAGTGGCGGCAAGTGCCATAGACACCGGATAATTGATATGCGGGATGAGAAGCTGGTCTGTACGCAGGCTTTCTATCCAGAATCTTCCTATACCATAGCCTAATAAATATAGAAGAAACACCTCTCCGTCAAACCTTCTGTGCTTAAAATAAAGCATCAACAAAATAAATAGGCACAGATTCCAAAAGGATTCATACAAAAATGTAGGATGCACCGAGATATACTCCACTCCGTCTACCACAGTTGTATGTGACATAAGCTTTTCAGTCAGATCCGATGTCCTGACAGCTGATACCGGAAGCTGCATGGCAAAAAGTCCGTCATAATAATCGCCAAATGCCTCCCTGTTGCAGAAGTTTCCCCATCTGCCAATCACCTGTCCCAGTATCAGTCCAAGTCCCGCCGTATCACACAACAGTGGAAACGACAGCTTTCTGACCTTTGCAAAAACGAATGTGGTGATAATTGCTGCTATCACTCCTCCGTAAATTGCCAGTCCTCCCTGCCTGATATTGAATATGCTAAGCAGGTCGTCCTTGTACAAATCCCACCTGAATACCACATAGTATATTCTTGCACCTATCACCGAGCATATAATTGCCACAAGTGCCAGATCAAAGTATGTATCCGGATTTTGTCCTGATTTTTTAGCCACATAGCATGCCGCGCCCAGCCCCGCAAGCATACCACATGCTATTATTATGCCATACATCGCAATATCAAAGCTTCCTATTGATATGCTCTTTATCACATGCTGCAGATATATATGAAGATGTGGGAAATTTATATTATAATCCATATTTTTCCTTTCCTGACTGTAATTGCTGTCTGTCACACCATAATATATACGGCAGCAATCACAAATTACGAAAATATATGTACCCGGAGCACCATAAACCTGATACTCCGGGCAACTGTCATTATGCGCTTCTTAGTCTACGCCTGACACTCAAAGCTTGCACACTCTGTACTGCACTTGTTTGGTGTACAGTTTTTCTTAATGCCAATCTGATTGGCCATGCAGCTATTGTGGTCATTGTACTTACACTTTGCCGCATCACAGTGCACATCTGTCTCCTTGTGAATAGCTAACTCTGCAGATACCTCACAGTCACAGGCCTTATTTGAAAAGCTGCCACACTGTGTATCGCAGGCTTTCTTTGCCTTAGTTCCTTTCACATCGATTTCTCTGAGCTTACAGCAGTTATCTGCATTATACGCACATTTTTCAACATTACAATCAAGTCTTGTCATACTTTTGCCTCCTTTGCTTATGCATAGGCTAGTATGTCCTGATTGATTTTTTTTATACTTTTTAATCGATTATCTGTGTTTTTCCTCTTCCGGAAGCTCCACTCTGATTTCCTTTGTACGGATTTCCTTGCAAATCTGGTCGATGAAATCTGAAAGTGGCTTAACACCCTCATTTCCTTCAAAACGGCTTCTTACCGATACTGTGCCGTCAGCCTCCTCGTCAGCTCCGACAACAAGCATATATGGAAGCTTATCCATACGAGCCTCTCTGATCTTGTATCCGATCTTCTCAGCTCTGTTGTCAACTGTCACATCGACATCATTGCGCTTAAGCTCATCTGCTACCTTTTTAGCATAATCAGCATACTTCTCTGAGATAGGAAGTACTCTTACCTGCTCAGGGCAGAGCCATGTAGGGAACTTGCCTGCGTAGTGCTCGATAAGCCATGCAAGTGTACGCTCATAGCAGCCGAGTGATGTACGGTGGATGATGTATGGACGGATTTTATCGCCGTTTTGATCAATATAGTACAGATCAAAATTCTCAGCAATAGCACAGTCGAGCTGTATTGTTACCATGGTATCCTCTTTACCGTATACGTTCTTGGCCTGAATATCAATCTTTGGTCCGTAGAATGCAGCCTCGCCGTCGGCCTCAACAAAAGGAACATTTTCCTCAATAAGGATGTTACGAAGAACCTCCTGTGTTGAGTTCCAGTACTCATCATCTCCTAAATACTTTTCTGTGTTCTTTGGATCCCATTTTGAAAGACGGTATGTCACATCATTCTCGAGTCCCAGCACCTTAAGGACATATCTGTTAAGATTGAAGCATGCCTTGAGCTCCTCCTCACACTGGTCAGGACGGATAACATTGTGACCCTCTGAGATAGTAAACTGTCTGACACGTGTCAGTCCGTGCATCTCTCCCGAATCCTCGTTTCTAAACAGTGTGGATGTCTCACCCATTCTGTAAGGCAGATCTCTGTATGAGTGCTGCTTTGCCTTGTATACATAATACTGGAACGGACATGTCATCGGACGAAGTGCCATAACCTCTTCCTCGCCGTCCTTCTCAGGATCTCCGAGAACAAACATGCCGTCAAGATAATGATCCCAGTGTCCTGAAATCTTGTACAGGTCTGATTTTGCCATGAGTGGTGTCTTTGTACGCACATAGCCCCACTCCTTATCCTCGAGGTCCTCAATCCATCTCTGCAGCTTCATAATCATCTTTGTGCCCTTTGGCATCATAAGTGGAAGTCCCTGTCCGATTACATCTACTGTTGTGAAAAGCTCCATCTCACGGCCAAGCTTATTGTGATCACGCTTCTTAGCCTCCTCCATTCTCTCAAGATGTGCCTTTAAATCCTCTTTCTTATTGTAGGCTGTTCCGTAGATACGATGGAGTCTTGCCTTGTTTGAATCACCTCTCCAGTATGCCATTGATGATGCTGTGAGCTTGAAAGCCTTTACTCCCTTTGTGCTCATAAGATGTGGTCCTGCACATAAATCTACAAATCCACCCTGGTCATAGAATGAAATCTCCTCACCCTCAGGAAGCTCCTCGATAAGCTCTACCTTGTACGGCTCATCCTTTTCCTTCATGAATTTGATTGCTTCCTCTCTAGGAAGTGTAAATCTTGTTATCTCATGACCCTGTTTGATGATTTTCTTCATCTCTGCCTCAAGTGCATCGAGATCCTCTCTTGAGAATGGCTGTGAATCGAAATCATAGTAGAAACCATCGTCAATTGCCGGTCCGATTGTGATTTTTGCATCCGGGAACAGATTCTTAACTGCCTGTGCCAGCACGTGTGATGCTGTATGTCTGATGACACGAAGTCCTTCCTCATCACTTGCTGTGATTATATTAAGTGTGCAGTCCTTGTCAAGAACTGTTCTTAAGTCAACAATTTCTCCGTCAACCTCTCCTGCGCAGGCTACTCTTGCAAGTCCCTCGCTTATATCTTTTGCGATTTCATATACGCTTTTTGCTTCACTGTACTCTTTTGATGAGCCATCCTTCAATGTTATCTTCATGGTTATCTCTCCTTTATTTTTAATATAAAAATCCCCGACACCGCATTGCTGCGACATCGGGGACGATAAGCTTTGTTACCGTGGTTCCACCCACATTCTTTCCGCCTGAAAACATACTGCTTGTCTGTATCCGACAGAAACTCATTTGACTATAACGGTGTCACCGGGCTTTATTGGAGCCACTCCAAGCTGGTGTTCGGTATATCATCCACCGGGGAGCTTTCACCACTCTTTGGACTTTGATTCTCGTCTTCCAAGGCTTCCCTCTCTGCTGCTTTTAATATACTTACTGTGCTCTTCAACGTATTGTTATTATGCTGTTGCACATATGTATGTAATATACGCAAACATGTGCCATACATACCTTTAGAACTATTAATGTTCCTTTCAAAAAATGATAATATACTTATTTTTCTAATATGTAAAGTACTTTATGCATTTTTTCCGCAACATTTTTTATATTTCTTGCCCGAACCGCATGGACATGGGTCATTTCGGCCGATTTTCTTACCTACTACCACTGTTCCTGACTTCTTCTGCTCGAGGTAAAGCGCATGCTTTGTCTCTGCGTCAAAGATTTCATCCCATGCCGGGAGATTGTAAAGCCAGTCTGCCTTTGCATCTACCATGTTCTTATAGAGCTTTTCTTTATCGAAAACAAGGCTTACCTTTGTGTCCTCATCCATCTCCTCGATTGGGTTTGGTGTGACAAGGCTGTCATTGATTCCGTCTAAGAAGCCTGTCATCTCCATGATTGATAACTCATATTTCTCAGCAAGCTCTTTGACTGTTCCCTCTACTGCCTCATCCGGATTTGCGAGGAGCTTCTCATATACACCCTTCTCCAAGAGGAAATAATGCTGCCAAAAACGCTGTAACTCTCCCTGATCTGCTTTGTCATTGTAGGCAATCTTGTGCCACTCTTCTAATAAAGCCATTTTTACTACCACCTTTATCTTTTATAAACTGATATGAGGCCAAACAGCCTCAGCTTCACATATGGATATATTATACCAAAATAACAGCTTGACGTCAATTTTGTTTTTTTATATTATAATAAATAAAAAACTATTCAGAACCACTGAGAACAAGAAAAACTGATGCGTCATGCTCGCATGTAAGCAGCAGATTTTCTTGTTCTCAAGGTGGCTCGAATAGAAGCCCCCCACACATATGAGCAAAATTAGCTGTGTAACAGCTAGACAGCACGAGTATCGTGCGTTTTTGCGAATGTGCGTGGGATGGTTCTGAATCGTTACATTACTAAAATCACGGAGAACAATTCATGAAAAAGACAAAACGTATTCTGGCACTGATCGGTGCCATCCTTTTATTACTTTTATATGTTGTGGCATTTGTTGCCACTATGCTCGATCACACGAGTGACATGCGCTACTGGAAGGCCGCCGTTGCCGCAACTATCATTATCCCGGTGCTTATCTGGGCGTATTCATTTGTATACAGACTTTTAAAGGGTTCTGATGATAAAGAATCTGATGATGTAACCAAAAAACCATGAAATGCAAAATCACACCTGAATTATCATCTAAAGACTGGAAAGAATTCTGCAGCCGGTTTCATTTTGATAACGATAGGCTGCCGCTTATCCAGGCAATATACACAGCAATGCTTCCATTGGTGGATGCCTTTGCATATTATTCCATAAAACAGGATTTGCCCGGGGTATCACTGGCACACTATGCCTACGGTCTCGTGACACTCGGAAACGGTGCTGACGAGCTGTCAGAGCTGTATTTAAACCATGAGCAGCTTGAGGAGGCCTACATAGCAGACTGTTTAAGCCTCATGCTTTTGTCAAACGCATATGAGCAGTTTGCAAAGGCTGTCGAAGAAGAAAGCTCTCTTTATGCCATTGAGCTGTCATTTTTAGGCGATGAATATCCGCTTGAGCTGCTGCCTGAGATTTTTGAGCACGTAAGCCCTGATGGCATACATCTCACCGGTTCAAATATGCTCATGCCACTTAAGACAGCCGCCCTCATAATAAAGCTTGACTCACAAAAGCAGAAAAATATCAAAGAGCTCTGTAATACCTGCGCGAACTGTAAAAATCTGTCGTGCCCATCAAGAAAGGCCCCTGGTCCTAAGCTGCCACACACCTATGGTGCCATGCAGATTTTTAATATCAGACATTGAAGCCCTTCTTTTTCTCATATGAGCCTCTCAGTTTCTCAACCAGAAGTGTCAGATTCCTAAACAGTGACTCAGCCGCAAAGCCAAACACTATCATGAGAAGAATACATATATTTGACAAATCTGTCAGTGCAAACAGTTTCTTTAAGAAGAAACCCGAAAATACCAGACCTGCTATATTTCCGATAATAACAGCATATTTCATTCCATTTAGCGGCTCACTGATTTTAAAGAGAATCATAAAGCCCACTACTGAAAGTACAAGCGTCGCTATCGTTCCTATGCTTGCATCTGATATACAAAATACTTCTCCACATACGACAAGCGCTCCGACAGCTATTACATCCGTAAGTCCACCCGGCAGTGCCTTTAGCATGACATTGGTGATAAAGTGCCCCTTTATCCTGTCCTTATTCTGCTCCAGTGCCAATAAGAATCCCGGTACTCCTATGGTAAACATACTGATGAGCGATACCTGTGCCGGCTCAAGCGGATACGTAACCATAAGGATAACCGAAAACAGTGAAAGTAACAGTGAAAATATATTTTTCACAAGAAACAGGCTTGCTGAGCGCTGGATATTGTTTACCACCCTGCGGCCCTCATACACCACATCCGGCATGTGTGCAAAGTCAGAGTCCAAAAGGACAACCTGGGCTGCCTGGGCTGCCGCCTCACTTCCCGATGCCATAGCCACACTGCAGTCGGCATCCTTCATGGCAAGTATATCGTTGACTCCGTCTCCGGTCATCGCAACTGTATGACCTTTAGCCTGTAAAGCCTTTACAAGCTGTTTCTTCTGCTTTGGTGTCACTCGTCCGAATACAGTATATTTATTCACTGCATCGGCTATTTTATCCTCAGTATCAAGTGTAGCCGCATCGACAAAGCTTTCTGCACTTTCTATTCCTGCCTGTATGGCAATCCTTGAAACAGTACGCGGATTGTCACCTGAAATAACCTTTATCGCAACACCCTGACTCTTGAAATACTCAAAGGTCTTTACTGCATTTGCTCTGATAGGATTGGCAAGTGCCACAAATCCAAGCGGAGTAACGCTGCCATTTATGCCATTCTCCACGTTCTCCCCATTGTACCTTGCAAATAAAAGTACTCTGTCGCCTTTGTCAGCGTATGGTATGATTTCTTCCTCAATGTGCACAAAGTCATCATGCATGATAAACTCCGGCGCTCCGAGCAGATAAGTTCCGTCAGAAAAAGTAACGCTGCCATACTTGAGGCTCGACGAAAATGCCTGCTGTGAAACAGCTGTACGATGCAGTGCAGATGTATTATTTGTCAAAGCTTCCGCTGCATATGCTTTTAGTGCGAGCATAGTCGCATTATTGTCAACCGAAGCATTTGCATAATCTAAAATAAGACTCTTAAGCTCATCTAATGTCAAAGCTGTCTGTGTGCCATCTGCTCCACTGTTTTTACAGAGAAAAATTTCCTTAAGCTTCATATCAGGCTCAGTAATTGTGCCCGTTTTATCCACACAAAGCACATCCACACGCGCAAGCGTCTCAATACTTTTCATATCATGAAGCAAAACCTTTTTCCTTGCAAGCTTCATAGTGCTTAAGGCAAGCGCCACTGTGGTCAGCAGATACAAGCCCTCCGGTATCATTCCTATAATCGCTGCAACTGTCGATGTAACACTCTTTGTGATAGACTCACCATTCACAAAATGACTCTGCCAGAACAATATAAGCCCAATCGGAATAATAACTATGCCAACCCATTTGACGATCAAATTAATGGAGCGTATCATCTCTGACTGCTCCTTGTCACCCATTGATTTTGCCTCAAGGCTCAGCCTTGAGATATATGATTCATTACCGACCTTTTCAAGCCGTGCATAGCACTCTCCCGATACAACAAAGCTTCCCGACATGAGAGTGCTGCCCTCTGTCTTTTCTACCTCATCAGCTTCACCTGTGAGCAGTGATTCATTTACCTGTATATTTCCGGATATCACAACCGCATCCGCACAAATCTGCTTTCCTGCGGTAAGTAAAATCACATCGTCCTTTACAAGTTCATCCGTACTAATCTGCTTTACGCTGCCGTTTCTGATGACATCCGCATGCGGAGCATTCAGTAAACTCATTTTTTCAAGAGTCTTTTTTGCGCGGATCTCCTGAACGATTCCTATTACCGTATTTCCAATAATTATAGGCAGAAATGTCAGATTTCTGAAAGAACCTACCATTATGAGAAGTATCGTTATGACAAGAAATATAAGGTTAAAATATGTGAAAACGTTTGAAATCACAATTTCCTTTGTCGTCTTGTCTGTAGATATATCTGTTCTATTGGTAAATCCTTCCTCCACTCTCTGCCTTACCTCTTCATCGGTAAGGCCCGTGATATTTATGCTGTTGCTGTCTTTGTTCATCTGATTCATGCTATTCACCGTTTTCCCTCATTATTCTACATCATAATAATGATACATTTTGACCCTTTAATCATTATAATGGTACAACATCAGCACGATTTCAATACCTATTTCATAAAAAAAAGATGAACTATTTCTTAAGATTTTTGACATCACAATAAATTCTACATTATTCAGAGCCCCCGTATTTACGGGTTTTTTGAGATTTCGGCCAAAATCTCGTGTCACTAACGTGTCGCTAACCATTTAAATTTATTTGTGTCAGTTTATGCCTATTTGTAACAACTTTATCCTACATACTTCTTCCCACCATAATATGCAGATACTACAGTCCTAGCAAAGCTCTCCATGTATTCTTGCCAACAATACCGTCAGCTGTAAGCCCATGCGCTCTCTGGAATGCGATTACTGCCGCGCGTGTTCCAGTGCCAAAAATTCCATCTACTTTGCCACAATTGAATCCAAGACTGTTCAATCTCTCCTGAATCAATCTCGTGATATTTCCCCTTGCTCCTTTTCTACAGGTCGGGCAACCTGCGAGAGTGTTCTTTCCCGGAATGCCATCAACTTTCTGATTAGAAAACCCTTGAGTATTGCACTCTGTCTGCAATCTGCGTACCCAGTCATTTCCAGTGTATGTTGTTGGCATTTGGGCTGGCGTGGAATTAACTGGTGTATTTGATGCAGCTACCCCAGTAATCTCCGCGAACGGGAAATTCATGCCCGGACAATTGGTAGAGCATACATCTCTGTGAGCCTGGACCTTACTGAATCCATACTTGCCTTTCAGGTAGCCTAACAACTCTCGGCCGGCGTTGATCTGTGCCTGTGGCATGGTCTCCGTCATGTAAGACCCCTCAAAGCAGATTCCGATACTGTCTGAATTGCTACCCTTTGCATGGGAACCGACTGCGTTTTCTGGTCGGAGTCTGTAGATAGAGCCATCTTTTCTTACCAGAAAATGATAACCAGCACCGGACCAGCCTTTCTGCCGATGCCAACGGTGGATATCCTCTGCAGTACACTTAGAAGCTTCCGCGTGATGCAGGATTGCTCTCTTGGTTGATTTACGTGTGGATAATGCTCCAAATTCAAGGTTTGTTTCGATAATGTTCATACTCTTCTCCTTCCTGTGCGATGTCGCACACTATATAATATGTAAGAGGACGATTACTCGCCCTCTACTTACACTGCTGTTTATACAACTGATTTACTCCGGTCGCTGCCAACCCACTCGCCATTCCGACCGCAATTGCATTAATCACATCTCCGGCCGGAAAATCCGGCATTGTGTATAGTCCGGCAATGCCCAGAGCTCCGCCACATACAGCCATGATGACCGGAATCCATTTGTCCGGAATTTTCTCATAAGCCTTACAGCCAAGTCCAATCACATAGCAGATTGCTACGATTCCAACTACTGTTCCTAATGTTGTAATATCCATATCATCTAATCCTCCTGATCATGCGCTTGCTTATTTATATGCTTCTCAATCTTGTCTATTGCCTCAGTTACTGGACCATTGCACCCCTGCTCCTTAAGTCCTTTCAAGCAAGCGAGAATTCCATAAGTCAGCAAGCATTGTTCTGACTTTACTCTTTCAATTTCTACGTTCTGCTGATTCTGCTTTAAGTACCACTTGTACACCGCAAAAATAGCAGAAAAAATAACCACTACGGCTGTCAAAAGACTTCCGGCCATAATGATTGTGTTTACGTCTACATACACTCTATGTACCTCGATTCTTGAATTTTATGGTATCAAAATAAGACCTCTCGGCCTTGCACGTATCTCCATATGATCACCTCTACTCTTTCGGATATTCATCTTTGCACTGTTTTTAACTTGGATTATACCCCCGAAATTTTCTGACTAATTAAAGCTCTCTTTTGGACATTTTGAAACAAACAATTTTATTTAAACCGTTTGAACCAGTTTTTGTAATATTCCCAAAATGAGTATGATTCAGGAACAACCGTTTCCACTGTCTCTGATTCTGCTTCTGCCTCTGTTTCCTGAATTTCAGTTTCCGTTTCCGTCTCAATTTTGATATCAAGCGGGTGTTCCTCTAACCATTTTTTGGCAGCGTTGTCGCAAGCTTTATCAATCTCCTCCGACGGCGTGTATTCAATTTCATTCGGTGGCGTCAGGTCTCCCCAAATGTTGCCGCCACCAAGCGGCGATGTGCAAGCCCAAGTCGGTGTGGCTATTGCTACTGCAATCATAGATGTAAGTAAAATTCCAATTATTTTTTTCATTTCAATCTTTCCTTTCACGCGAAAAAGGCGCCCTTACGGATGCCTTAAATTCTCCTTTAGTTATTACTTTTTCTATCAACTTCTTTTGTGCCAACGCAACTATGTATTTTATTGCGTTCGTTTAATAAATATAATATCACGTAAACAATATACATAATTAAGTCATTTATTTTAGCTCAGTAACAGCTCCCGAACCTTTGTTATATAAATATTTCTTTCTAATTTCATCATACAAGCAAAGTGTTCCATCTGCCTTCTTTACAGGAATCATATCTGCTACAAGCTCACTTCCTGAATAGATTTTCGCGTATATGATTGCGCCTACCATGCCAGCTCCGGCGGATGCGCCATTTTTGCTCATCGTTCCAATATAGTACGGACTTGTGAGTGTAAAACTATCAATTGGGTCAAGTTCCACCGTATTATTGTTGAACGAAGCAGTTGCACCCGTTTGCTTGATAGTCCATGTATCTTCCCAAAACGTACAAGATTTCGCCGAACTGCTTACCGTGCCTCTGATCGCATAGAAATTATCAGTCTTAGTAAATCCATATTTACAATTATCATCCCTAGCTCCACATATATATGTGCTGTTAGATTTAACATATAACCTAATATCAGTATTAGTGTTTTGGTCAGGTAGTACTTCCGTGTCGAAATAACAGTTACCGTCAATATTAAGACCTCCAATATTCGTATGCGGTTCGGACGGCTGTACTTGTTTTGCTATAACCTCTACCGTACACTGTGCTTTATGATTACCATCATTTGTTGTAACCGTGACGATTGATGTTCCGACGGTTTTAGCTGTTACCGTTCCGTTCTGTACTATTACGTTAGAGTTATTAACGCTCCATTTCACAGACTGGTTTGTCGCATTAGATGGTCGCACTGTCGAAGTAAGTTTCTGACTGTCTCCTACCTGCATACTGAGTGTTGACTTATCCAATGTGACACCTGTCACGGGTACAGTTGCTGGAGCGACCGATTCTGTATAACCGATACCTAAGTCACGCAAACGTTGGTCTACAAGTGGAGCGTAGAACTTTCTGTACCATGTTTCCGTCGGATGCACTCCATCACCGACACCTGTATTTGCGTTGCGTGTATATTTGCTCTTATTCTTGGATGTCATTGCAATCTGAGCGCATTTTCTCATATCCAAATAAGGCATATTCCACTTTTTGCAAATTTCAATCATTTTTTCATGGACAGAATCAACATAATTGTTCTTTGAAAACGAATGAGGTATGATATATAATTTCACAGCAAGCGGAAACGTATCCATTACGTATTGAAGAGCACTTTCCATAGCTCCGCAAATAGTAGTCGTATCGTAATTAGAGTCATATGAATCCGATATATTTCCCATTGCAATATTATTATTTAAGTCATTCACCCCACCGTCAAATATAATTGCATCGGGCTGTCCAATATATGAACGAATTTGAGATATAATCGGAGTGTGTGCAGGGTTATTTGAAATAGCGATATTCGCACCGGACTCAGCGTTATTAATCCATGTACCATCGGGATATTTTTCTTTCAGCGGTTGAACGATGCCTGTTCCCTCTTTCCATCCCCAGCCGGCTATAATGCTATCGCCGAAGGCTACTATTGTTTTTCCTTTGTACGGATTCACTGTATCACCTCCTGTATATGTTCCTGTGATTCCAAAAAGTTCTACACCCTCTTTAATATTTTCAGCTAATAGATTTGCATCACCTTTAATAGTCTGCTTCCCAGACAGATATACACCAGCGTCTATGTTCTGGTCTTCCGTTCCCGGTGTTATGGTCTGTGCAGCCTGGCTCTGAATGGAACCTGTTACTCTTCCATTGTTTGTATAACCAACAATTCCCGATAGCATCTTACCTGCTGTAGCATCAGCATCTGAACCAGATATACGGATATAATACTTATTATCTTGGACACCTTTTAACGGATATGCGTCTGCCGCGTCTGCCGATATATAACCGAGCAGATTATCACCTTTTACTGTGTCCGGTGCATCCTTTACCGTCATAACCGTATACGGATTGATAGCAGAGTACCTACCCTCTCTCAGAATTTTCTTCGCTTTTCTGCCCACCGAATCTTCCGGTAGATAATATGTGTCACCACTTGTTGTCCCTTTATTCAATTCAAAATATCCGTCATCCGTTATAGTCCAACCAACATATGTTGTACTATCATATCCGTTAGGGAATGTTGATCCACTTAAACTTTTTGTTGTATAATCCCACTCTTCTTTAGTATCATATATTGCCCATACATAAGCACCAGTTCCGATTCCTTCTGCCGTTCCACCTTCGCATTTGTGCGTTCCAGTGATTCGCTCCCCGGAAGCGTTGTGTCCAATAACTCCGGATAATAGCTTGTCTGGCGTTACTGTGTCTCCTGAGATATCTATGACCGTCCTTGAGCCATACATTACCTTATTGATTCCCATATCGCGCCTCCTAACCAATATTCACGGTCGTTCCACCGGATTCTCCGTCAGATTCTTCATACGGGATGGCACTGACTGTTACGCTTGACAATCCATCGTATCCTGTATCTGGAGTAACTACTTGTGTAGTCTGTGTTGGAGTTGCAGTCTTTTTTTGCATTTTTGCTGTCCCAGTATTGTTTGAAGCCGGTGTCTGACTTCCGAAATACCAGACTACGTAGTTAATCTGAATATCTTGCTTTAGTACGCCACTGTCCATGACTGCGAACCAATAGTCATTCTTAAACGTAGCTCCTTCCACATGCACGGTCTGATTGTCTCCATTTCCATTTGCGAACATCGCCATTGTATTTCCTCTTGATGCATCAGTTACACCGAATAACTTGTTAATCTCACTTACGGAGAGCACTCTTACTGATGTTTCGGTTGCGGCCGGGATGGCTAATACCTTGTATCCGACCTTATATGGCATCAGTGATTTGAGTATATTGCTATTTAATTCAGCAACATTAGGCAGAACTGACAGCATTTTTTTAACTTCTGTCACATTAATTCCGTCATAATGCAACTCAAATACCGGGCAGTCATCTACAAGGTCACCCTTCTGCAGGTTCCCGACAGTATATGCCGGAGCTACTGGGTTAGATGCTACGGGTGTTCCCATGATTACAACCCATTCATTTTTTTCTATGTTCGTTTCGGCATTCCTTGTATATCGGTTAACCACAAGGTCGATACGTTTCATGCCCTGACTTCCATTCGTCAACTCCACTTCATCATATGTTCCGATATTCACGCTGGATACGTTTCCGTGATGACTCATCATTCCGCTTCGAATCTTAAGCAGATTGCTGGCAGCCAGCTCCGGTTCCAGGTTCTCTCCAGAAGTCACAATATAGCTTTCCTGCCCAATTGTTCCCTCCAGAATCTGCCGGAACTGTTGACTCGTCACATGAGGCTTTTCGCCTAATCCACTAACTATTTCCATCGTCATTTTCTCCTTCCAATTCATATTCTTTTGACATCTCACCTGCAGTTATGCTACATATAATATTGTCAACAGGCTTGGCTCCGTACATACCGGTCAGATAATCACGTCCGCCAACAATATCTCCGATGCCTACATCAATACCAAGCTTCTCCACATCCATGCCGAATTTTTTCTTACTCATCAGCTCTGTTAGTTTATCAATTGACTGGTCTTCCAGTTGATCTGTCTCTGTCGATGTATTCTCATAGACCTGAGTGATTTCATCAAGTCCTTTGTAATACTGCGTCTTCTTAATACTCCCGTCCGGCCAGGCATACAGGTGAAATACATTTCTATCCTGCAGTTCACCCTTGCCGGTGACGATCAAGTGGTTGATTCCGTCCCGGATATCTTCCATTGTATAATTCAGTCCACAGTCTTTAGATAACTCTATCTGATCAGAATAATCTATAATTGGAACCGCTCTGATCAGAATGTATCCGGGAACACCCTGTTCTCTCTTATGTCGGATATCTAGCCGATACCCGACGGATTTCAACATCTTCGTAATACCTTCCAATAGCGTACAATATCGATCAAACTGATAATTGCTCACAGAGACCCCGGTATTCTCACCGGATACTACATACAGACCTCCAAATTCAGGCTCTATCAGCGATTTAAGCACTGTGTTAAGCTCTCCCGACACAACCTTATAATCACTTCCTGACGGTGGCTCAATGGCTTTGTATGCTAATCGTCCTCGCCATGTATAGCCTTTCAGTTCTACATAATCTAACGTAGTACTGGTAAGAATCTCTCCAACAACCCCTCCGAATTCTGTGTCCGGAATATATACTAGATTCCCGTAGGTCATTTCTTCTGTCCAATAGCACCGGGCAATCTTTACAGAGAACTTCATTTCCCCGTTCACGTCGAAGGTACAATTGGCTTTTCTCAGTGGATTGCTTCCAATCTCTCGTTGTTTTGTAGCAAGTATTACCATGCTGCCTCCTTCCTTTTCAGGAATATGTATAGATCTATTCCGAAGTCTCCGCTCCAATTCACAGACACAAGTCCCGATGGTATCTTTTCGAATATGGAATAATCATATCCGCGAACGTCAAAAAGATTGGCTATCGTACCATTAGACAGGTATTTCACAACTGTTTCCTCCAAGGTATTCAGTGCCAGGTACTCATTGCTTTCCAGTGTTGTTAGGATTTCATATGGGTATCCATTAATCAGCACCTTTGGATTCACGCATGGACCATAAATTATCATCTCGAAATCAGATGGAATAATATGGTCAATCTCAAATGAACTGGATCCACGCTTCTCGTCAGCAAAGTTGAACGGAAAATTAAACGGAAAGTTAAGTCCACTTTCCATAGCCGGTTGCTCCTGCGGATAGAATCTCTTTTCAAGGACTGTAATCCATGACAGCTCCGGAGCTAAAAATGTAAGTACGACTTCCGTGTACACATAACCCTTCCAACCGGATTTCTTGGTCTTATAAATCTGACACGGCAAAAATGTATCGTTCACATAGAGCCGGCCATAATTCCCCGTCTCCGAATCTACAGAAATAATCCTGTACAGAGTCTCCATGTTCTTCACGAATTCTTCCCTTTTTCCGAAGACATCAATTGTAATTTCTTTCTCGTATCCGCTGTCGGTCTCTTCCCAGGTGGAGTCGAACCAATCAGCCTCAACTGTACGAAAAGGCGCCCTGGTCAACCAAAGCACCTCTCCTTTACTATTTTTATAATATGCTTTTACCATACAGGTACCGCTCCTTCCGGTAATGGTGTGTCTATCCGTTTCGTATCAAGGAATATCGGACGTTTCGCAAGCTTACCCGCTGCTTTCATTTGAATTTTTTCCAGTCTGTCATAATCAATATCATTATTATCGAATCCCGGCATATTCTTCACGCCTCCTACAGTCTTATCAGAAGTTCTTGCAGACAGTGCAGTGTCTACGGATTTCTGTAATCCAGCTACAGCCCTCTGAACTCCGGTACTCATTGACTTGACTGGAATATTCCGCTCAAATCCAATTCCCATTCCAAGAGCCATCATCTTACCTACCTGATCACGGAATACACGTGACGGGGAATGGATACCAAGGAAATTCTTGGCCGCATTCAGTGCGCTTTCCGCTGCACCTTTGGCAGCTTCTACAATTGCTCCTGCGGCACCCTTGAGGCCGTTCGCAATTCCTTTAATGATGTTCATTCCTACGCTGCCCCAATCAACACTTGTAAATGCGTTCTTTACTTGGCTGATAATCGATGGAATCTTACTAATAATCTGTGGCACTGCCTGTATAAGTCCGGTTCCCAGAATCGTTATAATCTTAATTCCAGCAAGCAAAATCTTCGGCAGATTGGAAATAATTGCCGTTGCTAACTGCCCGATAATCGTCGGTGCCTTATTAATTAGCTGTGGAAGTGCATTCACAACTCCCTGAGCCAGTCCCACCAATAGGTTAATGCCTGCGTCTACCAATTGCCCAACGTTAGACAGTAAGGAACTGACCAACGTCACAATCATCATGAGTGCTGTTGGAATCAATGTAGGTAACTGCTGCGCAATGCCTGTAATGAGTGTTGACACGATCGCTATTCCGCCCTGGATAATTGCGGGCAAGTTTGCTGTAATCGCAAGCATGAGGTTATTCAGCATCGTAGCGCCTTGCGCAATCAAATTCGGTAATGCTGCTACAATTCCATTGCAGAAATTGGTAATAACCTCCGGTCCCTTAGTCTGCATCATAAGCAGTATCTGGTCTATCTGTGTACCGAACTGGCTGTATAATAAGCCAAGCCCCACGGCTACAAGAGCAACTACCGCTGCTATATTCATAAATCCCAATAACTGAGGAACGAAACTTGCTGCTTTTGATAAGACTGGTGCAAATGCATCTCCTGCTACTCCAAGATAGCCTATGAATTTATTTGCAAATCCGGATATCTTTGGTAATACCGAATTAAGTGCCCCTCCTAGCAATGAACCAAATCCCTTTGCCCCATTCGCTATGGTCATAAACGTTCCGGATATACTACTTCCAATGGATTTAACAACGCCTGTTATCTTTGGAAATTTTCCGGAAATAGCTGGTCCGATTTTTCCAAATGAAGCTGCAATTCCTTTTGGAATTTCTGCGAAATCATTTACAAGCTTACCAAGTGGGCCAGAACTAACGGAGCTACTTACTTTTCCAAATATCTTAGTTAGACTCGGAGACAAATCTTCAAACGGAAGTAGTATGGCATCCTTAATGTTACGGAATACCTTCGCCCCGGATTGCATACTTGTCCCAAGACTCTTGATTCCTCCCGGAATCTTCTGAAACTTAGCGGTAACTCCACCGCTAACCTCCCCTAATCCGCCGAGGACATCGGAAAATGTTCCGGCACTCTTGCCAATCAACGAAAATACAGGAACAGCTCCAATCAGAACTGCGGACATCTTACCAAGGTTTGCAAGTTGTCCGGTATCCATACTGCTGAGCTTATCAGTAATGTTTCCAACTGCATCAGCAAAACCTTTCGCCGCTGGAACGGAATTGCCAATTTCATCAGCAATTGCTCCAACAACTTCAAGTCCGGTTTTTCCCAATCTTGGGACTATCTCACCAAGATTCTTGAGAATATTCTGAGTTGCTGTTCCAAATGTTTCTACAAGCTCCTGACTTGTTATTACTCCGCCTTGGTAATTCTCCCATGCTGCCTTAGCAGAATTAACAGATCCTTCAATAGTTTCTCCAGCCTCTTTTGCTGATGTGCCTGTAATTCCAAGATTCTGCTGAATTACATGAATTGCCTGGATCATCTGGTCAAATGTGACATTGTCCAGATCACTTATCTTCTCGTTGAGGATTCCAGAATCATTAATCAATCGAATCATTTCCGATTGAGTACCGCCATAACCTAGCTTTAGGTTGTCGAGCATCGTATAATTCTGCTTAGCGAATCCCTGATAGGCGTTCTGGATATCTTGCATGTTGGTACCCATCTTATTGGCATTATCTGCCATATCGATGAGCGCCATATCTGCAATCTCTGCCGCTTTAGCCGTATCCCCACCAAGCCCCTGCAACAAAGATGCAGAAAAGCTCGTGACTGTAGACATGTAATCATTTGCAGATATCTGCGCTGTTTTATATGCACGGTTAGCATTCTTGATTACGGTGTCCGCACTATCCTTGAACAGTGTTTCGACACCGCCTACCTGTTGCTCCATATTCGCAACAACACCAAGTGAAGACTTAATGATTACGCCGGCAGCGGTTCCTACAGCTGCCACAGCTCCAGTCATTGCCTTAGACACTATGGATAGTCCGCTTTTCCCGAGACCGCTTAGTTTGCTAACACCCTCATTAAAACCTTTTTCATTTATCTTGGTATCAAAATTCAAATATCCGTCTGCCATACTATCATCCTTTCTGATAGCACGGCTCAACGGCTCACATGTGCTTTTAAATCTTAATATTTATTTCTCTTTTACATTCCCGACAATTTAGATACACTCCACTACATTTGGCTGTATCCTCGTAAATCAATAACTTCTTACCACAATAAGGACATCTGTACCATTTTCGTTCTGTCGGGATCTTAATCATATGTTTCATCACGCGAACATATCTCCAATCTCATAATCTGTCATTTTTCTGCGCTTCTTTTTCTTGAGAGCAACTGCCTCTTGAATCTTCTTTACTCTCTTGCGCTCGTCCTTATCCTTGATATCCCGGAGGTCTGTGTTCCGGTACAAAATGCGCTGTTTGATTTCTGTATTGTCTGGGAGTCCGATGAACAGCGTTTGAAACTCCCACCAATGCATATACGGAACAGACTGCAGGTCGATTCCGTACGCTTCGCGGAATGCACTGTAAATCCAAACCATATCCTCGTCAAAAGAATACACTTGTTTTTGTGGGAGCATTGGCTTATCGGATTCTTCGCCATCCTGCCTCATTGTAAGAAAATCCCCTAGAGCCTCAATCGCCTCTTCCAAATCGTCCGGAATTCCATCTGTATACCACTGCAATAATAGCCGGCACTTAATTTGCCACGGGACATCCTCGTCTTCCACCAACTTCGTGAATCGTATCCATTCCCGGAAATCTGTCTCGACCTCATAGTCTTTCCCGTTTACGCATACCGTATCGGGAAACTTATCAATCAGAATGTTCATAGCGTGCTACCTGTTACCATTAGGATAATAACTAACATTTCCTTTATTGTGCTTCTTTCCCTGTTGCTTATTATAATTGCGCTTCTGCTGCCTGTTCCCATGCTGCTGAACCATATAATCACTATATTTCTCATTCAGTTTAAGCGCCTCATCATTTTCGAACTTAAGAAGTGCATCTGTGGCATCGAGACATGAATTAAGGCTGGTTCTACCCTGGAACATCTCCTCGTGTGCTCCCTCTCCGATCACCCGGTCGAAAAAGTTAAAATAACACTGACACTGCGCGCGAATAATATCCGCTGTCTTTCCTGTTTTCGGTACTTGTGCTGCTTCATCAGCCATTAATTTCTTTGCTTCGTCCAGATTTTCTAAAAAATCAACATCTGTAAAATCAATCTCAACTTCGAGATTTCCGTATTTAAAAAGGCTCATCGGCTCACTCTCCTATCTTTTTATTAATCCGCTGCAAACGTACATGTCTGCCAGTTGTCTGTTGTAGTAGCAGTACCCTTGATTTTCTCACCATTGGCTTTCAGGCTACCTTTGTAGATCAATGCATCAGTTCCATCTCCTGAATTGTCTGGAACAACGCTCCAATCACGCTTTCTAGCAACACATGTATTCGGTGTATCTGCCTTAATATCAAAAAGATCTACCACAACGATGCTTACCTGCGCATCAGAGCCGAGAAGCTCATCATCTGTGACCTCTGCGATTTTCTGTTGTACCAGATCATTGGTATAACGGTCAAATTCATAATCGTTTGATGGGGCATATCCCACAACATCTGTTCTCTCACTTTCTTCGTCCACATAATGGCGGCTGTACTCGGAAGCGTTCTTGCTCTCAGACATGGACGTGAATCCTGTCATTCTGGTATATGTCTTTCCGTCACCGGCAACGTCCATAAATGCCACTCTTTTGTGTCTTCCGACTAATTTCTTTTTTGTATCTGCTCCTGACATTTTGTACCTCCTACTTATAAATCAATCTGCAAATCATCTGATACCGCCCCAGATCTTCCTCTGTGCTAAATAAATAGCCGGACTGCAACACGTCTACCCGTATAGCATCGTGCCCGTCCAGCTCTGGGAGGATATCGTCTAAATTGTTCTGTTCTGTCCATTCCGCAAAATCCTGATAAAAACCACTGTTGGCAATGCCTGTTCTGGCGTCACCATCATAAGCTTCTTTCGAAGTGAATGCGAACTGGAATTGTTTCAGGCGGCTCCCATCTACATATCTTTTATAAATAGGATCTGCCCCAATTGGGTCTATAGAATATTCCATTCCATTGCCAAGATAATCAATATTAATTTTCCGGTCATCAATATCCGGGTACGTCATTACATAATCCCGGATACTCTGGATAATCGGTTTCTTACCGTCCTGCAATCTGCTCTGCTCCTTTCAGAATAGCCTCCTTGTTGCTTGCCTTCATCTTTTCGAACCATCTCGCTTTAGACTTATGCTCGTAATACTGCCGGCGGGCATAAGGTGCCAGATACTCAATGGATCCAGAACCTATCACAGTTCCAAGCGTTGCTGACTTAATCATCATACCTGTTCTCCTTGGCGTGAGCGGATTCATATATCTCAGGCATTCGGAATCGACAAACTCTTGAGCTTTCGAAAAATTCTCTGCTTTTGTCCGGGCAAATGACGGATTCCATTCAAGCTTCGCTTGGACAGAACCGTTCGCCGTTACCTCTGTGAATACGCTTCCTCTTGGAGTCGTAATGCTGAAATTTTTCTTTGATGCCATCTTAAGCGCCTCCTATTCTCCAATGCGGGAGACCTCCGAAGCGGTTGTCTGACCAGGACAATACTTTACAGTGTCTCAATCGCACATCGGTGAGATCTGCTGGCTTTTCAATCTCCTTGTCACATTCTCCCAGAACAATATGATCATCAATCTGAATCGTCCAGCAATCTCCCGGATTATCTTTCTTCACATATTCCTCTGGTGGAAGATACTGATTTGCATTCCCCACATCTGTAGGAATACGAATCTTGTACACTTCTGCGCTGTTAAGTCCGGAATCTCCAACAGATGCCTTGTGATCCACGTACACATGTACATCTCTAACCACCGTTCTGTGCCAGGCGTCAAATATGTTCTTTTTTCCGGGAATTCGGTTATAGATTGTAATCGTCGCATTTGTCAGCATGACAACACCCTACCTTTCTTGATAACCACCCGGTCGGAAGCAAATATGTAGATGCAGCTTCATACGCTTTCTTTCTGATCAGCTCTTCCATTGTCTGACCGTCAGCCTGTTCTACCGCGTATGATACACTGTAGCCATCGTTATTCTCAGACTTGACCGTACCTGCTTCCTGCTTCTTTTTACAGGAATAATACACGTCAGCCACAGCGCACACTGCATCTTTTACTGCAGTATTTTCAACTGCAAAAATATTTCCTCTGACATAAGTCAATTTCCTGATATAAGCTTCAGCCCTGCGCTCAGCAGATGGATATTCCCTTTCAGGAATATCCCCGCCATAGTGATCCGCATAATATGAATAATCTGCGTACATTTACTCCTACTCCCCTGCTTTCAGAATTGAGAACGGACATCTTTTAGTTTTATCTTTTGCAAGTGCATTGATTGGGTTTGGAATCTCCCAGCCAAGACGCATTACTGCACGAAGTGCAACCATGTCATTCTGCATCAGGTTGTATGCAATAGATCCATCTGTGTTCTGAACAACACCCTCAGTAAACAGCTTAAATGTAATATCCTGTCTGATGGAATATACAAGCTGTGAGAAATCTCCAGAGATCATCAGCGCCTTAGTCTTATCGAATGAACCATTGTTTAGGAAGTTCATTGGAGAACCGTCCAGCGCATACTGTGTAGACCCCTGCATATCTGTTTTAAACAATGGATCACCATTAGTGTTTTTTAATCCACGAAGTTTTGCTCTCATGGAAATATCAGCCATGTGACCATTGACCATGTATCCACAATTCTCGACTTTTGCAATCACACCGTCTTCTGCCATGATTTTGTCATACAGCGGATCCGCTGAGCCAAGTGTTACCACGGATCCAGCTTTTGTGGCTGTCGCAACAACATCGTCTCTCCAAGTAGACGGTTTATCTGTACCAAACAGTACAGCTCCATCAACCTTATTTCCAAATGCCTCTGTGACCCTTGGTTTTACTTCGCCCCAAATATCATACTGAGAATCATCCAGTACGGCTTCTGGAATTGGTACGATTACTGCAATTTCCTCTGCAATGATAAATTTCTTATCCCATGCCTGCTTTGTTGTCTTTTTCTGTCCAGAATCGCCATTTACGAAATAGGCAATCGGCAGCATATCAAGAACTGGCATCTTGTACTGCTTGCTTGTCATATTTGCCAGCTTTCGTCCTCTTGAAAGAACTGCTGACTGAGCAATTACGCCCTGGATAATCTCATTAGATTCCTGTATCGGAATCAGAGACTCCGCTCCAGTACGGTCGATAATGTTCACATCATTATCGAACAGTCTTAAATTCATTCTATTTTTATTCATCTTTACCTCCACTATCTTCGAGCCGCAGCACGGATACGATCATTGATGGAAGCACTTATGTCTCCACCAGAACCCTCAGAAGTGTTCCCTGCAGATGTTGAAATACGATAACTGTTCGTACCACCTGCAAATCTTGGATTCTCCTTCAGGAATCTTTCTGCAGCTTTCTCAAATGTTGTCTTATCGTCTACAAGTTTCGATACCTTGAACATGACATAATCAAGATCTTCTGATTTTACGCCTTTCCCGGATAAGAATTTTTCATTCTTCATCTGCTGCACCTCATTCAAAGCATCGTCACGCTCCTTCTGGAGCTTTGCAGCGTCCGGCTGATTGGCAGCACGTTCTGCTTTGAAATTATTGATTGCCTGTGTAACCTCAGTTTCTGTCATTCCCTGCGTCCGGAAAAAATTTGCAAGTGCTGTTCTCTCTGAACGCTCTACCCTTGCACTCGCGATCTCTTCCAGCTGTTCATAGGTATATGTTCCGGTATTATGCGCTCCGGATGCGCTCCCAGCGGATCCCTGACCGCCGTTTCCAGCCCCGGCATTTCCACCCTGCCCACCAGAGCCAGCTCCTGCGCCGTCATCAAAGAGCTGTAAATTCATTCTGTATCTCATGCTTTCTACCTCCGTTTTGCCTCGACAGGCTCCCGAGCTTTTCTTGTCTTCACGTTTTGGACATAATAAAAACACCCTCTCGGGTGCTTGTTACTGAAATTCTATACAATTGTATTCCCGGTTGATATCTGTAAGTCCCATGAACCATGAATCTATCAGAAGTTTTCCGCCATCTGAAAGATTCTCCCATTCAATTACCGTCATACCGCTGCCTGTATCTGTACGGATTCTGTCACCAGTCAGATCTCTTAACGAATTAATCAGATTGTATGTCAGAGCTGATACTGCAGCACATGCCCGATCGATACCGCTTGAATCCTTCCGACAGGCATGACCAGCCATACTAATTTTTTTATCTTTTACTGTTACAGTTATCATGATACCTCCTAAATGAGTATAAAAATACCACCGGTCTTATCAACTGGTGGTAACTACACAACTGCTTTTAACGCTTTGTTGTATTCAATTTCCAACTCACGTTTAAATTTTTCAATCTCTTCTGGTTTCATTCCCGGTTCTCCGGATGCGCAAATATCAGGCATTTCTTCATTCAATATTCTTGTAGCCCTTGGCTGTTCCTTATACATTTCGTCATAATGGATAATTAACATTCCTTCCAGTTCACAAGAAAAATCATAGATATCCTCTGGAATATTTTCCAAAAAATCTTTGATATAATTCATTACCTTCTCAAACATTTCTCCATGCCTCCTTTGGAGCCCTTCTTCTTACAACAGATACGATATCTCCAGTTTTTTTATTTCTAACAACTAATAACTGTAATTCATGAATGAAATAGATTTGTTTATCTTCTCCCTCTGTATAATTAGGTGTACCTTTAATAATTTTTATCAGCATTTCTTCTGACACTTCCGGTAAGCCAGGTTTATTCAATCGAGGAAGTCGACTAAGTGCATGTACAGACATTACAACATTTTCTTTTGCAAATCTATCATACGCCTGTTTAGACGTGTTCTTAAATTCTTCTGACCAATCTTTCTTGTTAATCTCAAGATATGCGAAAAATTTACTTTGAAGCTTTTTCCACTGTTCACTATCATTATATTTCACCCGCCCGAACTTAGCAAGTGAACCAACAGAATCTCCAAGAATTTCTTTGTATCTCTTGTACTGAGCTATGTCTTTGGTTGCATTTTTAATCATTTCCGGATGGAATATGGAATTCTGGCTCTTGTTGTTCGTAGCAATCTTTCCCATCATATCCAGATAAATACGCTCACGCTCTTCCGTGAGACTCATCTTCCTGCAGAACCTGGAATACTCGTTAAGCTGGCCTTGATATTTCGCTTTGTGCAGAATGACTTCGTCCTGATCAGCACCGCCAGCTTGCAATAATTTGACTTTTTCACGCTGTGCCCTCATGGCTGTCTCCATCTGACGCTGTCTCTGCTTGGCTTCATACAAAGTATATTCTTTACCTAGGAACTCTCTTGGTTCATTTTCTTTTCGGTTCTGCTCTTCCAACCAATCATCCGTCCAGTTACGTTCGGATAATCCCGGAAAGAACAAATGATAAGTATGGTAGCAGTTAACTCCCAGAAGTCCGGTCACGGTACCTAGCCCACAGACTGAATACAACTGCTCTTTCGACCAGACACGCCCCTGCCACACTGCATGAGTCGGACGTGCTCCCGCATGCCACTCCACTTCAAAATACTCTGTTCCAAGCTTCTGCGCGTTGTACTCAGATATCTTTCCGGTAATTTGACTGACTGCAGTCATGATCGCTCTCCTTGCGGCTACATCAACCCGGTTGGCTCTCCCGGAAGAATAATCAATCTGCCGGAGTCCGCTGTTGGTGAGTTGTGTCACAACTCTACGCAACACACTGTTATAATCGAATGCACCAGTTACAATATCGTAACATGCTGCATCAAGGTATTTGGTATACACTTGAGAAAGTGGCGTCAATACCTTCTGACCATTGCCGTAGTCCAGGTAGAAGCCAAGGGAGTTGGTCACATTCTCCAAATCATCAAAACTCTGGTCAATGATTGCTTCTGTAATCTGCTTGAGCTGTCCGTTCTCTTCGAATGGTATGTACTCGGCGTTAATCTGTTCATATATATCTTTATTCCGGACATATTCCCAATTGATCACCTTGTCGTACAACTCGAACATTTCTGGATAAGAAGCATTGAGCGCCTTTTTGATTTCTTTCTCAATATCCTCGGAGGAATATCCCAAAATCCGTAACCGGTTAATCTGCCAATCTGCAGTACTGGTTATTTCACCAGCTTTCATAATCCTCCGGACAATATCCTGCATGATACGCTCTTCCAAATCCTGATACCTGGAAGCAATCTTACTTGCAAGCTTATTCTTGTAATCATCTTTCATATTACTCCATCACCTGATTTTGTTCCGGGAGATTCTTAGCAGCATCTTCTTCTGATTCTCCATACCATTTAGCACGGTACTCTGCCAGACTCATGACTCCCATACTGACATCTTGTCGGTCTCTGCTCCGCTCTGTCTCTTTGTCCTCAATGATTGAATCATCAAAGTCAATGGTGATTTCGCATTCAGGATTCAGTGTGTTCCCCAGTATCATTCCCAGACGGATTATAATTTGAATCAACTGCCTCAGAGCATCTTCCAAAAGTATTTCATGCTTTTTAATCATTCGATACATATCTGAGTTTTCCGAAATAATCTCTGTGGCTGTCTTAGCTCCAGTCGCCCCGAACTGATATCGGTCTGTACCAAATCCACATTTTAGCGACAGATAATTCAGATCATCATTGATTGCCTTGCTGTGCTGCTCTGCCCGGAGAGACATATCAATTTCTTTCAGAAGGCCTTCTCCATTTGCATCATCCTCTGGCAGTGCATAAAATACACTGTCGTCCGGATCAAATGCTGGTGTACCATCTGCATTAGTCAACATCTCCGGGCGTACAAAAATACGCTTTCTGCCAAGCTCGAATTCATTGCAATATGAATCATACTCAATATCCAGCTTCTTGAGCGTATCAATTGCATTTGCGAAGATTGCAACGCCCATCGGATTGTTTTCATCAGCATTGTTCGTAATGTTCAGCCTGTCAATCACGAACTGCGCCTCGCTGGATCCCGTTCTTACTTCTTTTGCAAGCTCCTTGAATGGATTTAACTGTTTCCACTCTTTCTCAGGTAACTCCGTACCCTCCTGGCTTCCAGAATCACACCGTAACACTGTGTTTTTAATTACATATTCACCATTCTCTAAGAGATGCGACTGCAACTGGACATATTTCTTTCTCGCTACGATATGTGGAAATGCAAAAATACATTCTGTCACCTTGCCGTTATTCCAACTGACTGGAAAAATGTTCGGTGCGTCCACATAATTGATGCTAATCTTTCCGGAAATCACTGTACCTTCCTCCGTGATTTCAGCACTGTCCAAATACGGGATATATGCGATCGTCCCGGTGAATGCTTTCCGTTCCTGGTATTCATTTCCCATAACAAGAAAACGATTATCATCAAGAACCTGATGTACAAAATTATGCGTAGCCTCATCATCCAGAGTAATTGTAACCCTTTCATTGAGCAGGAGATCAGCAATATCTTCACTCAGTTTCTTTGCCATTCCCATGCTTTTTCTCCTGCAGCGCTTATATGTTCCACGTCCGCCATACACCTTGTAAAAAGAGAAATTTCTGACATTTCCTTCATACCAGGATATCCACTCTGCTATCTTCCGGTAAAATGATGCATCTACCGTATCGATTTCAGCTTTTTTGAAATAATTAAAGATATTCATCGTCCTCTACCTCCTTCCTGCTAATATCGCATACATCTATTTCTTCCGTTTCGTCTTTTGGCAGCCAATATTTTAACCTCTTCCAAGCTCCCATAACACAATATCGGATTGCGTCCATGCAGTGATCATCTTCTTTTACAGGTACTTCCTTGCCTTTTTCAATGGATTTCTTGTCATACTCGTAAGTACCGAACTCGCTTACCGCATATTCCTGTTTTGGGGATACGCTCATGATGTCAAAACATAACACTTTCTGCACACGGCTGATTCCAAGTGCCACATCGTTTTCAGCATCTCTTAGAAATACCTGATAATCCAGGCTCACTGCTCTGGTCGCCCGTCTGATTTCCTCCGCAAGTCCTTTTGCAGAGGGATCAAGGAAAATATAAAAGACCCGGTTGTCATACTGCTCATGCGATTCATTCATGAACTCAACCAAGTCTTGTGCATATTCTGACGGACTCTTCTGCCTTCCGGATTCCCGTCCACTATGGTAATACTCTCCCAGTCCTGGAAATTTCTTTCGATACGTATCAAGTCCAAATGCTTCAAATGTCGTCGCATTCTGTTGACCATAATCACCGCCAATATAAATTCTGTCATATCTTCTGTTCGGATCAGGCTTCTGTCTATGCCGGTCTCCAAACATGTAATAGATAAGCTCATCTACACCGACTGCCTGTCCAAGCCATACCCAGCGGTACATCTTTTCATCTGCCCGCTTCATAGCTTCTGCAGAATCAACCAGCGCCTGTCCAAGCCAGCTGACCGGAACATCTCTGTAATCCGTGTGGATATGGATGCAGTCCTCACGTTTCTCCATCTTCTTGCACCACTGATTGATTGGTGCATTTGGATTCTTCGGAGGATTATACAAATAAATCATTTGGAATCCACTACTGTTACCTCGGACAAATGTCGCTTCGATATTGCTCAGCTCATCCTCGCCTTCACCATCATCGAAGAACTCAGTCAGCTCATCCAACACTACCAGCTTAATCGGCTTATCCTCATCGATGATACCTTTCGTATCGTCGATGCCGTCTGAACCGGAAAAGTAAATGGTCGTGCCATACTTTTTATAAGTGATCTCCATTGGAGACTTTGTAATCGCAAATTTTTTCTTGGAAATACCAAGACGGTTGATTCCTCGAATCATTTCTTTGTACACAGTCTTCCGTAGCTTATTGTGGTGTTTACGAAGAACAACTGCAGAACCATGCGGATCTGATACAGCCTGATAATCTGTCCGAATAGCTGCATAACTGGATTTCGTGCCGGCACGTCCGGAAGTCAGAATGACGTGCTTAACTTTCCTGTTGTTGAATATCGGCAGGTACTTCGGTATCACTATGTCTGATATCTTCACCTGTTGGCGCATCGTTGACAATTACCACACCGTCCTCTCCATCATCGTTGCCACTGGATTTCATTCGTTCCGTATTCGCTTTGATCTGCAGGATTCTTGCTTTCTGCTCATCTGTCGCAAGGTCCCAGTTCTTATGCAACAGATCTTCATACCGGTTAATCATGCCTTCCAGCGTCTTCTGAGCTCTTGCCTGAGCTGCCAGAAAGTTCGCCTGCTTATCCCAGGCTTGCTGCACTTCCCATTTTTCAGAGAATGTATCTCCGGAACTCTCTGCAATCTTTGTTGTTGTAACATCTTCTTGATCACGGACATACATAATTTTCTGTGCCCGGATAATGGCAGCATATGCAATCTGAATCTGGTCCCACAGAACATCTAACGGATCTTCCGGCATCTCCCGAATAATGGATAATGTTTCCTCCGGAAGGTGCTTGGAAAAGAACCCGAACTTCTCAGCATGTTTATTTCCTGGTGGACCAGTTGCATTCTTGTTTCCTGGCTGTCCTCCCCGTTTTCTTTTTACTGGTACAACAGAGGACGCACCCTCAACCTTAGAAGGTGCACCCCGTTCTTTCTTGAGCTTTGACCAGCCGTAACGCTTGATCCAGCTCTTTATTGTATTCAAACTGGTGTCATACTTCTCAGACAATTTCTTCGGAGAGACACCTGATAGATAATCATTTTTTATCTGCTCCTTTACATCTGACACGTCACCACCTCTCTCTTTCCTGTTTTACTGCATAACAAAAGCACCCCGGAGGGTGCCTAAAAATCAATATCTATGTCATTCTTTTAAATCATCGCTTTACTAATTGTTATTACTATTTTGAGTAATCGTAAGATAGCCCGCTTCTATTAATCTAATCGCTGAGCCACTGCCTCCGTACTGTCGCTCTCATTAGCAACATTAACTGCATACTCAGTTAAAATAGCACATAATAAGTTCATCGCTTCTTTATTCGTCTTATGAATCAAGCCATAAAGAACAGTTTTTTCATATTCGTTTTTTAAAAGCTCTTTTTCATGTTCCCATTCCTTTCCTCCATGATGCTCTATTTCGAACGAAACATTGTTTAATTCCTGAACCAAAATACTATCTAGTTTTCTTTGCCACTTTTGTATATCCGATGCAAGCAATAAACCAAATGGATACAAATCATTTTCGGTATATTTCAAATACTTAAGGAATTCCACAAATTGCATAATATATTTTTCTGCATATAATAAATACGCAGACACTTTGCAACTCAAGTAATCATCTATCGTTGCCCTCGCCTTATTGATCTCGTTTGCAAATGCCTTAAAGTTTTCCATATTTTCCATTATAGACATATACACAATCTCACTTTCCCCTTGGAAAAGCTCCGGGTGCGTTACATTCGCAAATTCAATAACATTTGCCATTTGTTCTATTCTCTTTACTTCTTTTGCCGCTTCAATACGTTGCTTTGCCAATTCTGCATTAAGCTCTATTTTTTTTCTTTTTTTCAATCCCCAATTAGGGAAAATTAATTTTACCACTGCAGCAGCTCCTCCACTACCAATCACAATTGTTGCAATCCCTAATATATGCTGTACCTTCATATTTTTCCTCCAACCTATCTAAAAACCTACTCCCATAATATCTCATTTCTCGACATTACGCAACGAAAAAGACACCCTCATCACTAGGTGTCCTCTCTCGGTTTTATTAGGTTGCGGGAGAACTAATCGAATGATTTAATATCTATTCATCAATTCCAGTTTATACTCTATCACTTTTTATCGGGACATTGTGGGACATTTTCAAAATATCTTTGAATTCTTTTCTTAACATTCTCGTCTGTATACTTAATATCTCTTTTCGGGAACATGCAGTTCATCTGCTTCGCTACCTTCAGATAAGACATTCCATCCAAGAAATAGAATCGAAACATAATCCTCAACTCACTCTTAGGTATCGTCTCTATGTACTCCTCCGCCTGGCTTGTAAGCTCCAACAGTTCTGCCTCCGAGACCTCCAGTTTTTTATTCCGCTTTTTCAGCAAGCTCTGCTTCATGCTGATAGCTGCTGTCGGTCTGCCCGTGATCTTAACCGTTCCAAGTGGCTTCTTTCCCCGCTTTCCCCTGGTCACAGAGTCCGTGACAATCATGTTCTCTAGCTTTGTCAGTTCTCTCTCGTTCTCATGAATCCGTCTCCTCAGATCCTTTATTTCTTCCTTCATCTCCACGTACTGGATCAGAACATTCTTGTCCATGTCCTATCTCCTCCCCCTGTATCAATCTTGTTCCTTTTCGCCTTCTGCCTTGCCAAATATCCCAATATGCTGTAGCATGCCGGTGTCCGGAAGCGTCTGCTCGCTTCTTCCGTTGGCGGCTTTTCCGCCATCTGGTCACGGCCTGATATAGCATCAAGGCGCTGGCATTTACTGATGTGCATTAGCATCATCTCCTTCGTCGTTTTGTCTGTTCTCTTATCTCCACACTTTTCTGTAGCATTCTCGATGAAAAAATATTTCAGTTTTTCTCTTTGTCTTCACATACTCAACACCTTTAAGATCTTCGTCCTCCCGGATGACTTCATTACATCCTGGGCAAATAACCGGTGTCTTATGGTTCTCAACCCATTTTTCTATAATGCTTTTTTTCTTTGCCTCGCTTAAGTGCATCACTTCACACCTCCTGTCGTATCTTCCGGATCCTTGCTTTCAGACTCTCCATGACCCAGTTCTGCACATCGTCCTTCTTCTCCAGAGCCAGCATAACGTCCTCGTCTCTTGTCCCGCTGCTCACCAGATGATGGATAATTACTTTTTCCTCCTGCCCCTGCCTGTGCAATCGTTTATTCGCCTGGGTGTATAGTTCATAGTTCCAGGTCAGCCCGAACCAGATCACATGGTTCCCTCCCTGCTGCAGGTTCAATCCGTAAGCACTGCTTGCCGGGTGTGTAAGTAAAACATCTACCTCATGCCGGTTCCACGCATCCTCGTCTTCTGTCGTGTGCAGCTCTCTCACCCGGAGATTCAGTTTGCTAAGTGCTCCCAGTATCCGTGTCCTGTCATGCTGGAAATTATAAAACACCAGAACCGATTTTCCCTGCAGGCTCTCGATCAGCTCCAGAAAAGCCTCGATCTTACAGCTGTGGATTTCATGTACCTCGTGGTCCTCATCGTAGATTGCACCATTCGACAGCTGTAACAATTTATTACTCAAAGCGGCTGCACTGGTCACACTGATCTCATCCTCGTCTTCCGGAAGTGCAAGGACCATTTTTCTTTCCAGCTCCTTGTATGCCTTTTCTGCTTTTGGATCCAGCGTAACCGGTACCTGATGGTAAATGATGTCCGGAAGCTGTAAATAATCCTCAGCCTTCATGCTGATACAGATGTCCGATATCTTAGACAGAATACTCTCTTCTGTTCCCGGTTTTGCTTTGTAGTTATACACAATATTCTGTCCCCGGTCTCCCGGGTCGAAATATCGTTCCCGGAACTGTGTATATCGTTTTCCAAGCCTTTCGCCTCCGTCCAGTAAGAATATCTGGCTCCAAAGGTCTTCCAGTCCGTTCGGTGATGGTGTACCGGTCAGCTCCACCATGCGGTCGATGTGGCTCCCCATGCTTGCCAATGCTTTGAACCGTTTCGCCTTATGGCTCTTGAACGATGAGGACTCGTCCACAATCACCATATCAAACGGCCATGACTGCTTGTAATAATCCACCAGCCAGCATACATTTTCCCGGTTGATGATATAAATATCTGCCGGTGTATTTAACGCCCGGATCCTTTTTGCCTGGCTCCCAAGTACCTGTGATACCCGAAGCATTTTGGTGTGCTCCCATTTATCCTTTTCCTTCGTCCAGGTTCCCTCTGCTACTTTCTTCGGTGCGATCACCAAGACCTTTCTGACCTGAAAGCGGTTATATTTTAATTCCTTGACTGCTGTCAGCGTCGTGATTGTTTTTCCAAGTCCCATGTCCAGGAACAGGCCAATCTTATGTATCTCAATGATTTTCTGAATGCAGTGCGCTTGGTATGCATGTGGTCTAAATTCCATTTTGTATCTCCTCCAAAAATCTCTTCACGTCTTCCAGACCATACAGGACCCGGACGTCTTGTCCTAAATCCTTAAGCTTCTTGATCTGCACATTTTGCAGACTGGATAATCTTCCGGTCTCCGTTTTCAGTTCGATGAATTTAGGCACTCTTCCCGGAAGTACCACGATCCGGTCCGGCACCCCATCATTTCCAGGGCTCACGAACTTATACGCCCTGCCTCCCAGTTTCCGTACACCGTCCACCAGTTTCTTTTCAATTTCCCGCTCCAGCATTTTGCAACCCTCCCGTTACTGTTCCTCGCGTACGCACGTATATGTACCCCTGTATTATGTACGTTATGTACGCCATATATATTTTTTATTATTTATTTCTACTCTCATATATAAAATATGGCAACATTGGCAACATAATATAGAAAAGCCTTTATTTTCAGTGGTTTCCCCGTTTCCAAATCCGTTGCACTTTTAAATTTTCTTTTTCAACATTGGCAACATGCTTATTTTTCGTCCGTTGCCATGTTGCCATTCAGTTGCCGTTATTTTTCTACTATGTCAACATTTGTGGCAACGCGTTCAAACCCTTTTTGGATCCCGTGAGGGCCATATCTCCGCTTTGACCGATTCGGTTTCCATCCTTTCAGACTGGATAAAATCTGATTGATTTCCCGGCTGTCCATGCGTTTCATGTACTTTGCCTCACCCCCAAAGCACTCGGTCCATATCTCCAGGGCGCACACTTTATCCCTGTCCACAAGCTCTATTTTGTCGTCTAAACGCAGATTCCCATTCCAATACAGGCGTCTCTGGAACAGGTCTAGAGAATCCCAGTTCGATGGTATTTTTCGTTTCAGGAATTCACGGATAATCCCTTCCTTCCCGGAAGACTCCCTGTGGCTCTCCTGCATCTCTACAGCCATTTCTTCCTCTTCTCTGGACATATATAAGGGCTCTCCCATTTTCCAGTACATGTAGGCCTCTGCCCATATCTGGTCCACTTCCTGCGGGAGATCATTCCACACGGATTTCTTTGCCTGGTGCACCCCGACATCCACCGGCCAGAACCGGCGGTTTCCAGTCATATCTTTCAAAAACTCTTCCTCATTGCTCGTGCCAAAGAACACACACCGTCTAGGATATTTATTCGTTCTGCGCCCATAAGCGGCGCGGTAGATGTCGTCCGTCTTACTTAAGAACTGCTTGACCGCATTGGTCTCTTGCTTGGTCATGGCCGTCAGTTCCCCGACCTCATTGATCCACGTTCCCTGTATCAGCTCCGCGGCTTCCTTACCTTCGAAACTTGTCAAGGAATCCGAAAACCATTCCTTTCCAAGAATACTTAAGAATGTACTCTTTCCAATTCCCTGCGGTCCTGTAAAGATTGGCATGTAATCATATTTCACTGCACCGACTATGGCTCTTGCGACTGCAGCACACAAGGATTTCCTCATGACTGCATGCGTATAAATGTTATCTTCTGCGCCCAGATAATCCGAAAGCAAAGTGTCGATGCGCTTTTTTCCGTCCCAGGTCAGTCCTTTTAAATACTCTTTTACATCATTGATCTTGTTCTGGCTGCTCACGATCAGAAGGGCGCTGTCCAGCTTGTCCCTTCCGGTAATCCCATAGAACAGCTCCATGTAGTTATAGAATCCCGCATCGTCTTCATCTTTCCATCTGCGCTTTCCTTCCTCTTTGCTCCACGGCACTTTGCCGAGGATAAGTCCACAGTTGGCAAATTCATCCGTCACGATCTTTCCTTTTAACAGCGGGTCATTTTCCAGTACTAGTACTACATTATTGATGGTCTTGGCTATTTTTCCATTCCCATCTCTTGTAAGCCGATCCAGCCACGCAAGGTCCAGTTCTTCCGGCTGTTCTACCTGTTCATAGGAATTCTGTGCTTTTTCAAATGTTTCCTTTGCGAGCAATGCGGATACCGCTTTATCGTTGCTTGCAAGCTTTGTCATGGCCATAAAGGACGGCAGTTTACTGTTCGGCGTTCCTTCTTTCGCCTCCTGGTCCAGGTCTCCGAATTTATGCAGCCGGATCAGGTCAAACGCATTGACCAGTAATCCGGAACATGGGTCTGTTGCATGGTGGCTGTATAAGAATATGTCGCCGTCATAAACGATAGCACCGCCAATGGTAGAACCGCCTGTGTAAGTGTATCTGCCCTCCATGACCGTAGGCTCATACATTCCCGGAATGAACTTCTCCATTGCCTGAGTGATGCTGTAGGTCCTGCAGAATGCTCCGATGATTCCCTTCTTTTCTGTCGGGTCTTCCTGCTTTGCAAGTCTGCGTCTTTCCACAGCATCTGTTCCCGGTACCTGTGGCCATTGTGAGATATCCGTCCAGTCTCCATACATCCCAAGGAGCCCTTCCAGACTGCAGAACGGACGGTCATATACCTCACAGACATACTCACTGTCTCTGCAGCAGCTCGGCCAGTACATCAGTCTTGCCACGTCAAATGTCGTCGGATCACAGAATTCGATTCCGATCAGGGACGCAAGCTTTCTTGCTGCAGGCTCATATTCATCTGCAGTTGCTGTTCTGTCTAAAGGTACAATAACTCTTAACCTCGGCTTGTACCCACAATGCTTTCTGGTACTGTAAATGGCTGCATTACAGCCTAACCCTGCCACGCGCTTCAGAATATCCTCGGTCCTTCCTGCCGGAATATTGTCCAGGTCCAGTGTCATAAGGTCTCTCCCTTCTACATAAGCTGCCTTTCTTATATCTCCGACAAATACTCCTCCTACAAAACCGCCCACGTCCTTTAGCTCGTCCTGTTTCACTTTTGCGTAGCTTAAATACTCTTCCAGCGTTTCTGTACTGCGTACCGGTGTCTTTAATTTCTCCACGAACTCTGCCCATGTAAGCTCTGTTCTCGGCCAGTGTTTAGTTTTTCGTGTTCCTGCCATACTGATCAGCAGCACTCTGTTATTTTCCACCTTCCGGCCTCCTAGTCTTTCATATAATAGTTACTTTCAAATCCTGCACCTTTTAATATCAATCCCGGTGCCCATGGTATCGGTTCCGCCATCAGATCACAGATCTCTTCGACTGTCGTATCCATCGGCGCATCGATGATGACCTCATCATGCACATGGAATACGACCTGTAATCCCTTTGCGTCAATTCTTCTTAAAGTCTCTGCCAGACAGTCCCTTGCAATCGCCTGCACAATGTTTTCCGTCATTTTTCCACCATAGGTAGAGGTCACTTCCCATTTTCTCGTCTGCTGTCCGACCGTATAGTAATGGATTGCCATCTTCCCGAACTGATTCTCTTTGAGGAACGGTCTCGGGTAATATAACTTCCGCCCGCTCGGGAGCTGAACGGTCAGAAAATTCTGCCCATATACGATATCGCTCTCAAGATTAAAAATGAGATTGTAGATTGCCTGTGGCTGAGCAGTCTGCATAGCTGCAAGAGCTGCCTCTTCGACTGCATACCACAAGTCACGGATCCGCGGGTTCGCACTTCTCCATCTTTGGACAATATCCGGAAGTTCCTCTTCTGATAATCCCATATTTAGCGCGCCCATTGCAATCAGTGCGTTAGAGCCTCCCTGGTATCCCAGTGCAAGGGTCGCCACCTTTCCTTTCTGTCTGAGAGCGTATTCGGGGTTCCCTTTTGCAATCTTTTCAATAGGTACATGGAACATCTGAGATGCAGTAGCCTCGTAGATCTTCCCGTGGGTGGCAAATACCTCATTGACCCATGTCTCTCCTGCCAGCCAGGCTATGACTCTGGCTTCAATTGCAGAAAAGTCCGCGACCACAAATTTATTTCCTTCTGATGGGATAAACGCTGTCCGAATAAGCTGTGACAATGTATCTGGCACGTTCCCGTATAAGAGCTTGATTCCGTCATAGTTCTGAGCCTTTACAAGTTTTCTTGCATAATCCAGGGACTTGATATAGTTTCTCGGAAGGTTCTGCATCTGCACCAATCGTCCCGCCCATCGTCCTGTCCGGTTCGCGCCATAATACTGTGTAAGTCCTCGCACTCTGTCATCGTTTCCTTTCGCTACGTCCATGGCCACATACTTTTTGATTGACGTCTTTCCAAGTTGCTGCCTAATTTCCAGCGCCCGTCTCACATTGTCCGGAAGATTGTCAGCTAACTTTTCTGTTACAGTCACCTTCTGCAGGTTGTCCATTTCCACCCCGTGTTTATGGATCCAGTCCAGTAACTGTGTGGAGCTATTCGGGTTATCCAGTCCCGTTATTTCTTTCGCTTCAGCCTCAAGAAGAATTGTACTCTGCTCATTGACCTGTAAAGCACCCCGGATCAGTTCTGAATCCACCTTTACCCCAAAAGCGTTCATGCGGATATCCATCTGCCATAATTTTTCTTCTTCGTCCGGTACTGGAAATGCATCCAGTCTTGCCAGAATAGCACTCTCTGTCACAACGTCTTGCCGGCAGTATTCTTTGAATAACTCCCATTTTTCCGGTGCATGCTTCGGCAGGTTCCATGAGCGATTTCCATTGCTCTTCGTCGGTTTGCAGGGTACACAAAAATACCGGATCAGGGCTTTTCCAGTTGCAAGTTTTCTTTTGTCTTGCGGAAGTCCGATTGCTTTTCCAGTAGCGTCCAGTCCTGCAGTATATCCGCAATAGAGCCCGTGGATCATGGTACATCTCCACTGCGCAAGAGGTGTCTTATAACCGGCGTGATTCAGACAGTACCATTCGAATGCTGCATTATACGCATGTTTTACAATACGTGGATTTTTCAAATCCTCTACAATTGCCTCCGGTATTTTTTCCCCCTGTGCAAGGTCTATGATCTGAACCTCTTCGTTGCCATATCGATACGCGAACAGAAGGACCTCAAAATCATCAGACTGTGCATACCGGTATAATCCAGCCTTTCCAATATCAACACTGCTTTTTGTTTCGATATCTATACTTAAGTGTCTCATCATGTTCTCCTTCTGATAGCTGAAGAGGGCGATACGCCCTCTCCCTTATTACATTGGCAAGCCCGTGATCGGATTGATTCTCTGTGCGCTGCCAGCAACAGGCTGTGATGCTCCTGTAACTGGCTGAGCGTTTGTCGCGCCTGTTCCGAATACTGCAGATGCTTTCGGCATGCTTCCTCCAAGTACCTCTCCGTCTTCCAATTTCTGTACCGGTCCCAGTCCACAGCCGATTCCTTTCTTTCCCCCGAACATATACGGGAAAAAAGTCACATTGACACGTCCGTACATTCCGCTGTATACCTCAGACTGATTAATGATCGGGTTTCCCATTGCGTCTACGATTTCCGGTGGATAATCTGCTTTTGCTGATGCTGTAAATACCCAGTGTCCTTTACACTCTGGTCCAAATGCCATTCCATCAGATGGTCTCACTCCGTCTCCATCATAGACAGGAGTCGAAACGATCGGCGGGCAGACTCCGTTCCATTTTTCAGAAATGCCCTTCTGCTTCGCAGCTTCAATGGCTGCATCGATTCTCGCTTTGGTATCCACATCACTCTTCGGAACCAGGATCGTTACCTGATACTTTTCTTCCTGCCCCGGCTGATATGCATAAGGCTTATATAAATGTACAAATGAAAATCTTGCTCTTCCTGTTGTTACGTTACATAAATTATCCATGTTAGTTTTCCTCCTTAAATGCCTGTTCGGCTGTCACTCTGTTCGTAATTGCTTCTCTCTTATCCGATTCTTTCACCAGTGTCGGCTTTCCTGGTCTCTTCTCAATAAATTCTCCGACTGCTTCCTGGAATTCTTTCTTTCCGACCATTTTTTCCACCTGTGCAAGAGTCAGCGGTTTCTTTTCATACAGCATCTCTTCCGGGGATACTCCTGTGCTGATCAGCTTCTCAAACGCGTCGTCCATGTTCGTCCAGTCTCTTGTGCTTCTTCCCTCTACTGCCTTCCATCCGGGAACTTCTTTTCCTGCAAGACATTCACTTAACGCCCACTCCTGCAGATCTTTCTGATACTTAACGACGTCCTGTAATTCCAAAAGTCTTTTTCCTGCCTCTTCAACGCTGATCAGTGGTGGCAGTTCGCCAATATCGAAAGCCTTCTTCACGTTATAATCAGATCTCGCCCTGCACTGCGCCTTTGCACGGCAGAACCGGCACGCTTTCTCGTCCGGATGATATTCCCCTTTTCCTTCAATAGCGAGTGCTGCCTTTTCTTTGACCTCTTCACCGAAGTCCAACAGCTCCTCTCGTGAGCAGGACCATTCCGATACGTGGTCGATACGCGGCTGTATGATTGTCATCTGGATATTTGTTATCGGATACAGCATCTTGTAGGTGTTATAAGCGCCCAGTGCATACAGCATCATCTGTGGATTATGTTCTGCATCTACCTGTACTCCTTTTCCGTACTTGAAATCGAAGACGTGCACCGTATTGCCATACACCATTACACAGTCTGCAGTGCCAAATCCTTCCGGGATCCAAACACTTAAGTCTAACTTCTGCTCGATTGCAACATACGGCGCTGACGTCAGATTGAGGGCTGTGACCTTCAAGTACTCTAAGTATTCATCAGTATACCGCTCCATCTCGTCCTTCCAGAGTTCATCTTTTTTCAGCTTATTGACACATGTCGTATATTTTCTCTTTCCAAAATCTGTAGTATAAAAATAATGCCGTACCTTTAACTCTGCCAGTTCATGCGCCAGCGTACCTTCTCTTGCTGCTTCCGAAGTAGAGTCCGGAAACTGTTCTTCCAGCTTTGCGCTTGGCGTGCACACCAGCCAACGGTGTGCACCTGACGCGCTTAAAAGCGCATGTGCTCTCCCTGCATGTCCCATTAGATATTTGCCCCCATTCCTCTAAGTGCTGTTGCAAAGTTCCCGTACATTTCTCTCGGGAGTGCCGGAAGCGCCTCCACGCCATAACTTGCAAGAAGTTCCTGCAGCTGATTCTGCATTCCTTTATCCATCAGCGTCATGGCTGCGTTTGCCAACTCGTCCAGCGAATATGTACGCTCCGTTGTCGGCACTGGAGACATTGCCGGCTGTGCCGGTGTGACCGGAACTGTCTGCTCTGCGGGAGTTGTCTGTACGAGTGTGGTTGGCGCCGGCTGTGCAACTGGTGTGACCGGTGCTGACTGTACAGGCGTAATCGGCGTCACGGGTGCTACTGGCGTAACAGGTATGCTCTGTGTTTGTGCGGGTACCTCTTTCTCTCCCAGGCTGACTGGGACTTTCTCAGTACCGAGAAATTTTTCTGCGAACTCCTTCATATCCTCAAAACTATCAAATGTAACTGTAATCTGTGCCATTATGCATTACCTCCTAATTTTTCAAGCCCTGCCTGGGCGATATTTATGAATTCTTCCTCTGTGAGGCTGATTCCCTTTGTCATCTTGGTATGGTCACCGGACCACCCTCTAATGTCAAGCTTTGCTGGATTCCCATACCAACTGATCAGATTCAACTCCTTGTGATAGACATCTGATTCACTCTCTTTTTCTAATGTCAGGATATTCTCCTGGATTTCATAATTAGTTGCCGTCATTGTTCTCTTCTCCTTTTTTCAGCATCTTATTCTTCGGATTTCTCAACCGTCATCCCTATCTTCTCAAACACATCTAGTACAGTTGTTACAAGCTTACAAAGAGCAAGATCTTCTTGTTTGAATGGTTTTTCCCCATTTAAATGTTTCTCAATTCTAGATGCGATTTCAGCAGAAAAGTTAACAAATTCTACTTCTCTTTCAGGCGATATATCTTCAGGTAACACATCGGCCATTGCAAGACCAATATATGTTCTGATATCCGCCACTGTAATTTCATATTTCTTCTCATCTGTCATTTGACTTATTTCTCCTATTTTCTTATAATGTAATTGACTTATTTTTCTTGAGCGCTTTAAGCTTGTCGGCTTTTGTGAGCGCTCATTTTTATTTTGCCAGTTCGAACAACTGCTTGATCTGCCCGACTGTCAGTACGGTATCCGATTGCAGTCCTACCGCTATCCAGTCTCTAACTCTCGTGGGCTTGTCCTCCTTTCCATCTTCTGTCCACCTCTTCCGGTGGTATTCCTAAATACGCTGCCAGCTGATACTTATTGATTTCATAAGAATTTTGTGTGTTGCCGGCTTCCTTGGCTGTAACTATAGTCCCAAACGTCCAGATACCTCGCTTAATTCGTTCACGGACCTTTTGAGGTCCACAGCCTATGACTCTGGCTGCTTGGCTGGAATTTAATATATCCTGCATCTACTCACCTCCCTGTTTCCTCTTACCAATGTGAATTGCACAATCCTTTATTTCAAATACTGTTGTTATTGGCACACCTCCTACATACTGTAAAGTCTGCCCCACCGGCTCTCTCATACATTTTCCGCATACCGGACAATAATTTGCTTCCTCTGCGAGTTCTGTAAAACATGCTGGACATAATCGTTGCATTCTACTCACCTCTCTTTCTCTATTGCATCTTTCCTCAATCTCTCCTATACTTTAGATACAGGCACCGCCATGCCGAGTAATCATGAAAGGAAGTTTTTATATGGAAATAAATATTACTTGGACAATTACTGCGATAATTGCAGTAAGCTCTTTCTTATCGCCTATAGTTGTAGCTATCATAAACAATCGCCATCATGCTCGACTCCGTAAAATGGAACTTGAACATGATGAATATATACGTTGGCTTGATTTGCAACAGACAACTACAGTCAAGCAGTTTGATATCTATTATGCTGATAAGAAAAAATCTTTTGCTGATTTTGCAAATGCTGCTGGACAATTTTCATTTTCTAAACAAACCGCCCAAGCATATCAAGAACTTCAATCAACCACCCATATCGCCATGCTGTATTGCAATAAATCAAATTATGATTTACTATCTGGCTTTCTTGAATATGCAGATAGTATTTTCGGTAATGGTTATACGCGAAACGAACGTGACGAATACACTAAAACGCTCACATCCATAACCACCTCTCTTAATGAAGAACTTGCATCAACCAAGCCAGTCATACAGCGCGAACCCGGTAAAAGCTAATGCTATGAATAGAGCCCATACAGGATATATCTTGTTATCGGGTTCTATTTTTTTCATAACCCATACACATACTGCTCCAAGTACCCACATTCCTATTGTAATTAAAAGTTTGTAATTCATCTTCCTCACCTCTCTTTCTCTATTTTAGTTGCATTTTATTCAACTTTTATTTTAAAAAAATATTATCTCGTTCTGTTTGAGATAAATTCAAAACATTTGACAACGATACTATTTCCGAAGCCGTGAATTCGCCCGCTCCCTTAAGTCGATTGTATAATGTTTCTCTCAAAATACCTGATTTTTCAGCAACTGCTTTTACTGTCATTCCACTATCTGTTATTTTATCCTTTAGCATCTTTATATCCGGCATTTTATCCACTCCTTTCTAGTTGCATTTAATTCAACTATCTCTTTTATATCACTCTGTTGCATTTCTGTCAACATATTTGCACAAAAATGTTGAATTATTTTCAATCATATGCTATTGTAGGATTATGAAATGAGGTGAATGAATGTTACAACTGTATAGAAATATAAAATCAAGAAGAATTGAATTAAATATGACTCAATCCGATTTGGCTTCTAAAATGGGTTATGCCGATAAAAGTATGATTGCTAAAATCGAGAAAGGCGTCATAGATCTTCCTCAATCTAAAATTATTGCATTTGCAAAAGTTTTAAATACCGCTCCTGGTATATTAATGGGACTTGATGGAACCTCAGTTGATCAATCAAGTTTATCCGAAGGTATCAAAATAAAAACATATGGTCGAGTTGCTGCGGGCATTCCGCTGGAGGCAATTGAAGATGTTATCGACGAAGAAGAGATTCCCGAGGAACTGGCACGGACCGGTGAGTTCTTTGGACTTCGAATCAGCGGTGATTCTATGGAGCCAGATATTCATAACGGAGATACTGTAATTGTAAAAAGACAGGATGATGCGGAATCCGACGAGATTGTAATTGCTCTTGTGAACGGGAATGATGGAGTGTGTAAAAGATTAAAGAAATATGCAGACAGCATTGCTCTTATCTCATTAAATCCTAATTATGAACCGATGTATTTTAGCCGGGAAGAGATTGACGAAAAACCAGTGAGGATTATTGGGAAAGTTGTAGAGCTTCGTCGAAAATTTTAAACGTATATAATCGCTTTGGTGTTTATATAAAAACTTATTTAAACTTACTTATTTTCACTCTACTAAAGAAGGAGAAAGATATGGGAATTGGTGATATTTTTAAAACTGGACAATTCAAAAATGAAATTGAAGAACTAAAACAAGAAAATGCACGTTTACAGGGAGAGTTAAATCATGCGCAATCTTTACTCACACCAGAAATGCAAGATGCGCAAAAACTTCACGGACTTATAGACAAGCTCAACTCTCAAAAATCATCTTTGGAAAGCAACATAAAAGATATTGAAGCTGACATTTCGCGCCGTGTATCTAATATTGAGAATCTGGATAACGAGATAAGGAACCGCGAAAAACAGATTATAGATTTGGACGATGAAATTCTTGTTCAAGAGTTTGGATTGTACCGTCCACATTATAGCTTTGCAAATGCTCTTGACTATAAAGATAAATTGGCTGAGATACGTGCAAAGCAAAAGACTCTTATAAAAAATAAAGATGCTGTAACTGGAAATACAAATTGGCGGGTAAATGATAGCCTCTCTAAAGGACGGAAAATGGTTAATGACACGCAAAAGCTTTTACTTCGGGCATTTAACACCGAATGCGATGATCTTATATCTAACGTAAAATATACTAACTATGATGCATCGTTGAACCGAATTTACAAATCTGCAGAGTCTATTTCGAAGCTTGGAACAATTATGGATATTTCCATAAAACCCGCATATTTGAATTTAAAAGTTGAAGAACTTCGATTAGCATTTGAATATCAGCAAAAGAAACAGGAAGAAAAAGAAGCTCAAAAAGCTGCCCGTGCAGAACTTCGCGAAGCCGCCAGACTTCAAAAAGAAATTGAAGCTCAAAGGAAAAAGATTGAGAAAGAACAAACGCACTATCAAACAGCTTATGAGCATATACTGAGACAATTGGAACAGTCTCCTGAGGACTCCGCTCTTTTGGCTAAGAAATCTGAACTCGAAAACCAGTTACAGGATATTGATAAAGCAATAAAAGATATTGATTACAGAGAAGCAAACCAAAGAGCTGGATATGTATACGTAATATCCAACATCGGAGCATTTGGTCCAGATATTTACAAGATCGGCATGACAAGACGATTGGATCCTCAAGATCGCGTTGATGAACTTGGCGATGCATCTGTGCCATTTAACTTTGATGTACATGCTATGATTTTCTCTGATGATGCGCCAGCGTTGGAAACAGCACTGCATAAAGCTTTTGAGGACAGAAAACTCAATATGGTTAATACGCGTAGAGAATTCTTCCACGTAACTCTTGATGAAATAAAAGATGTTGTAAAGAAAAACTTTGATAAAACAGTAGAATTTATTGATGTTCCGGATGCAGAACAGTATAGAATAAGTTTGAAGATGCAACAAGAAATGTATAAATAAAATAGAAACGCCGCTCCTGCTACCAACAGGAACGGCTCAAAGACTAATGCCCCGAAGGATACACCAGTACGTTCAATAATTAGTGTATCATCTTCGGACAGCTATCGCAAGCGGAACATCTGTTCCTTGCTGGCTGTTATTTTTATACCCATTTTTGTGCGACGTCGCACCAGAAAGGAGATGCGTATTGTGGGAAGACGAAAGAAATACCCTAAACTACCGAACGGCTACGGCTCTATTAAGCGCCTATCCGGGAAGAATCGGACGAACCCTTATGGAGTTTACCCTCCGACCAAAGAATTCGATATAAACGGGAATCCTGTGTCTATAAAGGCACTCTGTTATGTTGATGATTGGTATAAGGGGTTTACAGTTCTGACCTGGTATAAGCATGGAGAGTATTATCCTGGGAGGGAAAAAGAACTGACCGAATCCGGAAGTTCCGATGAATTGGGAAGCCAGGTTGCAAAAATTTTGAGTAAATATTCTCAGACTCAGCGTGAGGTTGCTGATCAGAAGACTTTTGAGGACATATTCAAAGAGTTTTATGCCTGGAAGTTTGGGAAAGAATACAATTTAAACCGTGAAAAACGCTCTGCATCAGAAGCTGGATTTCGCTCTGCCTACAATAATTGTAAATCTTTACACGGTAAAAGTTTTCGCTCTCTTGTTACAGCCGACCTGCAGAAAGCAGTTGATGACTGTCCGTTGAAACATGCGACACTCGAAAAAATAATTGTGCTATTTAACCAGATGTACGCTTATGCAGATGCAAATGATTTGTGTGATAAAAAATATTCTGATTATGTAAAAATCAAATCAGAAGACGATGACGAAAAAGGGGTTCCGTTCGAAAACAATGAACTTGAAATTTTATGGAAAAATCAAGAAGATCCAGTTGTGGAAATGTTATTAATCATCTGTTACTCAGGATTTAGAATTTCTGAGTATATAGATTTAGAAGTAAATTGGAATGAAAATTACCTTAAAGGAGGATTAAAAACTGATGCCGGAAGAAATAGAATCGTTCCTATACATTCAGCTATATTGCCTCTTGTAAAGCGAAGAATAAAACGAGACGGCGCTTTTTTAACTTGCTCCACCGGAGATTTCAGAGCAGACATGTATGCTACACTGGAAAAGCTTGGGATTAAAAAGCATACTCCACATGATTGCAGGCACACATTCAGCAAGCTATGTGATGACTATTATGTGAATGAAACAGACAAGAAATTAATGCTCGGTCATTCGTTCCAGGATGTCACAAACAAGGTGTATCTGCATCGTAGTTTAGAACGGCTTAAAGAAGAAATCGAACGAATAAAAGTGTGTCGCTAACGTGTCACTAACGGTTCGTATTTATCCGTTTTAGCTCGTGCGTATCCGAAACTATTGATTACCCGCAAAACGCCTGTATATAGGGCATTTGCGGGTATCATTGCTTTATTTTCGCTGTTTTTTTTAAAGCCTTAAATTTTAACTATTTCTTAAAGTTCTCATTTTTAAACTATTAATCCATTACTACTCACTTTCAGTCTCAGTACTCTCACTGTCTTCCGTTGCAATCATATCATCTATAGAATCCGGAATTGTTCCAAGGATTGTGGCACTTGAAAGATATACATCATCATTTACCTTGATATAGTACTCACCAAGCATAGCGTTTTTCTCACCGATTGTGATGGTATATGCCTTGTCATCGGTGCTTAGCTTTACGACATTCTGTGGTTCATCCAGACCAAAATCAGATGTATCCGCATCTGAATCAAATTTCTTTGAAGCAGTGATGCTTGTTGCGTTTCCAAGCAGTGATGTGACCTTGCTTGTATTGATTTTAAGAGAGGTATCATTATCGCAGACCCACTGCACGTCATCATCTGAATCAGAAGACTCTGATTCTGTGTCTGTTTTCTCAGACTCCGTTGACTCGGTCTCATCGGATGTGCCATCTGACTTTATACGGCTGAAGGTATACTCCTGGCCGTCAATCAGAAATGAGAGTGATTTAACATCCGATGAGTCGAGCGAAAGTGCCTCAACACTGTCGCTTTCGCTCTCCGAATCATCGTCACTTTTATATTTATTGTAATTTAGAAGCCCCAGGTAGCCCGCCAAGGATGCTGCCAGAACTATCGCAAGTATCACAAAGGTGCGTTTCTGCTTATTCATTCATTTTTTCTCCTATTTCTTATACACGTTTACCTGTAATCTACTTCTTTCTCCTCATTGCCCATACAACGATTCCTATGATAATAAGCAGCATTGGCACAGCTATCATTATGATAAGTCCCGTAATAACCGCCTGCAGCGTATTTATAGTGATATTGCTTAAGGTGTAATCCTTCACCGGTATCACACTTGATGCAAGCTCAACATTTCCGGTCATTGATGTGATAACATCCTTGAACATGTCTGCATTGTTGCCTGAAACGGCATTATCATATGAATCATCAACCACATAAGGCGTACCAAACACAACAATCGATGCGCCGGTGCTTGAATCATTTACAGCAAGACCTGTAGTAAACGGTCCGTTCTCATCTGCATCCTCTGCCTTCGATGTGGTGATATTCTTCCAGTCCTTCTTTAAAACTGCGCTGTCTGATGTAGAAAGCAGCTTTGTATATGTCACATCATCTGTATCCTCAGGATAACTGATTGCACAGCTTCCTGCCAGGAATACATATCCGTCTGTTGCATCTGAGGTGTAATCTGTCGTCTCAACCGTTGGAAGCAGGTAGAGAGGATTCTGATAATATTTTGAGCTGTCATTTTCAGCTACCACACCGGTCTTGAAGCTGACATTGTAAGCCGCAAGTATCTTGTTAAAGTTTGTAAGCTCGTCATTATATGCGTAGCAGCCGACAATCAGTGCCTTTCCACCGCCATTTAAATAATCAATCACCTTCTGTGCGTCTTCCTCGTTGAAATCAACAGTCGGAGAATTAATGATAATGGCTGTTGCATCCTCCGGCACCTTTTCCTCGTTAAAGAGCTCTAAACTCTTAAGATTTGCATTTGCCTTGCTTACAACACTCTGGAAATTGCTTCCTATTTCCGTTTCATTGTGTCCGGTTATCTGATAAATTACCGGGAGCTCATCTGCATCCATTGTGACATACTCTATGGCACTTGTAATCTGTCCCTCGGCATCATAGCCTGTGATGCTAGACTGCGACTGGTATCCGTAATAATATGATGAGCTGTCATATTCATATATATCATTGTAATCAATCACCTTTGAACGGTTTTTGCTCTCGATGATAAGACTGTTTGTGGTAGGTGTCGTGTCTGTGTAATCCTGATAAAACTTCGGGCTTGTCGCCGGGTCTACATATTTTACCTTTATATGACTCGAAAGATCCTTGTATCTGTTGATTGTCTCATCTATCTTTGCATCCTTTGATTTCTTGGAATTCAAAACATAGATTGTGATATCCTCATCGAGCTTACTTACCCTGTCCTTTGTATCGTTTGTGAGCGAGTACAGCTTTGTAGCCGAACAGTCAATTGATGTGTACTTAGCAGGAAGCGCTGTCAGTACAAGATTTACAACCACACAGATTGCGCACATTACGACAATCATTCCTGCTGAAAACGCCCCTGTGCCTATCATCTTCTTTGAAAATGCCCATCTTCTCTTCTGGATAGACTGCGTCGTAAGGAAGCATAAAAGCAAAGTAACCGTCACATAATAAGCTGCCGATGTGACACTAAAGCAGCCACTCACAAAATTCTCAAATGGTGTGTACAAATCAAAGCAATTAAGCACCTTTGTGAGCAGATTCCCACTTGACGAGATGAGCCCTGTAATGGACTGCATCATGTATGAGAGGAATAATGCCGCAAATGTAAGTATTGCAGATATTATCACACTCTCAGATATGGACGATATAAAAAGTCCCACGGCGATGCATGATAAACCGTAAAGCCAGTAGCCAAACAAAGCCACATACGCTTCACTGAGCGCCACCTTGCCGTAAATTGACAACACGAGCGGTGAAAGTGCAAAAAGCGCTATGTCTATGGTGTATACCGCTGCCATCGCTAAATATTTTCCTGCTACAATCCTTCCGACAGATACAGGCGATGTCAGCATGAGCTGATCTGTCTTTGTCTTTTTCTCATCAGAAAGCGATCTCATCGTGAGAATTGGCGCTGCAATCATCATAATAAAACCGATTCCCTTTAAATCATATGAGATATACGGATAACCGTTTTTCAGATTGTATACATAAAAATATAGGCCATACACTGCAAGAAGTGCAGCAACAAACAGCCAACCTATAACATTCTGGAAATATGATTTGAATTCTCTTTTAAATATTGCAAGCATTATTTCTCATCTCCTTCCCCTGTAAGCTCAAGGAATACGTCCTCGAGTGACTTCACAACAGTATGCATCTCAAGGATTGGCATATGCATTGCACTTGCAAGCTCAAATATTTCCTCACGTATATCGCAGTTTGCTTTTGCTATAACCATAGCCTTCACTGTATTCTCTTCCTCAGACTGTTCAAATGTGACCTTATCAATATTTACTATCTTCTCAAGCATTCCTCTTGCACCAATCTCGTCTGATTTGAGAACAAGGTTAATTTCCTGGTTCTTTGACATGAGATTAATCAGGTTCTCTGTGGCATCACTTGCTACAAGCTTGCCCTTTGATATGATAAACACATGATCACACACCGCACTTATCTCACTTAAAATATGCGAGCTAAGTATCACCGTATGATTTTCTCCAAGCTTTTTAATAAGCTCACGAATCTCTATTATCTGCTTTGGATCAAGTCCCACTGTAGGCTCATCCAGTATGATGATTTCCGGGTAGCCAAGAAGTGCCTGGGCGAAGCCCACTCTTTGTCTGTAGCCCTTGGAAAGGTTCTTTATGAGACGGTTTTTCACCTCCGTGATGCCGGTCATGTCCATGGCATCTGCTATCATTTCTTTTCTCTTTTTCCTGTCGAGCTTTTTGAGCTCTGCCACAAATTTGAGATACTCATATACCGTCATATCCACATAAAGCGGTGGTATCTCCGGCAGGTATCCTATACATCTTTTTGCTTCCTCAGGCTGTGCAAATATATCATAGCCGTTTATCTTTACTGTTCCACCATCAGCACCGATATATCCGGTAACAATATTCATGGTGGTTGACTTTCCGGCGCCGTTTGGTCCCAAAAGTCCGTATATCTTTCCCGGCTCAACAGTCAGCGAAAGATGATCTACGGCCATATGGTCGCCATATTTCTTTACGAGATTACTAATTTCTATCACAGTAATACTCCTTCCTACTAAATTGTTATGATATTAGAGTATAAAAAAAGAGTGTTCAATTTGTGAATTCTGAACACTCTTTTGTACATTATTTATAATTTTTTTAATACTATGATATTTTAGCTGTACTAATTGTCTGGGTACTAATTGTCTGCGCGCACAATCATAGCTTCTCTTTCAGCACCTGTTCCGATGAACTTAACAGGTACTCCGATGTATTTCTCTATGAAGCTGATGTATTTCTGTGCATTCTCAGGAAGCTCCTCGAAAGTCTTACAGCTTGCGATTTCATCTCCCCAGCCGCCTTTTAGCTCCTCATATACAGGCTTTGCGTTGTTTAAAACCTTAAGATTTGTGGTAAAGTCTTCTGTCACCTCACCGTTTACATCGTAGCCGATGCAGACTTTTATTGTATCAAACTTGCCGATTGTGTCAAGATGGTTTACAGAAAGTGCTGTAAGTCCGTTAAGACGCTTGGCATATTTTAAAGTGACAAGGTCTAACCATCCGCATCTTCTCGGGCGGCCTGTTGTGGTGCCGTACTCATGTCCGAGCTCACGGATTTTGTCTCCGGTTGCGTCAAGAAGCTCTGTCACATATGGTCCCTCACCTACACGGCTTGAGTATGCCTTGATGACACCGTATACATTTCCGATATCTGAAGCAGAAAGACCTGTTCCTGTAAGGATGCCACCGATTGTAGGATTTGATGATGTAACATATGGATATGAACCAAAGTCGATGTCAAGGAGTGTAGCCTGTGCTCCCTCAACAACCACCTTTTTGTCATCCTCAAGTGCCTTGTGTAAGAGGGTGATTGTATCACATACATATGGCTCAAGCTGTGCTGCATAGTCACTGTACTCTGCAAACATCTTGTCGAAATCAAGCTCCTTTGTATAATCAGTCTCAGGATCATATACCTTAAGAAGTGCAAGCTTAAGCTCTGTCTGCTCCTTAAGGCGCTCCTTGAAATCAGGTGCGTATAAATCCTCCATTCTGATTCCGCTTCTCTCATACTTATCGCAGTACGAAGGTCCGATACCCTTTCCTGTAGTACCGATTTTCTTTGCCTGTCTCACCTTCTCAAGCGCCACATCAAGCTTGCTGTGATATGGGAAAATGACATGCGTTTTTTCACTGATTTTTAAGTATTTATCTACATCATATCCGTGCTCCTTTAAGTTGTTGATTTCCTCTAAAAGAACCTGCGGATTTAAAACTACTCCGTTTCCGATTACTCCGATTGTATGTCCTGATAAGAGACCTGACGGAATAAGGTGCATTGCATATTTAACACCGTTTGCTTTGATTGTGTGACCGGCATTGTCTCCGCCTGTGCATCTTACTGCTACATCAGCGTCTGCCGCAAGGTAATCAATTACCTTACCTTTTCCTTCATCACCATAGAAACATCCTATTACTACATCTACCTTTGACATTTTACATGCCTCCCTTGTATTTTCTGACACGACACATTGTGCCATGTTACTGATTGATTTTAGTGGTATATTTATTATTCTTTGTAACTATTAATAATTATTTATTACAATACTCTATCTTCTTAGAGCAGGCTATTGCAAGCGCTCCGGGTCCTATATGGCATGAGACCGAAAGTGAAAGCGGATTCATGACTATCTCGTTATTTGGAAATGCTGCCTGAACCTCTTCCTTAAATGTCTCCGCTGCTGCAATATCATGCGTGTATGCCATTTCAAGATTTATCTGGCTGCCATCCGGATTATTGAAGCGCTTCTCAAAATCCGACTTCATGGCATCTATCATGATGCTCTTTGCCTGCTTTACGGTACGTGCCTTTGCAAATGCATCAAGCTTCTCACCCTGAATCTGAAGCACCGGTTTAAGCTTTAAAAGTGTGCCAAGAGCTGCCGCTGCTGGCGTGATTCTACCACCCTTTTTGAGGTAGTTAAGAGTATCTACCATGATATATATGGAAGACTCAAACTTTGCATCCTCTAATATCTGCTTTATCTCAGCTGCATTTTTTCCTGCTTCTGCCAGGTTCTTCGCATCTATAACCGACTGGCGCATTGTAACTGATATTCTCTGATTATTGACTACCTGCACTTTGCCGTCATAATCCTGCGAGAGCATATATGCTGTCTCACATGAGCTTGAAAGACCTGATGACATTGGAATGTATACAATCTCATCATTTTCCTTTAAAAACTCATCCCATTTATCTGTTACATCACCAACCAAAGGCATAGATGTCTTGATATCGCCGCCTGCCGTAAGCTTCTCATAGAACTGCTCCTGCGTCAGATCGATATTCTCATAATACATCTGCTCTTCGATGTAAAAAGGCATTGGAATCACCTCAACTCCAAGCTTCTTTGCCTCGTCAGGTGTGATACCGCTGTTTGAATCGGTAACTACTATAACCTTACTCATTAATTCTCACTCCGATATAAATATTCGTTGTCGTATTTTTTCCAACACCGCTCATTATACCATAGGTGTAATTGTTTGAAAAGAAGTTTTTGATGGACAGTGGCGTTATTTTACTTACATCGTAGACACGGCTGGCTTACACCAGCCTCCGTATATTCGTGGTCCGCACAGTAGGTGCTTCTTGCTCATATCCGGACATTCGTCAAATAAAAAATCAGAGGCAAGCGAGCTTGCCTCTGATTTTTTATTTTCCTCATTGTCTACGATTACATCATGCCCATTCCGGCGCCGGCTCCGGCTGGCATTGCTGGAGTGTCCTCTTTGATTGTAGCTACTGCTGACTCTGTTGTGAGGAGTGTTGAAGCTACTGATGTTGCATTCTGTAATGCACTTCTTGTAACCTTTACAGGATCAAGGATTCCGTTATCAACCATATCTACATACTCTTCTGTAGCTGCGTTGAAGCCGGTTCCAGGAGCTGACTCCTTTACCTTGTTGATGATTACTGCACCTTCAAGTCCTGCATTTGCAGCGATATAGTAAAGTGGAGCCTCGAGTGCTTTAAGGATAACCTTTGCACCTGTCTTCTCATCTCCCTCAAGTGTATCTACAAACTCTGCAACCTTCTTTGATGCATGGATATATGCTGATCCACCACCTGCGATGATTCCCTCTTCAACTGCTGCTCTTGTAGCGTTAAGGGCATCCTCCATACGAAGCTTAGCCTCTTTCATCTCTGTCTCTGTTGCAGCACCTACACGGATAACTGCTACACCGCCTGCCATCTTGGCAAGACGCTCCTGTAATTTTTCTTTATCAAACTCAGATGTTGTCTCATCAATCTGACCACGGATCTGGCTTACTCTTCCTGCGATAGCATCCTTGTCTCCAGCACCATCAACGATGACTGTGTTCTCCTTCTGAACCTTAACTGACTTAGCACGGCCAAGCATATCGATTGTTGTATCCTTGAGCTCAAGTCCAAGATCAGAGCTGATTACCTGACCACCTGTAAGGATTGCGATATCCTCAAGCATTGCTTTTCTTCTGTCACCATATCCAGGAGCCTTTACAGCTACTACATTGAATGTACCACGAAGCTTATTAACGATAAGTGTTGTAAGAGCCTCGCCCTCAACATCCTCAGCGATGATAAGAAGTCTTGCACCGGCCTGAACAATCTTCTCAAGTAATGGAAGAATATCCTGGATGTTTGAAATCTTCTTGTCAGTAATAAGGATATATGGATCATCAAGTACTGCTTCCATCTTATCCATATCTGTGCACATATATGCTGAGAGATATCCTCTGTCGAACTGCATACCTTCTACAAGGTCAAGCTCTGTCTGCATTGTCTTTGACTCTTCAATTGTGATAACACCATCGTTCGTAACCTTTTCCATAGCGTCTGCTACGAGATTACCAACTTCCTCATCTCCTGCTGAGATAGCTGCAACCTTAGCGATCTGCTCTTTGCCTTTTACTTTCTGGCTCATATCCTTAAGTGCCTCAACAGCTTTGTCTGTAGCTCTCTTCATACCACGACGAAGCACGATTGGGTTTGCTCCTGCCTCAAGGTTCTTCATTCCTTCCTGAACCATTGCCTGTGTAAGAACTGTAGCTGTTGTTGTTCCGTCTCCTGCTACATCATTTGTCTTTGTGGCAACTTCCTTGACAAGCTGTGCTCCCATGTTCTCGAAAGCATCCTCAAGCTCAATCTCTTTTGCGATTGTAACACCATCGTTTGTGATGAGTGGTGCACCGTATGATTTGTCAAGTACTACGTTTCTTCCTTTTGGTCCAAGTGTTACTCTGACTGTATTTGCTAATTTATCTACTCCAGCTCCAAGTGCTGCTCTGGCTTCTGAGCCATATTTAATTTCCTTTGCCATGATTTATACGACCTTTCTATTTATTTATATATTTGATATTTAATTCCAAAATGTAAGCAGCTATGACCGGATATGTAAAACGTACCGGATCTTTAGCTTCTATCCGTAAATTAATCTTACTCTACTACTGCAAGAATATCATTCTGTCTAACGATGATGTACTCTTCTCCGTCAAGCTTAACCTCTGTGCCTGCGTATTTAGAATAAATAACCTTCTGTCCGACTGTTACCTGCATCTTAACTTCCTTGCCGTCAACCATTCCGCCAGGTCCTACTGCGATAACCTCAGCCTCCTGTGGCTTCTCCTGTGCTGAACTTGTAAGGATGATTCCCGATTTTGTTGTTTCCTCTGCTTTTAACTGCTTTAATACTACTCTGTCTGATAATGGAACTAATTTCATTGTATTGCCTCCTTTTATCTCTGTTAGCACTCATTTCTTTCGAGTGCTAATTTCTTTCTGTAAATAAAATATCACTATTGCATTTCAATGTCAACAGTGATATTTCATTTTAATATTTATTTTACATTTTCTATATCAATCCGTAATGCTTTAACGCATTTTTCACTCCATCATCTGAAATATCCGATGTGACATATTCCGCAATTTCTTTAGCCGGTGGCATTGAGTTGCCCATCGCGATTCCATGTCCTACACTCTCAAGCATTTCAAGGTCATTTACACTGTCGCCTATCGCATAGGTTTCATCAAGCGGGATATCCAGATGATTGCACAGCCATTTGATGCCGGTTGCCTTTGAGGTTCCCTTCGGCACGAACTCCACTACATTTTCCACATGCTCGAGTATCAGAAAATCATCGGCAAACTCGGCCTTCACACGTTCATAATCAGTACCATCTATCACGTCAGCGGAGAATTTATTAATTCTTATCTCGCCGTCATATCCTCTTATTATATGTGCATGCTCACCAAGTGACTCAAAAAGGTAATCCACATACGGATCATCCTCAAAGCCCTCGTCATCTATCCAGTAGTCTGTGGAGCCCTCAAGCACTACAGGCATTTTACACTCAGAAAGCACCCTTATGACCTTTTGTACCATATCTGCGCTCAGGTTATTTTCGTATATTACTTTGCCATCCATTTCAATATAGTTGCCACATGCCGCAATTATTCCATCAAAACCCATATTTAAAAGCTTCTCTGACCTCACACTGGCTCTGGCACGTCCTGTACATATAAATGCCAGATGTCCGTTTGCCTTGAGGGTTGCCACAGCCTCTATTGTGCTTTCAGGAATTACCATGTCATCGTCCCATATTGTTCCGTCTATGTCAAAAAATACTGTTTTACTCATTTGCTGCTCCTAATATTATTATTATCATGTCAAACACTGCTATCTTAACATCTTATAAGTCAAATTTCAATCAGTTTATCCACAGTACCAACACCTCTAGAAAGCAATAATTTTGTATGTCAAAAATCCCGGTGCAATGCACCGGGATTTTGATATAAAATGTATGAAATAAAATTTATTAAGGAGAATTGCTATAATAATTTGTTACTGTACTGAAAGATATGAATATCCCATGAGACTCTCATCAACCTCTCTGGCAACCTCACGTCCCTCTCTGATAGCCCATACTACAAGGGACTGTCCACGGTGGTTATCACCTGCCACATATACGTTTTTTACGTTTGTAGCGTAATGTCCCTCCTGTGTACTTACGTTTGTTCTGGCATTGAGCTCTACACCAAATGCCTTTGCCACATAGCTTTCTGTTCCAAGGAATCCTGCTGCTATAAGCACAAGCTCTGCCGGAAGCTTTTTCTCCGATCCCTCTACCGGAACCATCATGAATCTGCCTGTCTTCTCGTCCTTTTTACTCTCAAGACTTACAATTGTAAGCTCCTTTAGGTTACCGTTTTTGTCCTTGTGGAACTCTTTTACGGTTGTCTTGTAGATACGTGGGTCATGTCCGAATACCGCAATGGCTTCCTCCTGGCCGTAGTCTGTCTTTAAGACCTTAGGCCACTGTGGCCACGGATTGTTTGCTGCACGCTCTATAGGCGGACAAGGCATCATCTCAAGCTGTGTGACTGATTTGGCGCCCTGACGGATTGCAGTTCCGACACAGTCGTTTCCTGTGTCACCGCCACCGATAATGACTACATTTTTGCCCTTTGCAGATACAAACTTGCCATCTGTCAGGTTAGAGTTCAAAAGGCTCTTTGTATTCTGGGTAAGGTAATCAACAGCAAAGTAAATACCCTTTGCATCTCTTCCGTCTGCTTTTATGTCTCTTGGATTTTTGGCACCACAGCAAAGGATTACCCTGTCATACTTCTTGTAAAGCTCTGCCGGCTTTATATCCTTTCCTACATCACAGCCTGTGACAAAATGAATGCCCTCTTCCTTCATTATATTAACTTTTCTGTCAATAATGCTCTTATCGAGCTTCATATTTGGAATACCATACATGAGCAGTCCACCGACGCGGTCCTCTCTCTCATATACTGTAACCTCATGGCCTCTCTGGTTAAGCTGGTCTGCTGCCGCAAGTCCTGAAGGGCCCGAACCAATGATTGCCACCTTCTTGCCGGTTCTGACCTTTGGTGGCTTTGGAGCTGCATATCCGTTTGCATATGCAGTCTCTATTACACCATGCTCATTGTCCCTGACTGATACCGGACTACCCCAGTGTCCACATGTACATGCCTTCTCGCACAATGCCGGGCAGACTCTTGATGTAAACTCAGGGAAATTATTGGTCTTGTGCAGACGATTATATGCCTGCTCCCAGTTGCCGGTATATACAAGGTCGTTCCACTCCGGAACCAGGTTATGCAGAGGACAGCCTGATGTCATGCCTGCTATTGTCATTCCCGACTGGCAGAAAGGAACTCCGCAGTCCATACAACGGGCAGCCTGTTTCTGTTGATTTTCTTTTGAAAGGAACACATGGAACTCGTTAAAGTTCTTAATACGCTCCTTTGGCTCTACAGACGCTGCTTCGCATCTGTCATATTCCATAAATCCTGTTGGTTTTCCCATTATCTGCGTCCTCCTTAGCCTCTTGTGCTGGCATAAAATGCCTCAATCTGTGCCTGCTCTGCGTTAAGACCCTTTTCTTCCATCTGTACAATAGCCATCTGCATACGGTTGTAATCGTAAGGAATAACCTTCTTGAACTTAGGAAGATACTCACTGAAATGATCAAGGATTTCCTTACCCTTTTCTGAGTTTGTAAGTGTTACATGCTCTTTTATCATTTCCTTAAGCTCTAATACATCGTACTTGTTTGAGACCTCCTCAGTAAATACCATCTGCTTGTTGGTTCTCATGTAAAGGTCATTGTCCTCATCAAGCACATATGCTATTCCACCGCTCATACCTGCTGCAAAGTTTTTTCCGGTCTTTCCAAGGATAACTACGCGGCCACCTGTCATGTACTCACAGCCATGATCGCCGACACCCTCAACTACTGCTGTTGCACCGGAATTTCTTACGCAGAAACGCTCACCGGCAACACCGTTTATGAAGGCCTTACCGCTTGTAGCTCCGTAAAGTGCTACGTTTCCGATGATGATATTATCATCCTTCTCAAACTTTACTCCTGCAGGTGGATATACGATGAGCTTTCCACCTGAAAGACCCTTTCCGAAGTAATCATTTGAATCTCCGACAAGCTCAAGTGTAAGTCCCTTAGGGATAAATGCTCCAAAGCTCTGTCCGCCTGCACCGTTACACTTGATAACAAATGTGTCTTCATCCAGCGTATCGTCATATTTCTTTGTAATCTCAGAACCAAATATTGTTCCGAGAGATCTGTTTGTATTTGTTACCTCAATCTCAATCGCGCGCTTTTGTCCGCTCTCAAGTGCGCTCTTAAGCTGTGTCATGATCTCAGTCATATCCTTTGTCTTTGAAAGCTCAAAGTCATATACCTGCTTAGGATCGAATATAACACTCTGCTTTTTGCCGTCAAACGGATTATTAAGTATGCAGTCAAGGTCAATCTTTGACTGTCTCTCGCTTAGATTATCACGCTTCTTTAAGAGATCTCCACGTCCAACGAGCTCATCCACTGTCTTTACGCCAAGCTTTGCCATATACTCACGAAGCTCTTCAGCGATGAAACGCATGAAGTTCTCAACGTACTCCGGCTTTCCTGCAAAGCGCTTACGAAGCTCAGGGTTTTGTGTAGCAATTCCTGCCGGACATGTATCCAAGTTACATACTCTCATCATTACGCAGCCCATTGTTACAAGCGGAGCTGTCGCAAAACCGAATTCCTCGGCTCCAAGACACGCTGCTATTGCCACATCACGGCCACTCATCAGCTTACCGTCTGTCTCAATTCTTACTTTATTTCTAAGACCATTCATAAGAAGAGTCTGGTGTGTCTCTGCAAGTCCAAGCTCCCATGGAAGTCCCGCATTGTGGATTGAGCTGCTAGGTGCGGCTCCTGTTCCTCCGTCGTAGCCTGAGATAAGCACTACCTGTGCTCCGGCCTTTGCAACGCCTGCCGCAACAGTTCCTACACCGGCCTCAGAAACGAGCTTGACTGAGATTCTTGCATCTCTGTTTGCATTCTTTAAGTCGAATATAAGCTGCTCCAAATCCTCGATAGAATAAATATCGTGGTGTGGTGGTGGAGAGATGAGTGCAACACCCGGTGTTGAAAGTCTTGTCTTTGCAATCCAAGGATAAACCTTCTTTCCAGGTAAGTGTCCGCCCTCACCCGGCTTAGCACCCTGTGCCATCTTAATCTGAATCTCCTGTGCGCTTGTTAAGTATCTGCTTGTGACACCAAAACGTCCTGAAGCAACCTGCTTGATTGCTGAACAGCGGTTCTTTCCGTCTTTGCCGATTGTGAGACGATCCTTGTCCTCTCCACCCTCACCGGTATTTGATTTTCCGTGCAGATGGTTCATGGCAATTGCAAGTGTCTCATGTGCTTCCTTTGAAATAGATCCGTATGACATAGCACCTGTCTTGAAACGTGTCACAATTGAGTCAACGCTCTCAACCTCCTCGAGCTTGACACCCTTCTTAGGATAGTTGAAATCCATAAGTCCACGGATGTTTGTATTTTTCTCTTCCTCGTCCACAAGTGCTGTGTACTGCTTGAACAGATTGTAGTCACCGCGCTGTGTCGACTGCTGGAGAAGATGGATTGTAGCCGGATTGTACAGATGGTCATCAGCTCCGCTTCTCATCTTGTGTCTGCCCTTGCTGTCAAGTGTAACATCTGTCTCAAGTCCGAGCGGATCGTAGGCCGCAGAGTGAAGCTCATTCACATCGTTCTCGATATCCTGTAATGTAATTCCACCGATACGGCTTACTGTATTTGTGAAATACTTATCAATAACACTCTTGTCAATACCGATTGCCTCAAAAATCTTTGAGCCCTGATATGACTGGATGGTTGAAATACCCATCTTTGCTGCAATTTTTACGATACCTGTGATGATTGCATGGTTGTAATCATCGATTGCTGCATAATAATCCTTGTCAAGCATATGCTCGTCAACAAGCTGCTTAACTGTATCCTGTGCCAGATAAGGGTTGATTGCACTTGCACCAAAGCCAAGCAGTGTAGCAAAATGATGAACCTCTCTCGGCTCTCCTGACTCAAGAATGAGAGAAAGCGATGTTCTCTTTTTTGTCTTTACAAGATACTGCTGCAATGCAGCAACTGCAAGCAGTGAAGGAATTGCAACGTGGTTCTCATCAACACCCCTGTCTGAAAGGATAATAATGTTGGCTCCGTCCCTGTATGCACGGTCAGCCTCTATATAAAGTCTGTCTACTGCTTTCTCAAGACTTGTGTTCTTGTAATATATAATAGGTAAAACCTCTACCTTAAAGCCATCGGCCTTTAAATTCTTAATCTTCATAAGGTCGGTGTTTGTAAGGATTGGATTGTTAATCTTAAGTACACGGCAGTTTTCCGGCTTCTCCTCAAGCACATTTCCGGCCTCACCGATATAGAGTGTGGTTGATGTGACAACCTCCTCACGGATTGAATCGATAGGCGGGTTTGTTACCTGTGCGAAGCGCTGCTTAAAGTAGTTGAATAACGGCTCCCTGTTACCGGATAAAGCTGCAAGCGGTGTATCAGTACCCATTGCTGCTGTGCCCTCAACACCATTTTTAGCCATCGGAAGGATTGAATCCTTGAGTGACTCATATGTGTAACCGAAAGCTCTCTGCATTCTCTGGCGCTCTTCCTTTGTATACTCAGGTACTCTCTGGTTAGGAATCTTTAAATCCTTAAGATTTACCATGTATCTGTCAATCCACTCACCATAAGGCTGCTTGTCTGCATATCTCTCCTTGAGCTCATCATCATCTATGATTTTTCCTGCGACAGTATCCACAAGGAGCATCTTTCCCGGACGGAGACGATCTTTTTTCACAATCTTTGTAGGGTCAATCTCAAGTACTCCGACCTCAGATGAAAGGATAAGATAATCATCATCTGTCACATAGTAACGTGATGGACGAAGTCCGTTTCTGTCAAGCACTGCTCCGACTAAATCACCATCTGAGAATACGATTGAGGCCGGACCATCCCATGGCTCCATCATTGTAGCGTAATACTGGTAGAAATCCTTCTTCTTCTGAGTCATGATTGAATTGTTTGCCCATGGCTCAGGAATCATTATCATAACAGCAAGTGGAAGCTCCATACCACTCATTACCAAGAATTCAAGCGCATTATCAAGCATTGCCGAGTCAGATCCTGCCGCATTGATAACCGGCAAAACCTTCTGGAACTCTTTTTTAAGCTTTGGAGACTCCATGTTCTCCTCACGGGCTGACATCTTGTCAGAGTTTCCAAGAATAGTGTTAATCTCACCATTGTGCACGATAAATCTGTTTGGATGAGATCTCTCCCAGCTTGGGTTTGTATTTGTAGAGAATCTTGAATGTACTGTGGCGATTGCTGACTCATAATCAGGATCCTGTAAATCCATGAAGAACTGTCTTAGCTGCTCTACAAGGAACATTCCCTTATATACTATTGTTCTGCTTGAGAAGGAAACCACATATGTATTGTCGTTTGACTGCTCGAAAACACGTCTTGCAACATACAGCTTTCTATCAAACTCAAGTCCTCTCTCAACATCCTCAGGTCTCTTTACAAAGCACTGCATGATGCATGGCATACAGTCTCTGGCTTTTTTAGAAAGCTTATCAGGCTCTGTAGGCACTTCTCTCCATCCGAGAAATTCAAGGCCTTCCTTCTCCACGATAACCTCAAGCATCTTCTTTGCCTGAATAGTCTTGAACTCATCATTAGGGAAGAAAAACATTCCCACACCGTAATCTCTTTCGTCTCCAAGATCTATTCCAAGTGGCTTTGTAACCTTCTTAAAAAACTTATGAGAAATCTGAAGCAGGATGCCGACACCGTCTCCCGTCTTACCGTCAGCGTCTTTTCCGGCTCTGTGCTTTAAGTTCTCAACAATCTTTAAAGCATTCTCGACTGTCTCATGTGTTTTGATACCTTTGATATTTACTACTGCACCAATTCCACAGTTATCATGCTCATAGCGTGGATCATATAATCCCTTAGCTGTGGCTGTGCTTTCATTCCATTGTTTACTCATAGGTTCTTCCTTTCCTAGTGTAAATTTGTTAACGGATAACTTATTAAGAAGTGAATCATTTCCTGTTTATGATTTTACAACGATGAATGCTCAATGTAAATAGTTTTTTTCTCACTATTGTCTGATTATTTGATAACTTAATATTATAAGGTTATTTTTCTGACTATAGTCGTATTTTTATCTTTTTTATAAGGGTATACGCACAATTTACTTTTTAAAACCCCAAAACTTTTTTCAATAACTCATGTTAAAAAACGTCCTTATAACAAATTGTGTCTGAATTGTGTATACTTTACAGTAACTTTTCTTGGCTGATATCATAAAAAAATCAGCTATACTTTTTATTATATAGCTGATTTTTATAAACATCCAGTAACTATCCTAAATTGCATTGCTCATATTCGTAAAACTGCACGATACTCGTATTTTGTCTGCACTCCGTTTCGGTCCATGCTAAACAGTTCCTTCTGTGTGCTTCGCATAATAATAAAATATCACAGCACCAACACCAAGGCACATGACAGATACCACCCATGCCATTACACTGCCATCAACAGTCCACTTCAAAATACCGGTCTCTGTCCTTATGACTGCAAACGCATTTGCGGTGATATGCCCAATCATGGCCGCATACACATGCCCTGACTTATACATAAAAGCTGCAAGCACAAGGCCAAGTAAAAAAGCATAAACAAACTGCACTATATTAAAATGAATGAGTCCAAACAAAAGCGCCGACAAAAATACAGCCTGTGGCACATTCATTATTTTACGCATATTTCCAAATACAATGCCTCTGAAAACAAGCTCCTCCATAATCGGAGAAAGAATTGCCGAGCCAATCAGCTCAATTACAAGAGTGCTTGCATAAAAGCTCTCATTCGCCCTGGCATATCCTTCTGAGAGCCCGATAAGCGGTGACATGGTGATGATATTATTGAGTGCAAATGAAATGAAAAGTGTAATCACAATCACCCAGAGCACATTTATAAAAAGTGCCCTGTCTATCTTTGGTTTTTTAACAAACATCTGCTGTGTCGGCTTATAGCTTGCAAAATACATAAATGGTATTGTAATTGCTGCAGATATTATCTGCGCTATCATGTATGTCGAAGCTGTGTGTCCGATAAACGCAAAAATAAAGTACATTGCGCTCAGAAAAACAATGTAGTAAAGCACAATCGGGACAATTATCTCCCACACTATCGCTCTTAATTTTAAATTCTTATTCATGAAATCCCATTCCTATCTACTGTTTATAACCTCAGGTCTCAATGCATTGCATTTTCATAAAAGCTAATCGAAAAGCTTGGAAATCACATCCGGAAGCTGCCTTAAATCATCTATCACAGCTTTTGCTCCTGCACTCACCATCTCGTTAACATCGCCGAAACCAAAGCTTACCGCTATACTTGGCACATTGACACGGTTTGCCCCTTCAATGTCAAACATAGTATCTCCGATTAAACACATCTCATCCCTTGGAATGTCTGACCACCGGCGCATCACCTCGTTAAGTACTTCTTCCTTTGTATCTATCCTGCCGTCAAACGTAGCTCCGACCACCTCATCAAACATATCAAGTATTCCAAAATGCTCCAAAATACGCTCACACGATTTTTCCGGCTTTGATGATGCAAGTCCTATCCTATATCCGGCTGCTTTAAGCGCCTCTATGCATTCCTTGGCTCCCGGAAAAAGCGAACATTCAAATATACCTATTTTGTTATAGCGCTCTCTGTACTTTTTGACCGCTTCAAGTGCTCTCTCCTTAGTAAATCCGTAATGCTCCATAAATGTGTTTATGAGTGGCGGTCCTATAAAGAAAAACAGGCTGTTTCTGTCCGGCTCATCTATGCCAAAGTGTGAAAGTGCATATTGTGCCGACTTTGTGATGCCCTCTGATGAGTCAATCAGCGTTCCGTCCAAATCAAATAATATTGCTTTCATTTGTTATCTCCATTGCTTTAAATTTATTGTACTTTTAGTTAAAATGCTAGGTCAGTATCTCATTTAACACTCGTCCGACAGCATCGGCAAACTCGTTGATACTCTTTATCTTCACGAGACTTCTGCCGAATATCTTTGTTGCAAGCTCACTGTCATGCGCACTTCCCATGAAGATGCCAATTACGTCTATTCCATGGTTTTTAAGCCTCTGCACCTCATTTACAGTGTCCTTAACAGCAAGAGCATCAGTGTACTCCCTGTCCTTATAAAAGGCTCCCTCCCCTGCTATCTGATCATCCTGGGGACTTGCATCCGAAAACATGAAAAGTAACTTCTTGGGCTTTGGACTTAGCTCCATCAGATGTGATGCCGCGCGCAGCGCAAGGCCATCCCTGTTATTTCCTGCCGCAACAAAATGAAATAATTCATCCTCCACACCATAATCATCATATTCCTTAAAAATATGCATCACCGTGTAGCCTCTTATGCTGCAGTATGAGTAAATCTGCACCGGTATGCCACAATTTGTCAGGCTCTTTGACAGTACATATGCCTGTGCCGCTATTTTTTGCTGCATCTGTTTTCTTGAAGAAGACGCATCCATCAGTATGTCGACAGAAAAGCCCGGTGTCTCCACCTCATCTTTTCGCTCAAAAACACGCGGATTGTCCAAGTACAGGGCCTTCCATACTCTCGCAGGCTTTATACGGCCGTGTGTTGAAGCATCCATAAATGTCTCATCTGCTGTCTCCAGGTGCATTCTAAGGCTTTCTGTAAGTCTCCTTATACTGTTTTGATACACTGCCATGTTTTTTTCAAAATGCTCTTTATTCTTGTCGTATTGCATGGCTGTCTCTTTTTTAAATGCAAGAATTTCCCTGCGCTCTCTTTTGTTGTCAATCTCATCAGGTACAGTCTGCTTTTTCTCCGATGAAATACCTCTGGTAAAAAGCAAGTGACAGTTTTTGTGATTTCCTACACAGAGCTTTTTCTCCATCTCGGTCTGCTGCCTGTCAGAATACATGCTTTTTCCAAAGCAGGCTGTCACATACCGCTTCGCTTCTATTGGATCTTTCTGCAGTGCAAACTGCAGCAGATATCTCTTTGAATGCTCCATAGACAAAGCTGCTGTGTCCGAGGCCATATTTTTATCATAAAAGCTATTCGCTCTGACATACTGTGTGCTGACTTTTCCTATTGAGTGAAATGCTCCTGCTACCTTCTGTAAAAAATATATGCCCTGCGGCTTTGCCACCTTTATCGGCTTATACGAGAAATACTTCCACAGATTTTCTCTCGTTTTCACTATAATCTCATCCGTTGTCATATCAAGTGTAAAACAAAAAGCATGCAGTATCTCTTCATCCTCTTTGCAAAGACCTGAGGGTTTTCCAAGTATCCTTCTGCAATGTGCATTTCTGATTATATCAATCCTCGAATACTCCCTGTTTTTATTGACTCCTGCAAGGCTCTTTTTCGCGTACTCAAGCCTTAAATCATATAAGGCAGGCCTCGTTTGTCTCTCCTTTTCATACAGGGCATTTTCCAAACCTATCCATAAAAGACCCTCATACAACGTAGCGTTTTTTCCTGTCAGCTGATTGAATAAGTCATCTATCTTGTCATGCTCATACCACTTGTATTCAAGCCCAATAATCAGGTTCAGATAAATATCAGCGGATCCATCAGGTGCAAATGCCAGAAAAAGCGGCTCTATGTCATAATCACAGGCCGCCATCCATATGAAGTTTCTTGCTCTTTTTGCTTCCTTTATATCCTGTTCTTCCATATGTTCCATTCCTTCATATGTCACAAGCTCATATCAACAAAACAGCTGCTCTCCGCTCATCTTCCTTGAGATTCTTGCACAGATTGTATCACGGATAAGCGTCTGCTCATATTCATCAAAGCTCTTGTTTGTTATACCCATATCCAGAGCTGTATATATATTTAAGCCCTTTTCCATCATACCAATTGAACCGATGAGACCACGCAAATCAAGTGCCTTTGATGATATTTCGCCATTTTTGCACTTGGTATGCAGTTCAAGAAATACCTCCGCAAGCTCATTTGCTCCCGCTTCACGTATTGCAGGATAATGCTCCTTTATGAGCTTCACAAGGCTCTCTTTTGAAATCATAGGCATCCGGATTACCGCAAAACGTGATACAAGAGCCTCATTCAGCTCCTTTGTGCCTGCATAGCCGTAATTCATCGTGGCAATAAATCTTGTTGCCGGATGAAGCGACAGTCTGTCATAGCCCGGCACATCTATTGTACGTCTGAAATCAAGTGTGGCATGAAGCACTGCCATAGCCTCACTTTTTGCCATATTTATCTCGTCAAGCACCGCAAAGCCGCCTGTTTTTGCGGCTGTATACACAGGTCCCGGCCTGAAGGTTACCTCTCCGGCGCGAAAAGTATCGGTTCCGATAAGTGATGCTGCATCCATATTTACGTGAAATGACACATCCCAGCGTGGTCTGTTAAATACACCTGCCAGATTCTCTGCGAAAAGATTCTTTCCTGTGGCCTTTTCTCCGACTAAAAGCAGATTTTCTCCACACAAAACAGCTGTTATAGCCTGCTCCCACACATCGCTTCCGTAATAAAACTGTGTAGGCACGGGGATTCTTGACTCATATTCCTTGTCCACCGGATACTGCGAGCGAAACTTTTCAATTTCCTTAATCAGATTTTCTGAAATGCCAAGCTCTCTTAATTTGTCCAACAAGCTCATCGCTTCCTTTCATATCAGATATTTTAACTGTTCCAGGCCATACATACTCAAAACCGTACACAGTTTATGCTTTACGTTATATTGTCATGCGATATATTATTTCTTCACGCCCTTAGTGTCACGGTTTGCAATGTGCAGCCTGTGAAGCGCCACCTGCTTACCCTTTACCTCGACCTCTTTTTCCTCCTGGTCATTAAGCAGATAAATGTCAATAAGCTCATCCTCTCTGTCAAGCCTCATTCCCCTGACACCTACTGCTGCCTTTTTCTTTTCAGGAATAGTGCCACAGTCGATTCGAAGGAACATCTCCTTCTTTGAACGCATTACCATTGTAGCATTCTCTGAAAGCATATCAACAAATAACAGCTCATCATCATCCATGAGCTTTGTAGCCTGCGAGGTCCTTCGTGTCACCACAAACTCGGCACCATCCACTAGCTTTATCATGGCTGACTTCGTTCCAAATATAAGCTTGTGCTTTTCAACATCCATAAGAGGTGCTATAAATACTATATCCTCCTTACTGCTGTCATAGTTGCTTACATTGTCAATAGGTGTGCCCTTGTCACGGAATTTGCCGTAAGGCAGGTCTAACACCTTGACAAGATGCATGTTTCCGTTGTTTGTGAAAATGCACAGCTTATCTATATTTTTGACCTTCAATATCAGCTTGTTCTCTGCGTCGGCTGTCTCTTTGTTTCTATCATAGGTTGAAGTATCTACTGTCTTCACATAGCCGAAGCGGTCCATAAGCAGCACTACATCCGATACCTCAAGCTCTTTTTTGACCACAACAGCTTCCTCGAGATTGTCAAGTTCCGTGCGTCTGTCCCTTGCATACTCCTTGCGGAACGCTTTAAGCTCCTTCATAATGACCTTTGCCATGGATGAGCGATGCTCTAAAATATCGCTGTACTCTGCAATCTTTGCCCTGGTCTCCTCGTGCTCCTTAATCAGAGCCTCAATTTCGAGTCCAATCAGCTTGTACAGACGCATTTCAAGGATAGCAGCTGCCTGACGCTCAGTAAAGCAAAGCTGGGCTGCCATGGCTTCTGAAGCCTTTGACTTGAATTTAATCCCCTCTGTCTCTCCGTTTATGAGACATGCCTTTGCCATTTTCTGGTCACGGCTTCCTCTTAATATTTCAATAATCAGATCTATCACGTTACAGGCCTTTATGAGTCCCTGCTGTATTTCTTCTTTCTCCTGCTCCTTTGCAAGAAGTGTCTCATACTTTCTTTTTGCAATCTCATACTGGAAATTGACATGATGCCTTATGATGGGTACAAGACCAAGCGTCTCAGGTCTTCCATTTGCGACGGCCAGCATATTTACACCGAAAGTGTCCTCCAGCTTTGTCTTTTTATACAAAAGGTTCTTAAGTGCCTCAACATCAGCACCTTTTTTAAGCTCTAAGACAATTCTTATTCCCTCTTTCGATGACTGGTTGGTTATATCCACAATATCCGTTGTCGCCTTTGACTCGACAAGTGAATAGACATCATTTAAGAATTTTCCTATATTGGCACCAATCATTGTGTATGGGATTTCCGTAATGACAAGCTTGTCCTTTCCTGCCTTACCCTTCTCTATTTCAATTCTTCCACGGATTTTTATCTTTCCCTGTCCGGTCTCATATATTGCTGCAAGATCATCCTGATTTGCAACAATGCCTCCTGTCGGAAAATCAGGCCCCTTTATATACTGCATCATCTCGGCAGTGGTGATATCAGGATTTTTCATATAAGCAATCACACCGTCCACCACCTCGCCAAAATTGTGTGGCGGAATACTTGTAGCCATGCCGACTGCTATACCCTCAGCTCCATTTATCAAAAGGTTCGGCACCTTGACCGGAAGAACCTCTGGCTCTTTTTCTGTCTCGTCGTAGTTTGGAATGAAATCAACCACATTTTTGTCTAGATCAGCAAGATATGCTTCCTGTGTGATTTTTTGAAGTCTTGCCTCAGTATAACGCATGGCAGCAGCTCCGTCTCCCTCGATTGAGCCAAAATTACCATGTCCATCGATAAGCGGCACGCCCTTTTTGAAGTCCTGTGCCAAAACAACCATCGCATCATAGATTGATGAATCGCCGTGTGGATGATATTTACCCATTGTATCACCGACTATACGCGCACTCTTTCTATATGGCTTGTCGTACCTGATGCCCAGCTCATGCATATCATAAAGTGTACGCCTTTGCACAGGCTTAAGCCCATCGCGCACATCCGGCAGGGCTCTTGCTATAATGACACTCATCGCATAGTCAATATATGATTTCTGCATCAGCTCCGAATATTCGGTCTGAATTATATTGTTGTCTACATTGTTATCTATATTTCTATCCATGTCTTTCTCCGATTATAAATACTGCTTACACTATTCAGAACCACTGAGAACCAAAAGCAGAAGCGTCATGCTTACACATCCAGCTCCGCGTCATGCGCATGCTCGTATATGAACTCTTTTCTCGGTGGCACATCACTCCCCATAAGCAGTGATGTCACATCATTTGCCAGGCGCCCATCCTCTATTTCAATACGCTTTAGCATCCTTGTTGCGGGATTTAGTGTGGTATCCCAGAGCTGATCCGCATCCATCTCTCCAAGACCCTTATATCTTTGCAACGTAAACCTGCCTGTATGTGTCTTTCTGTACTTGTCAAGCTCCGCATCGTCATACAAATATTTTTCCTCGCCCTTTGACGGAATAGCCTTGTAAAGCGGAGGCATGGCAACATATACATGTCCCTCTAAAATAAGCTCAGGCATAAACCTGAAGAACAGAGTCAAAAGCAGTGTGGAGATATGAGCTCCGTCCACATCGGCATCGGCCATAATGATGATTTTGTCATAGCGAAGCTTTGTTATATCAAAATCATTTCCATACCCTTCCGAAAATCCGCAGCCAAACGCATTTATCATTGTCTTTATTTCAGCGTTTGCCAGTACCTTATCAATACTTGCCTTTTCAACATTCAAAATCTTGCCTCGAATCGGCATGATTGCCTGAAACATACGGTTTCTTGCCATCTTTGCCGAGCCTCCGGCCGAATCTCCCTCGACTATGAAAATCTCGCACTTAGAAGCATCCCTGCTCTCACAGTTTGCAAGCTTTCCGTTTGAATCAAAGGAAAACTTCTGCTTTGTGAGCAGATTGGTCTTTGCCTTCTCCTCAGCTTTTCTAATCTTTGCAGCCTTCTCAGCACATGATATTACCGTCTTTAAGACCTCAAGATTCTTGTCAAAATAAAGCGGTACCTCATCATTTGTCACCTTGGCAGTTGCACGGTTTGCATCCTGATTGTCAAGCTTTGTCTTTGTCTGACCCTCGAATCTAGGGTCAGGATGCTTTACTGACACTACAGCAGTCATGCCGTTTCTGACATCTGCTCCATTGAAATTCGCATCCTTGTCCTTTAATATACCAAGCTCTCTGGCATATGAGTTTATAATACCTGTAAAGGCTGTCTTAAAGCCTGTGATATGTGCTCCACCCTCAGAATTGTATATATTGTTGCAAAAACCAAGAATATTCTCATGGAACTCGCTTGTATACTGAAAAGCCACCTCAACCTTTATATTCTCACTCTCTCCTGTAAAGTAAATGACATCATGCAGCTTTTCTATATTTTTATTTAAATCCTTTACAAAACCGATAATACCCTCAGGCTCATGATACTCAATATGCTCTGTCTCATCGCCTCGTTTGTCCTCGTATATGATTGTAAGCTTCGGATTGAGATACGCAGTCTCCTTAAGTCTGTTCTTTACATCCTCTTCCTTGAATCTAGTCTTCTCAAAAATCTCCGGGTCAGGCAGGAAATTAATCCTTGTTCCTGTCTTTTTGGTTTTACCTATAGTAGGAAGCAGGCCATTTTCAAGCTCCACAACAGGAACACCCTTTTCATATCTGTCATGGTGGATAAAGCCATCTCTGCTTATCTCCACATCCATATATGTGGATAGTGCATTTACAACCGACGAACCAACTCCGTGCAGACCTCCACTGGTCTTGTATACAGAATTGTCGAATTTTCCTCCGGCGTGCAGTGTAGAAAATACAACTCGTGCCGCAGAAACGCCCTTTGCATGCATACCTACAGGTATTCCACGTCCGTTATCCTCCACCGTACACGAACCGTTTTTCTCAAGAGTTACCCTTATGGTATCACAGGCACCTGCCAGATGCTCATCTACGGAGTTGTCCACAATCTCATATATCAGATGGTTTAGTCCCTTGGTTGTGACACTTCCTATATACATACCCGGTCTTTTTCTGACTGCCTCAAGTCCTTCTAAAATTGCTATGCTCTTCTCATCGTATGTTTGCTTCTTGGCCATACTTGTCTCCTACTTCTTTAAATTGCGTAATAATTATATTATCTGCCTTGCCTGCTATCCTTGATATGTGCTAACACCATCGTAGCTATTTTGAATATCATAGCATCATCAAAGGTTCTTATATCAAGCCCTATCGCCTTCTCAATACGCTCAAGTCTGTAAACAAGCGTATTTCTATGCACATAAAGCTGTCTTGCAGTCTCTGAAATGTTCAGATTGTTCTCGAAGAACTTGGAGATTGTAGACATTGCCTCCTCATCATCAAGTATCTGTGGCACCTCGTCACCAAAAACCTCACGGATAAACATCTCACACAGGCTCATTGGAAGCTGATAAATAAGTCTTCCTATGCCCAGCCTGTCATATGCCATAATTTCCTTTTCCACATAAAACAGCCTGCCAACCTCAAGCGCCATTTTTGCCTCCTGATAAGACTCTGCAATCTTTGGAAGAACATCCGTCGGATTGCCATAGCCCACCCGTACCTTAATCATAGCCTCTGCAAGCAGATTGTCAACCAGACTTCCTGCAATAGATGAAAGCTTTTCCTGAAGCTTAGCCTGATCTATGTCCTCAACATCCTTTACCAGCACTACATTATGTTCATCCATCGCCACCACAAAATCACCGCTTCTGATATCAGCCAGATTCTTTACAAGCTCAACAGCTATCTCATTGCAGTTCTTTCCGGTATCTATAACATATACTACTCGTTTTCTGTTTTCTATATGTAATTTCTTGGCACGGTTTATTATATCAGAACCAAGCATATTGCCAAGAAGAATATTCTGAATAAAATTATTTCTGTCATATCGCTCTGACTCACCAAGCACAAGTGTACGAAGCTGACAAACTGCCATCCTGCCTATTACAAGATTCTCACTCGTATACTGACAGAACATTACAAGCACATACTCAAGCTCTGAATCAATTTCAACCGCAAATGCTACTGCATCATTTTTTTCCCTAACATCCTCTTCGGATACTATAAACTCCTTCACAAAAATGTCGCTATGTTCCGGCTCTTCCACCGTACCTGTCAGATGCTTTCCCTTGGCTGAGTATAAAATCGCATCAAACGAAGTAATATTTTTTATTTCCTCAAGTGATTTTTTCAGTTTCTGATTCGTAATCATATTCCTATCCTCTCATTACTGTTCTGACGCAGACAAGTAAAAAGTCTCTACAAGTCATAAGCTGTAACCTTGCTATAATTTAACACCGTAACTTAACTTTTCAGAACCTCACATACATTCGCAAAAGAAAACCGGGTGTAAATTATACACCCGGTCTGTCAATTTACAACTATTTAATTTTAACGAACTAGTTGGTAATTGTCAATTCAGTTTCTTTATCAAATACATGAATCTTGTGTGGATCAAATGCAAGCTCAATGTGATCACCGTAACGAGCTGTTGTATCTGAATCAACTCTTGCTGACATATTTGCGCCTGCAACTGTGAAGTATAATAATACCTCTGCACCAAGTAACTCATATCCTGTAACATCTGAATCAATCTTGCATGTAGCAAATTTATCAAGATGCTCTGCTGAATCGTAGATATCCTCAGGTCTGATACCGAATACTACGTTCTTTCCTGCATAACCGCCATCGATAAGCTTCTTAGCCTTTGCCTCTGGAAGCTCAACCTGGTATTTATCGAATTTAAGGAATGCCTTTGCTCCCTCAACAACACACTGAGCATCTACAAAGTTCATCTGTGGTGATCCAATGAATCCTGCAACGAACAGGTTGTTTGGCTGATTGTAAAGCTTCTGTGGGCTGTCTACCTGCATGATAACACCATCTTTAAGAACAACGATTCTTGTTCCAAGTGTCATAGCCTCTGTCTGATCATGTGTAACGTAGATGATTGTTGCACCTAATCTGTTATGTAATGAAGAAATCTCAGATCTCATCTGTACACGAAGCTTTGCATCAAGGTTTGATAAAGGCTCATCCATAAGGAATACCTTAGGATTACGAACGATTGCACGACCCATGGCAACTCGCTGTCTCTGTCCACCTGAAAGAGCCTTTGGCTTACGGTCTAATAATTTCTCAAGGTCAAGGATTCTTGCTGCCTCCTCAACTTTTGCCTTAATCTCATCCTTTGGAACTTTTCTAAGCTTAAGTCCAAATGCCATGTTGTCAAATACTGTCATATGTGGGTAAAGAGCGTAGTTCTGGAATACCATTGCGATATCACGATCCTTTGGCTCTACGTCATTCATAACCTTTCCGTCGATGATAAGCTCTCCTGAAGAAATCTCCTCAAGACCTGCGATCATACGAAGTGTTGTTGATTTTCCACATCCTGAAGGTCCTACGAAGATGATAAACTCTTTATCTTCTACTTCAAGGTTGAAATCCTTAACTGCCTCAAATCCGTTTGGATAAACTTTGCAAACGTTCTTTAATGATAAACTTGCCATTTTAAAAATACCTCCTAAGTATTATGTACATATATGTAACTGTTCAGTGCCTTGACTGTCTGTTACCTTGTTTCTTTGTATCTTTATAATACAAAACATATCGTCAATTGGCTATAGTCAATCCGCCAAATAATTTAACGTGTTGTTGTCATTATGACGAAACACAGTCTGATATCGAAACAATTACAAGGTAATTACTGCAATAAACGTACTAATTACAGCTTAGAATATCCAAAGCCATTGACCATAGCCTCAATCGGCAGCCCCTTCTTGCAGAATGGACACTCTGTAACAGGATATGTCTGGTAGTTTACCACATCATCGTCATCAAACAGCTTATCAATCTTTACTCCATTGACCTCATCGATGGTTGAGAATATGGACGCAATACATGTGACCATACCGCCATAATAGTTGATACACTCCATCGCTCTTCTGATCGTCTCACCTGTCGTGGTAGTTGCCAGAAGAAGTACAACATGCTTGCCATCTATAGCGCCCTTATTGTTATCCCTGAAAAGCATCTGTCCGTTGTTAATCTCAGGCGATACAACGTAAATTGTCTCGTGCTTATTCACAGACATAAGTCCGTTTCTCTCAATCTCCTGGCTTAAGAATGCACCAATCATTTCTGTTCCATCCATACATACGATTGTATCTATATATGAATGATGCGGTACCTTGGTGTAAAGAGCCTTTGCAGCTTCCTTTGCCTCGGACACACGGGTCTTGATGCTTGTCACATCTACATAATAATTAATATGCGAATGACTCGTAGCAAAATGTCCCGGTATAGCGTGTAAGTTTAAGCCTGCACTCTCCTTTGATTTAAATTTTACAATACGATTTTCCATGATAAGTCCCCCTTTTCAAGTAAAGATTTGTTTTAATTGTAACTCATTTGTGATTAATTAGCGCCTGTAGAACCGAATCCACCGGCACCGCGCTTCGTATCTGAAAGCTCTGACACCTCATTAAACTCAACAGCCAGATATGGCATGACCACAAGCTGCGCTATACGATCTCCGGGATTAATAGTGCGTGCCTGCGTTCCATCATTGTGAAGAGCCACAATATACTCTCCCCTGTAATCACTGTCACACACACCCACGCAGTTTGCCGGGCGAAGTGCCTGCTTTGCAGCTAAACCGCTTCTGGCAAAAACTGCTCCAAAATATCCGTCAGGAATCTCTATCGAAAGCCCCGTGCCTATCTTTGCTGTCTCGTGTGGCTCAATGACAAGCTCCTTAGTAATGTCGGCATATAAATCATAGCCTGCTGCATATTCACTTCCCCTTGTAGGGATTTTGGCTGTGGTTGTCAATTTTTTTATATTTATTTTCATTTTATAATTTCCCCTGATGCAATTTTATATATGACTGTCTATAGCCATTTATTACCCAACCTGTTAACTAATTATTTCCACTCCAGACTTGAGTGCTCAATCTTCCTGTCACGAAGCATAAGCTCTGAGACAGCCTCCTTTGCCGGCTTATCCTCAAAAAGCACTCTGTTTACTTCCTCGATAATCGGCATCCTTACATCATATTTTTCTGCAAGGGCAAGTGCAGCCTTTGCTGAATAGATGCCCTCTACAACCATCTTGACTTCTTTTGTTGCTTCATCCATTGTGTATCCCTGACCTATGAGCATTCCGGCCTTTCTATTACGGCTGTGACGACTCTCACATGTAACAATAAGGTCTCCGATACCTGTCAGTCCAAAAAGTGTCTCCGCCTTTGCTCCCATCTCAATCGCAAGCACAGATATTTCTGCAATTCCTCTGGTAATAAGCGCTGCCTTTGTATTATCTCCATAGCCAAGTCCGTCTGCCATACCTGCTGCAAGTGCTATGACATTCTTGAGGGAGCCTCCAAGCTCCATTCCAAGCACATCAGGACTGGTATACACACGAAATACCTCATTCATAAAAAGATCCTGTACTATCTCAGCGGTCTTCTGTGTCCTTGCTCCTGCAACAACAGTCGTAGGAAGCAGCTGTCCGACCTCCTCTGCATGTGAAGGTCCACACATTACAGCCACATCAGCGCAAGGTATCTCACTCTCTACCACATCAGATATGGTCATAAGAGTGTTTTCTTCAATTCCCTTTGCCACACAGACAATTATCTGTCCTTCCTTCACAAACGGAGCCATTTTTACTGCTGTGCTTCTGGTGAATACAGAAGGTACCGCAAGTACAAGTATATCGTTATTTTTGATTGTTTCCTCTATATCTGTTGTAAAGGTAATGCTATCCGGAAGCTTTACTCCAGGAAGCTTATCAATATGCTCATGCTTTTCTTTAAGCATCTCAATCTCGCTCTCCACGATTGACCATATTTCAACAGAATGTCCGTTATTTGCAAGCACCAGGGATAATGCTGTTCCCCAGCTTCCTGCACCTATAATACCTACTCTACTCATTTTCTATGCCTCGTATTTTATATAATTATTATAATCAAAAACTATTATTTACTTTGCCTTCTGACCAAATTTATTTTCAGTTCCGCTTAAAAGTCTCTTGATATTGGCTCTGTGTCGCCAGATAGCCATCGCCGTAAAACAAGCAGCAAGTATATCAAACTCGACCGCATAATTGCCACTTACTCCAAGCAGCCCCATATGGTTAAACACAATTGCCTGAATCAGAAACGATATAACAACCAGTATAGAACCAAGCGAGACATATCTTGTTATGGCTACAGCAAGAATAAACAATACCAAACATATCGGAGCCGCAATCGGACATACAGCAAGTATCACACCTGATGTACATGCTATTCCCTTTCCTCCCTTGAAATTGAGAAAGAACGGAAAATTGTGTCCAAGCACCGCTCCAAAGCCTGCATACAGCTCTATGCATTTAACAGCCTGTGGATATGTATTTCTATATATGAAATAAAATATCAAAACCGCTATGATTGCCTTGAACAAATCACCAAAGAAGGTAACTGCACCGGCCTTCCATCCAAGTGTCCGAAGCGTATTGGTGGTGCCCGAATTGCCGCTTCCATGCTCTCTTACATCTATTCCATGTGCCTTACCATAAAAATATCCGGTCTGAAAGGTTCCAAAGAAATACCCTACAACCAATGCTAAAATCCTAGCCAGTATCATTTTACTCATTTTCCTTTCGTTCTCTTGTAATAAACTTAAGTGCAGTTCCCCTGAAACCAAATGTATCCCTGATTCTGTTCTCGAGATATCTGGTATATGAGAAATGCATAAGATTCTTGTCGTTTACAAAGATTACAAAGGTAGGCGGCTTAACCGAAACCTGAGTCACATAGTATATCTTAAGTCTCTTGCCCTTGTCTGTAGGCGGCTGCTGCATGGCAACTGCCTCCGTAACGATCTCATTTAGCACTCCTGTTGCAACACGCATTGAGTTATTTTCTATAACAACATCGATGAGCTCAAATATCTTGTTGAGTCTCTGACCTGATTTTGCCGAAATAAACAGTATCTCTGCATATGGTATAAAGCTTAATATCTGTCTGATTTTCTCTGTGTGCTGCTTTACGGTATTATTATCCTTTTCAATGGCATCCCATTTATTGACAGCAATGATAATTCCCTTGCCTCTTTCGTGGGCAATACCCGCAATTTTAGCATCCTGCTCAGTAACTCCCTCTGTAGCATCTATCACTACAATGACAACATCAGCTCTCTCAACTGCGGAAACTGCACGTATAATACTGTATCGCTCTATATCCTCTTTTATCTTATTCTTGCGCCTGAGACCGGCTGTATCGATAAATATATACTCCTTACCATCATATTTTATGGCTGTATCGATAGCATCTCTTGTGGTGCCTGCTATATCTGACACTATTACCCTGTCCTCACGGGCAAGCTTGTTGATAAGTGATGACTTACCTACATTAGGCTTACCTACTATAGCAACCCTCGGTCTGTCATCCTCATCGTTCTGCTTAGATGAATCCGGAAAATGCTTTACAACCTCATCAAGCATATCTCCAAGTCCGAGCATCGAAGCTGCAGATATAGGATGTGGATCACCAATTCCTAAGTTATAAAACTCATACACATCAGTCATATACTTTTCAAAGCTGTCCACCTTATTGACAACTAATACAACCGGCTTGTGTGAACGACGAAGCATATCCGCTACCTTTGAATCGGAATCAACAAGTCCCTGCTTCACATCTGTAATAAAAATAATAACATCTGCGGTGTCTATAGCAATCTGTGCCTGCTCTCTCATCTGTGACAGTATCACGTCTCCGGATTCCGGCTCAATACCACCTGTATCAATCATGGTAAAATTATAATCAAGCCATGATACATCTGCATAGATTCTGTCTCTTGTGACACCCGGAGTGTCCTTTACTATAGATATCCTCTCTCCTGCAAGCGCATTGAAGAGAGTAGATTTTCCAACATTTGGACGGCCAACGATGGCCACTACTGGTCTGCTCATATACTCTCCTGTTCTAAATTCATATTAGATTATAGACTAATTGTAACTATTCAAAATAATGATAGAATAATAAACAAAACATCTATAACAGAGTAATTATATCACAATACCATTTACAGAGACAACTATTCATATGTCAAAAGTGGTTCTTTTGATGAAATTAATCCATTTTCTTTAAGAACAGCTATCAGATTAGTACAGTTTTCGCCAAAACTAATGTTGACCGAATACGTTTCAATACCATCGGAACGGGCATCCCCAAAATCAGAATACTCCTTTGTCACACCCAGTATATCCAACAGCTCCTCATACCATGTGAAGCCATAGACATTCCAGCTTTTTCCAATCCTGTTGCCCTTTGGCACTGTAAAATTCAGCATAAGATCGTACATATAGCTGTTATCCTTATCCACTCCGTCAAGCATTCTCTTCAAATTATATTCCTGCATTACACCGGCCTCAACATCCTTCTTTACAGCCTCAAAAATATCCGCTGCAACTTTTCCGTTAAAGCTCTCATTCAGCACATCTACATATTTATCATCATACTGCTCTGCCGAGCCATTGATAAAGGTAATATCTGTCGTATCACACTGCATTATGGCATTAATAATATTCTGTGGTTTATTTTCCTCCGCCATAATCGCCCTGCACTGCTTATGTGGATTAAAATCATCGGTTGTATGATATACACGGTTGACCTTTTCTCCGTTTTTTAATGTATATGAGATCGTAATATTCCAGGAATCATTATATCTCTTTTTAAAATAATCCTTTTTCTGCGCCATAAGTATCTTTTGAGTCTCTAAAATCTTTTCAACATCCTTTCCCTCCAGGTTGATATCAAAATCTATGGTTATACTGGCAGAATCAATATCAGCAAGCTTCGGTATATAATTTTCCTGCACATTTCCGTAAACTGTTATACCTCCAAATACAACTACAACAACCCCACCAAAAGCAATGATTTCCTTAAATAGTGCTTTAGAAAAAATTTTAAAATTCTTCCTTATAATCATCTCTAAAAGTAAGAAAGCTATGATTCCAAGCACCACTGCAAGCATCATAATTGCAGGAACGCCAATGCTGATTCTAAGTCCAAGCAAAAGCGACGCTGTGACAGTAGATAAAATCAGTCCCCCAAGACAGCCAAGCACCCATCTGAAAACCGGCTTAAGTTTTGGAATGGCAATAAAGCTTCCTGCATTTTCCAAATCTCTGTGCTTATAAATCTTATAAGAAATAAAGTATATAACTGCAGCCGCGATGACATAGACTACGATAGTATTTGTGCCTCTGAAGGTATATTTAATACAGTAATAATCATCTCCTGCGTTCTTCATGGTCGGATGAAAGCCTACCCGATTGAGAAGCTGCAACATGGGTGCAAACCACGTAACACTTATTTTCCTTACAAATTCCATATATGGAAGCCCGTATGATACATATGTGAGCACATTGGCAATGGCAATAACCGCTCCTCCATACAGAAGATTGACAACCGCATACATCACCGCCACAGAAACCAGCTGTCCCGTAATCATTGCGCACAGACACACCAGGCTGTACATAAAAAATGATATTCCCATTGCAGCAAGCAGATTGATTCCAATATGTACCACCTTAGTATTTCCATATGATATACATATAACAAACGACATAATGTACTTAATTATCTGCGGAATCCACATAAACAGCAGACCTGTCAACACATTGGTCGAAAAAAGCTGCCGCCTTGTCACAGGCATAGAATGAATCATATTACAAGCTCTCGAATTATACAGGTAACTGAACATTGCCATGCCTGTAACCAATGCCATGACAAAAATAAAAATCATATCTGCCTCCATGCTGATAGCCGGGGATATGATATCAAGCATATACTTATGCCAGTTTTTGCCATAAATAAACTCTGCATTCTTAAATCTGCTCCACATGGAAAACGGACCGTTGAGTAATAAAACTATTGTATACAGTGTCCAGATTGGCCAGTAAAGCTTTACATTCTTTTGCAGCATTGTTCTATTAATAAATGATATCTTTGACTTCATAGTCCTCTCCTCCCATCTCATAGATAAATATTTCCTCCAGAGTAAGAGGCAGTACATCCACTACCTGCGGACTGTCTTTGCCATCTGTAATCGCCTTTACTACAGCATCTGGCTCTCCACGTACTATAACAGTGTATACTCTTCCTATATTTGACATATGAAGCACTTTAAAATCCTGTGGTATCTTAGGCATACCATACGGACACGCAATCTGAATCTTTGAAATATTGCCCTGCAGCTCCGTAAGTGACCTCTCTATCATAATCTTTCCATTATTAAGAATCCCTACATGATCACATACATCCTCCAGCTCACGCAGATTATGGGACGATACAACAACTGTGGTATTATTAGCAGCTACATCATCAAGCATGATAGACCATATCTGTCTTCTCATAACAGGATCAAGCCCATCAACAGGCTCATCGAGCACAATAAGCTTTGGTTTACAGCACAGTGCAAGCCAGAAGGCAACCTGCTTCTGCATCCCCTTCGAAAGCTTTCTGATATTTCTTTTAACATCTATAGATGGGAAAAACTCCTGCATCCTGTAAAACTGCTTCTCATCAAAATTTGGATACATTCCCTTATAATAATGCATCATATTAATTGTATCAGATTGCAAAAAATAAAACATATCATCCGGAATGTAAGCCATATTTCCTTTAATCCTTGCATTTTCATATACAGGCTCGCCATCAATAAACACTTCCCCTGCATCCTGTCTCATTACTCCTGTAATATGCCTGATAAGTGTAGATTTGCCGGCTCCGTTTGGGCCTACAAGCCCATAGACAGCTCCTTTTTCCACGTTCATATTCACACCATCAAGTGCCGTAAAATCGTCAAATTTTTTCACTAAATTATTTATCTGTATCATCATTACCCTCTGTCACAACATCTTCTGTCTGCATATCTTGTGTTACAAATCTGACTAAGTCATCTTCCATGCTCAGCTGCTCTTTCGCATCATCCATTCTTGTTCTCAATTCCTCAACAGGTGTTTCAAGCACAAATAACTCTGTCACCACCTGGTCAAAGAGTATTTTCAAATTCCTTGTCAGACTCTGCCTGGCTGTCTTAGCATCAGCAACAAAGGTTCCTTTACCACTTTTAGTATAAAGATAGCCTTCCTCCTCAAGTTCCTTGTATGCTTTTGCGATAGTGTTAGGATTGATTGCATACTTGCAGGCAAGCACACGTACAGACGGTAGCTTTTCGTCCTGCTTAATAACATTCATAACAATCATTCGTCTGATGCCTTCCTTAATTTGTTCATAAATAGGCTTTGAATCTCGATAATTTAACTGCATATCGTTCTCCCCGGTTCATATACGCCAGTACCGCTGTGCCTTTTATATTAACTCAAAGAACCAAAAAACTGTCTGGCAGCATCAGTTCCCGCACAGTGTACTATCCAACGTGATACACCTATTTTAACATATATAGCTTTAGGCATTTCTTATTATTTCCTTAATAGATTGTGCGAAAATTACTTAAGAAACATAAAAGCCCCAAGATTTCCACGCTTTCCATGACTTGCTCTATGCGAAAATAAAAGAGAGGGATTACAACAAGTGCATATATTGCTTATGGCAATATTGTCTTCCTGTACTCCTGCCTCCACAAGCACTCTCCTGTTACATTCCCAAAGATTGAGCTGATATTTGCCAGCTCCCTTATAGAGCAGAATATCACTCGCATGAGGATCATCTGTTGTCGCAAACTCATCCACAAAACACTCTGCAACATCCTGACTTATCTCATAGCAGTCCTGACATATTGAAGGACCTATCGCTGCTATAACATCATGTGCCTCGGTACCAAACTCCCTGTTCATAGCAATAAGTGTCTGTTTTCCCATGCGATTTACAGTACCTCTCCAGCCCGAATGGCTAAGCCCTATTGCCCTATGTACCGGATCAACAAAATAAAGCGGTACACAATCAGCATAAAATGTGGCAAGCACAACATTTGGCTCATTCGTGATAAGTCCGTCCACATCTGTATATGGTCTCTTTCTTGCCACCCCGATGCCACACTGCTTTTTTCCAACTCTCAAAACATTGGTAGTATGTGTCTGGTCTGTCGTAACAATCTGTCCTGCCTCTGCTCCGATTGCCTCCGCCACTCTTTTATAGTTTTCTAAGACCTTTTCCTCGTCATCTCCACGTGTAAAGCTTAGATTTAAGCTTTCAAACATCCCTTCACTGAGTCCACCAAGACGTGTTGTAAAGCAATGCTCTACCATAGAAAGCTCATTTAGTTTCCTAAAATGTAACAAAGGAACAACACTTCCGCTTGAAAGGACGTGCTTTTTTAATTCCAGAACATCTTTATCATTCTTTGCAATAAAATCATTTATAGTAATTTCATCAACATTTTTGTGTATGTTTTCAGCCTGCATATTCTTATCCTTCTTTATATTCTTATCCTTCTTTATATTCTTATCAATGTCTGTCTTCATATTTATATATATGCAACTATATATTACCGATAACTATTGCTGTTTATAATTTCCTGTTCATTGTCTGTTTTCACTAAATAGTCTGGTCAAACGTTTATAAATTAACGGTTCCGTAATACCTGTCCGTAACTGCCAAGCCAATAGTTATTGACTGCCCTCAAATGCATTCTTCAACACAGTAACCTCGTCATCGTCCACTGCTATCACATCAAATCTGCATGGCGTCCACTCATTCAGACCATGTGTCATAAGATAATACCTTGCAACTGATATGATTTTTTTCTGTTTGCTGTAGCCAACTGCTTCAAGAGCCCTGCCGCAGCCATTATCCCTACGGTATTTCACCTCACAAAAACATATTGTATCTCCTTCCTTTGCGATTATATCTATCTCTCCAAAGCGGTTTCTGTAATTGCAGGCAAGTACACTATATCCCATATTTATCAACTGCTCAGCTGCAAGCTGCTCATATATACTTCCAACACTTCTTTTATTCATAACTGTCTCACTTATCATATAACCTACACACTATCTTTTGTCAATTTTTGCCTTGAGCTTATCTTGCCAAAATCTGCTCACCATTTGTCACTGAATTGTTGTATTGATTTACCAAATTTGATATCTGCATAGCATCACCCTGATATAGTATCGTTATGTTTAAGTATACATGTATAAATTGTATCATTTATTGGTATTTCTGTCACTATATTACTGTTCACACACCACAGTGTAACCGGCAACAATTGATTTCTTTCAAAAATCAGGTAAATTCCACCATATTCTTCCTATACCACTTTGGACAAAGATTGCGCTGACATTGTGGATTGAACCGCTCCCTTATATCAGTGTGCTCAAAATACACCTTCCATAACTGCTCAAAACTGTCTGTCTTCACCGGCACACTTCTCTCAAGCTGTTCAAATTCACTTTCATTGATATAAAAGCACTCCTTAAGCCTCGGGTGGACCACTGCATACCTTCTTCTATCATCATAGATCACAAAATTTTCACCGGGATACCTGTCCACAAAATGCCACATAACAACCGGTATCATATCGCATTTTGGTTCAAAGTGCGCCAGCAGATAGTTTCCATTATCACTAAAACGAATAAACCCTCTTATCTTGTCAGCCTCTTTATTTACCTTTCTTGAAAGCTCAAATACCTCCATAACATATTTATCGGTCATATGCTCCATAATCCTTTGTCCCACCTTAAATGCTCTGACAAGAAATCCAAGCACTATTGTTGCTCTATTATCAGAATAATGGCACAAAGCATCAAATACAGTCTCATATATCTTAAAACCAAGCTTCTTTTGAATTGTCAAAATTGTCTTTTGGACCTTTACCTCATCTGTTTCAATATCTATCATCTTTGAAAAAAATGTATAGTTTCCTCCAATGCCTATCTCAATAGAAATATTGTCCCGGTATACTCCGTGATTTTCTTTTTGCATTTGATTTTTGTATACAAAAGCATCATATATAGCGGTAAAAATCCCATTTATATTATTATCACATCTAAGTATTATATTATCCATGCATACTTCTCCCTGCAGCTTTACAAAAATATTGTCTATCCAGATATAAAATCAAATATACTCATCTGCTCATAAGTACATGATTTATTATCAGCTAAAAGCATAGTATTCGGCCTTTCGTTATATATGAGATGCCTTGTAATATAGCTTTCATCAAGCTTTGTATTGTACATCATACGACCATCACAGGTGATAAAGTACAGTGCTCTTTTGAGCACGACACCCATTTTCTTTAAATCTGTAAACGAAAGCTTTGCATGCTTTCTGGCTTTTATAATACGCCTGACACTGTTAGTGCCTATTCCCGGGACCCTGAGAAGTGTATAATAATCCGCCGTCATAATCTCAACCGGAAAACACTCCAGATGACCTACAGCCCACTGACACTTTGGATCAATATAATCATTAAAGTTCTGATTATCCTCCGACAAAAGCTCTCCTGCCTTAAAGCCATAAAATCTCATAAGAAAATCTGCCTGATAAAGCCTGTGCTCTCTCTTTAACGGTGGCGGCTGCCCGATACCCGGTAATGATTCATCCATATTAACATTCACAAAAGCCGAGTAAAATACTCTCTTCATATCAAACCTGTTGTACATTGCTTCTGCTACAGATATAATCTGATAATCACTCTCTCCGGTTGCTCCCACAATCATCTGTGTACTCTGCCCCGCCGGCACATAATATCTGTCCGGTCTTTTGATACTTAAGCCTGTATTATTGATGTAATCACCATCTCCATAGGAAACGTCCGTTGTCTCACAGACAACTCCCGGATCAAGCTGCACTCCCATGCCCCAGCTTTTTTCTGCAAGCTTATCAGCCTTCCCACAATCTGTAGCAACCCTAAGGCTTCTGTGATACTCTGATAATCTTGCAGTACTATCTTTTATTTCGGCCATCTGCTCATAATATGCCTGCTCATCTATATACATACGGTTTTTCATACTGCTATTGCCATGATACATTCGGCTGTCCTTTATACCATTTTGAATAAATCTCATAGGTGTAAGAATGTTTTTACGCGCCTTATTCGGAGCAACTGCCCTAAGCCCTTCCGCTGTGGGCAACTCCAGATTAACACTCATCCTATCACAAAGATATCCAATCATCTCAAGAACCTCAGAGGAGGCTCCCGGTATACCCTTGATGTGTATATACCCATTGAAATGATATTTGTTTCTCAAAAGAAAAAGCGTGGTATATAAAAGCTGCATGGTATGTTCGGGCGATTCTATGATACCGGAGCTTAAGAAAAGTCCCTCTATATAATTGCGTCTATAAAACTCAACAGTAAGGTTACATACCTCCTCAGGCGTAAATGTCACTCTTTCAACATCATTAGTGCATCTGTTGATACAGTATTTGCAATCATAAATACATTCATTTGTAAAAAGTATCTTGAGAAGCGATATACACCTGCCATCAGCTGTAAACGAATGACATATTCCACTGGCAAATGCACTCCCCATATCATTTCCATTACCCGAACGGGATGCCCCACTGGAAGTGCATGCAACATCAAACTTTGCCGCATCAGACAGAATCTTAAGTTTTTCCATAATATCAGCACTGATTGACGTTAACATAAGGCCTCCTTATTTTATCGAACATCTGTTTGCATTATACAACATATGTTCGGGTAAATCAAGTGAAAATTTTTGGAAAAATATTGTTATGGTTCATAAGCACAAAAACCATAGTATCTTAAATGCATTAAGATACTATGGTTTTTATTTATAATAATTATCGTAACTATTCAGTTGCAAAAAATATAGTAGCCTTTATAAACAGACTATATTCCGACTAAAAAAATATTCTTAAGAGCTACTGTATGACATGATTTTATCCCAATTTGGTCTTAAAAAAATCGATTATCCTGTCCCACAGTTCATCCTGGAAAAACTGCAGATCCGCATGGTCAGCGCCTTCCAATGCAATCAAATCTGCATCACAGCCATTTTCAATAAGTTTATCATAAAGCTCTTCACTCTGCTCAAACGGAACTGTCTGATCATTTATACCATGAATAATCAAAAATGGAGGAGCATCTTTTGTCACCTTAGACACCGGAGAACTGTTGTATGCTTCCTTGATATTTCTCATAATATTATATCCGAGTAAAAGTGACTCCATAGATGCTGCGCATTCTTCGGCATCTTTATACTTAAATGTGCTAAGGTTAGTAGGTGGATACCATGGACATGCTGCCTGAATACTGCTTGACTCTTCAAGATATTCTCCAACATCATGAGCTTTATCATGATCCAATGCCGCCATACATGTCAAAAATCCTCCGGCTGATTCTCCCATAGCGCCAAAATGTTCCTTATCAATTCTATATCTGTCAGCATGCGCCCTCAAATACCTGATTGCAGCCTTCACATCCTCTATCTGCATAGGATAGCAGCCCTCATTTGATGTGCGGTATTCCACACTGCAGACAACAAACCCCTGATGAGCAAGCGTGCTAAGATATGATAGATGTGCTGACTTATCCATCCTCATCCATCCACCACCGCATATCCATACTATACAAGGATAACGCTTGTCAGACATATCTTCCGGATATATTAAATCCAGTTTTAAATCCCTGCGACAGTGATCATACCACGAATCCACCTGCGCATATGTGATATCAGACACCTGCACATACTGTGGTTTTGTTGTATTGATCATAAGCTTTTCTTTCATTATAAAATCCTCCTTACATTTGTGTTCCTTCTTGAAATACAAATTAGTATTATTTGAAATAAATACTTTATTCCCATTATAATACATCTATTTTCATTTTTAAACATAAAAAAACCTTGAAACAACTATCTTGCTTCAAGGTCTAAGAACAGGGGATGAGAGAATCGAACTCCCGCTAAAAGTTTTGGAGACTTCTGTCATACCATTTGACCAATCCCCTATATTCAAATATTATATCAAATATAGAAAAAGGACGCAATAGGAATTACGTCTTATTTTAATATACCTTCAAAACTTCATACAAATTTGATTACTGTAATCCACACCGAAAAACTCATCTCTCATATACTTGTTTTTCTCAGTTATTAACCAGATTAAGCCCTCGACCTATTAGTAACAGTCAGCTCCACATGTTGCCATGCTTCCACCTCTGCCCTATCTACCTTGTAGTCTTCAAGGGGTCTTACTCCCGAAGGAGGGATATCTCATCTTGAGGGGGGCTTCACGCTTAGATGCCTTCAGCGTTTATCCCTTCCAGACTTGGCTACTCTGCCATGCCGTTGGTCGACAACAGATACACCAGTGGTCCGTCCATCCCGGTCCTCTCGTACTAAGGACAGCTCCTCTCAAATATCCTCCGCCCGCGCCGGATAGGGACCGAACTGTCTCACGACGTTCTGAACCCAGCTCGCGTACCGC